>Ga0302319_10013414_pt1 | contig 15369 bp, 14 predicted proteins | sample Bog_T0_2_FD_203319 | JGI IMG/M metagenome (GOLD analysis project Ga0302319, IMG submission 203319) | Peat permafrost microbial communities from Stordalen Mire near Abisko, Sweden - Bog_T0_2 | ecosystem: Environmental > Terrestrial > Soil > Wetlands > Peat | place: Sweden: Abisko, Stordalen Mire... | reverse complement strand
ATGATGACCGGCAACCCGGGCCGGATTTGCAGCAATTCACCGCCGAATTTGACGCCGTCCATGCCCGGCATAGTCAAATCGGTAATCACAAGATCAAACAGCGCGGGCTGTGCGCGCACCAGCTCGATCGCCTCCTGCACGCTGGTCTTCATGGTCACCTGATAGCCCAGGCGTTCCAGTATCTTTTTGCCCAGGCTAGCTAGCGCCGCCTCATCGTCCACGAACAATATCTGCTGTCCCGAACCCCGGGGAATGGGCTTGATTTCGATTTCCCCGGTCTTGGCCGCGGTCTCGAACACAGGGAAATACAACTGAAAGATGGTCCCTTTGCCCGGCTGGCTGTAAACAGAAATCGCGCCCTGATGGCTTTTCATGATGCCATGCACAACCGCCAGGCCCAGACCCGTGCCGTCGCCCGCGGCTTTGGTCGTGAAAAATGGCTCGAAAATGTGTCCCAGGGTGGCTCGGTCCATGCCGGTCCCCGAGTCGCTGACTGACAACAGCACATAACGTCCCGGATGCAGGTCCGGGTGGGTTTTGACAAAGTCCACATCCGCATCCATCACCATCATTTCTACTTTTAAAACTCCGTTTTGACCGCGCATGGCGTGCCAGGCATTGGCGCCAAGATTCATGATCAATTGATGAACCGCCGTGGCGTTTGCCATCACCGTGGGGGTCTCGGTCAATTCAGTTTGAATCCGGATGGTGGCAGGCACGCTGGCCCGAAGCAATTTGAGCGCCTCCAGGACGACCTCATTCAGCGAGATGAGTTCCCGTTCCGGTTCGCTTTTCCGGCTGAAAGTCAGGATCTGGTTGACCAGATCGGTTGCCCGCCGCGTCGCATCCGAAATACTGGCCAGGTTTTCCAGCACCGCCGGATTGTCAGCCGCATCCATTTTTATGAGGTAGATGTTGCCAACGATGGCGCAGAGTATGTTGTTGAAATCATGGGCGATCCCTCCGGCCAGCCGGCCGATGGACTCCATCTTTTGCGCCTGGTTTAGTTTTTCCTCCATTTTGCGCCGCTCGGTCATGTCGCGAACCACCGTCGAGACGCCGAAGATCCTGCCGCGAGCATCCTTGATGGATGAAGCCGTGACCGAGACGTCGATCAGCCGCCCGTCTTTGGTTTGGCGCCGGGTTTCAAAATGATCCACGCTTTCGCCCTGCATGATTCTGGCAAAAAACTGGGTTTCATCTTCCGGGTGGTCGACTGGCATCAAACACTGGGTCGATTCGCCTGACATTTCCAGGGCGGTGTAGCCGAAAATTCTTTCCGCTCCCCGGTTCCAACTCGTGATGTTGCCGTTCAGGTCCTTGCCGATGATGGCGTCGTCGGAGGATTCCACGATCGCCGCCAGCAAATTCGCCACGCGTTCCGCTTGCTTGCGTTTGGTGATGTCGCGAATATTACATTGAATCACCTTTTTACCTCCGGCCTGATAAACGTTGCTGACAAACTCCACGGCGATCTCGCGGCCCTCTTTGGTTTTCAGCGGCAGGTCTTCGTAGCGCACATAGCCCTCATTTTGCAGCCGCTCGAGCATGGCCTGGTTGGAAACAATGTCCTTGAACGGGCTCAATTCACCCACGGTCTGGCCCACCATTTCCTCATGGTCATATCCCAGCAGCTTGACCAGGAACGGATTGACATCGGTGATCCGGCCCGATTCGACATCCAGGATCAGGATGCCATCCTGCGCCGACTCGAACAGCCGACGATAGCTGAGTTCGGAGGCCCGCAGTGCCAATTCCAGGCGCGCTTGGCCATTGGTCGCAGTCCCGTTTGGTTTCCCGTCGCTCATAATGTTGCCGGCCTGCCGTGGCCCCGGGATTCATTCCGTTCCTTATCGGCTCGCTGGATAATCCGGATTTTCGGGAAATACACCGTGGTCCATTACGCCTTGATCCACATAGTGTGGCTGTTCATCCTGGGCCTGCGGTGACATTCGTTGGTCCGGCTGGTCGTGACCATGCTCAACCGCACAGCCGGATGCGGCTGTCAAACCGGCGGCGCAAATCAGACAAAGGATTCTTTTCATACAAATACGCTCAGAACTAAACGTGCTTGGAACTCATCGGTGGCGCCGGACAGTTGGGGGCGGCGCGATTTCACCCAGGGCGGAGTTGGCGGTGTGCAGGACCTCTTTCACCGCGGCCAGCAGCTCATGGAAGGTGTAAGGTTTTAAAAGTATCTTTTCCGGTTGCAACAATTTGTAGCGCGTGATCTTTTGATCGGGCATGGTTCCTGTGGCCATGATGACCGGCAATGCAATCGAGGCGGTCTGAAGTTTTTCGATCAGCTCAATGCCGGTCAACCGGGGCATGGTGTTGTCCGTGATCATTAGGTCATAGCTGTGCCGTTGCAGCGCGTCCCACGCGCTCGCACCATCTTCTGCGGCATCCACCTGGTAGCCCGAATAGGTCAGGCCTTCGGTATTGAGCCGGCGGACCGCGGCATCGTCCTCCACCACGAGAATACGTTGTCGGAGGTTGGGATGGCGCTCTGGAATTTCACTTTTCGCCATGGCTCCACGCGGAACTTTTTGTGCGGTCATAGCACCATATATTACTTTGAAGGCGCGGATCTACTATAAGGTGTTTTACCCATGGCAGTTTGGGCCCCTAATGCCGTTCGGCTTTTAACCCTGCTTTCGGACATCCGCCGGATGGGTTTCCAGGTCTTTTACCACCGCGATCATTTCTTCCATACCTTCCTTGATCTCGTTCACTTGTGGATGCACTTCCTTGATGAGGTCATGCTCCATCTTCGACAGTTTTTCAATGCGTTTACCTTGCTCTCGCAGCTGGTCCAGCAAAGCATTCTGTTTGGTCGATAGCCGGTGCATCCACCAAAAGCAGACGCCCCAACAGACCGTGCCCGCCAGGGTCATCCAAAACGCAACATTATTCTCATTCACAACCGCAGTGTCGTTGTGCCATCCAGTCGTTTGGCCAGGTCCACCGGATCCCCCACGGACACTTGCAGCGGATTCACCTGATAGGCCCAGACTTGAAAATACGCCAGATTGGCTTCCCCATATATCGTCGTGAATGCCCCATCCACCGCATCCGCCCCGTGCGCAACTTTGACGCGGCCAATGCGCGGGACGTTGAATCGCGGGTCGAACGTGAGCCATTCATTGCCCAGGTAAACTTCGCAGTAAGCATGGAAATCCATCGGTGTGCCCGGATCATTGAAGCCGATGTCCGGCAAATGTCCGGTCACATAACGCGCGGGCAGGTTGAACGCGCGGCACAGGGCGATCGCCGTGTGCGCAAAATCACGGCAGACACCGTAACGCCGTGCGATGATCTCGGACGCGGACAAGTCCGGGCGGCCCGACATATACCGGTATTCAATGTTATTGTGCACCCAATCGCAGATGGCTTGCACCCGCGGCAGGCCATGTTGAATCTGCCCGAAATTATTCCACGCAAAATTCATCAGCTTGTCGGAATCGCAATAACGACTCGGCAATGTGTAGCGCAATAACTCAAAGGGCAACTGCCCCACCGACAGGATGTTGCCCGAAATCTGACGGCTGTCGGGCAGCGATGAAATGGCCACCAGCGCATCGTGCCGGATTTCGTTGCGGCCCGGCATGAGCGTCGAGCGGTAGGTCATGTTGCCGTGACTGTCCTGGAACTCGTAAGCCGGCAGGCCAATGCCAAAGGAAAGTTTCTCCTGCATCACGAGCACCTTGCCTTCGAGCCGTGGCCTCAACACCAAGAGCACCGGCGTTGGCACCGGCGTGTCGTAGGCGAGTTGGCAGCCGACCCGCACCGTGATGTTCAGCGGAGTCCAATTCACATCAAGTAATGGTTAACTGCACGCTGCTCTCGATCACGCCCGCCGCGATCGCATACCGGGTGAGCCCGGCGGTGTCATGGATGTCCAGCTTCTGCATAAGATGTTCGCGATGCTTTTCGACCGTCTTGATGCCGATGCCAAGTTCGTGGGCCGTTTCCTTGTTGGCTTTGCCCTCCGCGATCAACTGCAGCACTTCCATTTCACGCGAGGTCAGCGGGATGGTTTTTGATTTGGTGGCTCCGGCGTGGCCAGTCAATCGGGGGCTCAGGCGGCCAAAATGCCGATTGATTGAAGGGCTGAAAAACGTCTTGCCCGCGTGGACTTCGCGGATGGCCTGGCAAACCTCGTGCGCGGAGGTTTGCTTCAGCAAATAGCCCGCCGCGCCCGCCTCCATCCCATTGGTGACATACGCGTCATCGCTGTGCGCGGAGAGGATGATCACCTTGGTGGCGGGCAGCATTCTGAGCAACTGCCGGGTGGCTTCCAGGCCGTTGAGTTTTTTCGCCAGCGCGAGGGCCTTTCGCCCGTCCTGCGCTTCGCCGACGACTTCCAAATCCTTTTCGAATTCGAGCATTTTCCGGAGTCCCTCACGCACGATCGTATGGTCTTCGGCGAGCAGAACAGTGATTTGTTTCATGATGATTCAACGTTTGGTTGCGCCGTCTTTAGTGCGCGCTTTGGGGTCCAGTTTGGCCGCCGCGATAAATGCGGAGATGGTGGTGCCCTGGCCGGGGGCGGATTCAACTATGAAGCGGCCACCAACCATTTCCACCCGTTCCCGCATGCCCAGGAGGCCCAGTCGCTTTTGGCCGCGCGCGTTTTTTATCACTCGTTCCACTTCAAAGGATTTGCCGTTATCGTGGATTTTCAGGCACACGCCACCCGCAACCTTTTGGATGCTCAAGTCCACGCGGCTGGCCTGGGCATGGCGTGACACATTGTTCAGCGCTTCCTGCGCCACACGGTAGAGGATGGTGCGGTGGTTCTGGTTCAATGCCTCAACCCCGGCAAATGCTGTCAACCGGACCTTGATCCGGGTGCGCCGGGAAAAGAGTTGCACAAAGGAGTGCAGCGCGGGAATCAGGCCGAGGTCATCCAGGACTGCCGGGCGCAATTCGCGAGCGAATTCATGAATGATGTTCACCGATTTTTCCACCAGCAGCTGCGTGAGCGTGATGTTGCGTTCCAGTCCCTTGGTGTTGATCAGCGCCCCCTTCTTCAAGGTCGCCAGCCGGATATTGATACCCGTCAGCGTCTGGGCAATGACATCGTGCAGTTCCCGGCTGATGCGTCGCCGCTCCTCCTCCTGCGCCGACAGAATCTGGCGGGACAACCGCCGCAACTGCTCCTGCAGACTGTCGGATTTTTTGAGCAGTTCCGCGTAATGACTCTCGCTTTTTTGCAGCGCCTTTTCCGCCGCCTTGCGCTGGGTAATCTCCAGGTTTAATTCCAGGTTCGCTGCCGCCAGTTCCACGGTGCGCTCGCTTAGCGTTTCGATAAACTTTTTCAGCAGCACCTCCGCCTCGTGCGCGTTGCCCGGCGTCTTCTCGATGGACGTGATCGCGGAGGCAAAGAAAATACCCGCCTGCTTGATGAGCGCGCCGCGCTTGCGCGGCGGACAGCCCGGGAGCAATTCCGTGACGAGGATTTCCTCGTGGAGCTTGGCCAGGTCCAGGGTTTCCATCCCCGCCGCCAGCGCCTGCCCCCCCAGTCCGCGCGCCGCCGCCAGGCCGACCAGCCGGCCTTGCTTCAGGTGCGCGCGCAGCGCCGCACGGTAGTACCGCGACAATTTGAGAAATTTTGCCTTCATATGCCGCCAATCTTGCGGCCGACCTCTCTTACCGAGCGTGCTGATTTTGCCACCAGCCGCCGGGTGTTGGCGATGGTATTCTTAAGACCCCTGCTGTTGCTGCGAGCCTCCATCTTCAAGGAAAGTAACCGCTCATTGATGCCAAGCAGTGTTTGCGCGATTTCATCCTGTAATTCGTGACTAATTTTCCTGCGCTCGTCTTCCTGGGCGCCCAGCACCTTGTGGGTCAACTGTCGCAAACGCGCCTGTAAATCAAGCGATTCCTCCAGAAGTTTCTGGTGGTGCCTGCCGCGTTTGACAAAATCATCTTCCATGACCTTGCGCCGGACCACCCCCTTCTCAACTTGCAGGTTGGAGTTCGCAAGTTGCTCCGTTCTCCGCTGCAACGTGGTCATCAGCCTGCCCAAATCCAGTTTGTTCTGCCGGGCGGCACGATGGGTCTCCTCAATCGCCGTATTGGCCTCGGTGAAAAATATGCCGGCCAGCTTGGTAAACGCATTTTTCCTGCCGGAAAGATGCAGTTTTACCAGCGCCTCTTCATGAATCCGTGCCAGATCCAGCGTCTCCAAGCCCAGCACAACCGCTCGGCGCCCCAGTTTCAGCGCCGGCAATCGATTTGCCTGGGGCCCCTGCTTCAAAATTTTTTCCAACGCTGTGACATACTGTTCTGACAATTGAACGAGAGTTTGCTTCATTTTGGCATGCCTGGTTGGGCCGCGCAGAACACCCCGGCGATCAATTACATTCTGGCAGCCGACCGGTAATTTCGGATATTTGGTTCGAACTGTCTATGGGGTGAACACCCCATTGCGCGGCACCGCGTCCGCGTTTGGAAAATAGCCCTGAAAAACAGCCGGTTGAGACCGGTAGGGTAACACCCCATGGAATTTACGGTTGATTATGATACATTTGGACTATGAAACATAAGTCCATTCTCTTCCCGTTCTTTGCCGCTGCGGTCTTTGTGCTTGGCTGCGGCAAGGAAGACTCCACCTCGCAGCAGATCGACAAGGTGCAAACCGAAACCAAGCAGGCGGCGCAGGATATGAAAGACTACACCTTTGCGCAAAAGGCTGATTTCGTCGCCGCCATGCAGGCCCAATTGACCGCATTAAACCAGGATCTCGACAAGCTATCCGCCAAAGTTGACGCCTCCAGCGATGAGGTCAAAGCCGAAGCCAAACCCAAGCTCCAGGCCTTACGGGATCAGGCGGCGAAGCTGAATCAGCAACTGTCTGACGCCCAGAACGCCACGGAATCCACCTGGGACAGTGTCAAGGCGGAGTCCCAGAAGGCTTATGCCTCCCTCGCGGAAAGCTTCACGGATGCCCGCCAATGGGTCAGCGATAAAATCGCCCCGTGAACCAGGCTGGGTTTTGTGTGCGGTTCCAGTGCACGTGACGGGCCGACGCCAGTAACTATGGGTAATTCGTGATTCAGTCTTTGCCTGGGGTTAACCATGATTTCCCTGCGGGTGCCGGGCCATTTCCGTTCCTCCGGATGGCTCGGTACCTTTGCCATTTCGGCACCTCGCCGCATTCGGGGAGGGGATGGTGTGGATCCTTTTTGCTCCTGTGGTTCCCGATCCCGACGGAGACCTCAGCAAAACACAAATTCTCTATTTCCTCAAGTTTCGTGTTTCTTTAGAAAATTTTTGAAGGCCGAGCAGGCAAACAACATGGGATAATCTCGCTCCATCGCTGCCAAGGAAACTTTGCCCCACAACAAATTCAGCCACCGGTTGGGAAATTCTTGGCACTGCAGGGGCTTCACCGGCTGAACCGTGCAGGTGGTGTCCTCGAGAAAGATGCAGGACCGGTCCGAACGCTCCTTGAGGGCCAGGCCAAGGCGATCCTGGCGCAGCCTGGTGTGTTGCTCAATAAACTCCGTTTCCGCCAGGTTCAGAAACCCGGCCAGCTTGGAAATTTCGTGCTCACTCAGGCGGACCTCGCCGGGCCACCGACAACAGGCGGCACACCTCTGGCATTCAATTTCGAGCTGACCCTGTGGGTCAATCGTTGAACTTGAAGTTGCCGTCACGAACCAAACGTAGGTCATGGCGGGGCTATGGTTCAATGGATTTCTTGGGTTCGGATTGGCCACAGAGACTCAGAGGCGCACAGAGAAACCTTCACCGCGAATGGACGCGAAGCCCGGTGCCGGAGAGGCAGGCGGAGGCTCATGCTTACGATTCGGGCGACCTCGGGTGACGGCATCGGCAAATTGTTTGATTGGCCCCAGTGCCCCTAATTAATTGGCTGGCCGAGCAAGGTGAGGTTGGTGAGTTTGAACGGGATGGAATATTTCTTGATCTCGCCATATTTCTGTACGACAAGACGTGCGCCGGGCGGCAATTCCACTTTGCTGCCGTAAGTGTATGTGAAATTTTTATTGTAGCCCGAGTAACTCGTCTGCCTCAAAACGGTCTCCTGTCCGTCCGCGCTGATCGTTTTCAAAGAAATGATTTCTTTCGGGTCAAGCTGAAGCTTCAGTTTGATATTGAGTCCGGAATTCTGGCCCGGGCGGGGTTTTATGGATTCGATCAGCGCGCCAAATTCGCTGCCTTGCGCGCCTGCCTGAATTTCCGTGAGGCCCAGATCGATGTTCGTGAGGCCGATCCCGACGGTGTATCTCAAATTGCCGGAGATCTCCTTGAAACCTTTTACCGCTAGGCCGGGCGCGCTTAATTTCAACTCAAAAACCACGGTGGAATGGTCGGTGGACAGATTCGGAAAATTAATTCGGCGATCCCAATCCTGATCGGGGAGCAGATCGCTTCCGTCCGAGCCGGTCGCCGTGTCTAATATGCCGCCGGACACCGCCAACACTGAGCCGGGAAGCTGGCCGATGACCGAAAGGGTGTAACCCGGCGAATCGTTGAACGGCCGGACATTCTTTTGATCGTCCGACTCAAAAATCCCGCCTTGCGCGGGCGGTGCGTCCCCAACCGGCTCGTCAACGCTATTCATGTCCTCACTGCCGGGCCCAAGTTTTTGGAGCAGCGCGGCATATTCGGTTTTGGCTGCCGACACTTCCGCGGGGTAATCAAATTTCGCCGCCCCCGTCACAATGACCGCCCGGACCGGCGCTTTTTGGCCAAATAATTTCTCATTCAATTCATCGTCGAGGCTCACCCCGTCGCGTGAGATGTCCCGGCCGCCTGCCAGTTGGAGGCGCCACCAATCGTCATTAGTTGCCAGCGAATCCATCGCCGCCAGCAGATTGGTGCCGGCGTAAGTGATCCGCAAGTCGCCGGCGGGCGTGGCCTTGAAATTCGAAATGTCGCCAGCCGTTCCGGGCAGATGAAAAATGGCGTCCTGCTTCATGGTGGCTAGAAAGCCCACCATCATGGGCCTGGAAGATTGATAACTGCCCTTGGCATCCTTGATTTTTTCCGCCAGGTCCGCCTCTGACAATGGCGGTTGCGCCCCGGCCTTTTCATTTTGCCCCTGGTTCATTTGCGCCGCCAGCACCAGCTGTCCGCCGGCGCCTTTCTTCAGGGTGAAATTGATCATGGCCAGGCTCTGAAATTCGACCCGGTTGATATCGGCAAAATAGGCCGTCCCCTTGAAATGGATTCGTCCGTCGTCCCGCCGTTCATAGGTGACGTCCTTCCACGCCGCGACGCCTTTGACATTCTCCAGGAGACTGCGGATGGCCCCCTGCAATTTCTGTTCCGGAGTCTGCCTCTGATCTAATTGCAGTTGCAGGGGCGAACAAACGGACTCGATGACCACCTTGCCTGAGCCGTCGGGATTAAGGGTGAATTCTTCCTGGGTGTCAAAACAACCAGTCAGGGAAACAAGGGCGAGGCACAACAGGGTACAGGCAATGAAGCGTTTCATGGCGATTATTTATTTTCTGACTTGGGCTTTTATTTTCGCGCAGCCTTTCGCTAAACGAAGCGTCATAATCCTTGTCCCGACCAATGTATGGCAAGTCTTTATATAAATACCCAAGAAACGCCGGGGAGGGCATGCAACCTAAACGATTTGCAGGGAATCCACCGACTTTGCAGCGCCGGTAACCCCATCGGGCAAGTTTTTCAATATTCGCCTAAAAGGCCCGGCTTAATCTGCATCCCGTCCATCCTGTCAATCCTATCTAACGGTGTTGACCTCTCCGCCGCGGGCCGTCAGGAACTGCTTTAATTCCTCGGCGGCTTTGCCGCCGAAACCGGGCACTTCGGCCAGTTGTTCGAGGGTGGCCGTGCGCATCCGGTGCACCGAGCCGAATTTTTTCAGCAACGCTTGTTTGCGGCGTTCGCCAATGCCGGGAAATTCGTCCAGGACGCTTTCGGAGATTTTCTTTAATCGTAACTGCGCGTTGTAGCTGTTTGCCACGCGATGGCATTCGTCGCGGATGCGTTGCAGAAGTTTCACCGCCGGATGACCCACCCCGAGGCGCAGGGGTTCGCTTTGGTCGGGCAGGTAAATTTCCTCGTATTCCTTGGCCAGGCCGATCACAGGGATGTTTCCCAGGCCAAGCTTCGCCAGCTCGGCACAGGCCATGCCGAGTTGGCCTTTGCCGCCATCAATTAAAATCAAGTCCGGCATGTTCGACGGCGGGGCGGCCGGTCGGGCCGGAGTGGCCGAGTCTTGCAGGCTGGCGGAACCGGCGGCGGTATTGACACGGTGGCTGGCTTGGTTCATCAGCTTTTGCAATTCCCGGGCGATCGCCTCGCCGTCATCCACGTTTTTGGATTTTTGTTCTGGCAAGCCGCCAGGTTCGCCAGCCCGGGCCTCAGTCAGCAGCCGCGAATAGCGCCGGCGCACGACTTCTGCGACGCTCGCAAAATCGTCCTGGCCGGTGACGGTCTTGATTTTGAAGCGGCGATAGTTGGCGCGATCCGGCCGGCCATTCTTGAAGCTGACCAGGGACGCTACCGCAAAGGTTCCGCTGATGTTGGAGATGTCGAACCCTTCGATCCGCCGCGGCGGGGCGGACAGGCCAATGACATCGGCCAAATCGGTGAGGTCGCGGTCCGGGTTGATTGACAGGGGCAGGTTATAGGGTACCCGCGCGAATTTTTCAGTTTTCTTCCAGGTATCGTTCAGGTCGCGAATGAGGTCACGGAGATCGGCAGCCTTTTCGTAATCGTGGGCGGCGGCGGCCTTTTTCATGGCTTCTTCCAACTCGCCCTGCATTTCACGGCTTTGGCCTTCGATGAACTGGCACGCGGCGTTGACTTGGGCGAGGTACTGTTCGCGGGTGACGATGCCGACACACGGGGCGGTGCAGTTTTTCAAATGGCCATACAGGCAATGCTTGTAATCCCCCGGGCCGGGGGTGAACACCCGGCAGCCGCGCAAGTTGAACTGCTTCCGGGCCAGTTCCAGCGTTTGGCGCAACGCGGTGGAATTCACGAACGGTCCAAAATAACGCGCGTCGTCGTTTTTCTTTAATCGGGTGAAGGAAAAGTTCGGGATGGGGTCATTGAGATTTACCTTGAGCATCAGGAAGCGTTTGTCATCGCGCAAACTGATGTTGAAGCGCGGCTTGAATTCTTTCACCAATTTGCTCTCCAACAGCAATGCTTCCGGTTCGCTGCGCACGGGATGCACGTCGAAATCGCAGATGGCCCCGACGAGGGCGTTGAATTTCAAGTCCCAGCCCTGGCGGCGGCTGGGGTGGAAATATTGGCTGACGCGTTTGCGCAGGTCGAGCGCTTTGCCCACATAGATGACCGTGCCGAAGCGGTCCTTATGCAGATACACACCGGGCTTGTGGGGCACGGTGCTGAGTTTTTTGCGGATATGATCCGAAACGGCCATGCCTCAAAGTTTCACGCAAACTGGCAACTCCGCAACGTGATTCTGTGGTGCGAGGCCGCACGGGCCATGGGGGGATTCTAGAATCAATGGGCTCGAAGATTGGATTGGGGTTTGGGTTATTGATTGCTTCAGTAAAGGGAAGCAGGTGCGAGGCCGTACTGGCAATCGGCACGCTTGGCGATACTGGGTCGAGCTTTGTCTCAAAGGCGGTGCAAAATTGCTGAAAAGTTAGTGCTGTGGGCAAGATGCCCACAGCACGTTGTGGCGAAGCGATGATCGCTTATTCTGCTTCGATTTTTAGGGTGTAGGTGACGGGGACGAAGGCGGCGGCGACGGCGGCGGCCAGTTGGGCGTGGGTCACCTCGGCGGCGGCCACGGCTTTCTCCGTGCGCTCGGCAATTTCCGCGCGGGTCAGGTGCTCGTGCTGGGCTTCGAACTGATTTTTGATTTCATCGGTCTCAAAAGCCTGTTTGGCCGCCACGGCGGCGTCCACTTTGGCAAAGGCGTCGGTGAAGGGATTGTGCGGAAATTCCGCGGCGAGGTTGAGTCCATGGGTCAACTGATACACCGTGAATACCTTCTGATCGCCGCCCCAGGTCACGGTGTAGTATTGCGCGGTGGCGTTTTTAACCACCAGCGTCAGCCGGTTGAGGTCTTCATTAAAGGGCACGAGACTCATGCCGGAACGGATGCTTTGATCGCTGCTCACATCATCCTGGCCGCAGGCGGGATATTCCGCCGCAGTCGGTGGAGCGGTGCAGGCGCAAAACGGATAGCGCGAACTTTCAATCTGATAAGTTCCGTCCCGGGCCGAAATGACGCGGTGCCCGGCGGTGACCTTGATCTTACTGTGCTTGAGGTTGACGGTAAACGTGCCGATCTGTCCGTCCAAGCCCATGGCTTTCAAGTAGGCATACGCCATCACCAGATGCCCGGCCCAACCGGGATGCACGCCATCGCCGCCGTTCAATGCGTAGCTGGCGCCATATTGCTTTTGGGCGGCAAACTCGCCCGTCAGCATCGGCCAGAAGACGTCGGCGAAGGCCACCCCCTCCTGTTTCGCGATGGCAATATCGAGGTTCCGGAACTGGCACAGGCTTAAATTCAAATCTGTCACGGTATCGTCCAGCTTGGGTGCCCAGCGCGGGATTTTGCCCACCGAACCGGCTGAACCCAGGATCACGCGGACGCCGTGCGCCTTGAACGATTCCACGATGGCCGTCTGGTTGGTGACGTAAACCCCGCCGATGTCATCCGTGTACGGGCAATACTGAAAATCGTTCATCCCATAGCAGGTGGTCGCAATGGTCGGATTGAAGCGCAGGCAATCATTGGTCATGCGGGCGAGAAAGCCGGGGGCCTTTTCACCGCTCCAGCCGTATTGACGGGCGGTGACCTTAAACTGCGGCACGCACATGGTCAGATAATCCTCAATAATACGGGAATACTTTTTCTGTTCGGTGATGGAATCGCCGCAGATGGCCAGGCGATCGCCCGGTTTGAGCAGCAATCGGCGGGTGACGGGCGCGGCCACGGGATTAAATGGCGCGAACGCGGCGTCATTCGGTTTCGGCTCGAGGGATTCCGCCCGGGCGGCAATGCCCAGGCCCAAAGACAGAACGAAGAGCAGGAATTTTAAGCGCATAGTGGGGAAATGGTTCCACGACCGCACCGAAGCGTCAACGCGGGAGTTTTAGAAATGGGTGCGGCCAATCGTTGAACTGAACCCTTAGAGCTCGAGAGACTCTCGCTCCACCGCCGGAGGGATGCTTTCCCAGCGGGCCGATTTTTATCGGTACAGCGTCCGGGCATCCACGGCTTCCATGCCGGCAGCGCGAATGGCCTGCAGGCCAAGATCGGTATCCTCGTAACCGCGACAGAACTTGGGGTCCACACCGATGCGGCGGGCGGCTTCCAGGAAAATGTCCGGCGCAGGCTTTTGATTCCAGACCATCTCGCTGGTCACCACCGCATCAAATAAATGGCGGATCTTCAAATGTTCGAGCACGCTAATAATCACGGGCTGCGTACCGCCGGAGGCGACGGCCATGGGAACTTTGCCATAATTCGCGCGGGCAATCTCCACCACCGCCGGGACGGGCTCCACTTGCGCCATGAGGGGAAGGTATGCGTTTTCCTTTTCGTGCGCCGCCTCGATGTGATCCAACGCAACCCCCTGCTCGTCGGCGAGCATTTTCACAATGTCGCGCGACGGAACGCCGCCAAGCGAATAAAAGCGGTCTTCAGGAAAATGCAGTTTGTACTTGTTGGCGATGACCTGCCAGGCATGCCAATGCAAGGGCATGGTGTCAGCCAGGGTGCCGTCGCAATCGAAAATAAGTCCTTTAATCTCCATAAAATAAAAAGTTCAGTGCGTCAGTTTCTATCGGCGGTCATGCTTCCACCCTCGCCAGCCGTTCATCCATGTCATGGGTTATCAGCGGATCAATCAAACCGTCAAGATCGCCGTCGATCACATTGGCCAGGTTGTAAAGGGTGACCTCAATCCGGTGATCGGTCACGCGGTTCTGGGGAAAATTGTAGGTGCGATTCTTCTCGCTGCGCTCGCCAGTGCCCACCTGGTCTTTGCGATGGGCGGCGTATTTGGCATTCTCCTCGGCGATTTTGCGGTCCAGCAGGCGGGAGCGCAGGACGTTCATCGCCTGAATCTTGTTTTTCTGCTGCGAACGCTGGTCGGCGCAGCGGACGATCATGCCGGTGGGTTTATGGATGATCTGCACGGCGGAATCCGTCGTGTTCACGCCCTGCCCGCCCTTGCCGGAGGCGCGGCAGACGTTGATCTCGATTTCGTCCGGCTTGATTTCCACGTCCACTTCCTGCGCCTCGGGCATGACGGCGACGGTGGTGGTGCTGGTGTGGATGCGTCCCTGGGCCTCGGTGGCCGGCACGCGCTGTACCCGATGGACGCCGCTCTCGTATTTCAACCGCTTGAAGACATCCGTACCGGTGACTTGAAAAATGATCTCCTTGAACCCGCCAAGATCGGACGGATTCGAATCGAGCGGTTCCACTTTCCAGCCGCGCGTCTCCGCGTAGCGGCAGTACATCCGGTAAAGATCGGCGGCAAACAGCGCGGATTCCGAGCCGCCCGCACCGGCGCGGATTTCAATGATGGTGTTGCGCGAATCGGTCGGGTCCGGCGGCACCAGGCCGAAATGGATTTGCTGGGAAAGCGTGGCCTCCTCGGCCTCCAGCCGGGAAATCTCCTCGCGAGCCAGCAGGGCCATTTCGGAATCGGCCGGCTCGCTCTTGAACAAAGCGCGGTTCTCCTCCAGCTGGGCGAGGGTTTTCAGTAGGGCATCCCCGGCCGCAACCAGCTCCTTGAGCCGGGCGTATTCACGGGATAATTCCTGGGCGCTCTGGGGGTTGTCGAAGACCTCGGGATCGCTCAACAGCGCCTCCAATTCGGCGTAACGCTTGCGGAACCTCTCAATGTGCGGCTGCAAATTCATGTGGGAACCCGGCGCGGTGGCACAAAAGCAAACCGCCCGCCGGTCCGGGTACAACGGCACGGCGGGCGGTGAGGCAAAAAACTAAACCTTCTTTTTCTTGGGCGCCGCCGCGGCCGCCTGGGCAGCCTGCGTCTTGGCCAAACGCTGCTGGAACTTATCCACGCGTCCGGCGGTATCGACGAACTTTTGCTGGCCGGTGTAAAAAGGATGGCACACGTTACAGATACCGATGATCACGGTCTGCTTGGTAGAACGCGTTTTGATCACGTTCCCGCAGGCGCAACGGATTTCCGCGTCGCCATATTTCGGATGAATATCAGCTTTCATAAAAAAGGACGTTCAAACTAACAGATAAACGGGCAATGACAAGGGGGAATTTTAGGGGCATCAAAAGGCCAAAAGGCGGGCGCATCCTGACACTGCCCCCAATGGTAGGGACGTCGCGCTGCGACGTCCGGGTTATGCTTAAAATTAGACGATTTCCAGCAATCCCGG
>Ga0302319_10013411_pt1 | contig 15370 bp, 15 predicted proteins | sample Bog_T0_2_FD_203319 | JGI IMG/M metagenome (GOLD analysis project Ga0302319, IMG submission 203319) | Peat permafrost microbial communities from Stordalen Mire near Abisko, Sweden - Bog_T0_2 | ecosystem: Environmental > Terrestrial > Soil > Wetlands > Peat | place: Sweden: Abisko, Stordalen Mire... | reverse complement strand
GGCAGCAGGGTCGCTCACGCTCAGGGAGTTCCTGCTGTGCGACGATCCCGGGGTTCGTATGGTGACCGAGAACTGCCAGTCGAAGTGGCTGGCCCACGACATCCGACCGGAGCACCAGGGCGCGATTGTCGATCTCCGGGGTCAAGCCGAGCGGCACCTGTCTTGTTTTGATTTTGTCGGGATCGTTGAATATTTCGATGCCAGCATCGCGGCGCTGTCGCGGGAGATCGGCCTCGCGCTCTCCGCCAAGCGGCTGAACGTGACCGCAAGCCGATCTTCGCTGCCGCAGGCGTCGTCGGACGACGTCGAACTGATTCGTCGCTTGAACGCCGTCGACCTGGCTATTTACGCTGGAGCGAGAAAGCGATTCGAGCAGGCCATCCTCGGCCGCGGAACCGAGTCCGCAAAAGCACTCTCCGGAGCACGGCTGCCGTCGCGCACCATGACCGCGAACGCCGCGCTCAAATCCCGCTGACGAGTCGGCTGCAATTGCCTTGCTTTGGTCGCAATTGAGCGATGGACAGCGGCCGAGAAGATCGGCACCGTGACTCCAGAGATCTATAAGGCTCGTTGATTTAATGAAGCAATTGCGGTGCGTCCGGGCTCGGTCGGGTCGGCCTCCGGGAAGCCTTGGACAGCCAAAGGAAATCCTGCCATGAAAACTCTGGGCATGTTTGCCGCGATGTTGCTGCTGCTGTCATCAGCCGCGACCGCACAGTCCTGCAAATCGATTACCGGCAAGGCGGCGCGGCTCGCCTGTTATGACAAGGCTGACCCGGGCTTGGCGGCGTCCGCCGTGGGCGCCCAGCCTGTGCAGGGGAGCTCGGTCAGAAGCCGGGACGGCACCGAAAAATATGTCGACACGATCGGCGCGGAAGACGCGTTGATGAATGCGCGGCTGAAAAATATCTGCCGCGGTTGTTGAGCGGAAAGTCCGGTTCGGGCAAATCGCCAGCACGCACGCTCCGCGGCGTGTGGTCGCACCCCCTAACGACCGATAGCCCAAGTTCAATGATCAACTATTGAGAAAGATGGCCTATCTGCCATCCCATGGATCTGTTTGAAGCCCTTCCAACCGTGATCGGTACCGCGGCGGTCGCGCCGGCGTTGCTGATGCTGTGGCTGGTGATCGCCGCGGGCGACCACCCGGCCCCTGCGGCCAAGGTCTGGAGCGCGTTTTTGCTCGGCGCCGCCAGCATTTCGCTGCTTGGGCCGTTGCGCGCGCCGCTCGCGGCGGTGGCCGGATCGGCGCAAACGCCGTGGCTGGCCGAGGCGCTGCATTCGCTGGTGGTGGTGGCAGCCCCCGAGGAATGCCTTAAGATTCTGGTCATTGTCGCCGTCTCGGTGCGGCGCCGGCCGTTCGCCGATCCGATGGACACCATCATCTATGGCGCGGCGGCGGGACTGGGTTTCGCAGCCTATGAAAACCTTGCTTATCTGATGCAGCATGCCGAGATCTGGCGCTCGCTGGCGGCGCTGCGCAGCGTTTTGACCGTGCCGTTTCACGGCGCGCTCGGGATCATCGCCGGCGCCTATCTGGCGCTGGCGCGTTCCGGCACCGCGCTCGGAGCCCACCGCAATCACCGCGACGCGGCCCGGTTTTCAAGCCTGCTGCTGCTGGTCTTGGCGCCGCTTGGCTTGCATGCCGCGTTTGATTTTCCGCTGCTCACGCTGCGGCAGAACCCGGACCTCGACGCAGCGACCCGATTTATCCTGGGAGCGGCGAGTATCTCGATCGGATTCGGCTCGATCGTCTTTGCGATCCGGCTGGTGCGACGAGTGAGCCGTCATCACTCCCCCCGCACCGAGACCGCCCGCGCCCGGCTCAGCCAGTTGCGGCGGATGTGGGCGCTGCTGATGCTCGGCGGCTTCGCAGGATTCGTCGGGCTGGCCTTCCTGCTGACCTCGCTTCACCATTGGCTGGTGAATCCGGAGCGCGGCATGGCGTTCGTGCTGGTCCCGCTCGGCCTTGTCGCCATCCTTGTCGGCGGCGCCCTGCTGCTTTTGACCGCGGCCATCTATCTGTTCGGACGTAAGCGGATTCGGATCACGGAAGCCGGCTTTTCGACCGTGCCCGGCCGCGGCTGAAGCTTCAGGGAACGGCGCTGTCCTTTGATTCTTGCTCAAGGCTTTGTGCGAACAAATCGGCGACCGCGGCGTTGATTTGGGCTATCATCCATTCACCGCCATGGCCGACATCGGGAGATTTCCATGACCATGCCTCAAGACCTCAGCAGGCTGCCATCCAACATGGCCGCCGCGGTTCACGATCATTGGAAGGCGTTTCTGATCGAGGGCATCCTTTTGATGATCCTCGGGCTCGCCGCGATCATCGTGCCACCGCTGGCCAGCCTCGCCGTCACCATCTTCCTGGGCTGGATGTTCCTGATCAGCGGCGCAGCCGGCCTCGCCGTGACGTTCTGGGCGCGACAGCTGCCGGGCTTTGGCTGGTCGCTGCTCTCGGCGCTGCTGGCCATCGGCGCCGGCCTGGTTCTGCTGGTGCAACCGGCCGCCGGCGCGCTCACTCTGACGATCGTAGTCGGCGCCTATTTTCTCGCTGAAGGTGTTGCCACCATCATGTATTCGCTGGAACATCGCCGCGAATTGTCGGCGCGCTGGTCCTGGCTGCTGTTCGCCGGCCTGCTGGACCTGTTGATTGCCGCGATCATCATCACCGGCTTGCCGGGATCGGCGCTCTGGGCGGTCGGGCTGCTGGTCGGGATCAATCTCCTGTTCGGCGGCGTGTCGCTGATCGGAATGGCGCTCGCCGCACGCCAGAAGTGATGGGATCAACAGCCGCGGCAGATGCTCTTGATCTGCCGGTCAAGCGCGGCATCGTCCGCATGAATCCGCATCGGATCGTCGGCATTCGATGGAATATCGGCGGGGCGAGGCTGGCGGTGGCCGACCGGCGCCTCGGCGGTGACGGGCGGGTCCGACATACCCGCTGCCGCGCCGGTCGATGATCCGCTGCCATTCTTGGCGCCATTCCTGGTCTGGGCCATGGCGGCCGGTGCCATTACCACACCGCAGGTCAGGGTCAGCATCATCAACACGGTAAATGTCTTTCGCATCCTGCTTCTCCCTGCGGCCCTCTCGGTTTTCGCAACCGATCGGCAGCCTCGATTGTCGCACAATTGCGGCACGGGGCGTCCCGGTCGGCAAAGTTGCCATAGCTGTGGCCTATGGGTCACGGCCGCGGCGGATAGTCATGAACGCCACCACAATAATCCACGATACGATAACGCGTTTCCGCTGCTGCTTCACCGTCCGGCAAAAAAGAATTTTCGCAAGTAAGATAATCGGGCCCGATCGGCGATTTGCCATGACCGCCGGGAATATCGAGCACGTAGTCCGGCTGGCACAGGCCGGAGACCCGTCCGCGCAGCGCCCGCATCAATTGCTGCCCTTGCGCCAGTGTCGTCCGCAGATGCGCCGTGCCGGGGGCGAGATCGCCATGATGCAGGTAATAGGGCTTGATCCGGCACTCGACCAAGGCCCGCATCAAGGCTTCCAGCGCCCCTGCACTATCGTTGACGCCGCGCAGCAATACCGACTGGCTGACCATGGGGATACCGGCATCGATCATCGCCGCGCAGGCGGAGCGGGCCTGGACGGTCAGCTCCCGCGCATGATTGGCGTGCAGCGCCACCCAGGTGGTGGCCCCCCCGATCCGCAGCGCCGCAATCATCTCGGCGGTGACGAGGCCGGGATCGGCGACCGGCACGCGGGTGTGGATGCGAATGATCTTGACGTGATCGATGGCGGCGAGCTCCGCCATGATGTCAGCCAGCCGCCGCGGCGACAGCATCAGCGGATCGCCGCCGGTGAGAATCACCTCCCAGACCTCCGGATGGGCGCGAATATAGGCCAGAGCCTGCCGATGGGCGGCAGCGGAAAGCCCGCTGGCCTTGCCCGGACCGACCATCTCCCGGCGAAAACAGAACCGGCAATACACCGCGCAGACATGAACCAGCTTGAACAGGACGCGGTCCGGATAGCGATGCACGATGCCTTCGACCGGCGAATGCGCATGATCGCCGATCGGATCGGCGTTCTCGCCCGGCACTGTCGCCAATTCAAGGACACTGGGAATGAACTGCCGCGCAATCGGGTCATCGGGATCATCGCGGTCGATCAGCGCCGCCAGATCGCTGGTGACCGCGACCGCGTAGCGCGCCGCCACCTGGCGCAGTTCGTCGAGATCAGCTGCAGGCGCCAGGCCGTGAGCGACCAGTTCGGCCGGCTCGCGCAAGGTACGGCCTGCGGAACTATGGAGGATGTCGCCCATCAGTGCTGACCCGCAGGCGGTGTCCAGAGCACCTGATCGACGCGGCGCGCGCCACTCGCCAGCATGACCAGGCGGTCATACCCCAGCGCCACGCCGCTCGACGGCGGCATCAAAGCGAGCGCGCTGAGAAACTCCTCATCGAGCGGATAGCACTCGCCATAGCGGCGCTGCCGCTCGTTCATCGCGGCGTTGAAGCGGCGGCGCTGTTCGACGGCGTCGGTCAATTCGCCAAACCCGTTGGCAAGCTCCACGCCGCAGGCATAAATCTCGAAACGCTCGGCCACCCTTGGATCGGACGGCTTGGTCCGCGCCAGCGCCGCTTCGGGCGCCGGATATTCAAACAGCACGGTCAGACGCCCGTTGCCGAGATGGGGTTCGACATGCTCGACCAGCAGCTTGCTGAAGATGTCCGACCAGGTATCGTCGTCGGTGATCCGCACCCGCCCTATCGCCATGGCCGCGAGGTGATCGCGATCGCCCTCGCCACCGGCAATGGACGCCAACAGGTCGATCCCGGCAAAGCGCTCGAACGCTGCCGCCACGGTGATCAGTTGCGGCTCGGCGAAGGGATCGGCGGTCTTGCCGCGAAACGCGAAACGCCCGATTCCAGTCGCTTGCGCGGCATGGGCAACGAGAACGATGCTGTCGGCCATGACGGCGTCGTAGGTCGATTCGGCGCGGTACCATTCCAGCATGGTAAATTCCGGCACATGCAGATCGCCACGCTCGCGGTCGCGAAACACCCGCGCAAACTCGAAAATCCGCGGCTCGCCCGCCGCCAGCAGTTTCTTGCAGGCGAATTCCGGCGAGGTCCGCAGATAAAGCGTCGTGGGAGCGCCGTCGGGGCCTCGGGTTTCGGTCCGCGGGGCATGCAAATGGGTCTCGTTGCCGGGCGACACCTGCAGGATGCCGGTCTCGACCTCGAGGAAGCCCTGCTCGTCGAACCAGCCCCGAAGGGCTGATGTCACCGCCCCCCTCGCCCTGAGATATGGCCTGCGGTCGGCATGCCGCGCCGGGGCCCACCAGGGCGAATCCTTGTTATCTCCAGCCATCAAACCACGGCCTTAAGGCTGGCATCGAGCGACAAAATCGCTATGTTGCCGGCCGAAACCGCTTCGCCGGCCCCGGGACACCCATGTCCTGAGCGGTCCCGGGCCAGATTACCAGGAAACACAGCCTTGAAAGTCATCGCCAGTTCCATCCGCAAGGGCAACGTCATCGAGCAGGACGGCAAGCTTTACGTGGTTCTCACCGCCGAGAACATCCATCCCGGCAAGGGCACGCCGGTCAGCCAGATCGAGATGCGGCGGATCAGCGACGGGGTCAAGATTTCCGAGCGCTACAAGACCACCGATCAGGTCGAGAAGGCGACCATCGAGGACCAGAATTTCAACTACCTCTACCAGGATGCCGACGGCTTCCATTTCATGAACACGGAAAACTACGACCAGGTGCAGGTGCCGAAGGATGTGGTCGGCTCATCGGCGCCGTATCTGCAAGAGAACATGACCGTCAAGCTGTCGCTGCACGGCGTGATTCCGGTGGCCATCCAGATGCCGCAGCGCGCGACCCTGGAAGTCGTGGAAACCGAGCCGGTGACCAAGGGCCAGACCGCGTCCTCGTCCTACAAGCCGGCGATCCTCTCCAACGGCGTTCGCACCGCAGTGCCGCCGCATATCGGCACCGGCACCCGCATCGTGGTCATGACAGAGGACGGCTCCTATGTGGAGCGCGCAAAGGACTAGATGAGCTGCTCGAGCGATTCGGAGGGCCGTTGAAAAATTGAGCGCGACCACCAGAAGTAGCCCGGGATTGCTGGGATGAGGATTGCTGGAAAATCAGCCTGCGCTGTCCAGCAATCTCGCTGCGAAATCATCTGAGCGCATGTTATCGTTCCCCGACCGTCCGACTGTCGGCGGATCATGCGCAGAGGTCGTCCATCGTATTTTGTCCCGTCTCGTTAGACCTGGATTGTTGAGTTTCCTGTTGCTCGTCGCCGGCCATTCAATGCTGCGCGCCTCCGAGTTTCGGACACCGCCGGTGGCTGCGGTTCGGGTGCAGTGGAGCGGCGCACTGGATCAGCTGCGATCCGAGATCGGAAGCCAGCCGGGGATCGCCGCCGCCCTGACCTTCACGGAGCGCAGCGGGCTGCCGGCCTTTGACCCGCGTTCGGCGCCGGCGCTCGTTCAACTCAACGCCGTGACGTCGCAGGTCTTCACCGGCATCGGGCGCAGCCCCGTACCGGTGCTGCTGCCGTTTGATACCGCGGCGTTTCTTGACGCCCGGATGAATCACGCCACCGCAGCCTTGACCGGATCAAAATACCAGTCAGATTTCCGGCCGGCCGAACTGTTCGAAGCTGGGCCGGCCGGCTACGACGCGATGTTTTCGCTCGAACCCGGCGACAGCGACGGCATGCCACGGCGCGTCTTCGACCGGCCGGTCGAGGTGCAGATCACCGGCTCGATCCTGACCTACGAGGTCAACGATCCCGTTGGCGGCAAGGGCGAACCGGTGAAGGCGTTGTCGGCGCAATTCCCCGATCTGCGCCGTTTCATCCGGGAAGGCTATGTGCGCTATGCCTTCACCCGTTTCGGCGTACCCTATGTGGTCTCGATCCAGTGTCTCGACAGCACGCCGCGGCCGCGACGTCTGGCCTGCCGCGAGGCCTATCCGGTGGCGGAGCGTTTCCTCAAGGCCCTGCGCGTCACCGGCGGGCTGCCGTCGCGACCGCCGGTCGATCGGCCGGCCGAATTGGTCGAGCGGCCGGTGGAGCGATCGCCTGATTTCAGCTTCCATCCGACCGGCGACATCATCGCCAATAGCGGCTCGCACAGCCAGGGCGGCCATGCCGATCCGACCGCCTATTCGCAGATCCGCTTTCCCCTGGAAAAAGCCCCGGCCTTTGTCTATTCGCAATCGCTCGGCAGGCGACGATCCTCCGGCGACGATGAGGCGAGCGGCCGTGACAGCTATCCGTGGCGGGATCATTTCTGCGAGGCGCGCAGCTTCAATGTCGGCCAGTGCGCCAGCGGTTATGGCCATCAGGGCGAGGATATCCGCCCGGGCGCCTGCGTGCCGCGCAACCCCGGCGAGCCGGATCGCTGCGACCCCCGGCAGCAGGCGGTCGTCGCGGTGCGCGATGGCGTCCTGATCCGTACACTGCAGCAGCAGGCGGCGTTTTTGCAGGTCAACTCCCGCACCGAACATATCCGCTTTCGCTACATGCACATGAACCCCGCCGCGATGGATGCCGACGGCGTTCTCAACGGCCGCCAGGTCGATGAAGGCGAAAAGATCGGCGTGGTCTCGAACTATCTGGATCATCCGAACGGCACCACCCGTCATCTGCATTTCGATGTGCAGGTGTTCACCCGCGACGGCTGGATCTGGGTCAATCCCTACGTCACGCTGATATCGGCCTATGAGCGCTTGATCGGCGGGCGCGGTCGCGAAATCGGCGCTCTCACCGCCGCCGCGGTCGCCCATGCCGGACCCGAACCGGCGCCCCGTTCCGATGTCCGCGGCGGCAGCGCCGATTGAATTTCGCGAGACGACAATGGCTGGCACCGGGCTTGCCGGTTATTGGTTAGCCGCCATCATTAGGTTCAATGAACTTATATGTTCTCTTTCTTCTTTTAAGAACACTGCTATGTTATAAGCATTGATATTATTTTCATCATGGACTTCCGCGAATGCCTCGTCCGCCCGCCAAAATTCCAAGGCAGAAAACGCCAGGCCGGAAAAATTCAAGGCGGGGAAAACCGAAGACCAGCCAGAAGCCGGCCTGGGCCCGCAAGGCCGCTCCGGCAAATCCGGCGCTCGCTGGCCTCCGCCCGCGGCTTCCCGGGCCGGGCGAGCGATCCGAAAGCGCCTCGCTCGCCACGCTGCTGCGTCAGGCCCAGGCTGCGACGCGGCTGACCCTGGAACGGGCGCTCGCCGATCTCGGCGTGACGCCGCCGCAATTTACGATTCTGAGCCTGCTCCGGGCCCATCCCGGCCTGTCCGGCGCCGACCTGGCCCGGGTCGCGGCTTTGACCCCGCAGACCACCGGCGTCATCATCCGCAACCTGGAACGCAAGGGCACGATCCGGAAAATGCCGCATCCGGTGCATGGCCGGGTGCTGCAATGGACCCTGACAGGCCGCGGCACAGCCCTGCTCGGCCGATGCCGCCGGCACGTCAGCGCCCAGGACCGGCGGCTGATGGCCGGACTCTCTCGCCCGGCGCAAGCCACCATCCGGCGCTGGCTGGTTCGGCTGGCGCAGCAGGTGCAGCCGGACCAATAGTTCCCCGCAGTGCAACTTTGCGATGCCGCGCGCTTCGGCGCTACAATGGACGGCATGAAACACCCCTGCTCCCAGACCAGGCCTTCGCGCCGCGCGCTGCTGCGCTACGGCCTCGCCGCCGCTGCCCTGATCGCGCAGCCGCGCGCCGCATCACCGGCTGCGCCGCCCGGCTTCGATCAATGGCGCGACGGTTTTCGCGCCAGGGCGCTGGCCAAGGGGATCCGGGAGGCAACCTATGCCCGCGTCATGGGCCACATTGAGCCGGATATGTCGGTGTTCCGGCAGATGAAGGACCAGCCTGAATTCAACGAGCAGATCTGGCAGTATATCAACCGCCGCGTCTCCGACTGGCGCATCATCGAAGGCAAGAAGGCGCTGCGCCAGAACGAAGCGCTGTTTGCCCGGATCGAGCGCGATTTCGGCGTCGAGCGCGGCACTTTGCTGGCGCTGTGGGGCGTCGAATCCGCCTATGGCGATCCGCTGGTGCAGCAGAATCACATGCGCCCGGTCTTCCCGGCGCTGGCGGCCTTGGCCTGGAACGAGCCGCGCCGCCGCGCCTATTGGGAAACCGAACTGATCAACGCGCTCACCATCGTCGATCGCGGCTGGAGCACGCCGGAGGAAATGCGGGGCTCCTGGGCCGGCGCGATGGGCCATACCCAATGGATGCCGGAAGTCTGGCTCAATGTCGGTTTCGACTATGACGGCGACGGCCGGGTCTCGCCATTCGGCAAGCCCGACGACGCCCTCGGTTCCAGCGCGCGCTTCCTGGTCAATCGCGGCCATTATCGCCGCGGCGAACATTGGGGCTACGAGGTCCGCAATCCCGGTGGCGCGGCCGGCGGCAGCCGAACCTATGCCGCCTGGGCCAGCGCCGGAGTTACGCGCGCCGACGGCCAGCCCTTCCCGCAACCAAGCGCCAGCGCGCAATTGTGGCTGCCGGTGCCGGGCGGCCCCTGCTTCCTGCTCGGGCCAAATTTCTACGCGGTGCGCAGCTACAACCCATCGATGAACTACGCGCTGGCGATCTGCCATCTCGGCGACCGCATCCTCGGCGCGCCGCCGTTCCTGCAGCCCTTCCCCGGCTCGGAGCGCGCGCTGACGCTCGCCGAAGTGCAGGAAATGCAGACCCGCCTGACCAAGGCCGGCTACGACACCGGCGGCACCGACGGCCGCGTCGGCAACGACACCATGCAGGCGATCCGGGATTTCCAGGTCAAGGCCGGGCTCCAGCCGGCGGACGGTTATGGCGGCCTGAAGGTGCTGGCAAGGTTGCGGCAGGGAGGGTGAGCATGGAACATGGTTCGCCAAATTAGAAAGCCGACATGTCGCTGCTAGCCGAAGACGTCGGTATTTGAGGGTGGCTGAAACTCGTAAGCATAGAGGCCTCTTGAATGTAGTGACATATCTACATAATATGAGAGCTGCCAAACGACCCGTTGGAGACGCCCATGACGACGATGACCACTGTCACCAGCCGCGAATTCAATCAAGACACCAGCGGCGCGAAAAAAGCGGCGGCGCAAGGTCCAGTGTTCATCACCGATCGCGGACGTCCAGCCCACGTCTTGCTGACGATCGACGACTATTTGCGTCTGACCGGGGGGCAGATGAGCCTTGCGGAAGCGCTCGCTCAGACGGGGGCCGACTTCGATTTCGATCCGCCGCGCATCGGCAGCGGCATGTTCAAGCCCGCCGATCTCGACTGATGTTTCTGCTGGATACCAACGTCATTTCCGAACTCAGGCGACCGAACAAGGCGGATCGGAATGTGGTGGCCTGGGCGAGTGCAATCCCGAAGGCGAACTTCTTTTTGTCCGCCATCTCGATACTTGAGATCGAGCTTGGTGCGCTGCTGATCAAACGCAAGGACGAGGCCCAAGGCCAGGTCCTGCGCACCTGGATCGACGATCAGATCATCGCTCGCTTCGAAGGTCGCGTCCTCGCTGTCGATACTGCGGTCGCACAGCGGTGCGCGCGACTTCACGTTCCCGACCCACGCGCCGAGCGGGATGCTATGATCGCCGCGACCGCGCTGGTCCATGGCTTGACCGTTGTAACGCGGAATGTCGCAGATTTCGAACCCACCGGCGTCGCGTTGTTTAATCCCTGGGGGCGATAGCCAGTTGATCGCTAAACGATCGGATAGGTAGCAACCATCCCCAGCCCTATCTGATCATCGCCGGCCCGGGATCCGGCACCGCGACATCGAGCACGCGCAATTGCACGCGCTCGCTGCCCTGCCAGCGATCGACCGCGAGCGATCCGGCGACATGCAACGGCTGGCCGCGGTTGGCGGTGAGCGCCTGGCCGAGCCTCTGCCCGACCGCGCGAAAGGCGATGCCGTTGACGATGGCGCCGTCGCCGGATTTGAAGCGCAGCTTGAGATGCGACTGGCCGACCTCATCGGCAAAGATCAATTGATGCGACGGCAGCGCGATTACCGGCTCGGGATTGCCGCTGCCGAACGGACCGGCGCGGTTGAGCGTCGCCACCAGTTCGGGCGTGACCGCGCGCGCGCTGACCGCGCCATCGATGAAGAGTTCGTTGACATGGCGGGACTGCGCCACGTCGTGCGCCAGCGCGGCTTCCAGATAGGCGCGGAATTCTGCCAGCCTCTCCTTGCGCAGCGTCACGCCGGCGGCCATCGCATGGCCGCCGCCCTTGATCAGAATGCCTTCCTTGACCGCCTGCCGCACCGCGCGGCCGAGATCGACGCCGCCAATCGAGCGGCCCGAGCCGGTGCCGATGCCGCCCGGCTCCAGCGCAATGGCAAAGGCGGGCCTTGCGAATTTTTCTTTCAGCCGGGCGGCGACCAGGCCGACCACGCCGGGATGCCAGCCCTCCGAGGCGGTGACGATCACCGATCCCTTGTCTTCCAGCCCCAGCGAGGCCAGCGCCTCGGCCTCGGCCTGCGCCTCGGCGGTCTGCTCGATGACGCGACGCTCGCTGTTGAGGCGGTCGAGCTCGGCGGCGATCCTGGCGGCTTCGGAGACGTCGCCTTCGAGCAGCAGCCGCACGCCGAGATCGGCCCGGCCGATCCGGCCGCCGGCATTGATGCGCGGCCCCAGCATGAAGCCGAGATGCCAGGCCTCCGGCGGGCCGTTCAGCCGCGACACATCCATCAGCGCGGTATGACCGACATGGTCGCGCCGCCGCAGCGCGATCAGGCCCTTGGCGACAAAAGCGCGGTTCAGCCCGATCAGCGGCGCGACATCGGCGACGGTGCCAAGGGCTACGTGATGCAGCATGCCCATAAGATCCGGCTCCGGCCGCTCGGCGCTGAAGAAGCCGCGGCCGCGCAATTCGCGGTTGACCGCGACCAGCGTCACAAGCACCAGGCCGACCGCGGCGAGGTGACCGAGGCCGGAGAGATCATCGGGCCGGTTCGGATTGACCAGGGCCTCGACCTCGGGCAGTTCGTCGCCGCTCTGATGGTGATCGATGACGACCACCGCCATGCCGAGCCGGCGGGCCTCGGCCAGCGGCTCCAGGCTGGTGGTGCCGCAATCCACCGTCACCAGCAGCGTCGCGCCCTTCCCCGCCAGCATCCGCACCGCTTCGACATTGGGGCCGTAGCCCTCGAAAATCCGGTCGGGAATATGGATCAGCGGATCGAGCCCGCAATGCCGCAGATGCCAGGCCAGCAGCGCCGCCGAGGTGGCGCCGTCGACGTCATAGTCGCCGAAGATCGCCACTTTCTCCCCGCGCATCGCCGCATCGGCGATACGCCTGGCCGCGGCCTCCATCCCGGTCACGGTATAAGGATCGGGCATCAGCTGGCGGATCGTCGGATCAAGAAAATCCGTCACCGCGTCGAGCGCGACCTCCCGCCCCGCCAGCACCCGCGCCAGCTGCTCCGGCAGCGCATAGCGCTGCACGATCGCCAACGCCCGCGAAGCGCCGCGGGCATCGAGCCGGTCGCGCCACAATTTGCCCGTCGCGGAATGCGCCACGCCGAGAAAGGCGGGCGGCGCTTCGATCGGAAATGCGGATGCGAGGGGTGCCATGATTCTGCGCCAGGATAGCGGTTTGGCGCCGGTTCGCCAAATATGGCGCAGCGCGCTCCCCATTCGCGTCGCTGCGCGCGCAGCGCCCGCGGAAAGTCGTCGCGAACTTTGCCCGACGCACCTGCAGCCACCGGTCGGCTCAGTCCGCTCCTATAAATCAGTCCGAACCTATAAATTGGACGAGGCTTCGCATCAGCAGTTCTGCCGTTTCCGTTGCGCCCCGATTGCGACCGATTTGTGCGGTGCCAGCAATTTCCCTATGTGCCGAAAACGTAACTCTCGTCAGGGTCGGGGAATGCCCGTTATGGGCGAATTGCGGACATGACCGGGCGGTCAGATTGAGTCGTGAATGGGGGGAGACCCGCTGTGCCATCAGCCTGCCGGCCACGGCGGCCCCTGGCCCAGAACGGAAGGCGCGCTTCCAATCAAATGAGGCTATTCCAGCGCGATATTAGTTAGTCGAAATTCGATCGACTAAGCGTCGTTCGATGGTTTAGGCGTCGTAGTATAGTGATCGAAACCCATCCTGAAAGTCGCACGCCCTCGGCTCATAGAGCGCAGGCTATCCGCGTAGCCGAACATATTCGTGAGCGGCACCATCGCGGTGATAACGTTTGCTTTGCCGCGCAACTCTTGGCCCCGAATCTGGCCCTGTCGCGAATTCAGGTCGCCGATGATCGAGCCCGTGCAGTCTTCCGGGGTCACCACTTCGATCTTCATGATTTGCTCAACGCTCACAATTCGCTCCGCGTTTGAACCGGGCCAAGCTTGACTTCAACCCAAGTTTACCACTGTTACCTTGAACGGTCTAGCTTGGCCCGCTTCTGGCACGCAACGTAAGTCCCGGAACGGAGGGATTTCCGCAGCTGGGGGCACATCGGCTGTGCCGTCACCCGACCGGCCACAGCCGCCCTTGACCCAACTGGGACATCGAGCCGGTCGATAGCGGCATGCAGCGATTGACGAACGTATCGTTTCGGTAATAACTGAATGCAACGCCCAAAGTTAGAGCACCATGGCATCGATCTTCCGAAAGATTTGGGTTGCTGTGCCAGTTATTGTGCGAGCAACATTATTTGCGGCCTGGTCGGCGTCGAAGATCGGCGCATTATCTTTGGCAGCCTTGTTCACGATCGTCAGTTTGGCGTTCGGCATATACGAGGTCGCCGAAGGACACACGAAAATTGCGGAACTGCTGGGGGTCGCAGTAGGCGGTGCCGTTGTATTTGTACTCTCACTTTTATTCAGCATTATGATCACCGTGCCCGTAAGCTCGGTCATCGCAACGTGCGCGTATCCATTCCTAAACACTGTTCGCGCTGCTGATCAAAGGGCCTTTGGTGTTGTCGGTTTCTTGGTTGGTGCGCTCGTCTGGTTAGGAATGTGGTGGACTGGACCAACCGGGAATTTATACTTCGGATCTTGGACTTCAGTGTTCGTAGTAGGAGGTCTTTCGGGTTGGGCTGGGGGTCTTGCATTTGCCCAACAGCTTCACCGAGGGCAGTAGGCGTCCGGCTTTTAGCGCCGTTGAGGCTGATCATATCCGCCCTTCGGACCTTTGTTTGGCAGCCAGTAGGGCGGGTTGTAGGCGAAGCCGTAACCCGCCATCTTAACCTGCCGAGACGGCGGATGACGCCTTCCGCCTTCGCTCTGCGAGCTTCGGCGGACAAGTCGGCTCCAATCCGCACCTCACGCGCTTCCTTAGCGGTAGCGTGTCCGAAAAGCATTGGCCGACCGTGGAAGATTTAATCCTTCCTCACACATTTCGGCATAGCCGACATAAAGGCGGGCACATCGATCGAAAGAAATATCGCCATCGATATTTAAAGGATTGTCGTGTCCGGGTCCTAGTTGGCCCAGCGCCTTTAATCGGAGTACGGCGCCTAACATCAATGCATGTCGGCAGGCGCCGAGCGCTTCTACGGCCTTGGGGTCGCTTTTTCGTTCATCCTCGATAACACTTTCGTCTGGCATCCCTGACGTTCGCAATCCCTTTTCCCAAGTCAGCGTTTTTGCGCTATCGGCATCGAGAAGCTTGTCTTCTTGCCTCTGGAAATCTGTGAAAGCCCTCTCCATGATGTCGCGCCATTCTGAGAAAGACGGTCCCTCGGCGCACGCCTTTGTGGGACAGGCGATACAAAAAGCGCCGGCAAGAAGCGCGAAATAGAAGCAAAGTCCCCGCTCGATGTGGGCCATTGAAGACGCTATCACGAACATGCGTGTCAAAAATCGTCCTCCCTGGCTAACACGACGCAGGGACACCATTATCTCAATAGAAAGGGGATGTCTGCAATGGGCTGATCGCGCCGTATCGACCGTATCCAGATACTTCCGGCCTGCCCCGATCAACAAACATCATCAGCCTTGCCAGACAGTCGGGTTCGGGCGAATTCCGGACATAACCGGGCGGTCCGATTGAGTCGTGAATGGGGGTAGACCGGCTGTGCCATCAACCTGCCGGTCACGGCTGCCCCTGACCCATTCCGGAAGTCGCAATGCCAGCTTGGCGTGTAAGGTAAATCTTGCCATGTTGACGGTTAGAGGTGCCAATTGAGTTCCCTGTCTCCCCAAGTCGATGCCTTCATTTCGGAAGTACAGCTGCGTTGGCATGTGCCAGGTGTCGCCGTCACGGTAGTGCGGCGCGATGGCCCGGTGCACGTGCGTGCCTATGGCGTACGCAGCGTCACAAATTCCGTTCCAGCGGATATTGATACTGCCTTTGCGATTGGATCATGTTCAAAAGCTTTCACTTCCGGGTTAGCGGCAGCACTGGTCGATGC
>Ga0302319_10013410_pt1 | contig 15370 bp, 15 predicted proteins | sample Bog_T0_2_FD_203319 | JGI IMG/M metagenome (GOLD analysis project Ga0302319, IMG submission 203319) | Peat permafrost microbial communities from Stordalen Mire near Abisko, Sweden - Bog_T0_2 | ecosystem: Environmental > Terrestrial > Soil > Wetlands > Peat | place: Sweden: Abisko, Stordalen Mire... | reverse complement strand
GGACGCCGCGCGGCACCACGAAGAACTCTCCCGGGCGGAGGGTGACCGGGCCACCATCCGCGGCCGACCGGCCGATGGTGAGCTCCCCGCGCAGGACGAGGAACATCTCGTCCTCCTGGTCATGGGTGTGCCAGGGAAACTCGCCCTGAACGCGCGCTACTTTAATGAACTGGTCGTTAACGCGGCCTACGATGCGCGGAGACCAAAGCTCCGGAATCGACTGGCAGACGGTTTCAAGGGAGACAGGCTGTGCGGACATCGGGAGGTGCGGCGAAGACTAGTCGCGGAAGCCGGCAGAGACGGCGATCTTGTGGCGGCCCTTGGCGCGGCGGCGGCTCAACACGGCAGCACCGGCCTTGGAGGCCATGCGGACGAGGAAGCCGTGGACCTTGCTGCGGCGACGGCGATTGGGTTGGAAGGTGCGCTTCGGCATGATAGATTTCCTGTCTCAAAAAGTTTGTGCAGTATTGACCGCAGGAGAATAATTTTTGTCTCTTGCAGGGGCCTGAACACCTGCGCGGCAGCACCCTCTAAGTATAGTCGAGTTGCAGAAATGCGGCAACGGACTCGCCCCGCGCACTCGCCAACGACGATCACCATTCCCTCTTCGGGAGTGTTTCATCGGTTCTTCACAATGGATGGTGCAACTAAGCCATTCTGAAAAAAAACTTTGCGCGATTGCACGATTTCGCTTGCCTGAGAGGTCGTGTTTGCGTGCTAGTATCAATTCCGTTCCGTGATGAGCGAATGCGTCTCACGGCAAAGTTTCCGAAGGGCCGAGTACCTGTTTCACTCTCCTAATCACTGCAAGTGAGGTGAAGGACTTCTAAGCAATCTGGCCAACACCAGCTTCGCGGAGTACACGCGAGGCGTGGAAACCCATTGCTTTTTGACACACTGGATGGCCCGGCTTGCACTCGCAATCGAACTCTAAGAATTGAAAGAAGATACCTACGATGTCCTTTGTTCCGGTTCCAGCCGCCACCCCCAACCAGTGGTATCGCATCCTCAGCGCGCTTGAAAAGAAGATTAACCGGCAGAGCTATGAGACGTGGCTGAAGCCGACGCGCTTCTCTCACATCACCGGCCGGACGCTCTATGTGCGCATCCCATCGGAGGAGTTCCAGCACATCGGCGAGCGCTACGCCGACCTGATCGGCGAGGCCATTGACACGCTGCAGCTGGAGCTGGACCAGGTGCTCTTCCAGGTGCCGCCGCCGGAGCCCGCCGCGGTGCGCACCCGCGAGGACGGCGGCTTTGCTCCGCAGCCCAGCCACAGCCAGAACGCGCCGCGGCGCAACGGAGCGCCCGCCGGCCCGGAGCAGTCGCGCTTTGACTGGAACAGTGCCGCGCAACTGAACCCGCGCTACCAGTTCGACAGCTTCGTCATCGGCAGCGGCAACCAGTTCGCCCACGCCGCCGCCGCGGCCGTCGCCGAGCGCCCCAGCAAGGCCTACAACCCACTCTTCCTCTACGGAGGTGTCGGCCTGGGCAAGACCCACCTGATGCAGGCCATCGGCCACCTGGTGAAGGGCCGCAACGCTCTGGCCGCGGTGAGCTACGTGACCGGCGAGAAGTTCACCAATGACATGATCAGCTCCGTCCGCTACGACAAGATGACCGGCTTCCGCGACCGCTATCGCGGCGTGGACGTGCTGCTGATCGACGATATCCAGTTCCTCAGCGGCAAGGAGCGCACCCAGGAGGAGTTCTTCCACACCTTCAACGCGCTGCATGAGACCAACAAGCAGATCGTGGTGGCCAGCGACCGTCCGCCCAAGGAGCTGACCGACTTTGAAGACCGCCTGCGCTCGCGCTTTGAGTGGGGGCTGGTGGTGGACATCCAGCCGCCCGACCTCGAGACCAAGGTCGCCATCCTGCAGAAGAAGGCCGAGCAGGAGCAGACCGTGCTGCCGCCGGAGGTGGCGCTGTTCATCGCCGGCAACGTGCGCACCAACGTGCGCGAGCTGGAGGGCGCTCTGGTGCGGCTGATCGCCTGGAGCAGTCTGCACGGCGTGGAGATTACCCTGCCCACCGCGCAGGTCTGCCTGAAGCAATTCATCGACACCCAGGTGCGCAAGATTACGATTGAGGCGATTCAGAAGGCGGTGGCGGAGAACTTCGGCATGCGCGTGGCCGAGCTGAAGCAGAAGAACAACTCGCGCCAGATCGTGGTCCCGCGCCAGATCGCGATGTACCTCGCCAAGCAGTTGACCGAGGCCAGCCTGCCGGAGATCGGCCGCCAGTTCGGCGGCAAGCACCACACCACGGTGATGCACTCCATCAGCAAGATCGACGAGCACCGCCGCAGCGACAAGGACCTGAACCGCACCGTCACCAAGTTGATGGAGACGCTGGGGTAGGGCAGAGCGTAGAGGATGGAGTGTAGGGGCCGTGGGCCACCCGCCTTCCGCGGCGGCTACTTCGCACAGGTCTTCAGTTCACTCTGCGCGGCAGCCACGTCGTTACTGGCCGCGGCTTTCTCACGGTTTGCCGCAAGCATGTCGCTTTGCGCCTGCGTCGTATCAGCCTGCGCCTTCGTCGCATCCTGATTGCCTTTCGCCAGGTTGCCTTGCTCGACCTCTTGCTGAGCCGCAGCATACTCGGCCTTGGCTTGCGCCACTTCAGCATTCGCCTTATTCGTATCCTGGGTAGCCTTTTGTTGGTGGACCTGCGCCGCATTCATATCAGCCTGCGCTTTGCTGCACGGCGTTGAAACGCCCGTGGCGGGCTTTGTCGTCGACGAAGACGAAGGTGGCGTGCTGGGCTTCGTCGCCGATGAAGATGAAGACGGTACAGCCTTAAGTTTCGGGTTTTGCCCGCCCTGGGCCTTCGCTTGCGAAGCGGCGAAAATGGCAAATACAGCGAGGACGATCCATAGAGTTCTCAAGGTTTCCCCCTCCTTATCTTGTCTATGTTGGAGAACGGGGAAATTCTACTTCATAGGCGGAGTTATCAAGGGCTAATCCGTCCTTTGGACGAATGAGCGCCTGAAACACGCAAAAAGCGTATCGAAGAGCACTTCAAGAGGCCATTTTGCGTGTCACGGACGGAGCTGCATTGCACGAATTACGGTGTGAGGACCACCTTCCCAATACCACCCTTTTCCGTGGCTGCCTGACCCTCGGCGGCCTGGGAGAGCGGGAGGATGCGGTCGATGGGGAAGCTAAGTTTGCCGTCACGGACGGCCTCTGCATAGTGCAGCATGGCCTTGGCGTCCGCGTGCGAACTCATGGCATGCACGGTGACGGTGGGGTGGAGAGCGGCGTCAGAGGGTGGGCCGGTGAGAGCACCGAATGTGCCGCCGGGTTTGACGTGGGCGATGAGTTGGTTGGCGAGCGGGCCGCCGATGGTGTCGGCGACGGCATCGACGGCTCCGAGGCTGGCGAGTGCCTTGTCATCACTGACGTCGATCGCTGCTATTGCGCCAAGGGCGATGGCTTGGTCGATCTGCGAGAGGCGCACCCCGGCGATGACTCGGACGCCGGATTCGATGGCGGCGAAGAGAGCGACATGGCCGACGCTGCCGAGAGCTCCGGTGAGCAGGATGGTTTGGCCAGCCTGAGCATTGACTGCTTCATGAATGAGCTGGTCGGCGGTGGTGACCGGGGTGGCGAGGGCTCCGGCGACGGTGAGGTCGAGGCCATCGGGGACTTTGACGAGCTCGGTCGCTTTGACTGTGGTGAGCTCAGCGTAGCAGTTGTCGGTGCGGCCGAAGACGCGGTCGCCTGCGGCGAAACCGGTGACGTCTTCGCCTAGAGACCGGACGATGCCGGCGAAGTCGTAACCAGGAATCCAGGGGAAGTCGGTGCCGTAGAACTTGGCCATGGCGCCGGAGCGGATCTTCCAGTCGATGGGGTTAACGCCTGCGGCGTGGACGCGTACAAGCACTTCACCGGGGCCGGCTTTGGGGTCAGGGAAGTCCTCGTACTTCAGGTTGGAGGGCGGGCCGTAGTCATGCAGGACGGATGCTTTCATCGGGTCACCATGATCTATTCATATGCGGTTGCGAGGGGCGGGGTCACGTCGATCCACGAGCGCCAGCCATCGGATTCCGCGAGTTGCTTGATCATAACGAAGCGGCGGCGGGCGAGACTGCGGATGTGCGGCGCGAGCAGCCAGCTCGCAGCGACGCGCCCCAGCGGGCCGAAGGGCAGTGCGAAGCGGATCTCGTCGTGAAGCTCGGTGATGGCTGCCGCCGGGCAGCTGGGGTTGTAGGCCTGGCGGAAGTAGTGGTCGTGCTGGAAGAAGGCGAAGCGGCCATGCTCCTGCGAGTCCTGAAAGTAGGCGGTGACCTCGCCGGTGGGCTGGCGCTCCGGTGCGGCGAAGGCGGTGATGAGGGTGTGGTGCTCGGTGGGAAGACCGAACTTCCATCCACGCCAGTGGACGCGACTGTGAGCGGCGATGGAACCGGAGGTGAGGCTCTGGGGCTCGCCACTGGCGACCAGAGCCATGCCGAGCGTGTCACGCACCAGCTCCACGCGGGTGGAGAGAGCGAAGACGCGCTCGATGGGCGCGGCGATGGTGATGGAGGCGGTGACGGGTTCGTGGACGAAGTCGCGCATAGCTTGAGTATGCGCGGTTGGAACTCGAACTCGCTGTGCCGGAAGTCACTCTGTTTTGGTGCGGCGCACAGGTACCCCTCCCCCACCCCATTTGCGGGGTAACAACCGCAGCCGATTGGACTTAGCGGTGGGTCTGCCTACAGTCTTAAGTGGTTGTCAGACAGGTTAGCGCTTCTCCGGAGGGCTCGGATTTCGATGTCAAAGAACGAGTGTTGCGGCTGCGGCGGTGAGCCGCTCGAGGAAGAGCCACGCCAATGGCCGCGCGGTCTTCTACTGCTTCTATTGTACGAGGCGTGTCAAGTGCGGCTAAGGCTTGCGGGCGTTCAGGTGGCCCTGTTTGGCGTAGCGTAGCAGGCGCTTGTCGCGGGTCACGAGAGTCAGTTTGTGAGCCCTCGCTGTGGCGGCGAGAATGCGGTCGGAGGGATCGCGATGGAGTTCGCCGGGCAGCCGGGTTGAGTTAAAGAGGATGAGTCCGGTCAGTTCCGCAATGAGGAAGCTTTCGGCATTGGTGTCTTGCTCCCACATATCCTCAATAGGCCGGTCGAGCCGGTACTGTTGCGCGGCAACGAGCAGGCCAACCTCCCAGCAACTAATGGGAGAGAGGTATACGGTTCGCTGACGCTGCCACTCCTCCACTTCGGAGAAGAAGTCTCTGGAGACTTCCTTGGATGCGCCTTCGCTGATCCAAAGCCAGACATGCGTGTCGAGCAGATAGCCGTTCACCTGCTTGTGGCCTTCCTAGCCGACCTCTTGGGCTTCTCCCAGGCCCACTCAGGTAGAGTCCACTCCTGCGGAAGCGGCGAGATGATGTCGCCGAGAACCTTCGCTCTTGGGGAGCGGCCGACAACGGATCGGAAAGGCTTTGTCTCTGGCGGCTCCGGCACAAACTTGCCGACGCGCTTGCCGCGCTTGGTGATCGCGAAAGATCTCTGCGTGATCAACGCCTCATCCATGAGCCTGAGGCACTTGGCCTTGAACTCGCCGGCGGCGATGGTGCGGAGTTCGGGTTGGGTCGTGGCCTTCATGACCATAGGATATGACCATGGTCATGAACTTGCAAGTTTACGTAAATCTCTTTGCCTCTTGTGCCTTTCTGTGGCACTCATGATGCACGAGCCGAGTGTTGGCCTCGGTGTAGCCCTCTGTAGCAATCAGACGGTCCAGCTCGGCTCCGCGAATTGGCAGCTCATTGGGGCAAAGTGCGCAGATCCCCTTCTGTGTTTTCCATTTCAATTCATGAAGCTTTCGGCGTTGTGCGGGTTTGCCGCGCTCGTCATATTGGAGCCTAATTGCCACATATCGTTTCATCGAGAAAAGAATCTCTTTGTTACCGCCAGAAGCTTCCACTAGGTCGAGACGGAGCTTATCCAATATTGGAGTGACTTTGGCTAGCTCCTCTTTAGGTAGCGCTGGCATAAAACCTCCGAGTCTCGATTAGAGTTCCATCCCGTGCTCTATGACGAGTTGTTTCGCGCGATCAATGAAGGTGTTGAGGGTCACAGAACCCTCATCGCCCTTGGCGCGGACGCGGACGCTGACCGAGTCCGTCGCGGCTTCCTTGTCGCCGAGGATGAGGATGAAGGGGACCTTCTGCAGGCCGAAGTCGCGGATCTTGGACTGCATCTTGCCGTTCGAGGCATCTAGTTCGACGCGCAGGCCGGCGGCTTCAAGGCGCTGCTTCACGCTCTCGGCGTAAACGAGGTGCTTTTCGTTGGAGATGGGGACGAGGCCCACCTGCACCGGCGCGAGCCACAACGGGAAGGCTCCGGCGTAGTGCTCAATGAGCACGCCGAAGAAGCGCTCAACGCTGCCGAAGAGCGCGCGATGTACCATTACCGGCTGGTGCGCTGCACCGTCTTCGCCGATGTACTCGAGATCGAAACGGGCGGGGAGGTTCCAGTCAAATTGAACAGTAGACAGCTGCCAGAGGCGGCCTAAGACGTCGACCAGCTTGATGTCGATCTTGGGGCCGTAGAAGGCGGCTTCGCCGGGGATGGTCTTGTAGGGGATGTTCTTGCGTTCCAGCACGCGGGTGAGCGAGCCGGTGGCGTGCTCCCACTGCTCAGCGCTGCCGATGAATTTCTTGTCCCTGGGGTCCCAGGTGGAGAGCTCGATCTGGAACTCAGAGAAGCCGAAGGTTTTGAGGACGGCCTCGGCGAAGTCGATGCAGGCTTCGATCTCAGATTCGATCTGTTCGGGGGTGCAGAAGATGTGGGCGTCATCCTGGGTGAAGCCGCGGACGCGAAGCAGGCCGTGCATGGTGCCGCTACGCTCATAGCGGTAGACGTTCCCGAGCTCCGCGTAACGCTGCGGCAGGTCGCGGTAGCTGCGCGGCGAGTTCTTGTAGATAAGGATGTGGCCGGGGCAGTTCATCGGCTTGATGCGGTACTCGGCATCGTCGAGTTCCATGGGCGGGTACATGTTTTCGGCGTAGTTCTCTTCATGGCCGGAGATCTTCCAGAGCTCGCGGCGCATGATGTGCGGCGTGAAGACCATATGGTAGCCGCGGCGGAGACACTCCTCGCGCATCCAGTCTTCCATCGCCTTGCGGATGAGCCCGCCCTTGGGGTGCCAGAAGATGAGGCCAGCGCCGGCGACCTCCTGAATGCTGAAGAGGTCAAGCTGCTTGCCGAGGACGCGATGGTCGCGGGCCTTGATCTCTTCCAGGTGCTTGAAGTGGGCGTCGAGGTCTTTCGCGTTGAAGAACGCGGTGCCATAGATGCGCTGTAGCTGCTGGTTCTTCTCGTCGCCGAGCCAGTAGGCGCCGGCGATGGACATGACCTTGAAGGCCTTGACGCGGCCGGTGGAGGGGACATGCGGGCCGCGGCAGAAGTCCATGAACGCGCCGTTCCTGTAGAGCGAGATCGCGTCGCCGGGCTTGGTGAAGCGCTCGATGAAGTGGAGTTTCATGAACTCGGCGTGGGATGTGTAGTCGGCGATGACTTGGTCGCGAGGCTCTTCAACGTGCAGGAAGGGCTCATCGCGCGCAACGACCTCGGCCATCCTGGCCTCAATGCTGGCGAGGTCAGCCTCGGTGAAGGGGACCTCGCGGTAGACGTCGTAGAAGAAGCCGCTGTCGGTAGCGGGGCCGTGGCCGAGCTTGGTTTCGGGGAAGAGCTCGAGGATGGCCGTCGCCATGACGTGCGCGGCGGAGTGGCGCACGACCTTGAGCGCGGCGGGATCGTTTTCTTTGAGGAGCTCCAGCGCGACGTCTTCCGTCAACGGCACGGTGAGATCGACGATGCGGGCCTCGCCTGAAGCGTCGTGGGCGGAGTACATCGCCTCCTCGCTGGCTTCGAGAGCTGCTTCATTCGTGTTGGCCGCCACGGGCGTTAGCGGCTTGATGCGCGCGACGACGACCGCCGCAGCGAGGCGCGGCGAGATGCTGTTGGCGATATCGAGGGGTGTTGTGCCGGCGGCGAATTCACGGACGGAGCCGTCGGGCAGCTGGACTTGAATCAAATGGGGGATCGGGTTACTCACACAAACAAGGATAGTCGAATGGCGCGGGAAGGGCGCTGGGGCGATCGGCACCCCACCCTGCCGCACGGGGAAGCTGCGCGCCGAGGAGTAGGGTGCCCGCTGGAAACTACGGCCGCAGGCCGGTCGTGTTGTTGGTGATGGCGGTGGCTTTGGGTGTGACGACTGGGGCGGCAATACCGATGACTTCGGTGACGTAGTTCGGGAGGGTGCTGCCATTGTTCGTGCCGGCGAACCACAGATTTCCGGAGCCGTCCACGGCGACCCCGCCGGGGTCGGTGATGATGACAGGCGTGAGGCCGGCGAAGCCTCCGTAGCCCGAGGCGCTGGATGCGCCGGTGATGGGGTAGTAGCCGCTGGTGGGTGAGGTGAGCGTGCCGGAGCTGTTGAAGGTGAAGAATCCGGCGGGGTAGTTCGTGGCGCCGTTGTTGGGCTGATAGTAGGTGTACGTGGTGACCAGCGAGTTGCCGAGGCCGTCGACGACCATCTCCTGCGGCGAGGGGTAGTAGGTGGCGTTGGTGGGCACGGCGAATTGGGTGACCAAGGCACCAGCGCTGCTGTAGACCTCCACGCCGTTGTAGGCGCCGTTGTCGGGGAGATAGAGTCTGCCGGCGTGGTCCACGGCGCAGCCGCTAAGGCTGGCGCCTCCGCTGTCCGGAGTAATGGTGCCGGAGACGGTGGTGTTGCTTAGGTTGACGATGGTGACCTGAGGGGAGACACCATACGCGGGATGACCCGCTCCGGTTACGTAGAGCGTCGTGGGGGTGATGCAGATACCAGTGCCGAAGACCGATGAGGCCGTGAAGCTCGGGGCGAGGGTATAGCCCGTGGGCAGGTTGTTGACCAGCTCCTGGAAGGTGTTGCAGCAGGTGCCCCCGGTTGAGGTCCAGATGTCGCCCTTGCCGTCGATGGCCAGACCGTTGGGACCGATGATGCCGGTATAGTTCCCGTAGACGGAGCCGTCCGGGTTGAAGGCAGTGTCCGCGCTGCCGTTGTTGTTGGCGACCCAGATGAGGCCGTTCTGATCTACGCCGATGCCGACCGACGGTTTGAGGGTGGAGGTGCCAAAGCCGTTGGCGGGGCTGAGGAAGACGCCCGCAGGGGAGATCTCGATGAGGCCGGTGAGGGTGGAGGTGGTGTTGAAGTCCGAGACCCAGGCGTTGCCCTTGGAGTCAATGGCGATATCGATGGTGCCGTAGGTGGCGATGCCGGCGTTGGTGTAGCCGATGGCGAGGGTGAAGTCGTTGGGCGCGGAGGCGGAGGTCATGGCCGGCTGGAAGGGTGGGCTGGTGCTGGCGAGACTGTAGAGCCCCGTGGTCCCGGAGACATTGGCGCCGGGATGGAGGGCGATGTTGAGCGCGGCCTGGAAGGTGTTGATGGGCGCCACACCGCCGACGGTGGTGTCGCTGAACAGGGTGGAGCACGCCGTCGGGGTCGATACGGTGGTATTCACGCAGGCGGAGAGAATGTTGGCGATAGTATTGAGCAGCTGGGTGGGCAGCACCATGTTGGGCAGCGCCGTGGTGCCATTGGCGACGCCGGTGCTATACGAGACGAGGTTGTTGGCTGGCCCGAAGGCATTGTTCAGGCCCGTGATGTTGGTGGAAGTGGTTCCTATGTTGACGGTGGTTGCCGTGACGGAGGCGAAGGGCGCCAGCGCATAGGCCGCGGCGACGGTGGTCACCTCAGAGATCACCACCTTGGTGTTGCCGGAGAGCGTAGAGCAGTTGCCTAACAGGGCGACCTCGTCGAGGGCCACATTGGTTCCTGCGCCGGGATTACCGCCGGAGGCTTCGATATAGACCAGTTGGTCGGGCGTGGGGCAGGTGTACGTAGGGAGGGTGAAGGCGCCGGTAACAGAATTGGACGTGGTGGTCGCGAGCACGGAAGGAGCGGAGCCATAGCCAGTGGTCCCGGGGGCCATGAGGCGGATGAGCGAGCTGGTGACCGGACTCTGGCCGCCGTGGACGACACCGCTCAGGCCGGAGACGAGGCCTCCCGGCGTGGGTCCGTTGGTGACAGGACCCATGCCGCAACCGGTCAGCGCCAACAGCAGGCAAGGGAGCAGGAATGAGGTTGTACGAACGCCAAGTTTGAAGGCAGGCCGGAGGACGTTGGAACGAAAGGGCGCTTCGTGGGCAATCTTCATAAGGTCACCTGTTGGGCGTGCTTGGGCGTGCTTGGATTTATGGATAGTAGCAGCATCCCAGGCCAAGTGGCGATAGCCCATGCAATGGTTCACCGGGGTTTCGATACAATGGACAATGTTCTCGCATACCGAATAACGGTGGCTGCGGGGCAGGAAGATATCCTCCGGCGATGACCTGGTTCAAGCGCGACGACAACGACATCGAACCCACTCCCGGCCACGAGGTCCGCACGGAGGGGCTGTGGATCAAGTGTCCGCAGTGCAACAAGCCTTTGTTCAAGGGCGAGCTGGAGGCTAACCTGAAGGTCTGCCCGAACTGCGGCTGGCACTTCAAGTTCAGCGCGCGGGAGCGCATTGAGAACCTGCTGGAGCCGGGTTATGAGCTGGTGGACCTGGAGCTGGTCTCCACCGATCCGCTGGAGTTTACCGATCTCAAGCCCTACAAGGCGCGTCTGGCGGCGGCGCGGAAGAAGACTGGACTGAACGACGCCATCGTCAACGCGGTGGGCAAGATCGGTGAGCAGGATGTGGTGCTCTCGGTGATGGAGTATGGGTTTATCGGCGGCAGCATGGGCGCGGTGGTAGGCGAGACGATCGCGCGGGCTGTTGATCGTGCGCTGGCGGCGCACGTTCCGCTGATTATCGTGTCGGCGAGCGGCGGCGCGCGGATGATGGAGGGCATCGTCAGCCTGATGCAGTTGGCCAAGGTGGCCGCCGGGTTGGCGAAGATGGATGACGAGAAGATTCCCTATATCAGCCTGATGACCGATCCCACGACCGGCGGCGTGACCGCGAGCTTTGCGATGCTGGGCGACCTGAACATCGCCGAGCCGGGCGCGCTGATCGGCTTCGCGGGGCCGCGCGTGATTGAACAGACGATACGGCAGAAGCTGCCGGAGGGCTTTCAGCGCAGCGAGTTCCTGCTGGAGCACGGCTTCCTGGACGCGATTGTGGAGCGCAAAGACCTGAAGGCGTATCTGGCCGAGACGCTGAATTGGATGACGGAGAAGGTGAGCTAACGTACAAGACTGTGTGGGTCGGAGGAGTCACATTTTCTCTGTGGGTAGATTCCTGCTGATCGCGCTTCTCCTTTGCGCCTCGCTTGTGCCCAGCCGGCACCTGCAAGCCCAGGAGTTGAGTCGGCATGAGTTTGCTGTTGGGGTAAGTGCATCCAGCGATACACCCAACGGAGGCACGCCTTCGGCGGGATTCGGTCAATACCGAATTGATCTGGCCGGTCCAGCAGCGCGATATACCTTCAATGTCAATCGTACGTTTGGCGTGGAAAGTTTTGTGTCCCAGTCGGGCAACGGGGTCGCAGTCGGTGACCACGAGGGTGGACGACAGTTGCTGGCATTGGGTGGGGTCAAGGTCGGCATTCGTAGGCAGTGGTTTGGGGTGTACGGGACATCGGAGGCCGGGGTGGCCAGCTATTCGCATGGGCTGGTGGCCAGCAGCCTGCAAGGCCCTCCGGTGTTCGGATGCGTGACCCACTTCGCGTTACAGCAGGGTGTTGCGCTGGAGTTTTATCCGCGGCGGCGCACGTTTGTTCGTTTCGACCTGGATGAACTGCTGCTGGCAGAGTTCCAGCGCACGTTCTATACGTCGCCCTACGTGGACCAGATTTCTTACGGCGTTGTCCCTTACCATGCATCGGCGTCGCTTACGGTCGGGCATCGATTTGGGAAGTTGTCGGAGATGCCGGAGCCAGCCGCAGAGAAGCCAAAGACGGGATTCAGCGTTGGCGCATTGTTTCCGATGGAGATGCGGGAGCATTTGCTGGAGACAGATCTGCGCGCGGAGGGCGGCGGCGGCGCGTGGGTCGGCTTCCCGCTTTGGCGGTGGTTCTCCGGCGATGCGATTGCGTTTGACCATCCGCACGATGACCACACGGCGAACGTGCAGGATGGGGGAACGACATTTGCCGCGTATATCGGGCCCAAAGTGGGATTCCATGTGGGAGGGCTTGGTTTGTTCGCGAAGGCAAGGCCGGGCATCATGCGCTTTTCAAGAACAGATGTTGAGAACGTCTACACACCGAACCTTGACCAGTTCTATCTGCATCCGAAGATCGACTTTGCGCTCGACACTGGGCTTGTCGCGGAGTATTCCCCATCGTCGCGGGCGCTCTCCCATATGTTGCTCCGCTTTGAGGGTGGAAGTACGTACATCCACTACCACGGCGCCGATCTGACGGTCGCCGCGCTGCTGCAGAAGGGGCAGTACTCAACGAACGTCTACTACTTCCCACCACAACGCGCGAGTTCGCTTCTATTTCTAACGGGAGTTGGATACAGGTTTTAGAGACTCAGGCGGCAGACTCTTTTTCGAGAGCTTCGTGGATGAGCATCTTTAAGTATGTCTGATACTTGAGGCCGCGTTTTTCGGCGGCTGCACGAGCCTTGGTGATGTCAGCGGGGTCGAGGCGGATTGTTGTGGTTGGAGTATTGCCGCGACGGTCGGTCACGCCAGGGCGGTAGTGCCCTTCCAACAGTGCGTCGTTTATCTGTTCATTCACGGTATCGCGGTGGGCATACCACCATTCGGACTCTTCCGCATCCGTGGTGAACTTCGGTACTTCAAGTTTCGGAGCCATCGTCGAGAGCCTTTCTCTTCAAGTAAGACGCTTTGGAGTTTTTCGGAGCGTCCCAGCCGCTGATAACACGGATTAAGTCCCCGCGCCATGGATGAGAACAATCAGAACGCGCCCTGATCGCGTCTCGCCGATATAGCGAACCCGTACGATGTCCTCAGGATGGTCTTCTATTTCCAGCTCGTAGGGCTCAGAGCGCATCACTTGTTCAGTCTCGTCCGGCGTGATGTCGTGAAGTGCAAGGTGCGAACGGTTTGCGTCATCCCGATCAAAACCGAAGTCCATTTCATCTCCTCTGCCGCATCCTCTTTCTAAGGTGCGGCTATCGTCTAGCGCTTAACTGAGGGATCATGGTGTTCATCTCCGGTAAAAGATTATGGATGCACCCGTATATGGGCGTCCTACCCAAATTGTAGCCGCACTGTAGCTACAGTTCAAGTTGTAATCTAAGGGCGTGATCGAGGCCCAACCATCGAAGACGGCGCTGCGCGTGGCGCTACGGCGGGCTGCGCACCAGATTCACGATGCGAAGCCACTGGTGTTCGAGGACCCGCTGGCGGTGCGCATTCTGGGCGCGGAGTACGCCGAGGAGCTGAAGCGCACACCGGACGGCGACAGGCGGCCGTTCTCCGCAGGGTTTCGCGCGTTCATGGTGGCGCGGGCGCGGCTGGCGGAGGACACGCTGGCTGCGGGCGTTCGCGACCATGGCGTGACGCAGTATCTGGTGCTGGGCGCGGGGCTGGATACGTTTGCCTGCCGCAATCCTTATGCGGAGGTGCGGGTGTTCGAGGTGGACCATCCGGCGACGCAGGCATGGAAGCTGCTGATGCTGCAACGCGCGGGGATCGTCGCACCGCCGACGGCGCACTTTGTGGCGGTGGACTTTGAGCAGGATTCGTTGCGCGCGAAGCTGGCGGCGGCGGGGTTCGACTTTGCACAGCCGGCGGTGACGGCGTGGCTGGGCGTTGTGCCGTACCTGACGCTGGAGGCGTTCCGCGCGACACTGCGGGTGCTGGGGCGGTTCGCGGCGGGAAGTGCGGTGGTGTTCGACTACGCGCAGCCGCGTGAGGCGCTGCCGGAGACCGAGCGGCTGATGCTGGACTCGCTGAGCGCGCGGGTCGCGCAGGCGGGCGAGCCGTTCCAGTTGTTCTTTACGCCGGAGCAACTGGCCGAGGAGCTGGAGTGGCTGGGGCTGCGCGTGGTGGAGGACCTGAACGGCGCTGCGCTGACCGCGCGGTACTTTGCCGGACGCAAGGACGGGTTGATGCTGCGCGGTAAGGGCGGAAGGATGTGCGTGGCGGAGACTGTGGGGACTCCGCATGATTTCACTACCACAAACTAGAAGCAGGTCCTTCCCCTTCGCGTTGCTCAGGGTCAGGATGACAACCAGAAAAGCAAGAGCAAGAACGACTAAAGTAAAAGCGATGACATACGTTGAAGCGATGGAGAAGCTGGCGGCGCTGGGACCGGAGTTGCGCGTGGGCAAGACCGGAGAGCCGCGCAAGTTCTCGCTGGAGCATATCCGCGCGCTGCTGCGCGAGCTGGGTGATCCACAGACGCAGTTCCGCTCTGTGCTGATTGCAGGGACTAACGGCAAGGGCTCGACCGCGGCAACGCTGGCGGCGATCACGCATGCGGCGGGAATCAAGACGGCGCTGTATACCTCGCCGCACCTGGTGCGGGTGAGTGAGCGGATGCGGGTGTCGGGTTTGAGTGGGCTAGTCGAGATCGGCGAGGAGGCGTTTGCGCGCAACTACTTCCGCGTGGACTCCGCGGCGCAGGAGCTGGTGCGGCGCGGCGAACTGCCCCATGAGCCGAGCTACTTTGAGGTGATGACCGCGGTGGCCTTCTGCTGGTTCGCCGAGCAGAGCGTGGACCTGGCGGTGCTGGAGGTGGGTCTGGGCGGGCGGCTGGATGCAACCAACTCCGTGGAGCCGCTGGTGAGTGTGATTACCGACATCGGCATCGACCACACACAATATCTTGGCAATACACTGCGCGTGATCGCGAGCGAAAAGGCAGGCATTCTGCGCGAGGACGGTGTGCTGGTCACGCTGTCGCAGCATCCCGAGGCGAATGCGGCCATCGGTGAGGCTGCGGTGCGACTGGGCGTGCGCGGCGTGGATGCGGCGCGGTACCTGCCTACAAGACAGGGATTAGGGATCAGGGAACAGGGATTAGGGTTGGCGCGGAACAGGTATGAGTTGTTGATCGACGGTGAGGTGTTGCGTGTGGACTCGCCGCTGGCGGGACAGCATCAGCAGCGCAACATCGCTCTGGCGATTGCAACGGCTATCGAGCTGCGGATGAATCATCTTCACAACGGCGTGGGGTTCGTGATTCCCAATGCCGCTATCGAAGCGGGCATTCGCGCAACGGATTGGCCGGGAAGGCTGGAGTGGGTGGCTTGCGTCGGCCAAGCGCCGGTGCTATTGGACGTGGCGCACAATCCCGCAGGCGCGTGGACGCTGCGGGCGGCGCTGGCGCAGTTGCCGGATTCTGTGCCCCGCACACTGATCTTCAGTTGTCTGGCGGACAAGCCGGTGGATGAGATGGCGCAGGTACTGCTGCCGCTGTTCGATG
>Ga0302319_10013409_pt1 | contig 15371 bp, 10 predicted proteins | sample Bog_T0_2_FD_203319 | JGI IMG/M metagenome (GOLD analysis project Ga0302319, IMG submission 203319) | Peat permafrost microbial communities from Stordalen Mire near Abisko, Sweden - Bog_T0_2 | ecosystem: Environmental > Terrestrial > Soil > Wetlands > Peat | place: Sweden: Abisko, Stordalen Mire... | reverse complement strand
CGAAAACGCCTTCGATGAGGTGCGCAACGGGCGGCTCGAAATCAGCTCAGAGTTGATCGACCTGACACTTTCGGCGCTTGATCAGATTCGCGCGATGCTCGAAGAGGGTGAGGCCGGTGCGCCTCCGGCAGACCCGGTCGCCTGCGCTGAGATTCTGGCCAAGGTCCGGCATCTGACGGGACATCCGGAGAAACCGGCGGCCAAGGGAAAGACAGCGGCGCGAGAGACCGCAAGTGGGGCGGGTTGTGTAGCCGACCCTAAGAATGATTCCGGAACCGGCTCAGGAATCGACGCGGTCCAGATGCGGCAGTGGTCGATCCGCTTTGCTCCTGGCGCGGATTTCATGGTGAATGGCGCCAATCCGCTGTTGCTGTTGCGCGAGTTGAGCCAGTTGGGTGGGCTGGCGGTGAAGGCCAGCATGGCGGCGGTTCCCCCCCTGAACGAACTGGACCCGGAGCGCTGCTATGTGAGCTGGGAGATGGTGCTGGCCACTGCGGCAGAGCGCGATGCGATTCGCGATGTCTTCATCTTCGTCGAGGACTGTTGCGAGCTGACCATCGAAGCGGCCACGAACTCCGCATCGACTGTGGAGTCGATTCCGGCTTCGGCTACTGCCAGCGTGGCCGATCTGACCGCCCGGGCGCTCGAAGACAAGCGCGCCACATCCGGAGGACGCCGCACCTACGATGCGCCCGATCATGCTTCCAGTCTGCGCGTTCCCGCCTCCAAACTCGATCAGTTTGTCAATCTGGTGGGCGAACTGGTAACGGTGCAGGCCCGGTTGAGTGAGATCGCAGCGCAGCGCGACGATATCGAGGTTGCCGCTGTCTCGGAAGAGATTGAACGGTTGACTTCGTCGCTGCGCGAGAACTCGATGAACATCCGCATGATGCCCATCCGGGCAACGTTTGAAAAGTTCCGCCGCCTGGTTCACGACCTGGCGCGCGATCTTGGAAAGAACGTCGAGCTGACCATCGAGGGCGCGGATACGGAGTTGGACAAGACTGTGATCGATCAGTTGGGCGATCCTCTGATGCACCTGATCCGCAACAGCATGGACCACGGCATCGAGCCGCCAGATCTGCGTGCGAGCCGCGGCAAGCGCCCTACGGCGACGATTCATCTTTCCGCGCGGCACTCGGGCGCCAGTGTGCTGATTGGAGTTTCTGACGACGGCGGCGGTATCGATGCCGAGGCGGTCGAGAAGCGAGCCGTCGAGCGGGGACTGGTGGCCGCCGGCGCTCAGCTTACCGAGAGCGAGATCTTCGCGCTGCTGTTTCAACCGGGTTTTTCGACGGCCAAGCAGGTCACCGATGTCTCCGGCCGCGGCGTGGGCATGGACGTGGTCCGGCAGCGGGTCGACAGCCTGCGAGGATCGATCGACGTGGCCAGCGAGCCCGGCCAGGGCACGAGAGTAACGCTGCGCCTGCCGCTGACCCTGGCCATCATCGACGGCCTGCTGGTGAACATTGGAGAAGCCTGCTTTGTGCTGCCGCTCCAGAACATTCTGGAGTGCATCGAGCTGACCAGCACAGACATTGAAAGGGCCAACGGCAAGCATATGGCCAACGTGCGCGGCGAGATCGTTCCCTACATCCGGCTGCGCGAACACTTCGATATTCGCACTCCTCGGCCCCAGATCGAACAAATCATGGTAGTCGAGACCGAGCATGGGCGCTACGGCTTTGTGGTGGACCGGGTGCTGGGCAACTGCCAGACAGTGATCAAGAACCTGGGCCGGTTTTACTCCCACGTGCAGCTGGTCTCCGGGGCAACGATTCTGGGTGACGGAACGGTGGCGCTGATCCTCGACCCCGAGCGGCTGGCGCAGGACGCTGTTCGCGCCATCTCGTACAACGCGCGGGGACGTCCGGCGGGGGCCGCGCTCCGGGCGGGCAGCGCCCGGGAAGGGAAGGTCGCCGCGCACACACCTGCTTAGCGCATCGTCGGTGCTGGATCGAGCGCCAGCGCACATCAAACAACGGTTCAACAAGCTGAGTTTTGTACTCCTTCTGCTTCGAATTCTCACGGCGAGCGTGTGAACGGATGGTGGAGGACGAATTCCAGCGAAGGAAGGAGCGGATTTCATGGCGACTACTACTTTGGTGCGGGAAGGCCGGAAGCAGCATGGCGGCAACGGAAATGGTCATGGGACAAACGCACGCGCGGACCACAACGGTGCGAGCAGCAAGCTGCAATTGGCCGAAGATGAATCGATGCCTGTTTGCGTGGAGATCAAGCGCCTTGCGCAAGCTGCCAGGGACGGGCAATTCTTCGAACGTGGACGGGTTGAGCATTTCGAAGGACACGATCGCGAAACGATCGAAGCGGTAAACGGAATACTGGACGCTCTGGTCGACAAAATCGAGTTCTATGAGGGAGTCATCGACGCCGTAGAGTTCCCTGTTCATGTGATCGACAAGGACATGAAGTGGGTATTTCTGAACAAGGCATTCGAAAAGCTGATGGTGGACAACCGGGTCATTCGAAGCCGCAAGGACGCGCCGGGCATGCCATGTTCATCGGCGGGAGCAAGCATTTGCAGAACGGATAGCTGCGGCCTGGTGCAACTGGGCCGGGGCAACGGTGAAACATCTTTCGATTGGAATGGGCAGAATTGCAAGCAGCAATCCTCGAAGCTGATTAACCCAAAGGGCGAGCATATCGGCTTTGTGGAGGTAGTGCAGGATCTTACCTCGGTTGTGCGCGCAAAGAACTACAGCAATGTCGAAGTGGTCCGGCTGGCTTCCAACCTAGCGCAGATCGCGAAGGGCGAACTGGACGTGGATTTGAAGCTGGGCGATGGGGACAACTACACCCGCGATGTCAAGACTCAGTTCACGCAGATCAATGACAACCTGGTTTCCGTGGTTGGCGCGATTCGAGCGCTGACGGCGGAGAGTTCTGCGCTCGTCTCGTCTGCCGTGGAGGGGAAGCTTGACGCGCGCGCCGACGTCAGCAAGCACGCTGGAGAGTTTGGCCGGGTAGCCGGAAGCATCAACAAAATGCTGGACGCCATCCTTCTTCCCATCGGCGAGGGCAATCGCATTCTGGCTCAAATCTCTGCCGGCAAGATCGACGAGTTGATCACGCAAACCTATCAGGGCGACCACGAAAAGATGAAGGTTGCCGTCAATCATGTGGCCGCAGTTGTTCAAGCCCTGGAAAGGGAAATGGGCCGGCTGACCGAGGCGTCCAAGGAGGGGCAGCTTTCCGAGCGGGGCAAGCCGGAGCAGTTCCACGGCGCGTACGCAGAGATCGTCCGCGGCGTCAACGTCATGCTGGACGCAATTCTGCTTCCCATCGGCGAAGGCAATCGCATTCTGGCGCAAATATCGGGTGGCAAGGTCGACGAGTTGATTGCTCAGACGTACAAGGGCGATCACGAGAAGATGAAGGTCGCGATCAACAACGTGGCCCTGGTGGTGAACAACCTGCAGAAGGAACTGCTGCGCCTGGTCGAGGCTTCGAAGGAGGGTCAGCTCTCCGATCGTGGCAAGCCGGAACAGTTTCAGGGCGCCTATGCGGAGATCGTTCGCGGCGTCAACACCATGCTCGACGCGATTCTTCTGCCCATCGGCGAAGGCAACCGCATCCTGGCCCAGGTATCGAACGGCAAGATCGATGAGTTGATCTCGCAGACCTACAAGGGCGATCACGAGAAGATGAAGCAGGCTATCAACAATGTGGCCCAGGTTCTGCAAAGCCTGCATAAGGAGCTGGCACGGCTGACCGAAGCGTCAAACGCCGGCAAGCTGAGCGAACGCGGCAAACACGAACAGTTCAACGGCGCCTACGCGGAGATCGTGAGCGGAGTAAATGCCATTCTGGACGCTGTGATCGGTCCGCTGAATGTATCCGCCAAATACGTCGAGCAGATCAGCAAGGGAGACAATCCTCCGCCCATCACCGACACCTACTACGGCGACTTCAACCTGATCAAGAACAACCTGAACGCGCTGGTTGCCGCCATGAACGACATCACCGGCGCCGCCGAAGAGATTTCGAACGGCAACCTTACGGTGGACATTCGCGAGCGTTCGCCGCAGGACAAGCTGATGCAGGCGCTTGCAGCAATGGTCAGCGGGTTGACGCGGACGGTCTCCGACATCCGGGGGATTGCCGGCGAAGTGGCGGCGGCCAGCCAGTCCATTTCGACGGCTTCGATCCAGGTATCGAAGGGCGCCAGTGCGCAGGCGGCTGCGGCCGAAGAGGCTTCCTCTTCGATGGAGGAGATGGTCTCCAACATTAAACAGAACGCCGATAACGCGCAGCAGACCGACAAGATCGCCAACAAGTCTGCCAAGGATGCGCAGGAGAGTGGCAAGAGCGTTCTTGAAGCCGTAGCCGCGATGAAGGAGATTGCCAACAAGATCTCAATCATCGAGGAGATTGCGCGGCAGACCAACCTGTTGGCATTGAACGCAGCGATTGAAGCGGCGCGCGCCGGCGAGCACGGCAAGGGTTTTGCTGTAGTGGCAGCCGAAGTGCGCAAGCTGGCCGAGCGTAGCCAGAAGGCGGCGGCAGAGATCAACCAACTCTCTTCGACGACGCTGCGGGTCTCGGAAAAGTCAGGCGAGATGCTGGACAAACTCGTGCCTGATATTCAGCGCACCGCCGAACTGGTACAGGAGATCACAGCGGCCAGCAAGGAGCAGGACACCGGCGCCGAGCAGATCAACAAGGCGCTGCAACAACTGGAGAAGGTGATTCAGCAGAATGCCTCTGCGTCCGAAGAGATGGCTTCGACGACCGAGGAGTTGACCGGCCAGTCCGATCAGCTGGTCAGCGCTCTGGGCTTCTTCCACACCGGCGACGAAGGTGGCTCGGGGCGGAAGGGCGCAGGCCTGAAGGCCGCAAGAACCGCGCAGCAGGGCGCACCGGCGCACACGGTGAAGCCGATGAGCCACGCCTCGCAGAACACCAGGGCGGCGGGCGGAGGCGGAGTCAGTCTCCGGCTCAAAGACAAACATGATGACTTGGATGGAGAGTTCGAGCGTTATTGACCGGTCAGGCGCGGAGCGCAGAGCGATCCGCGCCATGTCTTCAGGATGAGAGAGGAGTTCAAGTATGAGTGTCAGCGAAATCACGGAGACCCGGCAGTATCTCACCTTCAAGCTCGGCAACGAGATTTTCGCCACCGATGTGGCGAAAGTGAGGGAGGTACTCGACCTGACTACCATCACCAAGATACCCCGGACACCGGACTTCATGGCCGGAGTCATCAATCTTCGCGGCAGCGTGGTCCCGGTCGTCGATCTCAGGCTCTGCTTTGAAATGACGAGGACCGAAAGCACCCGCAACACCTGCATCGTTGTTGTTGAGGTGCTGCTGGATAACGAATCGACCGTCATCGGCGCACTTACCGACTCGGTCGAGGAGGTGATCGACCTGGAGCCGGATCAGATTCAGCCGGCGCCGAGGATCGGAACCCAGATCAGGACCGACTTCATCAAGGGGATGGGAAAGCGCGACACCCAGTTCATCATGATTCTGGACATCGATCGCGTCTTCTCGGTCGAGGAGCTTTCAGTCGTCCGCGGACAGGAAGCTGCCCGGCAGGAAGCTTCCAAGCAGACTGTGGACAAGCAGGTTGCAGACAGACAACTGGAAGAAGTGGCTGCATAAAGGGGGGAACGGGGCGGTTCACTCCGCTCCGTTCACACTATGGGCACACACGATGAATCGATTTCCGGAAGAGACTACGACCGGCTCTGCAGGCTGATTTACGCGGAGGCGGGCATTCACCTGGGCGCGGAGCGAAAGACCATGCTCGAGGTGCGCATCAAGCGGCGTCTGAAAACTCTCAATCTTCACTCCTATGCCGAGTACTGCGACTACCTCTTCGGGCACACAGGTCTCAAGGATGAGATCACCCACCTGATCGACGTGGTGACAACCAACAAGACCGACTTTTTTCGCGAGTCGGCACATTTCGATTTTCTCGCTGAGAAGGCGTTGCCGGAGATGGCGGAGCGCATCGGCGGGCGCCAGTTTGTGATCTGGAGCGCGGGCTGTTCGACTGGCGAGGAGCCGTACACCATGGGCATTGTGCTCAGCGAGTACGCGCTGACGCATCCCGGCTTTCGTTTTCGCATCATGGCCAGCGATATTTCTAACATCGTCCTGGCCAAGGCCGAATTGGGCGTTTATACAAACGACGTTGTGGCTCCGGTCTCGGCTGTCCTCCGTCGCAAGTACTTCATGCGCAGCCTCAAGCCCGGCTCCGATCAGCAACGCGTGGTGCCGGAGTTGCGACGGCAGGTCGAGTTTCGCCGATTGAATTTCATGGATGCCGATTACGGCGTAACCGAAAAGGTTGACGCGATCTTCTGCCGCAACGTCATCATCTACTTCGACCGCGCGACGCAGGAGCGCATCTTGCAGAGGCTGTCCAATTGTCTTTTACCCGGCGGGTACATGTTTGTGGGCCATGCCGAAACCCTGCACGATATGAATCTTCCATTGACGCCGGTGGCTCCGGCGCTTTACAGGAGGATCGATGCCAGATGCTGACCCGGGAGCCAACAAGGTGTTGCCGGAAGTGTACCTGCAACCGGGAGAGTCGCGCCTGGTCAGGGAGCCGACGGTGCTGCGAACCTTGTTGGGCTCTTGTGTCGGCATTGCTTTCAGGATTCCGCGGTTGGGTGTGGGCGCGCTCTGTCATCCGATGCTGCCGCGTTTGCCGGTCAAGCAGTCCTCGACGGTAACGCGCTCCGCGGGGCGCCGTTATGTGGATTTTGCGATTCGCGATCTGGCGCGCCAGTTCGATGCGCTGGGCGCGCGACGCGACGAGGTTGAGGTAAAGCTCTTCGGCGGCGGAGATGTGCTGTTGATGAGCAGCGATGCGGCACGGCCCACGGTGGGCAAATTGAACATTGAGGTCGCGATGAAATTGCTGGAAGAGGAAGGATTCGCCATTACGGCTTCCTCTTTGGGAGGCAAGCGCGGCATCAACATTTACTTCAACACGCAAACCGGTGAAGTGCTTTTACAGAGGCACTCCTGAAACCGGTTTCCAAGGGCAGAGTGGCCCGCCTGCAAAGGCCGTCACAGAGAGATGAAATGAAGCAATGAGGTCCGGCCAATGAGCACACCGAAGATTCGCGTCCTGATTGTTGACGACTCCGCCGTGGTGCGCCAGACGCTGCGCGAGGTGCTCGAGTCCGACCCGGGGATCGAAGTGATTGCGATAGCCGGTGATCCTTTTGTGGCTGCAGACCGGATCGCCGAGCAGATTCCAGACGTGATTACGCTGGATATTGAGATGCCGCGCATGGACGGGCTTACCTTCCTCAAGAAGCTCATGAGCCAGCATCCCATCCCGGTGGTGATCTGTTCGAGCCTGGCCGAAGAGGGCGCGCAAAGCACCTTCAGAGCGCTTGAGTATGGCGCGGTCGAGATCATTACCAAGCCGCGCATGGGAACCAAGCAGTTTCTTGAGGAGTCACGCATTGAAATCTGCAATGTGGTGAAGGCGGCGGCAGGCGCAAGGCTGCGCAACCTGACGCCAAGCCACACGGTGGAACCCAAGCTGAATGCGGACTGTATTCTTTCGCAGGCCACTCATGCGATGGCCGAAACAACCGAGAAGGTTGTTGCCATCGGCGCTTCTACCGGTGGAACAGAAGCGCTGAAGACGGTGCTCGAAGCGCTGCCCGCCGACACTCCTGGTATCGTAATTGTGCAGCACATGCCGGAGCTGTTTACGCGCGCCTTTGCACAACGGCTCGACGGCCTGTGCGCCATCACCGTGAAGGAGGCCGAGACGAACGATACAGTGATTCGAGGACGAGCGCTGATAGCGCCAGGGAATCATCATATGCTGCTCAAGCGCAGCGGAGCGCGCTACTACGTTGAGATCAAGGACGGCCCGCTGGTGTGCCGTCACCGGCCGTCGGTCGATGTACTCTTTCGTTCCGCGGCCCGTTACGCAGGGCGGAACGCAGTGGGCGTAATCCTGACCGGGATGGGCGACGACGGCGCGCGCGGAATGCTGGAGATGAAGCAGGCCGGCGCCAAGACCATCGCGCAGGACGAGGCCACCTGTGTGGTCTTCGGCATGCCTAAGGAGGCTATCAAGCTGGGTGGCGTCGACAAGGTATTGCCGTTGCATGCTGTGGCGGGGGCGATCCTTTAGGAACGGCTGACCAAAGACGACGGGCGAGACTGGGGGCCTCCAGGTATCGGAACGGTAACCGAGACGCCGCGCCTCTCGTTTTCTGCAAAACATCGAGAATCACATGTTTATCGTCAATCCCGCGGCGCTCGTCAATGACAAACCGGAACATTACGAGTGAATCCGAATTCGCAGCGTAGCTGATTGAATGCGAGCGGATGCAATTCATTGCGACACGAAAACCTGCATTTCGAGTCGACGGTACAGCCGTGGGGGACAACCCTGTGTCTCTTTCCCATCACAGCGGCCTTTTACGGTTTTCAGGGAGTGTAATTTAATTGCTTTATTTTGTATGGTGAGCTCGCTGGGGCTCGAACCCAGGACCCACGCCTTAAAAGGGCGTTGCTCTACCAACTGAGCTACGAGCTCGTTCAAGGCCGCTGTCTCTAAACTACCACAGGGCCGCTCCTCCGGCCCAACCTCGCGTTCCCCATCTCAACCCTGTCGATCCCACTTAAGCTGCAGGCGGCGGTGGTCTATAGCGTCACCGTGTCCGGCCACACCCTGTGCTATAGTCCCCCGTAGATACCCATGAGGAGCAGAAGGTGAATCTCAGTCGGTTTCTGGGCAAGCAGTTCGTTGACGTCATTCAGTGGAGTGAACCGGAGGACGGCATCCTTGCCTACCGCTATCCCATGCTCGACCAGGAGATCCAGACCGGCGGCCAGCTCACCGTGCGCGAGACCGAAATGGCCCTCTTTGTCGACCAGGGCAAGATTGCAGACGCTTTTGGCCCCGGGCTCTACACGCTCAATACGCGCAACCTCCCGCTGCTCACCGACCTCAAAAACTGGGACAAGGACTTTGAATCTCCATTCAAGTCCGACGTGTACTTCTTCTCCACCCGTCTCCAGATCGACCAGAAGTGGGGCACGGCGACGCCCATCACCATCCGCGACAAGGAATTCGGCGCCGTCCGCCTGCGCTGTTACGGCATCTATTCTTACCGCATTGCCGATCCGCGCGTCTTCTTTACCCAAATCAGCGGCACCCGCGCCAGTTACTTCGTTGGCGACCTCGATGGCCAGTTGCGCGACACCATCATCGCCCGCATGACGGAAATCTTCGCCAACAGCGATCTCGCCTTCCTTGACATGTCCGCCAACCAGGCCGCTCTCGCCGGCAAAATTCTCGAGCAGATGAAGCCGGCCTTTGCCGCATACGGTCTCGAACTCAACCAGTTCGCCGTTCTGAACATCTCCCTTCCTGACGAGTTGCAAAAGGTTCTCGACCAGCGCATCGGCATGAACATGGTCGGAGACATCGGCAAATACACGCAGTACGCTGCTGCTGAGTCATTAGACATCTCCGCTGCCAATACCGGCGGCGCTGCCGGCATGGGCATGGGCCTGGGCGCCGGAGCCGCAGTCGCGCAGGTCCTGTCAGCATCGCTCAAGCCCGCGACTGCTGCTCAAGTCGCACCCGCAGCTGCTGCGCCCGTTGCTGCCGCCGCGTCTGACACCAAGTTCTGCATCGAGTGCGGCAAGCCCATTCCAATCCGCGCAAAATTCTGCGCAGAATGCGGAAAACCACAATGAATTGTCCCTCCTGCGGCGCACCGATGCACCTCAAACCGGATATGGAGAGCTTCCGGTGCGACTATTGCCAGAGCGTCTTCTTCCCCGAGAAAAACGACGAAGGCGTGCGCGTTCTCGGCGAGGAGTCGCGCGACGCCTGCCCCATTTGCAACATTCCTCTCGTCAACGCCGCGGTCGCCAAAGTCCGCATCCTCTATTGCACCAAATGCCATGGCATGCTGCTCCCGATGCCGGTACTTCCAAGCCTCATCGACGAGTTGCAGGACGACGCCGGCGGCAAAGCCACCGTAGTTCAGCCTGCATCCGACAAGGAGGACCTGAGTCGCAAGATCAGCTGCCCCCAGTGTCACCACCACATGGATACCCATTTTTACGCGGGACCGGGTAACGTGGTCGTCGACTCCTGTGAAGATTGCTGCCTCATCTGGCTCGATCGCGGCGAACTCATGCGCATCGTTCACGCTTCCGACGGAAGTATCTCGTATGCGGAGTCGCTTCCGGGCGACCTCGACTCTTCTCAGGATCAGGATTCTACCGGCGTGGCAGACTTAGCGGCAGGCGGGGTGGTCCTCGGCGTTATCGACACCTTATTCGAGAAATGACTTGCGGGTATTCGGCGCGGCCCTGGCCCGAACGCCGCCCGCGTGAAAGCCAATAACAAATTCTAGCCCCGCCGCATCGGCTTCTGCATCGGCACCACCTGCACCGTCACGTCGCGCACCTCGGAGAGAAACCGGTTCAGCACCGAGCCGCGCAGCAGAATATCCCACCGCGACCGCACCGACTGCCCAAACACCACGTGCGAGATATTCTCCTGCTGCGCAAACCGGATCAGCGCGTCTGACACATTGCGGTCGGTAAGCGAGACCACCTGCGCGCCCAGGTCTCGAGCCATGCGCTGGTACTCTTCCAGGCGATGAAAGGCCTCGGGATCGCCGTGACCCTTGTCGTCGTCGGGCCGGGTTACATACACAGCGTACCAATTGCTGGCCAGCCGCCCAGCCACGCGGGCGCCCACGCGCAACAGCCGTTCCGTACCTGGCCGGGTGCTCAGGCACACCATTACTTTTTCCGGAATCGGCGCCTGTTCCAGGCCTTGCGTGCGCCGGTATTCGCTGGCTCGGCTGCTCACCTGCTCCGCCGTGGTGCGCAGTGCCAGTTCCCGCAGCATGTTCAAATTGCCCTTGCGGAAAAAGTTGGCCAGCGACTGCTCCACTTTTTCCGGCGCATAAATCTTGCCCTGGCGCAGCCGCGTGCGCAGCTCGTCCACGGTCACGTCGACATTCACAACCTCATCGGCGCGTTTCAGAAAATTGTCGGGGACGGTCTCGCGGATGACTGTGTTTGCGGAGCGGTTTACCGCGTCGTTCAGCGTCTCAAGGTGCTGAATATTCACCGCCGCCATCACGTTGACGCCGGCTTCCAGCAATTCCAGCACGTCTTCGTAGCGCTTGCGGTTCTTGCTGCCAGGCACGTTCGTGTGGGCCAGCTCGTCCACCACCACGGTGTTGGGATGACGGGCCAGAATGGCATCCACGTCCATCTCTTTCAGATTCACGCCGCGGTAGGGAATCACGCGCTGGGGAATGATCTCCAGGTCGCGAATCCGGTCTTCGGTGTCCTTGCGTCCGTGGGTTTCCACCAACCCGATCACCAGGTCCACCCCCTGCTGGTGAACCAGGTTGTAGGCGTCGTTGAGCATGTCGTAGGTCTTGCCCACGCCCGGAGCCGCTCCAATGTATATGCGCAGCTTGGCGGCCTCCGGCTTCTTCTCCAGTTGGATCTCAGCCATGCCTCAGCCCACCTCGACAGGGTGACGGATGGATTCAACCGCCGCCACGGGAAGAGTAAAACGGAAGGTGGTTCCGTGGCCCAGCCGGCTCTCCACCGCAATCTGCCCGCCCAGCGACTCAACCAGCCGCCGAACCAGCGCCAGACCCAGCCCTGAGCCGCTGTCTGAAAATGTGCTGAAGCGGTCAAAAACGGTGCTCAGCCGTTCCGCTTCGATGCCTCGGCCGGTGTCGCGTACGGTGAATTGGACCGAATCCTTCACCTCTTCGGCGGCCAGCAGAATCTCGCCCTCGGCCGGCGTATAGCGGATTGCATTCGACAGAAGGTTGTCCAGAATGGAGCGCAGCGCCCGGCGGTCAGCCATCACAACGGACAAATCCGCGTAGGCGCGGATCTCCACCCGGATGCGCTTTTGCGCGGCCTCGTCGCAATACCGGTCGCGCGCCTCACCCAGCGCCTGCAGCGGACGCAGCCTCTCCAGTTTCAAATCGCGCTTACCCGTGTCCAGCTCGGCCACTTCGATCAGGTCGCCCATTAGATCGTCCAGTTTTTCTGACTCGTAGCTGGCCGCCCCTGCCAGTTCCATTTGCAGCGGTGTCAACTCCCCGCCAAAGCCCTGGCTCAAGGCATACAGCCCGCGCCGCAGCCGCAGCAGAGGATCGCGCAACTTGCGGCTGGCCACGGTAATAAATCTGGTCTTGAAGCGGTCTGTGTCCTGCAGGCTGGTCACATCTTCCAGCGTGGTCACCGTACCCAGCAGGCGACCCTCGGAGTCCCGCATGGGAGTAGTCCGCAGCCTGAAGCTGCGCTCCTGTTTGCCAATCCGCATCGGCAGCATCGACGCTTCGTCTTCAGTGGCCACCGCCTTCTGCATCGAAACGGCGTCGCGGATGGCGCCCAGAATCTTGTCGCCGCCCGGGGTATTGGTCAGGGCCATCCGGTCGCCTGCGGCTTCGCCAAGCAACTCGGCCGCGGCCTGGTTCACCTTCAGCACATGCCCTTTGCCATCCGTCACAATAATGGGCTCAAAGATCGATTGCAGCACTGCGTCAGAGAGTTGAAACTCCATCTGCCGACGTCCCGCCTCGCTGTCTCGCAGTTCCCGCAGCCTCGCTGCCAGCCGGTTCAACTCCACGGCTATCACGCCAAAGCTATCGCGGCTCTTCCAATCCACACTGTGTTCAAGATTTCCCTGGGCGATCCGCCGCGCATCCCGCGCTACCTTTCGAATCGGACCAAGCACAAGAAAGACAGTCCCCGCCTCCACAAGCACGGCAGCCAGAACAAAAGCCCATGCCAGGCCGATCTCACCCCCCGCGGCAAGGGCGCGATGAGCTGCCACGACCAGCCCCACCATCAGGCCGGTAAGCAACACACAGCCGAGAATCAGTCGCTGCGAAAGGTTGAGCATGCTCCGGTCTCCATACCGGTCAATGGCTATTACCCATTCTCACGGATACCACCCCAGCGCGCAAAGTAAGTGCGCAAAAAGACGGAAAAATCAAACAGCAAACAGGAGAGTCGACGACCCGCATCGTGGGCACGCGCACAGGCTCGCTGCCGCCGCACTTCGATCCCCGACCCCTGATCTCCGACCCCTGACCCCTGCCTCTACGGTATGCGGCAAACTGTCAAACCATCATCGTGCCACCGGCAATCGAGCCCCTCCACCTGCGGATATTCCACCAGAACCCAGTCCACGCCGAATTCCTTCTTCAGTCGCTCAAAGTCCGCAAGCTGGAAGTGCTCCCAGCCGTTCTGCGCCTCCACCTGCCGCTCCCACGCCGGGCCAAGCTCGGGAACCTGGGTTACCACGGCCGTATCCTTGATGGCATCGGCTAACTGGCTTCGTTCCGCAAGCGCGCGAAAGCTGTGATAATCCTCGCCCGCAGCCGCCAGGTATTCCGGGCCAACGGCAAAATAGGCGTCCGTCGGCGTGTTCGCCCTGATCCACGCAAACGCCTGCAGCCATTGGTTTGCCTCTGGTCGTCCAGGCAGCTCCAGATGCTCGCTCCCACTGAATTGCGACCGCTGCGCGGCGAACATGCTGCCGTTGATCGCCGCCAGAAACACCGCCCAGCGCCAGAACCTGGCTTTCAACAAGTATTTGCCCAGCAGGCATCCCCCCATCAAGACCATGAAAAAATAGATCAGATGAAGAAAACGCATCGGCTGTAATGGCGTGATCCGCACCAGGGAAGGCGTCCCCAGTACGATCATGGCAAATGCTTGTTGGAAAACGCAGTAAATGAAAACAGCCAGCGCAAAACGGGCCAGCAGCGTTTCGCCGTGATTGCGCGCGAATCGCCAAAGCAGCCAGAAAAGAAGCAGCGGCGCCAGGGCACCCAGCCACTCGTACCAGGTCCATTGATACAGAAAGTAATATCTCCGCGTCGCCATTGCCTTGCGCCAGATCGGCGTTGGCGCTTCGAAGATCCAACCGAGAGGCACAACTGCGGCCGTCTCGGCTCCATGCCGGGCTCCGCGCCAACCGCGCATCCGCCTCGTAATCCGCTCTGAGGCCGTGAGCGAAAGAAAAAAACAAAAGGACATACCCATCGCGGCCATGATGGGATGCACAGCGAAGGAGACCAGCAGCAGGGGAATAGCCTGCCAGTGTTTACCGGCCAGGATTCGCCAGACGGCCACAAGAATCAGACCGGTGGCCACGTTCCGGGGATGCAGGTGCTGATCCGCCAGGAACAGCGCCGTTCCCGCCACGGGAAGCGTCAGCATCGCGGCTACCATTGCTACGCCTGCCCAGTGAGCCCTTTTGTCCGGAAAAAGCAGTTGCGCAATGCGCCAACAGCTGAACAGAATTAGAAAGATCGATGCTAACTGCCAAAGTAACTCGGTTGAAGCCACGGGAATTCCGGTCCAATGCACGAATCCCGCAACCAACTTGTCAAAGAGGGTGGCCTGCAGTTGAATCCTGAAGAACTCCGCGTCATGCGGGTAGAGCGCCGGATTCAAATCGCTTTTCACCGCCGAAAGATACACGCCGTCGTCTTCGATGCCGGGATGGTATCCCATCACCAGAAATCCGGCTGCGGTAAAAAGGAGAATGGGCCAGGACGCGCCGAAGAATCTCGAAATCCTCATGGAGAGATGCATTTCCTCTTTTTCAAGAGAATAGCAGCCCGCGAGGATCGAGCCGCGCCAGGAGGGACGGCTCCCGCTGCCGTACACACGCAAATTCAATCGATTGTGCGAATATTCAGATTCCCCGGGTCGCGGCGTGCATCTCATTGTCGGAGAGGATGTTCTATTCTGACTATGGGTAGATGCGACTCTGCCGTGTTCTTGAGCGCGCGGTTTCATGCCCGCAGTCTCAGAGTCCCGGTTTCAAGTTCCACGCCAGGTTCCAACCAAGGATGAGATCGATGCAGAGCGGATCGATTGAAAATCTGACAACTGTTTCACGCGATGAATGGGAGTTGGATTTGGATCTGCGCATTTCGGAGACGCACGAGAGCTCGAATGCGCGAACGCGTTCGCTCGTCCTTCTCGTCAGCATCTGGTTCGTCACGCAGTTTGTGGGCATATTCTCTCCTCCGCTCATGGACGATGTCGATAGCATCCATATCGAGGCCGCCAGAGAGATGGCCTCGCGCCACGATTACGTAACTCTCTACGCCGATGGCATTCGTTACCTCGACAAGCCTCCTCTTCCTTATTGGCTCGGAGCAGCGGGCATTCAATTATTCGGCGTGCATGACTGGGCCGTGCGACTGCCCCTTGCACTCTCCGTCCTCGTCCTCATTCTTTACTTGTACGGCATGGGCGCCCGGCTGTTCGGTGAGAGAGCGGGCTTTTACTCTGCATGTGTCTTTGCCACGGCAATCGGGCCCTACATCTTCACG
>Ga0302319_10013408_pt1 | contig 15371 bp, 9 predicted proteins | sample Bog_T0_2_FD_203319 | JGI IMG/M metagenome (GOLD analysis project Ga0302319, IMG submission 203319) | Peat permafrost microbial communities from Stordalen Mire near Abisko, Sweden - Bog_T0_2 | ecosystem: Environmental > Terrestrial > Soil > Wetlands > Peat | place: Sweden: Abisko, Stordalen Mire... | reverse complement strand
TCAACATTGCATATCGCGAAGCGGGCGATCCTTCGAGCCCAAAGCTTGTCCTCCTGCACGGGTTTCCTTCGTCGTCCCACCAGTACCGCAATCTGATCCCCGCGCTCGCCGACCGGTTTCATGTCATTTCCCCAGATTATCCGGGATTCGGAAACAGCGACACTCCCGATCCGGCGACCTTCTCCTACACATTCGACAACTTCGCGCATATCGTAGACCGCTTCCTTGAGTTGAAGGGGTTCACGAAATACGGACTCTTTGTGCAGGACTACGGTGGCCCAGTTGGGTTCCGCATTCTCACGAAGAAACCTGAAGTCCTCGCGTGGCTCATCATCCAGAATACGAATGCGTATGAGGTTGGATTCACCCCAGCTTGGGCCGGGCTGCGGAGCGAATTGTGGAAGAAGCGCACAACAGAGAGCGAGGCCGGCGTTGACCCGCTCCTTGCGCTCGAGACGGTGAAGGCCGTATACCTTACAGGTTCTTCAAAGCCAGAATTGATCAGTCCGGACAACTGGAACATGGACTACTACGTGACGCTGCAGCGGCCTCACGCTCGGCAGATTCAAGTGGATCTCTTCTACGACTATAGAACCAATGTTCAACTCTACTCGGCATGGCAGAAGTTCCTGAAAGACCGGCAGCCGAAGACCATCATTTTCTGGGGTCAAGGAGATATCTTCTTCACACCTGAGGGGGGAGATGCCTACCTTGAGGTTCTTCCATCGGCGGAGATTCATAAACTGACGGCGGGTCACTTTGCTGTAGAGGACTGCCTGGATTACATCTCCGAGCATATGCACGCTTTCTACAAGAAGATTTCCTAATCGCCTCCTCATCGATGCGAACCCTCTACTCGACCGGGAGGACATCGCCCCGACTTCGCGTCCATCCGGATGAGACTCGTTGGGTCAATCAGGGGGGATTGACCCAACGAGTAATACATCCGCTGATAGACGATTGATTGGAGCAGATAGAACAATGAAGTTTGGATTTATCTCGGCGCCGGTTTCAGGGCACATGAACCCGATGATCGCACTCGGAAGACGTCTGCAGTCACGTGGACACGAAGTAGTTTTCTTCAACATCCCCGATATGGAAGCTCGCGTTCTGGAGGCCGGCCTTGGCTTCGCGGCCTACGGCGCCGAAGCATTCCCGGTGGGTTCGGCAGCGAAGCTGTGGGCGAGGCTGGCACCGTTGCATGGCTTGGATGTTATGCGATGCACAATGGCAGAGTGCGTACCTCCTCTGTATACCGCCGTGTTCGCTGAACTTCCTGGCTTGCTGCGCCGCGAAGGAATTGAGGCAGCGGTCCTCGATATTGCGTTCGGCCCTGTCGAGATAGTGCCGATGTCGCTCGAGATTCCATACGTGCATATCTGGAATGTGATGCATTGGCACCCAGCCGGCTTAATGCCAAATCCATTTGTTCCTGGTGTATTCGACACTTCGGCTCAGGCGGTGAGCAGAAATCTGGCCGACATGCAACTGGTGGCAGAGACTTATCTTCCGTTGATCCCGATGCTTTCAGAGTTCGCGGAACGTTCCGGGCTTTCCATCGATTGGAGTGTCCCCGACGCCACTACGTCCAAGTTGGCGGTCATCTCGCAAACTCCACGGGCCTTCGATTTTCCCATCGACGAATGGCCTTCTACGTTCCATCGTACAGGGCCTTTCGTCAGCGAAGAAAGCCGAATCCCCATACCATTTCCCTGGGGAAAACTTACAGGTGAGCGTCTGATCTATGGTTCGCTCGGTACGATGCTGAACGGGCACCCTGGCCACTATGCCGCGATCGTGGCGGGAGCAGCACGTATGCCAGGCACACAACTTGTCCTGTCCATCGGGTCCAACCTCGATGTGGAGGCACTGGGGCCTCTTCCGGAGAACGCCATTATCGTGAGATCCGCACCTCAGATTGCTCTTCTGCGCAAAGCGTGTCTCTGCGTCACCCACGCGGGTCTCAATACCGTGCTTGAATCGCTGGTCGCCGGCGTTCCCCTGGTCGCTCTTCCGATCGGTTTTGAACAATCGGGTGTATCCGCCAGGATTGCCTACCATGGCGTTGGTGAGTTTGTTGCCTTCGAAGATGTAGGGCCAGACCGTGTCGCAGAGACCATGGGAACGGTCCTGGAGGAACCAGCGTATCGTGAAAGAGCGAAAAAGCTGGGCGACGAGATTGCCTCGCTGGATGGTCCCGACATAGCAGCCGATATCATCGAGAGCACGTTTGCAATCTAAGCATGCTCGATGCGGATGGACACGAAAAGCGGGTCCCCATATCTCGCTTGTGAGATGCGGGGCTTGCCTTCGCGGCAAGGCAACACCGCGCGCTCCTATTCGCCTTTGGCGAATAGCACTCTTTTCGTATGACCGTCGGCGATTTGATCGCCAGATAGAACTTTCCTAACTGCGTCTGGCAATGCTATAGATGACGAACATCCGCACGTGGAGCACCTAAAGGGGTTTCAAAAGAAGTCTTGCCGTTATGTCGCATTGCAGTTGCCGTCCGGCGGCGTTAGAAGGAGAGAGGATATGACGAACAGCACAGTACGCTACGAAACGGTCCAGGTAGACGGCTTGTCAATCTTCTACCGCGAGGCTGGGCCGAAGTGGGCACCGACCCTTCTACTCCTCCACGGTTTTCCATCGTCGTCACGCATGTTCGAACCTTTATTGCGACGCCTTTCAGACACGTACCACCTGATTGCACCTGACTACCCAGGATTCGGGCACAGCGATGCTCCCGATCCATCCAAGTTCACCTATACCTTCAATCACATCTCTTACATCATCAATGAGTTCGTGACGATTAAGGGCATCTCTCGATACAGTCTCTACGTTCAGGATTACGGAGGACCCGTTGGTTTCCGTCTCGCCCTCGCCCATCCTGAACGTATCGAGAGTCTGATTATCCAGAATGCAGTTGCTCACGAAGACGGCCTAGGGCCTCTCTGGGAGACAAGAAGAGCCTTTTGGTTGGATCGCGTGACCCACGAAGCAGCGCTTCGTGAGAACTTCTTATCGTTCGAAGCGGCAAGGAGGCGTCACATTGGCAGTGATCCCGACACTTCCAGATACGATCCCGATCTGTGGTCGGACGAGTACTCTTTCTTGAGCCGGGACGGTCAGTCGCAGATCCAAAGTGATCTCTTTTATGACTATCGCACGAACGTCGCATCCTATCCACTGTGGCAGGCGTGGCTCCGGGAACACAAGCCACGCTTGTTAGTCCTGTGGGGTAAGTACGACTCCTCATTCCAAGTTGCAGAAGCATCCGCGTATCGAAGAGATGTCCAAGACGCACAAGTCTATATTTTCGACGCCGGCCATTTTGCCCTCGACACGGAGGCTGATCTCATCGCAGCGAAGATTCGCGGATTCATTTCGGCGAGTTAGTGCCCTCATTCAGGGCGCACGCCCTGACTTTCGGTAGCGCGACCCCTTAAGCCAAATGTGACGAAGCAGATTGCGTTGACTCGCAGTTAGATACGTCGCGGCGAGGAGGCCTGCCGAACGACGCCTCTCAAACCTCCTCGGTCGTAAACATCGACCTAGACCGCGCTGAGGAGCTTCCGATTTCGCGCCGCAACTATCCGGGCTTGCAAGATTTCATCTCAGTCCCCTCAGCAGATTTCGCCTGAGGAAGGTGTCGGATGAAGCAGACCTGCTTCCAACTGTCGTCGGAGGAAACTGATCCGTCATAAGCAGGTAGTCCCGACATCCGGATTCAGTTCTCTGGGATGTAGAACAACTCTCCATCGGTGCGATCTTGGGTGTGATCATTTCGAAGGTTGGGCTGCTTCGGATGGCGCAGTTGCAAGGTGCATTGGGGCAGGGCAGGACTTGGGGGCTCTGGGACACCCTATACAAAACGATGATAGAAAGTCGTTTCGGGACGGCCTAGTGTTGTTTCATGGCGTTACGAAGCAATCTCGCGAGAGAAATACAAACCCCTTGGTGCTGGTTATCGACGAAGACTCTCGTGTTCGCAAGCCGGTCACTGAGCTGACGCGGAAAACCGTCAGACAGGCACGTCAGCCGCATCTATGTCCGCGCCTTCCAACCGCCGTTCGGAAGTGCCACAAAGAAAACAGGTGGGAGCAGGACCGTAGCCACATGGACTTTTCACTAAACGGAGTCATGGATGTCGATCGAGCGCAAAATTGCCCCAGCTCTAACCAGATTTGCATTAAGCCACGACTGGAGAGATCGCAATAAATGATCTTAAATCGTAGACAGTTTTCACAACTTTCGGGAATGGCTGTAGGCTCCTCTGCCTTCCGCGCGACGGGGCTCGGTCTGGAGCCTGCTGATTTCACCCTGGATATTGCCCCATACCTCGTCGAAGTCTCCCCCAAACGGCACTACCGGACAGCCGCGTACAACAATCAAGTCCCGGGTCCAGTGCTTCGCATGAGGCAGGGGCACAACTACACGGTCGAGGTGCGCAACCACACCGCCGATCCAGAGGTAGTCCACTGGCATGGTCTGTTTCTGCCGTCTGCGATCGACGGAGCTATGGAGGAAGGGACGCCCATGATTCCTCCCGGAGGGACTGCAAGCTACACCTTCAATCCCGATCCTCCGGGATTTCGTTGGTTCCATACTCACACCTTCGCGGGCAAGGATTTGAGCAAAGCGCAATACGGCGGACTGCACGGCTTTTTACTGATCGAACCCCGTGGGGCCACAGAGCGCTATGACCGGGAGGTCTTCCTGGGCCTGCATGATTGGGGGGGGCATTTCAAGGGGTCAGACGACGGCTACATGATGCCGGTCTATGATGCTTCTACGATCAACGGCAAGACGCTTGGGTTCGGCGAGCCGGTTCGAGTCAAGCAGGGTGAGCAGGTGCTGATGCACATACTCAACTCAAGTCCAACCGAGATCCATTGGATTGCGCTCGCGGGACATAGCTTCCATGTCATTGCCTTAGATGGTAACCGCATAACTCATCCCCAAACGGTGTCGATGCTGCGCCTCGCTCCCGCGGAAAGAATAAGCGCCGTTGTCGAGATGAACGCGCCTGGCGTCTGGGTGTTGGGGGAGGTGAGGAAGGGCGTTCAGGCAGCAGGCATGGGTATTGTCATTGAGTACGCCAACGCGACCGGCAAACCTGTCTGGAACCAGCCCGAGGGTCTTGTCTGGAACTACTCGCAATTCGCAACAAAGGGACAGACTGCGCCACAAAACGGTACGACGCAGATCGAACTCGCCTTTGATTCCAAGTTTCAGGGTCACGGAAACGAAGAACTCTGGAGGATTAACGGCCAAAGCTATCCGCAGAGTCATTCACCTCTGCTCAAAGCCGGTCAGCGCTACCGCCTCGTAATGAAAAATCAAAGCATGGATGACCATCCAATCCATCTCCACCGGCATAGCTTTGAAGTGCGTCGAGTAGACGGTAGTGCCGAGCTTCACGGCTTGTGGAAGGACGTTGTGCTCCTTCGTGCTGGCAGCACTGCGGAGGTCGAGTTTGTTGCTGACAATCCGGGTAAGACGCTCTTCCATTGTCATCAACAGGATCACATGGACCGAGGCTTCATGATGGTATTCACTTATGCATAAAATAAAGCTCAATCTAGCGGCTAAGGCGATTCTTGTAGTTGCGGCAATCTTAGGTGGTCTAGGGACCGCCGTGGCGCAAGGTAACTATGAGATCCAGGTCTACGGCGCGGACACCGTCGCCCCGAAAAACCTGATGGTTGAACTGCATTCAAACTTTACCCCTGAGGGACAGAAATATTACGTTGACGGTGTCCTTCCAACGAACCACCAGGAACACGAGACGCTTGAGCTTACCGAGGGAATCAACAATTGGGCGGAGGTGGGATTTTACGTCTTCACCAGTTCGCAGGATGGGCATGGTGTCCAATGGGTAGGAGATCATATCCGTCCGCGGGTAAAAGCGCCTGATAGTTGGCATCTGCCAGTCGGTCTCAGTCTCTCAACCGAGATCGGTTATCAGCGAGCCGTCTACTCGCCGGACACTTGGACCTGGGAGATCCGCCCCATTGTCGACAAGACACTTGGTCGTTGGTACTTGGCATTCAACCCTGCCCTGGAGCGCACACTGCATGGGCCGGATGTGAACCAAGGGCTCGGGTTCTCCCCGGGCGTCAAGGTGAGCTACGACTTTACCCGGGTAGTTAGCGGAGGGTTGGAGTATTACGCTGATTACGGTCGGCTCGTACGATTCGACACATTGCATAATCAGCAGCAGCAAATCTTCGCCGTGGCCGACTTGAACGTCTCGCCGAAATGGGAGATCAACGTCGGTGTCGGCCTCGGCCCCACTGCCGCGACCGACCATCTCATCGTGAAAGGAATTATCGGTAGACGCTTTAATTGGGGACATCACTCAGCGGTTGAGTAGCCGCGCAAGCGCCACGTCACAACCCGCCTCGTCTCTATTGCTTCATCCAAGCGATGTGCGGCAGCCAGTGAGCAAAGAAAAGTAGATCGTTGCGGAGCCTTGGTAGAGGTCAGGCGAGTAAGAATACTCCCCACAACTCGGATGGCACAACTAGCAGGACGGAGCTTTGCACGCAGCAACTCCATATGTACTTCGGCTTCATGGCGTTGGTCGACCGCGTTTCGCGAGGAATGGCTCATGATGACTTCTACAACGCAAAGTTAGCTTCTCCGAGATCGTCGCTCGCTCACAGTTACTGCCGGGCCCCCTCCAGCAGTCAAGTCTGCTTCGCAATGGGGATTGTACGAACTCAGTGGCTGGGCGGAATCGCGGGGTGGATCGGTTTCACGCTACCGTCTGTGCTACTCATGTTCGGATTCGCCTTCGCCGTCACGGCCTTGTCTGGCAGATTTGGCAGCACACTTATTCATGGCTTGCAACTCGTCGCTGTCACAATCGTGGCCCATGCCGCTAATGACGATGCAGCGTTCCCTTGCGCCGGATCGGCGGCGAATCGCGCTCTTTACACCTGCCCAATTCGGCACAGTGATCGCTATCACTGTCGGAGCCATCTCCGGTCATGTCATGTTCCGTTCCATGACAGTGTCTGCGCGTCAAGTAGCGCTTATCTCTGTCTTCTGTGAGGGATTACCGGCGATAGTGAAAACCCGGCGAACTCCTGCCGTTGTCCCAAGGACTTCACCGCCGAGAAGCCGCCTCTCAGAACAAAATCTTTGCTAGCCCACCCCTAAGCAAAACGTGACGAAGCAGATTGCGATGACTCGCAGTTAGATACGTCGCGACGAGGAGGTTTGCCGAACATGCGAGTATATTCGCGGCTGAACTGCGATGCACTCAAATATCCTACCTCGTTCGCAACGCTTTCCACATTGGAGTTGCTCGTGATCATGAGGCGGCGAGCCGCCACCAGGCGAAGTTGCTTCAGATATTGCATTGGAGACATCGACGTCACAGACTTGAACTGACGATGAAAGGTCGCAGGACTCATGCCAGCGGCTGTCGCAAGCTGTTCAACTTTTATCGGACGACTGAACTTTCCTCGGAGAAGCTGTATAGCCTGGAGGATACGTCCGTCCTGAAAACTCTCCATCGCTAGGTCGACGATCTCATCACAGGCGGGGCCGGTCAGAAGCCAATAGCAGATTTCGCGCATCACCCCTGGGTACAGCATTGGGACCGCTTCCGGAGTGTCCAAAAGGCCAACCGCTCGCACAATACAATTCAAGAACTGCGGACTGAGATCAATCGGAAGCCCGCCACGCCTTCCGTCTTTGCGGACACGTTTCCGAGGAATGCCAAGCTCTTCGACAATCTGATGCATGTATGCGCGATCAAGCTCGATCACAAGTCCCATGTACGGGTTTGTTCGACTAGCAACGGGAACAGCACAGTGGCCGGGATTCTCAACTGAAAGCATGAATGCTTGGCCTGCCCTGCATTCGTGTCGGTTTTCTCCCTCTATCGACCAGACCGCGCCTTGGATCGTTATACAGACTGCCGGTCGCGATGCGCGGCGGACCAGCGGCACTGAGTATTCCGAACGAACGATCGAGAACCCATCGACCGGAGTTTCGAAGTGATCGCTTGCGCCCATCCCGTTTGCGTGCCGCTCTAACGCTGCGCACACCTCCTGGAGGGTTACAGTCCTGTAAATCGGAGGGGCGGTGCCATCTGTCCCCCTCACACGTTCGGCGCGTGAACTTGAAATTTGTCTTGACGCTTGTGTGAATGCGCCCCTTTCAGGGGTGCCCACGACGTAAGATCTGGCGCAGTGGGCACCACCGTTCGGCGGGACTGGCTCCATAAAGTTGCGATCGATGTAAATGGCTTCGTTGTAGCCTGGAAGAAGCTGAGAGCGTTTCTCCTCCCTGCCATGCCCTTCGCGGGCCGCGGTCTGCTCCAGACGCTTGATGCGACCTCTGTCAGTCACTGAATAGCCACCGACCACGTTGGTTCCCCTTCGCCCGATTCCTGTATGACCAGTAGTTCTGCGAATGCCCATGTGATCACGGTAACCCCGCAGCGGAGCCGCAGCGGTAAATTGAAGTAAAACGACGCTTGGGCCATTTGGGCACGACGAGATATCTGACCGAGCGGGAGTGCGTCAGTCCGAGGGCGCGAGTTCCTGTTGGGCGATTCTTCGTGGGATGTGTTGTGCCTGACGAGTGCTCCGACTGGCTGTAGTGGAAGACGGAATATGGCCTTAGCTTGCCTGTTCCGGTGCAAGAACGAACGTTGCGGGCTCTCGGCAGCGTTGTCCAGGCGGTTGGAGTGCGTGGCCCCGGGATGCTTTATACAGCACCGTTGCACTCGGCTGAGCATAGGTAAGAGGGCAGACGAGACGGAGTCCCCATTTCCACTTCTGACCGGATCTCCAATTTCACATCCGGGCGCTGGAGACCTGCACTCTTGGCAAGATCGCTCACCGTCTTCTTGCCACCACGCAGATACGTTCAAAAGCCTAACCGCGATCGTGAACGCTTCGCCCTCACACTAACACCGAATCAACAGGTTCAAGAGTGTCGGGGATCGTTCTCGTCTCAAGCGCCTCCAGCAGGCTAATCTCTACTGTTCTTGCCAGTGCGGAGAGTGGCAGCGTGTTGACGTGGTTGCCAAATGGGCTTTCCAGTTCGTCTCCCAACGCATCAAGTCCAAAGAAAGCATAAGCAACGAGAGTCGCAAACAGAGGCGTAATCCAGCCCATCGTACCCGCCAAACCGAATGGAAGGAGAAAGCAGTAGGCGTAGGTTGTTCGATCGACTAACAATGTGTACGTGAATGGAGTGGGGGTCGACTGGATTCTCTCGCACGCGGCCTGAATATTGGCGAATGCAACTAGTCTTTCCTCCAACAGTTTATATAGCTGTTCTCCGATGTTGCCCAACGCCAATTGCTGCGCTACACCATGGCCGATTCTTCTAAGCATGAAGTCTGGGGTGTTTCGCGGGCGGACCATTTCGTCTGACATGACCAATGAAGGCATTTCTTGGCGCAGAGAGCGCATTAGCTCATTGGTAAAAGTAATTGTCTTTTTCAAAATATCTTCACGGGAGGCCTGGTCAATTTGGGGAATGCTCACACAGATGCGGGCAAACGAACGCGATTCGGCGACAAGCGCTCCAAGTTGGCGGCGAGCTTCCCACCAGCGGTCGTAACAGGCGCTATTACGGAAACCGAGAAAAATGGAGAGCGCGACACCCAGCAGCGTGAACGGCGCGACCGTCCATGCCTGCAACGCCGAGGTAGAGCGTGTCCCATACCATACGACGAGGCAAGACCACACAAATACCGACGCAAGTTGCGGTGCTATGCGCGGGAGAATCGAAAGACGCCAAAGCCCGATCAATTCCAAGAAAGTCGGATTGTTTCGAACTATCACCTTATTCCGCTCTTTCTCACATCGGGCTAGACGCCAGCCAGACGCGGTGAAGCGTCCGGCTGGCTCTTTTCTCATCCACGGCTACCGTGGCAGGATCGGTGTCTTGGTCTGTGGGGCGCGACGAATCGTGGATAGCGGCAGCTTCAAATGAGCGGCGGCCATCTTGTCTGGCATACGAGCGATCCATTGGTTCAGTGAGACATCCTGATAACGTGGTGCTTTGAACATCTCGAGGAAGACGATATCCTCCGTCCCGGTGTTCTCGATGTAGTGGCCAGCCATCGAGGGCACGAAACCTACATCGTTGGCGCGGAAGTCCATGGTCCGAGCTTTCCCTTCAGTGAACACCACGGTCATCCGGCCCTGTCCTTTGATCCAATATTGCCACTCGCTAGTATTCGGATGCCAATGCATCTCCCGTATGGCTCCTGGTTTGAGGGTCACCATGGCTGCGGCAATGTTCTTCGCCACGGCAAAATTAGAGGAATCGACGATGCGAACTTCACCGTTGGCGAACTGGCCTGTCGGCTTCATCGATCCCATCGCGAAGGAGTACTGGTTTTTCGTTTCTAAGTACTCGCCGAGGAAGCGCTTATCGGCCTCCAGGGAACCGGGCAAAGGAGCCTCAAAGATGTACAGCTCCGTTGGTGGGAGTTGGTCCCACTCCTGGCGCTTCCAGCCGGTATTCTTTTCGACGACTTCGGGTGGCGTGTGAGCAAGGAACTCAGAGAGCAGGAAGGTATCATCTTCCGAGAAGTCGCCCTGATCGAAAACCAGGAGGAACTCGCAGCCGTCGCCTTCAAGACCCTGGATCGAGTGCGGAAAGCCGGCCGGGAAGTACCAGAGGTCGCCAGGCCCAACATCGTCGATGAACATCTTGCCATCAGGCTGCATGACGGTGATCCGAGCTTTGCCGGTGAGCATGATCGCCCACTCATCGGCAAGATGCCAATGGAGTTCACGAAACGACCCTGCGGTGAGACGCATATTCACGCCCGCCAGATCTTGTGAACGCGGAATCTCGCGCGACGTCACCTGATGCGTCCACCCGCCGGACTGCACCCGCTTCGGAGTGAGATCGAAGGAGTACCAGATCGGATGAGGGTTGCCATGATCTGTGAATGGCGGAAGGTTCGAGTTCGGATTCGCTCGAAGCAGAACGGTGTTTTCCGGGCCGGGATCGGAGGCGTTCTCACCAGTACGCCCTGCGAGGAGTTCGGTGCGGGTTTGGGCCAATACGCTCGTGGTCGCCAGAGTAGCGCCAGCCATCGCGGCGACTCCCATAAAGGCTCGTCGGCTGACCCCTTCGTGTCCGGCATGCGCTGATGTTTCGCTCAATAGGTTCGGTGTCTGCTCTTCTGTGTTCGTCGTCATCATCGTCTCCCTTTCTCGTTAGACATCTGTACAAACGCAAGAATATGGCTTTTGTTTCCACGCCTGTTATGCAAAGATTGATATGCAGTTATTCAGTCTTCTTATAAGCATTTGGACCAGACACAAGACGTGATTTCACGAGTGATAGTTCCAATTCCCAGCATAGGCCGGCATCGTGTCATCCGTGAATGCCGAAGGCTTTCAGAATTGTGCCTAATCCTGCCACGTACACGAGCCCATCATGAGCCCGCTCGAACGAACCGGACCGAGAACCCTCCGAGAGTTGGTTCAGGACCTCAGGCGGTACAGAATCTTTGTCGCCACGGACTCTTAACCTATGGAGAGCTATGAACCTAAACCATCTAAGATCTTTCGTTTCGGTCGCTGAATGTCTTAGCTTCAGCAAAGCTGCTCAGCGCCTGCATGTATCGCAGCCCGCGCTCAGTAATCAGATTCGAATTCTCGAGGAGGACTTGGATGCGAAGCTTTTTGTTCGCAACCGGCGTACAGTCAGCCTGAGTGACGTAGGGAAGGATATCCTCGACGATGTCGAGCGCTTGCTTTCGGATGTAGACGAGATCAAGCAGCGCATTCGCAGGGTATCAAAAGGCGCTTTGGGAACACTTCGGATCGGCTTTGTCGCGTCGGCGACACCCGAGATCATCCCACACATGACGATCGCATTCCGGAAACACTATCCGGACGTGAAGCTTGAGTTGAAAAACCTACCTACAGTACAACAGGTGGATGCGATTCGCCAACGCCTGCTCGACGTTGGTGTGGTGCGACTTCCGCTCCGAGAACCGGATATCGAGGTGTTCCCGCTCTCAAGTGAGCCCTTCGCCATCGCGTTCGCGAAAACGCACCCCTTACGTCTGCGTCCAGGAGTTGGCGTAGTTGACCTCCAGCAAGAGGCCTTCATCTCCTACAGCGAACGGCTGGCGCCTGCCTTCTTCCAGCACTGGACCGGACTTTGCCGAAAAGCGGGCTTTACTCCTCGGATTGTCCAAGAGGTTGCTGAGATGGAAACAGCGCTGGCGCTCGTGTCAGCAGGACTTGGAGTGGCAATCCTTCCGGAAGGAGTTGTTAAGCGTTACAGCCGATCCCTTGTAGTGCTGCCTCTCAAAGAGGAACGAATTCGCTCAGAAATCGGGCTCGCCTTTTTAAAGTTGAATGCTCCCCCTTTGGCTCGCCGTCTGGTAGCGTCAGCGACAACAGCAGGATTGCTAAGACGCAAATCCCGTACCCGCTAAAGCTACGCCCAGGCTTTGTAGCTGGCGACGTAACCGGACCCGGCGAAACAGAGAACACTCATCTGATCCCCGGGGTAGCATCTGCAGGCTGATCGCTGCAGACGCTCTCCCAAGCCGTTCTGCCGGAAGGCCCAAATCCACCGCGATTTCGAGCGTGCCAAAGCATCCGCATCGGTGTCTACTGAGCACCATAGTTGAATAATTCTCACCATCCAATTTGATATTTAGAACGTTTCTTTCGGCGTTCCTCACGATAACCTGTGATCAGGTAGTAATGCAGACCATGGGATCGTCGTATCGTTCTCTCGCCGTATGGCTGCGGGGATTGGCTGATCGCGAGAACGTGGCCTCTCGCGTCAACCCCGAACTCTCTTCTGCTTCACGCATCGCCTGAAGCCGGCGATCCTGATCTCACCTTCTGGAGTCTCTCATTCGCCTCTTCTTTCTCACCCTCGCACTCTGCTCCGCGACCCTGTTGCCCGCCCAGCGCCCCTCTTCTTTCCAACCGTCCAAGCCGAAGCCGGAGCTTGCCCAGCATCCCGAATGGCCTAAGGCGGATCCCTCAGATGTCGACACCATCGAAGACACGGTCCGGGCGTTCTACAGTGCAATCTCGGTTCCGGCTGGAGGAAAGGTCAATCGCGATCGGCTGTACTCCCTCTTTGTGCCCGACGGGCGCATTGCGATTGGGCTGCCCCCGGAACGGGGCCGTCCCGCCGATTTGATCTTGGAGACTCTCGATCAGTTAGCTACTAGCGGGGATGCTTACACGGCGACTAAGGGCTTCTTTGACCGCAATGTCGCGAACCACATTCAGCAGTTCGGCGTCATGGCCCAGGTGTACTCGACATACGAATCCCGCTCTCATGTGGAAGATGCGACACCCATGGCCCGCGGCATTAAGTCGTTCGAACTACTGCATAGTGGCACTCGCTGGTATATCGTTCAGGTCTATTGGGATTCAGAACGGCCGGATAACCCACTGCCGGAACGCTACCTGCACAACGATTCGGGCGGTACCGTCCAACAAAAATAGATCTCCATCTTACCTTGGAGTTGAGGACCGTAGGAGGCTGACGCGATTGGCGAACGCTCGCAACTGCGGAAGATGTGAGCGCACAGCAGAGCAACTTCCGAGGGCGCCTTTGCCGATCAATCTTCAGTTGAGGCGTCTGCAAGACACGCGTCCCCGCCGTAGTGTGAGCCGCCTAAGCCTCAGGTGGGGTTTGTCTGCGGTTCGGTTCATTCTCCTCGGGAACTTTGGACGACGGGATTAGGCAGCAATTTGAACGGTTTCGGCATTCACAGCACCTGAGAAGCCGAGATATTCTTGACCAGCGCGCCATCTATCGAAGACGACGTGAATATGCAGGCCAAAAGAGAACGAATCAGATGACAAGCTTGCCGCCAAAGATCGCACCTATATCTACCCCTAAGATTGTGGCTTTTGGTGACCCTTTCACCTGTACGGTTTCTTGAGCGCCTCTCAGTCGCGAGTTCAGCTTTCTCATTCTCGATATTGACCCTGGCTTTCATTCGAGCCTCCCCCGTAGCGCCGTAATATGTCGGGGAATCCGGAGATGCCGCGCATCGGATTGACCAACACCGGCTGCCGTTATGTTGTCTGGAGTAAAGGCAGCGAACAATATTCAAGCGAACCTAACCGCTGCAAAGACGAAATCCGTCAAGACCGTCCTCCCCTGCATTCTGGCACCATTTCAATGCTCATAACCAACGCGTACTGTACGAAGGAGAACGATGTTTACCCCGAACGGCTCTACTGAAGAAGTTGTTTCTCTGCATATCTCGAAAGATAGTTTTCTGTCGCGTATTGAGCCATCTATTCGGGATGCGGATATGAGGGTCATGAAAGTGTCGAGTGCTTCGCGCATAGCCGGCATACCGAGCTTCTTAGCGGCGATGATCTTATTGCTCATTGCAACATTCGTCCCAAGCGCCCTTTGCGCACAGGTTGAGACTTCGTTGCCAACCTCCCAACGAGTGACGATCAATCTTTCTGCAGGTATGCCTGGGCAAGGTCAATGGTTATATGCCAAGGACCAGGATTCACAGAGTTTTACGAGCCCATCTTTCGATGACTCGACATGGACCCCCGTAGGTGTCCCACACGGCGCAAACTATCTGACCTCTTTCCTGAACGTGCAATCCGGAGGTGGGGATGGAGATCTGAACGGGGCTCAGAACTGGTACCGGCTGCACTTTACTCTCGGCACGCAGTATTCGACCAGCAAGGTATTGGTCGAATTTGAAGGGGCGCACACGGGGGCTCAGGTTTATATCAATGGCACACTCTTGCCGGGCGTAAGCGCTGTCACGGCCAATGCCGAAGCATCGCACGTCGTCGGTTTTATCCCATTTGTGGTCGACCTCACGACTTACCTTCATACAGATGGTGTGACGGACAACGTGCTCGCGGTCAGCGTTTCCAGAAGTAACTCATGGTTTGAAGAGCCGGGATTTTCGCAGGCATACCGCTTTGGCCAGGCTGAGGCCGGATTGTTCCGCCCGGCTTATATGTTTATTACGAATCAGGTCCATATTCCGGTCAATGTCTATTCAAACCAAAAGACCTGGGGAACCTACGTAGCAACGGTATCCGAGGTTCCGTCGCCGACTAGCACCGCACAAGCCACTTCAGCTGTCGTTGAGGTTCAGACGAATGTCCTCAACGAAAGTGCTGCATCCCAACAGGTGACATTGACGACTCAGATCGTGGACGCCAGTGGGAATGTAGTTGCAGCCGCGCCTCCGGTGACGCAGACGGTCGCTCCGATGACGGCGGGTACGTTTCCGTCTACCGCTGCCCCGATGTTCGATCAGCAGATAACAGTCAACAATCCGACGCTATGGTATCCAAATAACAGCACGTTCGGGACGCCCTATATGTACAGGGTGTATCACATCG
>Ga0302319_10013407_pt1 | contig 15371 bp, 8 predicted proteins | sample Bog_T0_2_FD_203319 | JGI IMG/M metagenome (GOLD analysis project Ga0302319, IMG submission 203319) | Peat permafrost microbial communities from Stordalen Mire near Abisko, Sweden - Bog_T0_2 | ecosystem: Environmental > Terrestrial > Soil > Wetlands > Peat | place: Sweden: Abisko, Stordalen Mire... | reverse complement strand
ATCTGCTGCGGGCGGCCGTCTTCAGTGAGGGCAAAATCCTCGCGCGCGAGCCCGCCCACGATGGCGCCGTTGCGGTCGGTGACGTTGACGAAGAGGTTCACCAGCTTCACGTCCATGTGCAGGGTAAGGTCCTGCGCCAGGAGGCACGCAGGCGTGCACACCGCCAGGCATGCCGCCAGCAGCCCAAGCCTCACCGTGCCGATCGAAAGAAATCGCAATCGCATCCTGAAAAGAATACCGCCTGCGCATTAGACGCGGCAGGCCGCAATCAGTCGGCAGTCTGGAGAGCTGCCGGCTAGCTCATCTGGTGGGGGTGCCCCAGAGGTTGCGGGCGCGGTCTTCATAGAAGATGCTGAACTCGATGCCGGAGATGTCGTAGTCGAAGAGGGGGACGCGGTCGAAGGTGTAGTCGCCGCGGACCGAGTATTCGTCGCCACCGCAGTCGACCATCAGGGTTTCGCCGGAGGAGAGGCGTTCAGGGTGGGTGAGCAACATGCATCCGAAGGCAAAGACGCCGAGGCCGAACTCGTTTCCCGCCATGGCTACGCGCGTGCGGCGCGCGGAACAGCCGCGATGGAGCATTCCAGCCTGCGCGGCTACGACCAGGATGTCGCACCCCTGCTGCTGGTCGGCCAGAATCTTCTCCGCCAGCATGGAGCGCTGGCTCTGCCGCAAATAGGTCGGCCCCAGTTTGCCGATAAGCCGGTTCTGAAACTTGCGCCGCGTGCCCATCACCTCAATCAGCATCGCGACGGCTTCGTTGTAGGTGGGGGCCAGCGCCTGCCAGCGGGGAATGGCGAAATAGGCCTCCGCGCCCTCAGGGAGCTGGCGGTGGCCGATCTTCTCATTGCAGGCGCCGAGGCTGGGAAAGAGCTTGCGCAGTTCGGTGACCTGGGCCTCGACGGGGCGTACGCGGTAAGTGGGCGGATAGGTGCGGGTGGAGCTCACTTCCTCATCTCGATACTTGTCGCTGGCGGTGTGGCGGCCGATGATCTCGACCACCGACTCGGCTACTTCGCGCTTGACCTTCTTGCCGGAGTCAATCACGATCTGGGCGCTCTGCTGGTCCAGTTGCTCGATCGCCGCCAGATACGCCTGGTGCACCGCTTCGCCCAGAGATTCCCTGAGCAACTCATTCTGTTGCGGTGTCGTGTTCCCGGACAGGTGTAAGGGAGTGATGTAGTGTGTGGTCGCCATGAGCCCCGCTTCTTGAGCACGCTGTCGCGTACTGGAGTCTGTGCCCTTTATCGGCACACTTGCGGGTTTCAGCAGGGGGGTGGAACTAAAGTTGCTCTTTTCCGGGACAGGGGAAAGCGCATGGCGTAGAAGATCCGCAGTTCCCTCCCGTGGCCGAACCGCATCCACCAGCAAATATGCCGCGCCGCCCAAATGCAAAGGGGCCGGCAGGTTCGCCGACCCCTTCTTCGTCCAGGTGCAAGCCGCTTACGCCACGCTGCCCACCGTCAACTCCGCCTCTTCGACCGATTTGGTATCCGGCCGCGCATTCAGCAGCGGCAGGGCCACGGCCAGGACGTCTTCAATGCGGCTGGCGTAGTGGATCTGGACGCCTTCGATCAGCTCCGGCGTCAGGTCCTCTTCCACGTCCTGGCGGTTCTCGGCGGGCAGGATGATGGTTGTCACGCCGGCCCGGCGGGCCGCCAGGAACTTCTCTTTGATGCCGCCAACCGGCAGCACGTTGCCACTGAGGGTGATTTCGCCGGTCATGGCGGTGAGCGGCAGCACGGGGATATCCGTAAGCAGCGACACCAGCACGGTGGTCATGGTGACTCCGGCCGAGGGGCCGTCCTTGGGAATCGCGCCCGCGGGAACGTGGATGTGCAGGTCGATCTCCTTGGTGAAGTCCTCGGCCAGCCCCAGCGTGGTTGCGTTGGAGCGTACCCAGGTGAGCGCGGCCTGCATGGACTCCTGCATGACCTCGCCGATCTGGCCGGTCATGGTGAAGCCGCCCTTGCCCTTCATCTTGTTGGCCTCGATGAAGAGGATGTCGCCGCCGGCCGGGGTCCACGCCAGTCCGACCGCAACGCCGGGGCGCTTGACGCGCTCGGCGACCTCGGTTTCAACACGGACCTGGATGCCGCCCAGGAACTCCTTGAGCGTGTCGCGGGTCACCGTGAGTTTTTCCGTGTGGCCCTCGACGACGCGGCGGGCCTGCTTGCGGCAGACCGTGCCAATGACCTGCTCCAGTTTGCGGACGCCTGCCTCGCGGGTGTAGTGGCGCACGACATAGCGCACCGCATCCTCGGGAAACTCGATCTGCTCCGGGGTAATGCCGTTCTCCTTGATCTGGCGCGGAATCAGGTAGCGGTTGGCGATGTGCACCTTCTCTTCCTCGCTGTATCCCTGGAGGAAGATCAGCTCCATGCGGTCCAGCAGGGGCGGCGGAACGGTGTCAAGCATATTGGCCGTGCAGATGAACAGGACCTTGGACAAGTCGAACTGCACGTCGAGGTAGTTGTCGCGGAAGGTGTTGTTCTGCTCGGGGTCCAGCGTTTCTAACAGTGCAGACGCCGGGTCCCCGCGGAAGTCGCGGCCCAGCTTGTCAATCTCGTCGAGCATGATGACCGGGTCGTTGCAATCGGCGCGGCGAATGCTCTGGATGATCTGGCCGGGCAAGGCGCCGATGTAGGTGCGCCGATGGCCACGAATCTCGGCCTCGTCGTGCATGCCGCCGAGGGAGATGCGCTGGAACTTGCGGCCCAGGGCGCGGGCAATGGAACGGCCCAGACTGGTTTTGCCCACGCCCGGAGGCCCGACAAAGCAGAGGATCGGGCCCTTCATGTCAGGCTTGAGCTCAAGCACGCTGAGATAGTCGAGGATGCGGTCCTTCACCTTCTTCAGCTCGTAGTGATCCTCGTCCAGAATCTCCTTGGCCTTGGATATATCGATCTTGGAACCGGAGCTCTTGGCCCAGGGCAGCACGGCGAGCCACTCAATATAGTTGCGCGTCAGCGAGTAGTCGGCGGCCATGGGTGACATGCGGCCCAGGCGGGCCAGCTCTTTGAGGGCCTCCTTCTTCACGTCCTCGGGCATGCCGGCGGCATCGATCTTCTGGCGCAGCTCGTCCACCTCGCGCTGGCCCTCGTCCACGTCGCCCAGTTCCTTCTGGATGGCCTTGAGCTGCTCGCGCAGGTAGTAGTCGCGCTGCGATTGCTGCACCTGGTCCTGCACCTCGGTCTGGATCTTGGTGCGCAACTGCTGGACCTCAATCTCCTTGGCGAGGTGCTGGTTGAGGAGTTCAAGCCGCTCGACGATGCTGCCGGCTTCAAGCAACTGCTGCTTGTCGTCGGTGGTGAGGAAGGGCAGGGACGAGGCGACAAAGTCCACCAGGCGGCTGGGCTCTTCAATGTTGGCCGCGATGGTGCGCAGCTCGTCCGAGAGGGTTTGCGACTCGGCCACGATCTGTTGGAACTGGCCGGTGACATTCCGCACCAGGGCTTCCACGCCGGCCGTAGAATCGGGCTCGACGTCTTGCAGCGTCTCCACCTCGGCGATCATGAAGGGCTCGGTCTGTGTATAGCGCAGCAGGCGCACGCGTTCCACGCCTTCCGTGAAGACAAAGCGGCTCTGGTTGGGCATGCGGACGACCTTGTGAACCGTGGCCAGCGTACCAACCGAGTGGAGATCGTCCGGCTTGGGCGAGTCCAGGCGCGGATCGAGCTGTGCCGTGACGATAATCGCGCGCTCTTCGCCGAGCGACTCAATCAACTGAATGGAACTCTCGCGGCCCACGGTGAGGGGCAGGACCGCGTGGGGGAACAGGACGGTATCCCGGACCGGGAGGACGGGGATCTGGCGGATGGCCGGGGTCTGTTTTCCGGGGGTCTTCTTGGGCGGGGGGTTCTGGGAAGGCGGATTTGGCATGAGCGTCCTCGTATCAACTTTCCTTCATTAGACAACGCAGACTTCGAAAAGTTTCAGGAAAGACCAGTCCACGTGCAACCTTCTTTCGCGCATCGCGGTTGTGCCCGCTGGTACGGTCCGGGGATGGTCCCGTTTCCCTTTCGTTCTCAGGGCCGCAAGCCCAATCCTTTCTGGCGGATGGCATCCCGAGCGCTGGCCATCCTGGCAAGGGAGAGAGACCGTGTGGGCAGCCGCCTGGGCGATTGCCTGGTTCAGGGCCTTGCGCAGTTGCTGGTTGGGTGTATCGGCGGAAAGCCGTAGAGGGTGAGGAGGATAGCGGGCAATAGCAACGCCGCGTGGCCGTATTTCGACCGGCGTTTCGCGGTTCTATTGACGGCTTTCGGTGTTCTCTTCCTTCTGGATGGCGGATTCGATCTGATTCCAGAGTTTGTCCGGCGGTTCCACGATGGGCATTAACTGGCGCGCAGCTTCGGCGATGGCTTCCAGGTCGGCCAGCAGGGCGCGGCAAAGCGGGCAGCTGCGGTAGTGGGGGTGGAGGGCGATGTCTTCCCCGGTGCCGATGAGTTCAGGGAGCATGGCCTGAAACTGCTGGCAACTGAGCTTGCTGGGATCGTCTGTCATCGCCGCCCCTCCTGCCGTGGGTAGGTGCGCAGGGCGTCGCGCAGTTTGAGGCGCGCCTTGTGCAACTGCGATTTGCTGTTGCCGATCGAACATTCGAGCATGGAGGCAATCTCATTATGCTCGTAACCTTCGATATCGTGAAGAACGAAGATGAGCCGGTAGCCCGCGGGCAAGTCGGCCACGGCGCGCTCCAGCGCCATGCGGTCGATGGCGCCGGCGAGGGAGAGGTCGGGAGCGCCGAAGGTGCGTCCCGGGCGTTCCTCCGATACGGGCTCCATGGCTTCATCGAGGGAGATCAGGCTGAGGCCCTTTTTGCGCAAACGCATGAGAACCACATTGACGGCCATCCTGTGCAGCCAGGTGGAAAAGGCCGAATCGCCGCGGAAGGTGGCAATTTTGCGATGCAACTGCAAAAAGGCCTCCTGGGTCAGGTCTTCGGCTTCGCCCGAATTGCCGACCATTCTCAGGCATAAGGAATAGATGCGCCTTTTGTGGAGGGCGTAGAGCTCGGCAAATGCTCGATGGTCGCCGGCCTGGGCGAGCGCCAGGACGGTGGGCTCAAGGGGCTGGGCCAGGTTCTCCGGCGCAAGGCGGACAGGCAGAGCGTCAGCCTGCGGCTGCTGCCGCCCGGAATCCGGGTCTGGAATGGGCGCCGGCGATTGAGTGGGGAGCCTCGAACGGGTCATACAATTCCTGGGCCGCTTCCTGGCACTTCCCTGGAGCATCTCTCCGGCGGCTTCCCCCCAGGGAATCTAGCTTGGGGAATCGCGGTGTGAGCCGGATGGTTCTGCGCCGGGCTACTATCCTCGATAGTATAGGGGGAGCGGTCAGGCATGCGGAGCCTCGGCAGAAAATGACCGGGGCCTTCAGAACGGTTCTCTCACCGGATGGGGTTCGATTTCCCGCGTTTTTTCGGAGATATGGTCTTGAAAGCAAAGCCGGAGCGGCAATGCGGCAATCGATGGAGATGCGGCATTCTGCTGGCCTGCGCGCTTGCGACGGCACTCCACGGCTGGAGCCAGAATCCGGGCGGCGTCCCCTTGGCCACCGCCGGCGCGGCGGCAATTCCCGGCACGGCCGCGGACTCGCTGGCCCAATGGGAGGGTTTGCCGGTGCGGCGGATCTCCTATGAAGGGGTTGAGCTGGACCGGCTCAAGCCGATCCCGGACCACATTGGCCAGGCTGTGGGCGCTCCGCTGAGCCGCGATTTTGTGAAGAAGAGCCTGCGGCAGCTCTATGCGACCGGCCTGTTTGACACGATCCAGGCAAGTGGCGCCCCGGAGTTGGACGGCGTCGCGCTGGTGTTTGCGGGCACTCCGCGCACGTTCATCGGCGTTGTGACCGTGGACGGGGCCAAAGGCGCCACGGTGAACACGCAACTGCTGCGCGCCAGCCAGCTTGCCTCCGGGACGCGGTTTTCCGCCGCCCGGCTGGCCCAGGCCCTGGAGCAGATGCGGCACACGCTGGCCGAGAACGGCTTCCACGATCCGGTGATCAAGCCGGAGTTGAAGCCCCACCCTGAAGAGCAGTTGGAAGACATCGCGTTTCACGTGACCAGCGGGCCGCAGGCGCGGGTTGGCGCGGTGGAGGTGACCGGCGAGGCCGGGATGAGCGCGGAGGAGTTTCGCCGGTTGGCCCACCTGAAGCCGGGCATGCGCGTGGAACAGGACACCGACAACAAGGCCCTGGCCGGCGTGCTGAAGCGCTACCAGAAACAGAACCGCCTGGAGGCGGAGATCAAGCTGGAGTCGCAGCGGTACGACGCGGGGACGCAGAAGTCCAACTATCGCTTTTCGGCAACCCGCGGCCCGGTGGTCAAGGTGCAGGTGGCGGGCGTGAACATGAGTTCCGAGCGCGTGAAGCACGTGATTCCCATCTTTGAAGAAGGCACGGTGGACGACGATCTGTTGAACGAGGGCAACCGCCGGCTGCGCGACTACTACCAGCGCATGGGCTACTTCGACGTGAAGGTGGATCACGAACAGCAGGCAGCCACCGCCGACCAGGTGGTCATCGTGTTCAAGGTGGCTCTGGGAGCGCGCAGGCGCGTGGATCGCGTGACGGTGGCCGGCAATCGCTACTTTGGCGCCGCAACGCTGGAGGAACTGCTGAGCGTTCATGCGGCCGACGCCTTTGACCGCCATGGGGCCTACAGCCAGGCCCTGGTGAACGCGGACATCAACGCGCTGCAGGCGGTCTACCAGAACAATGGATTCTCCAAGGTCCACATCACCGCGGACACCGGCAAGACCGGCGCGCAGCCGGCTGCGGGAAAGATCTCTCCGCTTACGGTCGTCTACCGCATTGAGGAGGGCGACCAGCAACGCGTGGGCTCAGTGAAGCTGGAAGGGACCGAACACGTGGATGCGGCCAAGCTGATGCCCCTGCTGAACACCGCCGCAGGGCAACTGCTTTCTCCGCAGAACCTGGCCGGAGACCGGGACGCATTGCTCACGGAGTACCTGAGCCGCGGCTTCGACCAGGTGCGGGTGGATGTGACCCCGCAGGTTGAGTCCGCGGACCCGAGCAAGGTGGATGTGGTCTTTCACATCACGGAAGGGCAGCAGATCTTTGTACGCAAGGTGCTGGTGACCGGGCTGCACTTTACACGGCCAAACACGGTGGCCAAAGCCATTACCCTGCACCCAGGCGACCCGCTGAACCAGACCGCCCTGGCCGAGACGCAGCGCAACCTCTACGAGTTCGCGCTGTTCAGCGAGGTGGATACAGCGGTCGAGAATCCCACCGGCGGAGAGGCCTACAAGACGGTCCTGCTGGAGACCGAAGAGGCGCGACGCTGGGCGTTGACCTACGGCTTCGGCTTTGAGGCACAGACCGGAACGCCGCAGACCAACTGCGCCAGCGCGCAGGCCAGCGGCTCTCCGTGCACGCCGAGCGGCAAGACCAGCGTGAGCCCGCGCATCCTGCTGGACCTGACGCGGAATAGTCTCTTTGGGCGGGAGGAGTCGGCCTCCTTGCGCGGGACGTATGGCCTGCTGGAACAGAAGATCAGCCTAGTCTTCCAGAATCCGCACTTTGAGGGCAACCGCAACTTTGGCCTGACGCTGAGCGCGGGCTATGCCAACAGCCAGGATGTAACCACTTATGTGGCCTCAAAGCTGGAAGGCGGGCTGCGCTGGACGGAGCATTTTGCCACTCCGCAGGCGCGTCTTTCCAGCGCCAACACCTTCATCTACGAGTTGAGCTTCCGGCGGGTCAAGGTGGCGGCCGACAGTCTGCAGGTCTTCGCCAAAGAGATCCCGCTGCTTTCGACCGCGGTGCGCGTGGCGGGACCGGGATTTACGTGGATTCGCGACACGCGCGACTCGCCTCTGGATGCGCATCGCGGCACCAATACGACGTTTCAGGAGTTCTTCTCCAACGAGAAGTTTGGAGCGCAGGCCCAGTTCAACCGGCTGGACCTGTCGAACTCCAGCTACTGGAGCTTCGACAAGCGGAAGTTTGTGTTCGCGCGCAACACGCGCTACGGGCAGGAGCGGGCCTTCGGTTCGCCCGAGGACGAGATGCTTCCGCTCCCCGAGCGGCTCTACGCCGGCGGAGCGACTTCGCTGCGCGGCTTCTCGATCAATGCGGCCGGGCCGCGCGATCCGCAGACCGGGTTCCCGATCGGCGGAGCCGGCACGCTGGTGAACAGCACGGAGATGCGCCTGCCGCCGCCCACGCTGCCGTGGCTGGGAACGACGGTGAGCCTGGTGGTCTTCCATGACATGGGCAACGTGTTTACCAACGCCGGCGACGCCTGGCCCAGCGCCCTCCGGGTGAGCCAGCCCAATCGCGCGGCCTGCGCCAATGCGCTGAACGACACCCAGTACCACAACCTGCACGGGCCATTGACCTCGACCGGCCAGCAGGGCGCATGCAGCTTCAACTACTTCTCCCACGCCATCGGCACGGGATTGCGCTACCATACGCCGGTTGGGCCCATCCGGCTGGACTTCAGCTATAACCTGAATCCGCCCATCTTTCCGGTCCTCTCGGTGGCCACGCCCCATGTGGGCGAGGCCAGCCACTTCAACTTCTTCTTCAGCCTGGGGCAGACGTTCTGATGCGCGAGCAGTTCTCAATCCGGCTGGCCATTGCAGCCTTGACGGCGTGCCTGCAGGGCGCTGCCTGGGGCCAGGCTGCTGCGCCGGCCGCGGCACCGGTGGTGCTGGATCGCGTGGTGGCGGTGGTGAACAACCAGGCCATTCTGGCCAGCGATCTGGATGAGGAGATCCGGCTGGCGGTTCTGGATCCCGGCCAAGCCGGACTGGGCGAACTGACGCCCCCGCGGGCCTTGGAACAGTTGATCAGCCGCGCACTGATCCAGCAGCAGATTCGCGAGGAGGATGCACAGGCCGCGATTCCCTCGCAGGTCGAGGTGGATGCGCGGCTGGCCGAGATTCGCAAGGAGATCCCCGCCTGTGTCCGCCAGAACTGCGCCTCGGAGGCTGGATGGAAGGCGTTTCTGGCCGCGCACGACCTGACCGCGGAGCGCGTGGAGAACTACCTGCGCTACCGCGTGCAGATTCTGCGCTTCATTGAACTGCGTTTCCGGCAAGGCATCCGCATCTCGCCGCAGGAGATTGAAACCTACTACAAGGGCACGCTGCTTCCGCAATATGCCGCAGGCGAGCCGGTTCCTCCTCTGGATGCGGTTTCGCCACGCATTGAAGAGATTCTGCTGCAGCGCCAGGTGAACGCGCTCTTCGACGATTGGCTGAAGAACCTGCGCAAACAGGGCCAGGTGGAAGTGCTTGACCCGGCTCTGGAGACCCCCGACCCAGCGGGTGAAGGGGGCGCAGGCCAATGACCGACCGGAACGAGCCTGAATTGAACGAGCCCGCGCTGACGCCGGGAGAGGCACACGAGCCCGAGACGCAGCCCGAGCCTGCGACTCCGCGCCGCACCAGCCGCCTGCGCCGCTTCTTTCTGCGCCACGTTCCGCTGACCATTGCGGGCGCGCTGGTTCTGCTGGTGGCCAGCGTCGTAGCCGCGTATATCGGCGCCAGTTCCTCGCAGTTCGAGAACTTTGTCCGTCGCCGGATGGTGAGCCAACTGGAGGCTTCGACCGGCGGCAAGGTCGAGATTGCCAGCTTCCACTGGAGCCTGCTCGATCTCGAGGCCGACGCCGGGGGAGTGGTCATCCACGGTCTTGAGGCCCCCACGGAGGCTCCCTGGGTGATGGTAGAAAGCCTGCGCGCGCGCATCAGCATCCTTGGCTTCCTGAGCCCGCGGATTCTGCTGCGCGACCTGGTGGTCGACCGGCCCGCGATGCACCTGATCGTCTACGAGGACGGCTCTACCAACCAGCCGCATCCGCGCAAGGCGGCAAAGCCCGGCAAGTCCGGGCTGGATTGGTTCTTCGATCTCAAGGCCGGGCACTTTGCGGTGCAGCAGGGCGAGCTGGACTACGACGACCGCGCGGCGGCCTTCGACACGGAGAACCGATTCAAGCCGCTCAATCTGGACGCGAGCGATATCTCGCTGCGCATGGCCTATGCGCCGGCGGCGAACGGCAATCCGGAGAGCTTTCATGTGGAGGCAGGCGCGCGCGACCTGGACCTGAACCGCGGCGAAGCGGCGCATCCCATCTCCCTGCCCGTGCATGGCTACCTACAGGCCACGCTGGACCTGACGCGCAATGCGGCGTACCTGCGCTCGCTGCGCATCACGGCGCGGTCGCGTGCCGCAAAAGACCGGACGCTGGACGTTTCCGGCTCACTGGAGGACTTTGCGCATCCCCGCTGGCAGGCCAAGGCAACGGGCGAGCTGGACATGCGCCTGCTGGAGACGATCTTCGGCTATCCCAGCGCGCCGGAGGGCCTGGCGCATCTTGACCTGAATGCAGCCGGACAGGGCGGACTGTTCCGCACCGACGGCACCGTGCACATCGACGGCGGATCGTACATTGCACCCGGCATTGCCGCCACCGGCGTGGCTCTGGACGCGCACGTCCATGCCGACGCGGAGCAGTTGCTGGTGACCCAGATTGTTGCCCGTCCGCGTCAAGGCGGCCAGATCGAAGGCACGGTTGCGCTGGACCACTGGCTGGCGCCCCTGCCAGGGGCCGTTCAATTGCAGTCCGTGGGCGCGGCCGGCGGAAAGCTGAAGCCGGGGGGCGCACCCATCCATCCGCCACCGGCCTTTGTCCCCATCAACGGCAGGGTCACCGCGAAGGTCGAAAACGTCACGCTGGATACGATTCTGGACATCGTGGGCCAGGGGCCATTCCAGCGGCTGGGCCTGGACGCGCGCCTGAACGGGCCGGCCGTGGCCACCTGGGCCAACGGCAACCCCAACACCACCGTGGTGAGCGCCACGCTGGCCATGGATCCCAGCGGCCATCCTTTGCCGGGCGAGGTTGCCACCAGCGGCACGATCGACGGCACCTATTCCCAGCGAAACGGCGACGTAGAGCTGCGCAGGCTTGAGGTGCATCTGCCCCAGAGCGAGCTGGAGGCACACGGCCTGCTGGGCGCATTCCCGCTCACCATTCCCAGCTCGCTTGCGGTGGATTTTCACTCGCGCAACCTGTGGGAGTTCGACACCGTTCTGCGCGACCTGGGGTTTACCCGCGCCGCGACCTCCACGGTTCCCGGCAGCAAGCCTGCGCAGCCGATCTCCGGCACCGCCGCCCTCCCGGTGACGCTGGCCGGTCAGGCAGACTTCCACGGAACCTGGAACGGTTCCCTTGTCGATCCGCACCTGGTGGGCAACGCCAAAGCCACTCAGCTTTCCATCGAGATTCCTTTTGCGCCAAACGACAAGACCGGCAAGCCGCAGTCCGTACAGTTCGACACGGTGGAAGCCACAGGCGGCTACTCGGCGGCGCGCATCTTTATTGACCATGGGCAATTGCATCGCGGCCCGGCAGAGATCCTGCTGAACGGAACGCTGACGGCTGCTCCCGGCTCGGTGACGATGGGGCCCGACCCGATGCCGGAGATTGACTCCGAATCGCTGCTGCACCTGCATCTGCACGCTACCAAGCTGGCCGTTGCCGATCTGCTTCCGCTCACCGGGCAGAGCCTGCCCATCACCGGTTCGCTGGACACGCAGATGGACGCCGACGGAGCAATCCGCACGCTGGCAGGCACGGGGTGGGTGGAGCTGGAGGACGGGACGATTTTCGAGGAACCGGTAACCCGCATCCGGGCGCAGGGCAGCTTTGGGAACCAGGTGGTGAAGCTCGCCTCCGTCTCAGTGAAAGACGACGCGGGCAAGGTGACGGCCACAGGCAGCTACGATCTCAGCTCCCACCGCTTCGAGGTCAACGCCGCAGCTGCAGCCATGGATGTTTCGCGCTTCGACTGGTTTCACAAGCGCAACCTGGCCGTGACCGGGAAGCTGGGCTTTACCTTGGCCGGCACGGGAACCTTCGACGATCCACACCTTGAAGCCCATGCCATGCTCGCCGGCCTGACGCTCGGCGGCGACGCACTGGGCAGCCTCGAACTGACTGCCCACACCGCCAACCGCACGGCCACCTACGACGTGACCACGAAACTTGAAGCGACGGAAGCCACGCTGCACGGCCAGACCTCGCTCAACAGGGACAATGCAACACAGGCACGCCTCGATTTTTCAAAGCTCAATATCGGCGCACTGCTGAACCTGGCCCACGTGCGCGGCCTGAGCGGCGACTCCGCGCTGGCCGGAAGCATTACAGTGGAAGGCCCGCTGGCGCGGCCAGCCGAGATGCGCGGCGAAGCGCGCCTGCAGCAACTGGCGCTGACCATCGCCGGCGTCCATCTGGAAAGCGAAGGCGGCGTGGACGCCACGCTGGCCAACGAGCGCATCCGCCTGGACCCCGTTCACATCACCGGCGACCAGACGGACATGCGCGCCCAGGGCAGCCTGGACTTGAGCGGCAAGCAGCAACTGGACTTTGCCGCCAGCGGGGCCATCAACCTGAAGGTCGCCGAGACGATTGATCCGGATCTGACGGCCGGCGGCAATACCACCTTCCAGGTGGAGGCCCATGGCACACTCCAGGACCCAGGTTTGCGCGGCAGCGTGGACTTCATGGACGCTTCACTTTCTCTTGAGGACATTCCCAACGGCCTGAGCCAGTTGCGCGGCAGGCTTGAGTTCAACCAGAACCGGCTTGAGGTGAAGTCGCTGACCGCGATGAGCGGCGGCGGTTTGCTCACGGTTGGCGGCTACCTGGCGAATCAAAACGGCATCTACGCCGACCTGACGGCGACCGGCAAGGGGATTCGCATTCGCTATCCGGAGGGCGTCAGTTCGCTGGCGGACGCAACGCTGCGCCTGCAGGGGCCGCAGAATAACCTGCTGTTGGCCGGCGACGTGCTCATCACGCGCTTTACCATGAACCCGGACTTCGATATCGCGGCTCTCGCAGCACAGGCCAACGCAGTTCAGACGATTGCGCCGCCGGACGCGCCTTCCAACCGCATCCGGCTCGATGTCCACGTGGCCTCTTCTCCGCAGCTCAACTTCCAGAACGCGTACGCCAAGCTGGCCGGCGACGTGGACCTGCGGTTGCGCGGCACGGTGGCCTCGCCGTCCCTGCTGGGCCGCGTCTCCATTACCGAGGGCTCGGCCATCATTGCCGGAACCCGCTACGAGCTGCAGCGCGGAGACATCTCTTTCACCAACCCGGTGCGCATTCAACCCACCATCGACCTGGCCGCCACCGCGCGCGTGGAGGACTACGACATCACGCTCGGCATGCACGGAACGCTGGAGAAGCCCACCGTGACCTATCGCAGCGATCCGCCGCTGCCCGAGGCCGACGTGGTGGCGCTGCTGGCCCTGGGGCGCACAGAGAGCCAGCAGCGCATCTATACGCAGCAGCAGATCCAGTCCGGCGCCAACCCCACCACCGACGCCTTGCTGGGCGGCGCCCTGAACGCGACAGTCAGCAGCCGCGTGCAGAAGCTGTTCGGCGCCGGGTCGGTGAAGGTCGACCCGAACTACCTGGGCGCGCTGGGCAACTCCACTTCGCGCATTATTGTGGAGGAGCAACTGGGCTCCAACGTGACCCTCACGTACGCGACCAACGTGAACACCACCGCGCAGCAGCTGATCCAGGCGGAAGTGGCCATCAACCACCACGTCTCGCTGCTGGTGGCCCGCGACGAGTCCGGCATCTTCTCCCTGGTGCTGAAGGCCACGCGGCGATACCGGTGATCAGGGGACAGTGAACAGTGGACAGTGGTCCGTGGTCAGTGAAAAGGTTGGGCGGCCCACCCTCGCCAGGTTCCCCGGAACCCGCTTCCGATATCTGAGAGTGCAAAAAAATCACCGACGTGTGACCTCGATAGACCGTTTTTCGATCCACCCCTGGGGGTAACCTTTCCATTGAATCCGTGTCTATACCGGACGTGTGCAGGCTGGCGGGCTCTCAAAGTGAACCTGCAGACGCCGCGCAACATCAAGGAGGTTTCGAGCATGAACAGAACAATGCGAATTACCCGAGCATCGCTGATTGCGGCCGCAGTGGCCGTTGCTTTCGTGAGCCTTCCCCAGGCTTCCTTTGCGGCTGCCGGCACGGGCAGCTCCGCATCCGCGCAGGCGGACAATCCCGCGGTCAGCGACGCCGCCGCGCGTCTCAACCACAAGGAATACCGGGACGTGAAGGTGACCGTGGACAATGGCATCGCCACGCTCACCGGCAACGTCGACCTCTACGAACACAAGGCCGACGCGGAGAAGCGCGTGCGCAAGGCCAAAGGCGTCGTCGCGGTGCGCAACCAGATTGAAGTCGCTGGACCGGCAATCTCCGACCAGGAACTCGAGGCCAAACTCCGCGAGAAACTGGCCTATGACCGCGTGGGCTACGGCAACACCTTCAACGCCATCACGGTCACCGTGGAGAACGGCGTGGTGACCGTGGGCGGGCACGCGCGCACCGACGTGGACAAGGACTCCGCGCTGGCGCTGGTGGCCACTCACCCCGGCGTCAAGGATGTGATCGGCGAGATCGAGGTCGATCCCACCTCGTTGTTTGACGACCAGACGCGCATGGCTGTGGCCCGCGCCATCTACGGCTATCCTTCGCTCAGCAAGTACTCCATCGACCCGGTACACCCCATCCGCATCTCCGTGCAGAACGGCCATGTGGAACTCTATGGCACCGTCGACACGCAGTCGGACAAGGAGACGGCATTCCTCCGCGCCAATGGCGTGGCGGGCGCCTTCAGCGTGAAGAACTACCTCGAAGTGGCCAACCAGCCGGTCGAGGGCAAATAGGCTGTCTTTGCGGGCAGCATCGGGGAGCCAGCCTGCTCCCCGATGCCGCGGCGCGGATTCTCTTTGTGCGGCCTAACTACCCGGCACTCTGCCTGTCTAACACTCCGGTATACTTGTGCGGTTGCTGGAGGTACCTTTGCGTCTGCGTTCTCTTTCCCTGCCGACATCGGCTTTTGCGCTCCTTCTTGCGGGTCCGCTTCTGTCGCAAACCGCCAGTCATCTCACTCAGGAACCCATTCCGGTGTTCAAGGCGAACGCTCACGCCGTAGTGGTGGATGTGGTGGTGACCAAGGGCGGCGATGAACCGGTTCTTGCTCTGCACAAGCAGGACTTCCAGGTGCTGGAAGACGGCAAACCGCAGGCCATCGACTTCTTTGAAGAGCACACGGCCCGGGAGCTTCCCGCCGGGGCGCTGCCCGCCCCGCCGCCGATGCCGCCTGGCGTGTACAGCAACGTTCCGGTCGTCCCGTTGAGCGACTCAGTGAACGTGCTGCTGCTGGACAGCCTGAACACGGAGAAGCAGGACCAGAGCTACGTCCACCAGCAGATTCTCAACTTTCTGAAGACCATGAAGCCGGGCACGCGCGCGGCCATTTTTACGCTGGGCTCGAAGCTGCGCTTTGTGCAGGGCTTTACCACGGACAGCT
>Ga0302319_10013406_pt1 | contig 15372 bp, 15 predicted proteins | sample Bog_T0_2_FD_203319 | JGI IMG/M metagenome (GOLD analysis project Ga0302319, IMG submission 203319) | Peat permafrost microbial communities from Stordalen Mire near Abisko, Sweden - Bog_T0_2 | ecosystem: Environmental > Terrestrial > Soil > Wetlands > Peat | place: Sweden: Abisko, Stordalen Mire... | reverse complement strand
TGGCCGGCGCGCCGGATATCAAGATGCTGCAGCCGGTTCCGGCGGGTGATCCAGACAAGGGACAGCTGCGCAAGTGACCGACGTGTCCCCGAACGGGCCGCTAAACGGCCCGCACGGAGGCCCTCTCAATGGCAAGGTGGCGTTTATTACGGGCGCCGCGCGAGGCCAGGGCCGTGCGCACGCGGTTCGGCTGGCCGCCGATGGCGCAAGCGTGATTGCAGTGGACCTGTGCGAGCAGATCGCCAGCGTGCCGTATCCGCTCGCGACCCCGGAGGACTTGGCGGCCACCGTCAAACTCGTCGAGGACACCGGCGCTCGCATCGTGGCCAGACAGGGCGACGTTCGCGACCGCGCGTCGTTGTCCTCCGCATTGCAGGCGGGTCTTGACGAGTTCGGTCGGCTCGACATCGTGGTCGCCAACGCCGGTATCGCACCAATGCAATCCGGTGACGACGGCTGGCGCGACGTCATCGACGTCAACCTCACCGGCGTCTACAACACCATCAAGGCCGCGATACCGACAATGGTGAAGCAGGGCACCGGCGGGTCGATCGTGCTGATCAGTTCTGCCGCGGGACTGGCCGGCATCGCGAGCCAAGACGCCGGCTCCGTCGGCTACGCCGCCGCCAAGCACGGCGTGGTCGGGTTGATGCGCGTGTACGCGAATTTGCTTGCCAAGCAGAGTATTCGCGTCAACTCGATACATCCGACCGGTGTCGAAACCCCCATGATCAACAACGAGTTCACTCGGGGATGGCTGGCCAAGATGGCCGCTGAGTCCGACTCGCCGGGAAGCATGGGCAATGCCCTGCCGGTGGAGGTGTTGCAGGCCGATGACATCGCCAACGCGGTGGCGTGGCTGGTGTCCGACCAGGCTTGTTACATCACCGGCGTCACCTTGCCGGTCGACGCGGGCTTCTTGAACAAATAGGCGCCGATGGTTCGAAATCCCGCAGCGCAGACCGCCTTCGGCCCCATGGTGCTGACGGCCGTCGAACAAAACGAGCCACCGGGCCGCCGCTTGGTGGACGACGACCTCGCGTATCTGTTCTTGCCCGCCGCACTGCGATGGCTCGTCGCCGCGACCCGATCGGCGCCGATCCGCCGCCTGATGATCCGCGGATCGGAGTTCACCGGCCCCGGGCTGTGGGTCAATCTGGCCTGCCGCAAGCACTTCATCGACGACAAACTCGAACAGGCACTCGAGGGCACCGACGCAGTCGTCATCCTGGGCGCCGGGCTCGACACCCGGCCCTACCGGATCACCCGGCAGCGCCGCATCCCGGTCTTCGAGGTCGACCTACCGGTCAATATCGCCAGAAAGGCGGAGACGGTCCGGCGGGTGCTGGGCGCGCTGCCGCTTTCGGTCCGGTTGGTCGCGGTGGATTTCGAGACCGACGACCTGCTCACCGCCATGGCAGAACACGGCTATCGCACCGACTACCGGACCTTCTTCATCTGGGAAGGTGTGACTCAATACCTCACCGAAGCAGCTGTCCGGCGAACCTTGGCGGGCCTGCGCGCGGCCGCGCCGGGTAGCCGGTTGGTCTTCACGTACGTCCGGCGGGACTTCATCGACGGGACCAATCGGTATAACACCCGGACGCTGTATCGCAACATGCGTGAGCGCCGACAAATCTGGCTTTTCGGCTTGGAGCCGGACGAGGTGGCCGAGTTCATCGCCGACTATGGTTGGCGACTGGTGGAACAGGCGGGGCCCGAAGAACTGGTCCAGCGCTATGTCGAGCCCGCCGGCCGCAAACTCAAAGCGTCGCAACTGGAATGGTCCGCCTCGGCGGAAAAGACCTAGCCGATTCAGACCTCGATGACCGTCGGCACGATCATCGGCTGGCGACGATAGACTTCGCCCACCCACTTGCCAACCGTGCGGCGCACCCCCTGGGCGATCCGGATCGGATCGGTCACGTTGTTAGCGGCCAGCGATTCGAGTTCAGCCTCGACCTTGCGTACGGCGGGCTCGAGGGCCTTGGGGTCTTCGGAGAATCCGCGTGAATACAGTTGTGGCGCAACGGCCGGACGCCCGGTGCCGCGCTTCACCACCACGATCACCGAAACAAACCCGGAAGACAATGTCAGCCGCTCGCCCAGTGTGATATCGCCGACATCGCCGGTGATCAGGCCGTCGACGAACATCTTGCCGACCGGCACCGCACCGGAGATGGTGGCCTTGCCGGCAACCAAGTCCACGCTGACGCCGTTCTCCGCCAACAGTATCGACTCTTCGGGGACGCCGGTGCTGGCGGCCAGCTTGGCATTGGCCCGCAAGTGTCGCCAGGTGCCGTGCACCGGCATGACATGGCGGGGCCGCACGCCGTTGTACAGGAATAGTAGCTCGCCGGCATACGCGTGGCCTGAAACATGCACCCGCGCTTGGGCATTGGTGACGACACGGGCCCCGATCTTGGATAGCGAGTCGATCACGCCGTAGACCGCCTCCTCGTTTCCGGGGATCAGCGACGACGACAATATGACGAGATCGCCAGAGGTCAGCGTGATGCTGCGATGCTCACCGCGCGACATCCGCGACAACGCCGCCATCGGCTCGCCCTGGGTGCCGGTGGTGATCAGAACCACCCGTTCGGGCGCCATCATCTCGGCGGCGGAGATGTCGATCAGGTCGGAATCGCCTAGCCGCAGAAAACCCAGGTCCCGGGCGATACCCATGTTGCGCACCATCGATCGCCCAACGAAGGAAACCCGCCGGCCCAATGCAACGGCGGCATCGATGATCTGCTGCACGCGGTCCACATTGGAGGCGAAGCACGCCACGATGACTCGCCCGTCGGCGCTGCGGATCAGCCGGTGCAGAGTCGGGCCCACCTCGCTTTCGGATGGCCCGACGCCGGGCATCTCGGAATTGGTCGAGTCGCACAGAAACAGGTCCACGCCGGCGTCGCCCAGCCGGGACATGCCGGGCAGGTCGGTGGGACGGCCGTCCAACGGTTGTTGGTCGAGCTTGATGTCGCCGGTTTGCAGAATTGTTCCCGCGCCGGTGTAGACCGCGATGGCCAGCGCGTCCGGGACGGAGTGGTTGACGGCAAAGTACTCGCATTCGAACACGCCGTGCCTGCTGCTCTGCCCCTCGCCGACCTGGACGAACACCGGCTTGATGCGGTGCTCACGGCATTTCGCGGCAATCATCGCCAGGGTGAACTTCGATCCGACAACCGGGATGTCGGGCCGCAACTTGAGCAAGAACGGAATTGCCCCGATGTGGTCCTCGTGCGCGTGGGTGATCACCAGCGCCTCGATGTCGTCGAGCCGGCCTTCGATGTGTCGCAGGTCGGGCAGGATCAGGTCGACGCCGGGCTCGTCGTGGGTGGGAAACATCACCCCGCAGTCGATGATCAGCAGCCGGCCCAGGTGCTCGAAAACCGTCATGTTGCGGCCGATTTCGTTGATGCCGCCCAATGCGGTGACCCGCAACCCGCCCGCAGCCAAAGGGCCAGGTGGCGCGAGCTCTTCGTTCACGAGCGGATCACCTGAGCACCGAGGCCGCACGCATGTCGGCGGCCAGCGCGTCGATCTGCTCGGGTGTCGCCGGCATCTGTGGCAGCCGCGGATCACCGACGTCGATACCCTGCAGGCGCAGGCCTGCCTTGGACATCGTCACCCCGCCCAGCCGTCCCATCGCGTCGCACAGCGGGGCGACCGCGACGTTGATCTTGCGGGCGGTGGCGATGTCACCGGAACCAAAGGCGGACAACAACTCTCGAAGGTGACCCGCCGCCACGTGCGAAATCACACTGATGAAGCCGATGCCACCCACAGCCAGCCAGGGCAGATTCAGCGCATCGTCGCCGGAGTAGTAGGCCAGTCCGGTCTCGGCGATGATCTGTCCCCCACTGTGCAGATCAGCCTTCGCGTCCTTGACACCGACGATGTTCGGATGCGACGCGAGCGCGCGGATCGTGTCGGGCTCGATCGGCACCGCTGACCGGCCGGGGATGTCGTAGAGCACAATCGGCAGCTCGGTGGCGTCGGCGACGGCGGTGAAGTGTGCCTGCAGCCCGGTCTGCGGCGGCTTCGAATAGTAAGGCGTGACCACCAGGAGTCCGTGCGCGCCTTCGGCCGCGCAGGCCTTGGCCAGCCGGACGCTGTGTGCGGTGTCGTAGCTGCCCGCGCCGGCGATGACACGGGCCCGGTCACCCACCGCGTCCAGGACAACCCGAAGCAGCTCGAGTTTCTCCTCGTCGCTGGTGGTCGGCGACTCTCCGGTGGTACCCGAGATCACCAAACCATCACACCCGGCGTCGACTAAGTGATTCGCCAGACGCGCCGCCGCGGCGGTGTCCAAAGAGCCATCGGCGCCGAACGGTGTCGCCATCGCGGTCAGGAGGGTTCCCAATCGCGCGGGGGCATCGAATCCGGCGGTGCTCACGGCTCCCAGGTTACCTGGCGGTGCCAAGCTCTTTAGCACCCGCGCCAGCGCGTGTGTCTCACGCTTCGGTAGCTCAGCCTGATTGCCACCTGCAGCCTTCGCCGCCTCCGCCGGCTCAGGCTTCGGTGGCTCAGCCTGATTGCCACCTGCAGCCTTCTCCGCCTCCGCCGGCTCAGGCTTCGGTGGCCAAAGGGCTGGTCGCGACCTCAGTCCCGTCGGCCAGGGTGGACACCTCGAAGTCGTCGAATGCCGCAGGCGCTGCCGCGATGAGCTGGCGAAGACACTCGATGGCCAGGCGGCGGATCTCCACATCGGCGTGCTCGCTGGCGCGCATCGCGATGAAGTGCCGCCATGCCCGGTAGTTTCCCGTGACGACGATGCGGGTCTCGGTGGCGTTGGGCAGGACCGCGCGAGCGGCTTGACGCGCCTGCTTGCGCCGCAGAACCCCCATTTTTTCGCCTGCCTGGTCAGTCGAGAACTTGGCTTCCAGCTTGGCCAGCAGTTCGGTGTAGGCGGCGTGGCTGGCGTCGGCGGCCGCGGTCAGGATCTGTTGCAGTTCGGGGTCGTCCTCCATGCCCGGCGGGATCACCACCTGCGAGTCTTTTTCCGGCACGTAACGCTGCGACAGCTGCGAGTAGGAGAAATGCCGGTGCCGGATGAGTTCATGAGTGCACGATCGCGAGATGCCGGTGATGTAGAACGACACTGTGGCGTGCTCCAGCACAGAGAAGTGCCCGACGTCGATGATGTGCTTGATGTAGCCGGTGTTGGTGGCGGTCCGGGGATTGGGCTTGGACCAGCTCTGATAGCAGGCTCGGCCGGCGAACTCGACCAGTGCCGGGCCGCCGTCGGCGTCGCTGGTCCAGGGCACGTCGGGGGGCGCCAGGAACTCGGTCTTGGCGATTAGTTGCACGCGCAGCGGCGCGATCTCGGCCACGGCGCTCACCTTAGACGCTGTGTTTGGCTGACCGCCGCGTCTGGTCGGGATCAACGGCCCTTGGCGAAGGCTGTCGTTCGCGCCAAGCCGGCACCGGGCCGCTACTGGACCCAGGCGTTGCAGCGCATTCCCAAACTTCGGTAAAAACGACGTCTTGGTCAGCGAAGTCCTGCGGTTCTGCGGCGACGTGGTAATCGAAGGGCGCGGGACGCGCATCGTTCCTGCGTAAAGGCAGCAACGCCACACCACTTGTGAACGTGCCGCCAATCAGCGCAACCTGAGGCTGGCCTAGTCTGGAAGCGATTTGGCCATGGGAGGCACGAGTGAGCGAGCACGAAGTACGGATGATCATCTTGTCAACCGACAACCTGGATGAATCGGTCCGGTTTTACAGCGAGACCCTGGGAATGCCATTGAAGTTCCGCGACGGAGCCCACTTCGCAGCCCTCGATGCCGGACCGATCACTCTCGCGTTGGCGACCGCGGTCGACCATCCCATACCCGGGCAGGTCGTCGTCGGTGTCAAGACCGCTGACGTTGACGCCGCGGCGAAGGCTATCGAGGCCAATGGTGGCGGCATCGTGAAAGGCCCGTACGACGACGCACACGAACGCCGTGCTGTGGTCTACGACAACAAGGGCAACGGCTTGGTCTTCTACAGTCCGCTCCCCAGGTAACGGACGCGACCGCCGCGCAGGCTCCGGTCAGCCGATCGCGACTTTTGGCGATTCAGTTCTATTCTGGCCGTTTCGAATCCGTTGATCGATTGATGCGTCCGCGACCCGCACCTTGCCCGACATGAGCAGCGGCAGCAACGCGTCGCGGAAAGCAGACAGCCGTACGCATTCGGTACGTCGCGCCCGACATAACGTACCCAGGCAGGCGATCCTGTGCGCCGCCCGGGGGGCCAAGCCCCGGACATCTCGCACTCGAAAATCGAGTAGGTCACGCGGTTGGATCCTCTGGTGGCTCCCCGAAGTTCCGGCGACCTGCTGCTGCAGCCTCGCAGATACGTCACGCTGTCGTAGCGCCGACCACAGCGCCGACGTATCGACACCCCTTGGCCTGAGCACAACGAACTCCGTGCTGGCCAATGACATTTCGGAGGGCAAACTCACTACGTTCCAGATGCGTGGAATTCTGGGGTTCAGCTTGGCAAACAACACGCACGGTTCCGACAACAAGAACTTGCCGCTCTTCACACATCCAGCGTCGACGAGCTTTGGTTTCGCGCCGTCGTCGAACGCCGGAAGGCTGAAATGGGCAACCACGTCATCGAATTCATCAGGCTCGCGAAATGTTGTCGAGCGGCTCGCCAGGCTCGACAACGGCACGCGAGCGGAGACCGACCCGACGGTGGCCACCATAAGGCTCTCGGCGGCCTCGATCACGCGCTCGTTTGTGGCGATCTTGTCGTCGATGGCGCCGAGCAGTTCCGAAATCCGACGGCGTTCGTGGACTGCTACGGCCCCGACCGAAACGTCGCGCAGAATTCCCTGGTTGAGAAGAGGCTGCCCTGATCCGGTCCGGTGCTCGTTGAGCCGACAGGTCTGCAGCGCGTAGTACCAATACCGCGTCTCGTCGGGGTTCTTGGCCCGGCACACCAGCGCATTGTCGGTAACCCAGACATCGCCATCACAGTAATGCAGACTGCCGCAATATGATCCGACGCGACCGAGCACTATCAGCGGGCCCCGGGCATTGTGTTGCGCCGCGTACCCGATTGCCCCGTTGGCGCCATAGACGGGATAGCGCCCATCCGCCTTTCGCGCCGGCGAGGTGCTGCCATTGCTGAAGTCGAGGTGGTCACCCAGCCTGACTTTCACCGCAGGCGCTCCACTTGCTCGCGGACGACTACGTCCAGTCGGGCTGATTCATCGAGCGCCTCCAGCAGGTCCTTCGTCAGCCGCGCGATCTTGTCGTCGACCGGCTCGGCGTCATCGACAGTCGCGGGCGCACCCACATACCGCCCCGGCGTGAGCGCGTAGCCTCCAGATCGGATTTCGTCGAGCGACACCGACTTACAGAACCCCGGAACATCTTCGTAGTTAACGCATTTCGCGGACGCCGACACCGACCCGCACCACGCGTGATAGGTGTCGCCGATTCGGACTATCTCCTCGTTGGTCAGTGCGCGTTCGGCGCGATCCACCAGGTAGCCAAGCTCGCGGGCGTCGATGAACAGCACCTGCCCCGACCGGTCAGTCTTGTTCATGGACAGGACCCATAGGCACACAGGAATTCCCGTGCTGCGAAACAGCTGCGCGGGCAGCGCGACCATGCACGCCACCAGGTCGGCCTCGATGATGCGCGCCCGAATCTCGCCTTCCCCGCCTGTGTTCGACGACATCGAACCGTTCGCCATCACCACGCCGGCCTTACCGCCTGGTGCCAGCTTGGACAGGATGTGCTGGATCCAGGCGTAGTTCGCGTTGCCGGCCGGCGGAACGCCGAAGCGCCAACGCGGGTCTTGCTCGGCGCGCGCCCAATCCTTGATGTTGAACGGCGGATTGGCCATCACGTAATCCATTGGCAAGTGGGCGTGTTGGTCGCAGACGAACGTGTCCGCCCACCGCTGCCCCAGTCCCGCGTCGTCGATGCCGTGGACGGCGAGGTTCATCTTGGCCATCCGCCAGGTCTCCTCGACGCTCTCCTGTCCGTAGATGGAGACGCCGGTCGGGTCGCCGTCGCGCTGACGGATGAAGTTCTCGGTCTGGACGAACATCCCGCCCGAGCCGCAGCACGGGTCGTACACCCGTCCGGTTGACGGCTCGAGGACCTCCACAATGACCCGCACGACGCTGGGCGGGGTGAAGAACTCGCCGCCCCGCCTTCCCTCCGTGCGGGCGAAATTGCCGAGGAAATACTCGTACACCTCCCCCATCAGGTCGCGGGCGCGACGTTGACCCGGTCCGCTGAATCGCGCACTGCTGAGCAGTCCGATCAGCTCGCCGAGCCGACGCTGGTCGACGCCGTGGTACCGGTGCGGCAGTATCCGCGCAAGCGTGGGGTTTGCGGTCATCACCGCGGCCATCGCCTGGTCGACGAGCTGACCGATGTTGTCGGCTTTCGCATTGTCCGCCAATGACTTCCAGCGTGCCGCCGGCGGCACTTTGAACGCGTTGCTGGATCGCTCGTCATCAGCGTCAGAGACGTATTTGAGGAATACCAGCCCGAGGATGACATCTTTGTACTGGCTGGCCGGTAAAGTCCCGCGCAGCTTGTTAGCGGCCTTCCAGAGCGTGTCTTTGAGCTCTTTCGTCGTCGCTGGCGCCATCAGCTGACCCGCTTGGCCGCCGTGCGTAACTTTCCGGCCAGATCGCCGCGGCCGGACACGCTGAACCCGCCCAATCCCAGCCAGGACGCCATCGACTCCAGCTCGCCGGCCAACGCGGCGGCAACCCGGGCCCGCGGCACCCGGTCCTCAGCGGAGGCTTCACCGAAGGCGCCCACCACTCGCAGCGTGTCCGCGGCGCGGTCGGCCTTGAGGTCCACCCGCGCAACCAGCTGCCCATCCACCAACAGCGGCCACACGTAATAACCGTATTGACGCTTGGCCGCCGGGGTGTAAATCTCTATCCGGTAAACGAAGTCGAACAGCCGCTCCACCCGCGGCCGGAAGAAGATCAGCGGGTCGAACGGACACAGCAGCGCGGTGCCGCGGTCCAGCCGGGGCACCCCACGGCCGCTCCGCAGATACGCCGGTGCCGACCAGCCGTCGACATCGACCCGCTCGATCTCGCCCATGGCCACCAGCTCAGCGATGGCCGGCTTGACCTGCTGGGCCGACAGCCGGAAGTAGTCGCGGATGTCGGCCTCTGTCCCCACCCCCAGTGCGGTGGCCGCCCGCAGGGTGAGCTCGCGGACGGCCTCGTCGTCGTCGACCTCGCGGGCCAGCACGCTCGGCGGCAGCACACGTTCCACCAGGTCGTAGTGCCGGGCGAAGCCCACCCGGGTGGCCGTCGTGAGCACCCCGGAGGCGAACAGCGCCTCGGCGACCCACTTGGTGTCGCTGCGCCCCCACCAGGGACCTTTCGCCCCGCGCGGTTCGGCCTCAAGGTGTGCCTCGATCTGCCCGGCGGTGCTCGGCCCGAGTTGCGCGATGGCGGCGACAATGTCTTCGGCGAGTTGCGGATTGGCCTTGACGATGTGACTGCCCCAGCGGCCATGGCGGTACTGGCGCATCCGCCAGCGCAGCAGCGGCCAGTCGTCGACGGCCATCAGCGCGGCCTCGTGCGCCCAGTACTCCGCCAGCAGTCGCGATCTCAGTGGGCCCCACGCGGCGCGGTCCAGCACGTCGCGATCGTAGGCGCCGAGCCGGCTGAACACCGGCGCGTAATGGGCGCGGACGGCCACCGACACCGAATCCAGCTGCAGCACTTGAATCCGCGAGATCAACCGCCTGAGGTGTGCGCGGGTGACGGCGCCGGCCGGCTTGGGCTCGCCGAGACCTTGTGCCGCGACCGCCACCCGGCGGGCCTGCGCGACGGTCAAGCTGGTCATGAGCGCCGATAGTTGTGAAACCGGTACCGAAGCCCGGTGCGGCTCACCAGCCACTCCCCAGTCTCGCCCACCCATGCCTCGCCGAGCACGGGGGCCAGCGCGTCGTCGTCGTCGCGCGGCAGGTCGATATCCACTTCGGTGACCTCACACCGGGTGGCGTGCGGCAGCGCCAGCGAGTAGATCTGCGCACCGCCGATCACCCAGGTCTCGGGTTCGGTCCCCGAATTGGCTTCCGAATTGGTAAAGGCCTGGTCAAGTGAACAGACCACCTCAGCTCCGGCAGCCACGAATTCAATCTGGTGGGAAAGTACGACATTTCGGCGGCCGGGCAACGGCCGAACCCCAGCCGGCAGTGAATCCCAGGTCCGCCTGCCCATCACGACCGTGTGGCCAAAGGTCACCTGTTTGAAGCGAGCCAGGTCCTCGGGGACCCGCCACGGGATGTCACCGCCGCGGCCGATGACACCGGACGTCGACTGAGCCCAGACCAGGCCCAAGAGCGTCATACAGCGACGGGAGCTTTGATCGCCGGATGTGGATCGTAGCTCTTCACCACGATATCGTCGTAGGTGTAGTCGAAGATCGAATCCCTTTGGTTTAGAAAGAGTTCCGGGTACGGCCGCGGGTCGCGACTGAGCTGGAGCTGCACCTGTTCGATGTGGTTATCGTAGATGTGGCAGTCACCGCCGGTCCAGACGAAGTCACCGACCGAGAGGCCGGCCTGGGCTGCCATCATATGGGTGAGCAGCGCGTAGCTGGCGATGTTGAAAGGCACGCCGAGAAACAGGTCGGCGCTGCGCTGGTAGAGCTGGCAGCTCAGCCGCCCGTCGGCGACGTAGAACTGGAAGAACGCATGGCAAGGCGGTAGCGCCATTTGCGGGATTTCGCCGACGTTCCAGGCCGACACGATGATGCGCCGGGAGTTGGGGTCGGTACGCAGCAGATCCAGCGCGGCGCTGATCTGGTCGATGTGTTCGCCCGAAGGGGTCGGCCACGATCGCCACTGCACACCATAGATCGGCCCGAGATCTCCTGTGTCACTGGCCCACTCGTCCCAGATAGTGACTCCGTGCTCGTGCAACCAGGCGACGTTGGAGTCGCCGCGCAGGAACCACAGCAACTCGTAGACGACGGATTTTAAATGCACCTTCTTGGTGGTCAGTAGCGGGAACCCGGCCGAGAGGTCGTAGCGCAGTTGCTGGCCGAACAGGCTGCGGGTCCCGGTGCCGGTGCGGTCCGATTTCGCCGCGCCCGTCTCGAGCACCAGGCGCAGCAGGTCCTCGTAGGGCTTCGCAATCGGCACGCGGCCAGCTTAGCGGCGATCGCAAGCACGGCGAAGCCGGGCGCGGCGGGTCGACGCCGATTATTTACGCGGCGATCGCAAGCGCGGCGAAGCCGGACGCGGCGGGTCGACGCCGATGAATTTAGCGGCGATCACAAGGAGTAAAACGGATGCCATGCCGAACACCACCGACACCATCAGCACGCCCGACGGCGCCTGCACAGTGCACCTGTTCACTCCGGAAGAGTCCGGGCCCTGGCCCGGTGTGGTGATGTTCCCCGACGCGGGCGGCGTCCGTGACACCTTCGAGCAGATGGCGGCCAAGCTGGCCGGATACGGCTACGCGGTGTTGCTGCCGGACGTGTACTACCGCGCTGGCGATTGGGCCCCGTTCGATATGGACAGTGTGTTCGCGGACAAGCAGGAGCGCGATCGCCTGATGTCCATGATCGGCAGTCTGACGCCGGACAAGGTCACCGGCGACGCCACCGCGTTCTTCGATTACCTGGCCGCCCGCCCCGAGGTGGCCGGGGAGCGCTTCGGCGTGTGCGGCTATTGCATGGGCGGGCGAATCTCGCTGATGATGGCCGGCCGCCTTCCGGACCGCGTCGCCGCCGCGGCGTCCTTCCACGGCGGCGGCCTGGTAACCGACAGCGCCGACAGCCCGCACCTGCTCGCCGACCGGATGACCGCCACGGTGTACGTCGGCGGCGCGGAGAACGACGTATCCTTCACCACCGAGCACGCCGAGCAGCTGGACAAAGCGCTGACGGCCGCGGGTGTGCAGCACACCATCGAGTGGTACCAAGCGGCCCACGGCTTCGCGGTCCCGGACAACGAACCCTACGACGAAGCCGCCGCTGAACGGCATTGGACGGCGATGACGGACACTTTCGGTTCGGCATTGGTGCGTTGAGTCAGCGGCTCGGGTAGACCCTGAGCGCAACCCAGGAAATTTTGCTGGCGGTTGGTCATACCGACACCTCTTCGAAGATTTCCAATGCTCGAACAACTGGAGGGGGGCTGTGATGTCGTATGTCATCGCGTCGACGGACATGTTGTCCGCAGCGGCAGCGAACGTGGCGGGCATTGGCACATCCCTCAGTGCAGCCACTGCTGCAGCGGCGCCCTCGACCACCTCGGTGATCGCCGCCGCCGAAGATGAGGTGTCGGCGGCCATCGCGTCGCTGTTTCCAGCCACGCCCAGGAGTATCAAGCGCTCAGCGCTCAAGCCGCGGCATTTCATTCGGAGTTTGTGCAGGCCTTGACCGGCGCGGGCGGCAGCTATGGGGCCGCGGAGGCGGCCAATGCCTCGGCTTTCCAGGCCGTGCAGCACGGTGCGCTGGCCGCGGTTAATGCGCCGACCGAGGCAGCGACGGGGCGCCCACTGATCGGCAACGGCACCAACGGCGCGGCGGGGACCGGCCAGGCCGGTAGCGCGGGCGGGATTTTGTGGGGCAATGGCGGCAACGGTGGGTCCGGGGTGGCGGGTACGGCCGCTTCGCCTAACGGGGGGCGTGGCGGCGCAGGTGGGGCCGCCGGATTGTTCGGCACCGGTGGTCGTGGCGGGGCTGGCGGGGCTGGTTTTGCCGGCGCCGCCGGTACCTCCGGCACTTCAAGCACTCCGGCCGGCGCTGGAGGCAACGGTGGTGCCGGCGGGGCTGGCGGTAGTGGTGGGTCGATATTCGGCAGCGGCGGTGCCGGCGGGCACGGCGGTATCGGTGGCATCGGGGGCACCGGCGCTACCGGTGGTGCTGGCACACCCGGGGTATTCGGCACCAACGACGGCACCGGCGGCAACGGCGTTAATGGTGGCGATGGCGCCCCTGGCGGCACGGGTGGTAACGGCGGCCACGGTGGCGCCTCGGGATTGTTAGGGCAGGCGGGCGCCAACGGTAGTGGCGGTAACGGCGGCGCCGGTGGCACCGCCGGGGCCGGTGGCACAGGCGGACAGGGCGCGGCCGGTACGTCGGAGAACCCCGACGGCGGTAAGGGCGGCAACGGCGGTAGCCCGGGTGCGTATGGCGCCGGGGCCAGCGGCGGGGCGGCCGGTGGCGCTGGTGCGAGTGCTGGTGCCGACGGGCTACCCGGTACGACGGCCACCTCCGGCGGTGACGGCGGCGCCGGCGGGTCCGGCTACAGCACCACCGGCCCGACCGGCGGCAACGGCGGCGATGGCGGCAACAGCGGCCTTGATGGCAACGGTGGCGCCGGCGGGGCCGGCGGGGCCGCCGGGGCCGGCGGCACCGGAGGCAGCGGCGGGAAGGGCGGCACTGCAGCTAACGACGGAGCAGGCATCTTCACCGGCGGCAGCGGAGGCGCAGGTGGCGCTGCCGTTGGCGGCACCGGCGGTAGCGGGGGGGCCGGCGGCGCAGGCACCGGGGCGACCGGCGGCGTCGGCGGTGACGCGACCAACATCGGGGTCGGAAACGCCGCCGGCGGCACCGGTGGGGCCGGCGGTTCCAGCTCGACCGGCGCCGGCGGCGACGGTGGCAGCGGTGGTGACGCGTACAACTACGGATTGGGCAGCGCCACCGGCGGGGACGGCGGGGCGGGCGCCGACAACACCACCGGCGGGAACGGCGGCAAGGGCGGCACGGGCGGCAACGCGTCCACCTTCGGCACGATTCCGAACTTTAACCCGATCGCCACCGGCGGGGACGGCGGTAAGGGCGGCGAGAGCTCGATGGGAACTGGCGGCAACGGCGGCAACGGCGGGGACGCCTTGGCGGCTGTGCTGCCAAATGCCACCGCCGGCGCCGCCGGTGCCGGCGGTACGGGTCTGGGCGGCACCGGTTCCACAGGCGACGACGGCACCGCCGGAATAAATCCGTAGGGAGTCGCCTAACTCGGCGGCAGGTCCACCAACTCAGCCAACCGGGCGCGATGCCGATAGGCGGTGCCGAGCGCCAACTGGTCGCTCTTGGCCCGATTGAGATACAGGTGCGCCGGATACTCCCAGGTCATCCCAATGCCGCCGTGCAGCTGAACGCACTCTTCGGCGGCGTGCACGGCGACGTCGCTGCAGTAGGCCTGCGCGATAGCCGCGGCGCTGCCAGCGTCTCCATCACCCCGGGCGCACGTGTCCGCGGCGTACCGGGCCGCCGCGGTGGCCGAGCCGACCTCCAACAACAGATCGGCCAGCCGGTGCTTGATCGCCTGGTACGAGCCGATCGCGCGGCCGAACTGCTTGCGCTGCTTCACATAAGCCAGCGTGGTGTCGAAACACCACTGCGCCACCCCGAGTTGTTCGGAAGCCAGCAGCGCCGCGCCGGTGTCTAGCGCAACCCGGAGGGCAGGTTCCGCCCGGCCGATCCGCGTCGACGCCACCCGCGAGAACACCAGGTCCGCAAGGGGTCTCGTCATATCCAGCGCCAGCAGCGGCGATACCTCAAGACCGACGGCGTCCCGGGAGACGGTGTGCAGTTCGAGTCCGTCCGGACCCGTCACCGGCACCACCAGCACGTCGGCCTCGCTGGCGCCCGCGACGCTGGTGACCTGTCCGGTCAGGCCGTCGGCGCCGATGTCGACCCCGGCGACCGGATCGCCCGGCGCGGTGGACAGCGGTATTGCCAGCGCCGCCGTTACCGCGCCCTGAGCCAAATCCGCCACGGTCGTGGTGTCCCCGGCCCCCAACAGCGCGACTGTGGCCAGAACCGAACTGGTGAAGAACGGCACCGGCGCGACGGTCCGGCCGATCTCCTCCATGACGACCGCGGCCTCGCGCGCGCTGGCTCCAGCCCCGCCGAACGACTCGGGAACCAGCAGCCCGGCCACCCCCAGCTCCGCGGCCAGGGTGCGCCATACCTCCGAAAACTGTTGAGGAGGAGAGTCGTAACACCGTGCGACCAACTCGGGTGGGCAGCGGTCGGCGAACAGGTTGCGGACGCTGTCGCGCAACGCGTCCTCGGTATCCGAGTACAGCAGGTCGCCGAGGCTCATCGGGGAAGGTCCTTCCAGGCGGCGTCCTTGTCGACGCGGTGCTCACCGGGCAGCCCGAGAATTCGCTCAGAAATGGTGTTGCGCAGGATCTCCGAGGTGCCTCCCTCGATCGAGTTCCCGCGTGCCCTCAGATAACGGTATCCGGGCCCGCGCCCGACCAGGTCGACTGTTTCGGTTCTGCGCATGGTCCAGTCGTCGTAGCGCAGTCCGGATTCGGCGTGGAGTTCGATTTCAAATCCCGAAATCGCTTGAGCCAGGCGAGCGAACGTGATCTTCATCCCGGCGCCTTCGGGACCGGGTTGACCG
>Ga0302319_10013404_pt1 | contig 15373 bp, 15 predicted proteins | sample Bog_T0_2_FD_203319 | JGI IMG/M metagenome (GOLD analysis project Ga0302319, IMG submission 203319) | Peat permafrost microbial communities from Stordalen Mire near Abisko, Sweden - Bog_T0_2 | ecosystem: Environmental > Terrestrial > Soil > Wetlands > Peat | place: Sweden: Abisko, Stordalen Mire... | reverse complement strand
ATGCCGACGGATATGCCCGGTTTAAAATGGTGTATTGATACGTTTTACTTTTAACATTTTTTTGTGAATGAAAATCTAGGGCAACTTCCTGGCAATTTATGACAGATAAATCCCGATCTAAGAATGAATTTAAGGCTTTATGAATCAGCGAAGGCTTAATATCAGAATCTACTTTAAAATGAGCTATTTGGCCACGGGCATGCACCCCGCTATCTGTTCTGCCTGACGCCTGGCAGTTAATTTTAGTCTTAAATATTCTTTCTAGATTTTCTTCTAAATGATTCTGGATGGTGCGCAAACCTACGGCCTGGGTTTGCCAACCGGAAAAACCTGTGCCATCGTATTCGAGGGTTAATTTAAAATTGCGCAAAGCCACGGCACTTATAGTCATGGTTGTAGATTTAAAAAGAATTCTGTAATTTGTTCTGATAAACGGTTCAAGTCATGGTCTGTATGAACCGTTGAAACAAAAAAAGATTCCAGGTCAGCAGGCGGCCAATAAATCTTTTGTTGCAATAAATGATGAAACAACTGAGCGTAAATCTTGTTCGAAGAAGCTTTTTGAGCATCAATATAATTGTAAACAGGGTCAGCACTAAAACGGATGCTGATCATGCTGCCATAATTAACTAGATGCGCTGACACATGAGCAGATTTTAAAACTGCATTGGTTTTCGCTACAAAATCATTGCATCTTTTATTAAGATTTTTGTAGACTTGGGCGTTCAGATTTTTTAATGTGGCTAATCCTGCCTGCATCACAATAGGGCTACCTGAAAAGGTCCCGGCTTGGTAGACACCGCCGAGGGGAGCTAAATTTTTCATAATATCACGCCGACCGCCATAGGCTCCAACTGGCAAACCCCCTCCGATAATTTTCCCCATACAGGTCATGTCTGGAATAATACTCAAATCTGTTTGAGCGCAACCTAAATTAGCACGGAAGCCACTCATCACTTCATCAAAAATAAGAACAATATTATATTTTTTGGTAATAGTTCTAAGAGTTTTTAGAAAATCAATCTTAGGGTTTATGATCCCCATGTTGCCCGTCACAGGTTCTAAAATAACACAGGCAAGCTCTTCATGATGGCGTTCGATGGTGTTTACTAAAGTATTTACATCATTGAAAGGAAGGCTTAAGGTGTCTTGGATATGCGCCTGAGGTATCCCCTGGCTTGATGAAGCTGGTAAAAAAGCAACTCCTGAACCTGCCATGGCTAAAAGATCATCACTATGACCATGATAACAACCGTCAAACTTAATAATCTTACTGCGTTTTGTAAAGCCGCGAGCCAGGCGTATGGCGCTCATGGTGGCCTCTGTTCCAGAATTAACAAAGCGCACCATATCTACTGAAGGAACATGTTTAACTATGAATTGGGCTATCTCAATTTCTGGCTTGGTAGTGGTGCCATAACTAGTACCATTTTTGACAGTGTTTTGAACTGATTTGACAACATCTTTGGGCGCATGACCTAAGATTAACGCTCCCCATGATAGGCAATAATCTGTGTACGAATGATTATTGATATCAAAAAGTTTACTGCCTAGGCCACGGGCCATCACCAAAGGATTCCCCCCCACAGTATTAAAGGCACGCACGGGGCTGTTAACGCCACCTACCATTACTTTTTGAGCTATTTTTATTGAAGCCATTTAAGAGCATCCCCAGCGTGGTAAGAAATAATAATGTCAGCACCGGCGCGTTTAATCGAAGTTAATGTTTCTAAAACAATCGCTTTTTCATCCACCCAACCATTTTGGGCAGCAGCTTTGACCATGGCGTATTCGCCGCTGACATTATAACCAACTATAGGCACGTTTAATTTTTGGCGAAGAGTTGATACAATATCTAAATACGCTAAAACTGGTTTAACCATAATCATGTCAGCCCCTTCTTTAACATCCTGCAGGGCTTCTTTCAAGGCTTCGCGGCTGTTAGCAGGATCCATCTGATAAGTTTTTCGATCCCCAAATCCAGGAGCTGAATGAGCGGCATCTCGAAATGGGCCGTAGTAGGCAGAAGAATATTTAACGGCATAAGATAAAATAGCTACATCTTCAAAATTCTCTTTATTTAAAATTTGTCTAATGGCTGCTACACGAAAATCCATCATATCTGAAGGTGCTACGATGTCTGCACCGGCCTGAGCATGTGATAGGGCCATTTTAGCGAGAATAGGTAAAGTTTTATCGTTGTTGATTTTTTTATTTTCAACAATACCGCAATGCCCATGACTCATGTAGGCGCATAAACAAACATCTGTGACAATTAAAAAATCAGGGAAATGTTTTTTTATGGCTTTGATAGCATTAATGACAGGATTGTTTGAGGCATAGGCATACTTGCCTGTGCTATCTTTTTGATCTGAGACGCCAAATAACACAGCACCCCTGCCTCCAAGACGACTATAGGCTTGGATCTCTTTGAGTAAAAGATCTACTGAAAAACGAGATATCCCAGGCATGCTGGTGATAGCTTCTTTTTTATTTTTACCCGCTATAACAAAATAAGGCTGCAACAAATCATAAGCGGTTAAATTTGTTTCGCGGACAAAATTCCGGATAGTTGATGCTGCGCGTAATCTACGATAACGATGTGGCATAAGTATACCCTGCTTCCTGCAATGTTTGTAATGTCACTGGCCCTTTTGCCAGTATTTGCCAAGCGGCTGGTATTGTAGCATAATCATTTAAGAAATTCTTTACTGTTGAAGGACTTGTGAAGATGACCCCATCGATCTTGAAAGGTGGGAACTCACGTTTGGGCGGTTTGAGATTCTCATAAACTGTAACATCTGTTACAATTGCCCCTTTTTCGCTTAAGGCCTCTTTTAAAAATGGGTTCGGCAAGGATGAACGTGGGAATAAAATACGTCTTCCCCTCACATTGATTTGTTCTGTAATAGCTTGAAACAACCCTTGAGCTGTTTCAATCTTTGAAACGATGGTTGCGTGGATATTATAATTTTCCAAGGCTACTTGTGTTCGAGTACCTATGACGGCAAAGATTTTATCGTCAAAATGCGCATGAGACTTAATAGTAAGTAGTTCTTTTAGGAAGTATTCACCCGCAAACCAGCTGGTAAAGATAATAATGTCCGAATATTCAAAATTTTGAAGTAAGATTTCTTTTTGGGCTTGAGTGAAAACTACAGGTTTAATATCAATCATGGGCCAGTGGATTATTTCACCAAACGCCTTATACAATTCAGGATTAGTGCCGCAATGCAGGAAAGTTTTGATTTTAGTCTGTCGATACAACTCAATAGTTTTGCCTACTAGAATCAACGCCGGAGGTTTTATTTCATTCTTGAGGGCTAACTCTTCTATCGAAGAAAGTATGCCTTTAACAATCTTTTCCTGGTGTTTTGTACCACTGGCAACGATCATTATAGGGGTTTCAATTGGCCAATGAGATTTTATTAATGATTGAATAATAGCGTTTAATTTTGTCAAACCCATCAAAAAAACAAGGGTGTCTGCCTGAGGGATGTTGATTAGTTTGGGAACTGTTTTATCTTCATCTTCCTCATGGCCACTAAGAAAGGCCACTGAAGAGGATATACCTCTAGCGGTTAGAGGAATGCCTAAAGAAGAAGGAATCCCCGTTGCTGAACTGACGCCTGGTATGATCTCAACATGAATATGATAAGAACGTAGGTACTGAATTTCATCAGCACCTCGACCAAAGATTAAAGGATCGCCGCCTTTAAGGCGAGCTACATTTTTACCTGCAAAAGCCTTTTCTTTAAGCATCCTGGATAAATCTTCTTGGGCGAGTGAGTGCTCACCTTTACGTTTACCCGCATAGATATGTTCGGCTTTGGGCGCATACTTTAAAAGAGTGCTATCAACAAGATAATCATAAAAAACACAATCCGATACTTCTAAAGCTTTGATACCCTTGAGGGTTATCAATTCAGGATCACCAGGGCCTGCGCCAATTAAGGTAACCTTGCCGTAACTTCGACGGGAATCAATATTGCCAAATAAATGCTCTAATTCAAAATCACTCCGACGACCCACCACGGCTAATTGCCCTTGCAGCGGCATACCTTCCCAAGGAAAAATATCTTTGATCTCATTGTCTAAATGTAATCGTTTAAGAGCACAGGCTGCCACCACCACTCCGTCGACTTTTCCGTCTTTTACCAATTGAAGGCGTTCGTTGATTGTGCCACGAATATTGACAATAGTTACATCAGGGCGCATCTGAAGGATTTGTTTTTGACGTAGAACACTACTAGTACCAACCTTAGCCTTTGGAGGCAAGTCTTTCCAGTGCAAAGGACTAACCCATGCGTCTTTATCATCTAAACCTTTGGTCAGGGCAAATATAATTAGATCATCGTTTAGATTTTGTGGTAGATCTTTAGCGCTGTGGATAGCTATATCTGCCTTACCTTCAAGAAGGGCACGATCTATAGTATCTGTAAAAAAATCATCACTACTTTGTGTTAAAGGGGTATTTTTATCAATATCACCTGCAGTTTCAAATGTGATAGATTCAAATGCAATGGCTATACCTTTAGCTTTTAATTCTAAGATGATTTCATTTATTTGAACTAAAGCCAAAGGACTTGATCTGGTTGCTATTTTAATAGGCGAATTCATAAGTTTATTATACATAAAAAGGCGAAAAGGGACACTCAACGTGTCTCTTTTCTTAAAATTGCCCGATTTTCAAATAAAAACATACTTATCAACGACATACTTTGAAAAAGGAAATGAACAGGTGAATGCCGGAGATACGGCATTGAGAACATGTACGCTTTTATCATCCCCCTCAACCACAAAATCTTGAACCAAGCTTAGAGTCTGCTTGTCTAAAAGCTGCGCTCTTATGCCTGGTTTGGTCCATTCTGTAAATCCTTTAGGGTCTATGTATTTGACCATCGACATCGCCAAAGAAATAAAATATTGTTTTTGGTATTTATGCATTTCCTCATGAGCTAATGAACGGAAATTAAAAGCGTTGGTGAGGTATAATTTTGATTCAAAGAGCAAAACTTCTGCCATCTCGTTAAAAGAAAAGCCTTTCATGGCATCATAGTTTTCTCTCCAAAATGCAGGTATCGCTGTAGGCCCTATTTTTATATCGCCAGCAACAGTCTTTGTAAAATGCACACCCAAGAAAGGATTCTTTAAATTAGGCACTGGATAAATGTTAATATTGATGTCACTTTTATTTTTGGTGTATTTCAAATAAAGCCCCTTAAAGGGTATCATGGTGAATTTCAGGCCAAAATTAAAATCATGGGCAACACGATCTGCATAAAGACCTGCACAATTGATAATCTTACCGCCTTCAAAATCGCCTTGATCTGTTTTAATAATATTACCGGAAACACCTAGATATTTGGTATTAAATGAAAATTCAACCCCAACTTTGAATAAATCATCTTTTATAGCCCCACAGACTTCTTTCGGATCAATGCTGGCTGTGTCAGGCGAATATAATGCGCGTTTGTATGTTTTTACATTAGGATCAATATCAAAGACTTGGGCTTCTTCAACAAGCTTGACATTTGAACCATTGCGTTGGCCTCGACGAAAAAGTTCATTGAGTTGTTCCAGTTCTTGATCGTTCTGTGCTACCACTAATTTTCCGCATTGATTGATGGCCAAGCCTTTGAGTTTCACATAAGCCTTCATAGCCTTGCTACCTTCAACGGTAAACTTAGCCTTTAGGCTATCAGCAGTATAGTAGAAACCTGCATGCAGCACGCCGCTATTGCGACCAGATGCATGTTGCGCTTGCAGAGCTTCTTTATCAATAATAAGAATGCTACTCTCTGCTTTTCGGTCTTTAATGGCGTTCGCTATGGTCAAACCGATAATTCCAGAACCAATAATTATAAAATCATATTTCTTCATATAAGTTCCTAAATTTGATAAAATAAAAGAAAATTATACCACAACTGGAGAAATCTATGAATAAAACAACCGCGTTTTTATTAATAGTTATTATTGCTTTAAGTTTTATTTTAGGGACAACCATCCCAAGTAAGGCTCAGAATAAGAATTATACCGGGATTCAAGTTTTTATTACCGGCAATAATCGCGTTGGATTTTTAGACCAAAGCAATGGCCGTATTTATTTATATGATAGCAATATCAGCCAATGCACCTTTGTAGGTCAAATCCAAAGCCTGGGCGATCCCATACAAGTCATATCATCAAATCCACCAACTAGTCTAAACCAATGAGCGATAATAATCATCCCTTTATCATGACTGTTCAACCAGGACGTTACGTCTGGTGCACTTGCGGTGCATCCCAAAAGCAGCCATTTTGCGATGGTTCCCATGGCCCCACAGGCATGCGCCCTATGTTTGTCGAAATTACTGAAAAAAAAGAAGTGCACTGGTGCGGATGTAAAATCAGTTCAAATAAGCCATTTTGTGATGGTTCACATAAGAAGATAAGATAAATAGGGACATCTACCGATTATTAAATAGGACGCCCTTATTTCTTAGTTATTAAAAAAATGGCCGTGTCGGCAAATAAATTGCGGGCAAAGGTGATTTCGCCCTTGCTATTTAAGGCGCATTCATGTTCAATGGTGATGCACCGCTCCTTGCAAAAATCACAAAAATCTTTAAGGCTCAAAAAACGCAGATTAGGCGTGTTGTACCATTTATAGGGCAGGCCATCTGTTACAGGCACTCGGCCTAAGAATAAGATTTGCCAGCGAGCATTGAGATTGCAAAAATTGGGAATTCCCACAATCGCTTTTTTACCGACCCGCAGTGCTTCAGCAATGACTTTTTCTGGGTTTAAAACTTCCTGCAAACTTTCATTCAGGATGACATAATCAAAACATTTATCCGAGTAATCAGCTAATCCAGAATCCACATCGCCATGAGAAACACTGACCCCCCGCTCTACACATTGGTAGATGGCTTGTTCGTCGATTTCAATACCAGCAGCTCGGCAATTCTTTTGCTTCATTAATGAAGACAAAAGCTCGCCTCCCCCGCAGCCTAAATCCAGCACGTGGCTATTGGGTTCAATGATTTCTAAGATGTATTTGTGATCAACACGCATTATTTGTCTTTGGCTACATTTTTTAAAAAATGAGATACTAATTTTGATTGCCCATCTATTTCGACCAGGAATGAATCATGGCCATAACTTGTTTGAATTTCGATAAAAGAAACATCGATATCATTGGCCTTCATAGCTTTGACAATATCTTTAGACTGATAAGATGGGTAAAGCCAGTCAGAAGTAAAAGTGATGATTAAAAATTTAGATTTTGTATTCGTAAATGCGCCACTTAGATCAGTATCTTCCGACAGATCAAAATAATCTAAAGCCTTTGATAAATATAAATAGCTATTGGCATCAAAACGTTGCACAAAACTAGCACCTCGATAGCGCAAATATGATTCAACCTCAAAGTCCTGAGAAAAATCATAACCAACCTTCTCTTTATCCTGTAATTTACGCCCAAATTTTTCTTCCATGGATCGTTCTGACATATATGTTATATGGCCGATCATGCGGGACACTGACATCCCTTGAGCCGGCAACTCTTTGCCATAATAATCACCTTTGTTCCAATGCGGGTCTGACATGATGGCTTGACGAGCCACTTCATGCAAGGCGATCTGTTGGGCGGTGTGCTTATAATTGGTTGCAATTAAAATGGCCGATTGTAGTGTATCCGGAAATCTGACCGACCACTCCAGCGCCATCAAACCGCCCATGGAACCACCAGCAGCTGCCAAAAGCTTCTTGATCCCTAAATAATCTATTAAATGCTTTTGACAAGCTACCATGTCTTCAATGGTGATGACAGGAAAGCTTAAACCATAAGGTTTACCTGTAGCCGGATTAATCGAAGATGGACCTGTTGAACCTTTACAACCGCCTATTACATTGGAACAAATAATAAAATATTTCTCGGTATCAAATGCTTTGCCTGGTCCGATCATCGGATCCCACCAACCAGGGGTTTTAGCGTCCTTGTGCCAACCAGCCGCGTGGGCGTCTCCTGTCAAAGCGTGAAAAATCAAAATAGCATTACTCTTATCAGCGTTTAATTGACCATAGGTTTCATAAGCCAAGGTGATGGGCCCAAGCTTTATGCCGCTTTTTAATACCAGCTCGTTTGATGCAAGGGCAAAAGTAAAATATTTAGTTTCGACGAATTGATCAGGCATGAGAACACTCTTAGGCATACTTAAACATGGCTTCAATGGTCTTTAAAGCGCGCAGGCGTACTGATTCATCCAATACGACACGGTCTTTAGGTAATGGATTTTTAAGGGCTCGTAGGATATCTTGTAGTGTATTTGATTTCATGTATTTGCACATGGTACAAGAACCAACTAATTGTTTATCAGGAAATTCTGATTGCAAACGAGCTGAAAGCCCGCATTCTGTCAACATTAAAAATTGCTTGGAACTGGTCTCTTTCATAAAACCAAGCATCTGTTCAGTGCTGCCGACAAAATCAGAATTATCAATAATGGCGGAATTACATTCCGGATGGCTAACAATTTTAGCATCAGGATATTCTAAACGTATCTTAAGAATATCATCGATCCCATAATCTTCATGAACGTAACAGGTCCCGGTATAAAATTTGATATCCTTTTTAATACCTTGACGCTCTATATAATTCTTCAAATTTTGACCCATAAATTTATCAGGAAGAAAATAAATTTTATCGTTAGGAATATCTTTAGCTATTTTGTAAACATTAGCAGATGTTACTGTTACATCACACTCAGCCTTAACCTCAGCCGTTGTATTGACATAGCAAATAAAGGTGTGCTCCGGATATTCACGGCGTAATTGCCTAACGGTCTCAGCCTGGATGGAATCAGCCAGGGTACAGCCGTCTAAAGCCGCAGGAATTAAAACTTCCTTTTCAGGATTTAGGATCTTGGCCGTCTCCCCCATAAAACGTACCGCTACAAAAACAATGGTCTTGGCCTTGGTGGTCATAGCATCTCGGCTGAGTTTATAAGAATCCCCTACAAAATCAGATACGCCATAAATAATTTCCGGGCTAATATATGAATGCGCCAGGATTACTGCATTCTGCTCTTCTTTGAGCTCATTGATTTCATTGATGAGCGGGACTAATTCCTCACATTTACGCAAGGAATATTGGCACACGGTCCCCCCGAGCTTAATATTCTTAAGCTTGTCGAAGAGCTGTTCCGCTGTCATTTGTGTATGTAACATAGATCAATAAATATATACCTAATTGACGAAATTATCAAGTAAGGTTTGCAAGCTTTAAAATTTATTAGAAATCTTACACTTCAAATATCTTAATCCGTGTAAAATTAATACGTGGCATCATGAACCATCACCCCAGGAGGAATAATGTCATCGCATTCAATAGGAATGAGCACTTTATGACTAAAATAAATAACACCGAATAAACCTAAACTAGATAATATTGAAAATATTATTGAAATAATTATCACATTGAATCTACTTGGTTTTCTAAAAGGATCAGCAATAAGATAATTTAATAATGCTGGCCCGGCAAGAACCATAATAAATACTAAATAGAAATTGTATTCTGTGACTGAATTCATTAATGTCATTAAAGTCATAAAATCCCTTCCCGTTCCCATTGCCACTCCCTCAAAGGGAGCGGCAATCTACACAATAACGACATATTCTCTATTTCAAATTTACTTGATAAGAACCTTTAGAGTTGTAATAAACCTCAGTGATTTCTGAGGGAGTTAAGGCATGGCGGTACATGCGTATTTCTCCGATGCTCCCTCTGAAAAGATTCTGCCCTTGAGATCCGCCAATGCTAATTGGATTTTCATTAGAAGTATTGATAGGCATTTCTGGTTGGTATTGGACATTTATCCTGGAAAGCATTTGGCCATCCACATACACTTGCGTTTGATTTAATGACGACGAATCAGGAATTGAGACCGCAATAAAGTGCCAATTATAATCATAGATCCAGGTATCATAGGTTATCGCTGAACACCATAAATCAATAGAAATGCCTGACTTGCCCATGGCTGGCCCCCAATTTCCGTAATTATCAGCCACCGCCAATCTAAAACCAGATCCGCAGCTACCATTATTGTTACCATAAGAGATAACATCTGCGTAATTCCCTGAACTTGGTAGTAATTGATTAGTTTTAACCCAAGCTGTTATCGTTCGTGCCCCATTACCAAAGACTCCAAAAAAATTGGTAGGCACATAATCATTAAATCCATTGAAATTCAAGATTTGACTATTAATGATGGTCATATCCTGAGCATCTATAGGCTCTGGTCTGAAGGTATTATAAACAGGTTGATATTGTTGAACCTGGACAGGCTTTTTAGGATGATCCAGCAAACCAGCCCGTTGAACTAAATCAAAAAATTCGGCCCGTTGACCTTGAGGATCATCGCCCGTTGCTAGTTGAGCCTCGTTAATCACCTTTAGATAAGAAGTATTGCCTTTATGTTCGGAGGCCCTTAAAAGCATGCTAAATTCAGCAACGGCCGCGGCAAAACGTAAATTCTCTGATCCTGGAGCAGTAAATTGATTATTTTTAATAGTGTTAATAATCAACTTACTTTTTTCATCTGAGGATTTTGGATCTTTATAACGTAATTTGACCGTCATTACTTCATCAGAAATAGTATCCGTAGTTGTTACAGGAACTTGGTATTTTAAGTCATCTACGTTATTAAAATTTTCTGTTGAAGACGTTGGAACAATTTCATATAGAGCGGTGACGGTATGCCCGCTGCCTAATGCACCAGCTTCTTTCTTGTCATTATTAAAATCTTCCTTAGCTAACTTACGTTTTTCGTAACCAACCAGCCGATAGGCCTTGACTTGAGCGGGATTAAACTCGACTTGAATTTTTACATCTTTAGCAATGGCGTCAATCGTCCCTCCTAATTGTTGGACCAGCACCTTACGCGCTTCATCGATTGAATCAATGTAGGCATAATTACCATTCCCAGCATCTGCTAATTTCTCCATGCGAGAAGCTTTCAGATTACCCATGCCAAAACCGAGAATAGTTAAATAGGTGCCTTCTTCACGTTTTTTCTCAATCATTTGCAGAAGTTCGCCATCATTGACTGTTCCGACATTAAAGTCCCCATCAGTGGTGACGATGATGCGATTATTCCCATTGGCTTTGAAATTTTCTTTAGCAACTTCATACGCTAATTGCAAACCATCTTCTCCATTTGTAGAACCTGCAGCTTGCAGACTATCGATGGCAGCCTCGATCCTACCTTTATCTGCACCTGATGTAGCCTCTAAATACCGGCTAGCTGTACTTGAAAACACATCAATTGACACAGTATCTTGTGGACGTAACTGTTCAACTAGAAGATGAAGAGCTGGCTTAACAAGAGTGAGCTTATTATCATCATTCATCGACCCAGAAAGATCGACTAATAAGACAATATTGCTAGGCGGCAGATTCTCATTGGAAATTATCTTACCTTGTAATCCTATTAAGGCTAATTGATGATTTCTATTCCACGGGCAAGGAGCTATTTCAGTCGTTATGGAAAACGGATTGCCCCAGCTGGGTTGAGGGTAATCATAATGAAAATAATTGATCATTTCTTCAAGATGGACAGCATCTTTAGGTGGCATTTCGCCATTCATTAGGAAACGGCGAATATTGCTGTAAGAAGCGGTATCAACATCAATAGAGAAGGTTGATAAAGGATTATCCTTAACAGCTAAAAATGCGTTTTCGTCAAAATGATCATAATCTTCTGTATTGGTTGCAGTGTCTTCGACAGATATTGGAGCGATCCATCTCGGTTGAGGATTATTCAAATATTCATTATTGCTGTTAAGAATCGGTTCATTTGTTGTGCCTGGGCAACATTCGCTATATCTAGTTTCTTGCATACCTCCCCTTGATAATCCTTCAGAAGCAAGAGGTATGCCTGCTAAACCTGTACCTAATCGTTTCATTCCTACATCAGGTATCCGAGCCGTAGCATTGCTACTAGCCATATAATATGGCTCAAAAGAATTATCTGCAAAAGATCCAGCAGCGATCGGCATGGGATTTGACTTCAACACAGATACTTGCGGTCTTATGACATGCGTACTAGCATCACTGTATTGATCACCAATATCATCAGCCGCTGATCGCAACCTTCCTTGTACGCTATTCTTAAAAGCCAAATTCATGATCGGACTTACAGCTGCCCTTGTTTGAACGATGGTACTTTGAATATTTATCTGTGGAACAGACCAAACCACTATTCCTAGAAACAAAATCGTTCCCATGATCACTGCCGTGCGTTTGATAGACATAGATTCTCTCCTTGGGTCAAAACGTTTTTGAACGTTGATTTCTTCATCCGGAGAGAGAGTTTCATCAGACCATTTCGAGAGAGAAGACGACATGGCTTGATATTTCTTATAGTCTTTTTGGCAAGACTCACAGCTGCTTAAATGTTCTTGAACGATTGTTTTTTCTGATGGTGTCACCTCACCATCTAAATAAGCGGAAATGAGGATTTTTATTTCTTCATGTGTCATTTTAATCCCTCCCCCTCTAATATTACAGGCGGAAGCACATCTTTAAGGTGAGTACGCGCGCGAAAAATCAAGATCTTCACCTTGTCCAATGAGCACTCTAAAACCTGGGCAATTTCTTCATAGGTAAAACCATTGTATTCTCTTAATAATAAAGCTTCTTTTTGTTCGTCAGGAAGCTTCTGAATTGCTTTTTGAATAATATTTAAAATCTCTTTAGAACTAAGCTGATCGCGAGCTGTGTCTTTGGGATCAACAACATCTATCGCTTGATCGTGATCCGGATCACTTTTAGGTGACCATAATGAAAAGAATCGGCTTTTCGAACGAAGTCTTGATAGACAAATATTGTGGGCCACGGTGTACGCCCAAGTCTTAAAACTGGCCCCTGGTTTGATGGCGTACCGTTTTTCACAGACCATCATGAAGGTGTGGCTAACCGCATCTTCGGCATCGGCTCTATTGCCAACAAACCGCAGGGCGAAATTGAATAGTCCATCCTTGTGACGCTTGAAAAGCATCTTGAGCGCCTCCTGATCAGCCTGATAGTACCGGCTGATCAACTCTTCATCATTTGTGCTTGTTGTCTCTTCCATCGTCTTCTCTCGTCTCTCTCTAACCTTTAAACGAACTAAACGGCAAAAAGTTACAAGTATTTTCAGACAGGTATGCCTTTAAGGGCATGTGGGGAGGCTTCCAAGATGCGCACCTGGACCAATTCCCCGCCTTTATAGGCACCTAAAGGCAGGATAACAAGTTGATTGCCGTCCGTTCGACCAGGCGTTTGATTGGCATTTTTGGCATCGGGATAAGGTTCAATTAATACGGTCATGATTTTACCGATATGGGCTCGATTGCGTTGTAGGGTGATTTCTTTTTGGATTTCAATTAATTGCATAAGGCGTTGGGTCTTAATCTCCTCAGGAATATCATCAGGGTATTTTTTGGAAGCGATGGTTCCTTGGCGTTCAGAATATTTAAAAGTAAAAGCAATATCAAAACCTACCTTGGCTACAACTTGAAGTGTGTCTTCAAACTCTCCATCAGTTTCTGTTGGAAAACCAACAATAATATCCGTGGATAAGGAGACTCCAGGGATTTTAGTACGAATTTTATCAACTAATTTCAAGAATTCTTCATTGGTATAGGTGCGGTCCATCATCTCAAGGATGCGATTATTACCAGCCTGTAAAGGTAAATGAACATGTTTGCAGATCTTTGGGTTTGTGGCCATTAGATCCAGGAAACGATCAGGATAATCTTTAGGATGTGGTGAAGTGAAGCGTATGCGTTCAATCCCCTCAACCTTGCTCACCTCATCCATTAAATAGGCAAAATCATGATCCTCATAACGGTAGGAATTGACATTCTGACCAAGCAAGGTGACCTGTTTAAATCCTTCCGCAGCAAGACGGCGAACTTCTTCAACCACATTTTCGGGAGAACGGCTGCGCTCACGCCCACGGGTATAGGGAACAACACAAAAAGTGCAGAAATTATTACACCCGCGCATGACGGCGATCCAGGCATTTACGCCACCTTCACGACGGCTTGGGTAAACATCCGAATAGGTTTCAAATTCAGACAAGGTTACATCATAAGACTTTTGCCCCTCATCGGAAGCTTCAAGTATCAATTGGGGCAATTTTTTATAGCTATCAGGCCCAGCTATAAAATCAATTTTTAAGCTACGGTCTTCCAGCAAATCTTGACGCAAATTAGTAGCCATGCAGCCAAGTAGACCAATCATCACAGGATTTCCTTTACCCCGCATATGACGGATATTATGCACCCGGCCATAGACTTTTCGATGCGCATGCTCACGGATCGCACAAGTATTGAGCATCACAATATCCGCTTTAAGTTCATCGGTCACAAATTCATAATTCTCTTTTTTGAGAATAGAACGCACCAACTCACTATCATATTCATTCATCTGACAGCCGTAGGTTTCTAAAAATACTCTTTTTGTAAGTTTATTATTCATATTAAGTTACAAACTCCACTCCAAGTCATCTTTATTGCGGTCAACTGAACCGATGAACACACTAATTATGACTAAACGCACCAATTTGATTTTTCAATTTAGCCGTTTTTTAAAATAACATCTCCTTCTACAAATTTTATAATTATGTAATCGACTTTATTTTCGTTCAATAGATTTAGTAATAGCTCATACGGCACCCCGATATCCGTATATACAGAACCATACTCTAGCAATCTAAAATCTTCATTAAAAACATCATTAACATCATCTCTCTTGCCATTTTTCTCTACAATTGTATACCCTATATAATGAAACACGTCATTTGCATTTTTCCAAACGGCTATTGATAAATCAGCACGCCTTGCATATGGATGTTGTGCGAGGTCTTCAGGCAATGCATCATATCTGTTTAGGCCAACGGTTATTTTTTCGTAACCGAATTTTGTTGAGCTTTTCATAATGGTTTTTAAACAGCTAACATCTCTCATATCATTGATAAATGCACAGCCATTGAGCAATGATGTTGAAACCAATAATAAAAATAGTTTCTTGATAATCTTAATTTTTCGTTCATTTGTACTCGTCTTACTCATAAATTTTCCCTGAAAATATAAATAAAGTCATATGATACTGCAACCATCGGCTAGCCTAAATTATTTCAGTTTCTTAGCAGGAATATTGAATACCCTTCCTTCTTTCCAAATTGCTAACGGTAAGCCGTTTTTCTTGTGCTCTGAAATAACACCTTTGACAGCCTCGCGCATTGCTTTTTCTGCCTTTTTATCTAATTGAGATTGTTTTTTAATCATTTATTATCTCCTCGAAGTATAAGTTTAGGAACAGTTCCTTCATTGTTAATAATTAACC
>Ga0302319_10013398_pt1 | contig 15377 bp, 11 predicted proteins | sample Bog_T0_2_FD_203319 | JGI IMG/M metagenome (GOLD analysis project Ga0302319, IMG submission 203319) | Peat permafrost microbial communities from Stordalen Mire near Abisko, Sweden - Bog_T0_2 | ecosystem: Environmental > Terrestrial > Soil > Wetlands > Peat | place: Sweden: Abisko, Stordalen Mire... | reverse complement strand
TCGCCGTAATGTGATAAACCGCTCCTTCAAATTCAACGCGGGGTGCCCGTGCCATCCGCCAAATCCATCAACACTCACTCAAAATGTCAAGTGTCAAGGACTGACCCTGTCAACGATCTGCATTTCAACTTTCCACGAGTTTCACATGGACGCCAACACCGAGAAATTACAGTGCCAAGAACACTGGAACGGCAATGCAACAAATCTTCAATCCCAGAATTGCTATGAGTGGATGGCCGCACAATTGGACGGAATCCACCCGAAGAAAGTATTTGATGTTGGGTGCGGCACCGGAGAAGGGATAGCAGCGTTGCGAAAGCGTTTCTCATGTAATATTCTATCAATAGATGAGAACGCTTATTGCCTGCGGACATCCGCCGTTCCATTGGAGCAAAGGTTCAATTAGCCGAGCGCATTCGGTATGAAGATGCAATGGGAGGGCGGCACTTTTTGATTTTCGAGGATAACTCCCCAATCAGCCTGAGGCGGGAGGTAATGCTTGTCCAGACGGATGTGCTTTTACCCGACGAACCTTTCAAGGAGTTCCTGCTCGCAAAAGCACCCTTTGATGCTGTCACGATTTGGTTGATCGGAACCTATATGGCAAGGGAATCTTGTATAAATTTGGACATTTTGAAGATCGAACAGCCCGCAGATTATCGCCTCCATGTTCAGAATGCTGCGTATTCTCTGGCATCTGGAGTTCTCCGAAAGGGTGGCGTCTTGCAAGTTGTAGATCGTGGCATAAATCCCACCACAAAAGACTTGTATGACAATCTTCTAAACTCACATAGGGCTCAGGCGGTGGGAACAGGATTGGATGTTCAAGAGGCCACGTTTTTTCCTTATAAGGAGCAGGTCACAGGGCGTGGCGTAAACATGGTTGCCAATTCAAAATCATCAGCAACTATTAATAAGGAACGTGATTTGGTGTTGATTTCTATTATTTCCAAAAAGCCTTTGTAAAACGACTCTTTCCGCAAGTCAGGCTATCAGGGTCACCACTATTCACTTTTCGGCAAATTCCTGCTGGAGACGTTTCAATCGTCCGGCGAAACCGGACTTGGTGTCGTCTTTGAGGCCGCGTTTTATCGCATCTTCACAAATCGCCATTGCTAAATTGTATTTTCCGACCCTTCGAAAAAATAGACTTGCAGCTTTAGCCAGGTTACCACTGTCCGGAAAAAGCCCCATTCCTTCGGAATAAATTCTTCTCGTTTCTTCGACAAGGGAATCACCTTTCAACCCACTGCTCACCGAGAACCAATGTGCAAAATTGCTGAAGTGTTGCGGCAGTGGATCATTGCTGCTAAAAAACTCTATTCCATATCGTGATATTGGAATACGAGCAAAAATGAAAATTGGAGTCCAAAGGCTAAATTCAATGGGCAATGTTTTGAATTTCTTACATGATCGTCGAAAATCGGCTCGTGCCGTTACATAGGCTGCCGCCTTTTCATATTGTTTAGCGGTGATCGCTGATTCGGTCATTTCTTTTAGGTAAGCATCTTCGTTGATCGTCAATTTGATTTCGATAGCTTCCTCTTCGGCTTGTTCCTTGCGCAATTCATCAATCTCTTCCATGCGAGCTTCCCATAATTCCCAGTCCCCGCTGCTTCGGTACAGCACGGTATGTACTCCTTTGCTAACTCCCCAGAAACAGTAGCCTTCGAGGAACGGAAGGTGACCGAAACGAAGGGGTATGAAAATTATCTTGCTGGAAGCATTAGGCGGCGCGGAAGGTTCGGAAATTCTTTCTTTATATAAAGCGTAAAAACCTCGAATCTCCTCGTCACTTAGGTTGGTTCTCCACTTCAGCGGAGTGCCTTCAACACAGACCCCGTCACGTATGATCATGCTGGGAAATATAGGGGGTTTCCGCTCGGGGTGAAGAAAGAAATCCAATGGACGGGCTCAGCCCATCGATTCTGAAAACGAGTAGAGCAAAGCCGAAAGTTTCCTCAAATATTCCGTTAAACAAGCGGAAATATTCATGTTGTCAAGCACAAATCGGTGCAAAACTTTGCACAACTTTCCATTTGGCTTCCACAAATTCCGTTAATATTATGTAGACATGACACAGAAATCTACATCAAACAACACAGAGCCTCCTCCCGCTGGCGACCAACTCACCGTCAATCAGGGACGAATGAACGCTAAATTCAAACTCCGCTCCGGCCAGAGAGCCTTCGTGCGCGATGTCCGCGCCCACCGCGTCTGCGGCCTCCTTGCGCGTCGCCGCTACGGGAAGACCTCCATCGCCAGCTACATCGCCCTCCGCAGCATGTTCAAGACCCCGGGCCACACCGTTGTCTTCGCAACCGTGAAGGTCGATCTCGGCCGCGACATGATCCGCGAGGAATCCCGCCAGCTTCGCCAGGCCTTCGTCTCGCTCGCCGGGAAACAAAAGCTCACCCTTGCGGATGCGAATGGAAAACCGCTCCCCGCCACCTTGAGTGCGGACGACTTCGCCGATCTCTACGAGGCAAGCCGCCTGGAATTCCGCCTCTGGCATTCGAACTCGCTCTACTCCCGCACGCTCATCGTCGCGCTTAATCCCGACGCAGTGGGCCTCGGTGGCGACCTGATCCTCGACGAGGTGGGCCGCGCCAAGCGCTTCGGCGAAGTGCTCGAGGCCGTGATGCCGATCATCCAGGACGATCCCTCCTGCCGCTGCATTTACACCACCACGCCGCCACCCGACGACTCGCACCCCTCCTTCGCGCTGCTCGCCCCGCCGCTCGGCGTGGAGCTTCCCGTGCGACCGGAAGGGAACACCTACAAAAGCGAGCTCGGCATCTTCGTCCGCCGCATCACCGTCCACGACGCCTGCGCCGATGGCATCCCGCTCTACGATGAGGACCGCGGCCTCCCCATCACGCCGGAGGAATCACGACGCCTCGCCTACGACAAGGACGCATGGGACCGCAACTACGATTGCAAATTCGTCACTGGCGGCACCAGCGCCTGCGGCCTCATGGAGATGGACAACGCGCAGCGCAAAGGCATGGGCAAGGCATTCTGCGAAATCGTGAATGACGACTTCGCGTTCGATGCCGCCATCCGCCGCCTCGCATGCTTGTTGGGCGCGGGGGATGTCTCCGGCGGCTGGGATCTCGCCAGCACGGAAAAGGCGACCAGCAGCCCGTCGAGCTTCACCGTCATGGAATCCGTGGGCGGCGAATACATCGCCCGCGCCGTCCTGCTCTGGAAAACATCGAACCCCGCGCTCCAGATCGAGCGCGCCCGCAGGATCCTCGAAGTCGTTGCCTGGCGCAGGGCAGGGGGCCGCATGCGCAGCCTCGCCATCGACGTCACCGGCGACCGCCTTTTCGCCAGCACCGCCAGTACGGACCTTTCCAGGGAAGGCGTCCCGGTCGAGTTGGTCGTCGCCAGCGAGACCGTCGCCATGCCCGGCTACGACAGCCCAGTCACCAAAAAGACCTGGCTCGGCGACAAATATGTCGCCGCCCTCAACGACAACAAGCTCGTCCTCCCGCCCGAGCGTTATTTCCGCGACGATCACCGCATGCCGAAGAAAATCCGTGGAGCCTACGTATGCGACGTCGCCGCCGACGGCAAGCACGCCGACACCTTCGACTCCGGAAAGCTCGCTTTCCACGCCATGGTCACCGCCCATGAAACCGCCCCCTTCCTCTTCCGCGCGGTCTTCCGCCAAACCGAACGCGCAATCAGAAAAAGGTCTCGAAACTGCGGAATCTAACCCCTGGGAGCGCGAGGCTCCCGCCGAGCGTCTGCTAATGCCCCCAATCCCCAAACCATGCGTTGTAGCTACGATACTGTGGGCCGTCCGGACCAAAGCGTGTCAACGCACAGCGCAACCAGCGGCGATCCTCGCATTTCGTCATTCTGGCTTCGTCATTCTTTCGTCATTCGTCATTCGAGCTTCGTCATTCCACCTTTGGCGGTTCCACCCCGCCTCATCTCATCAAACCCAAACCCGCGCAAAACCTTGCACCTCTCACCACCCGTGAATATATGACCACTACATCCCACACCACTAACACCGAAACCCCGCCACCAAATCACCGGCTCACCGCATCAGTCCACCCCCCGCCGCAAAATCCGCACGATACCGCAGGCACGGAAGAGCAGGGGACGCCGCAGAAACTGATCGAGCACGCCCGGCGCCTTCGCAGCCAGGTCGCGGCGCTGAAGCAGAAGGGCTCCGCTTCCATCACCGGCGACCTCACCTGCTGGCTTTCCGCGCAATTCGTGGCAGCCGGCGAAAAAGCCGCCGCACAGGCCACGGACGGCTGCATCGAGTTGAAAATCCTGCACGCGCTGACCATTCCCATCGTCCATCTCCGCATCGGCGATCAAAACGCAGAGCGGCTCGCGATTATCAGCAAACGGCTCGAACTCGACATCGGCAAATACCAGCGCAACCGGCTCGAGCAGTTCCTGAAATGGAACGAAAATGAAAAAGTGAAGAAATTGGAAATGACCGACGAGTCATACGCCGAAAAAATCGAGCTCCTCGGCCAGGAACTCTTCGGCGAGGACTGGAGGGATTGAGCACGGTTCCACCAATTTATCCGGGTTAATCCGGGTAAATCCGGCATAAAAGCCTCACGAATTTTAATTGAACCTAAAAAACATCAATACATATGAATCATCCAGGAAAAGGTAAAATCTCCCGGCTCCCTTGCGAAATCCGGGAGCAGGTCAACTGCCGTATGCAACAAGGCGAATCCGGCAAAACAGTCGTGGAATGGCTTAATTCCCTTCCATCCGTGCGTGAGGTCATGGAAAGCGAATTCTCAGGCAGGCCAGTGCGGGAACAGAATATTTCCGACTGGCGGAAATATGGCTACCGCGACTGGCTCGCGGAGCAGAAAGCCATGGAACTTGCCCGCCGCATCCATGCCGGCGGGATCCCTTTGCAAAAACACGCAGGCGAGCTCACCGGAAACATCGCGCTCTGGCTCGCGGCCCGCTATTCCGTCGCGGCCCAGGACTTCGAGAAAAACAACGCGCTCGACTGGAGGAAACTCCGCGAGCTCTGCAGCGACCTCGCCACCCTCCGCAGGAGCGACTACGCCAGCGCGCGGTTCGCGATCGATTCCCAACGTCTGCTCCTCCGGTCCTCGAACGGGCGCCGGCACAATCTCCCGGACCACAATTCACCATTGATGTCCCAACACGAAAACGATAGGGCAACAGCGTGATCAGTGAGACCGCCAATGCAAATGCGCCGAAGGTTTCGGTCATTATCGCGACCTACAATTACAGCACGGTTCTGCGCTACGCGATCAAGTCGGTGCTGTGGCAGACATTCCGCGACTTTGAGCTGGTCGTCGTTGGCGATTGCTGCACGGATGACTCCGGACAGGTCGTGCGATCATTCGGCGATCCACGCGTGCGGTGGCTGAATCTGCCGGAGAACTCGGGCAGCAAATCGATCCCGCAGAATGCCGGCATCCGGATCGCGCGCGGACAATACATCGCCTATCTCGCGCACGACGATTTGTGGCATCCCGGCCACCTTGGGACCGTGGTTCGCGCGATCGGGCAAAGCGGCGCGGACCTGGCTTACAGCGTCGCCGTGTATGTTCCGCCGCCCGGGGAGACGAAGCGGTTGATCTCCGGCGTTTTTCCCGAGGGGGAATTCCGCAAGGGCCATCAACTCGTGCATTCGAGCGTCATCCATCGCAGGGATCTCATCGCGGAGCTCGGCGACTGGCCCGATCATCGCACCACTTCGCTGCCAGCCGATAATGTTTTCTTCACGCGTGCCATCGAGGCCGGCAAGCGGTTCTTCGGTGTGCCGAAACTGACCGTCTGGAAATTCAATGCAAGCAGCCGTCCCGGCTGTTACCTCGACCGGCGGTGCGACGAGCAGGCGCGGTATTTTGAATTGATCCGCGACGATCCCGCCCTCGTCGAAAAGGAACTCCTTGATGTGGCGCGGTCGGCCATGGCCCACGGGCTTGCCCCGCTCGAAATATTCAAGACCGGCCGGGACGCCGCGCCGGGAAGTTTCATCCACTACCTGCGGCAGGTCCGCGGCCTGGAACCCGTGGAGCCGATGCGGCCGCTTGTCCTCGACGGAAATGACCACCCGTTTCACGTGGACTTTGCCTGCGAACTGCCGGGCTCCGTCGCGTGCGGCGAACGGTTCCAACTGGAAGTTCGGTTGCGGAATGATTCCGGTCATTTGCTGACCAGCCATGCCCCGAATCCCGTGCATCTTTCCTACCACTGGCTGCATCACGACGGCCTGGTGGCGTTGTTCGATGGTGAGAGGACCCCGCTCATCCCCCCGCTTGAGCCGGATGGAGAGCGCCATTACATAGCCACGTTCAAGGCGCCTGACGCGCCGGGATCTTACCGGCTCCAAATGGCGATTGTGCAGGAACAGGTACGCTGGTTCGATCACGTTGCATCGGGCGATCCTCCCTTGATCGAGGTGCGAGCCGGGCTTTCGTGAAGCCGTTCGCGGACGCTTGCATCGTGCAGCCATGTAAATAAACTGCCACCCATGGAAAATTTGCCGGTAAAAGACCCAGCCACGGTCAACGCGGCAGGTGAAGCCCTCGCTGCGCTGCCCCACGGCGTCACTTTTCGCAGGGCCACCACGCATGTCGACGGACGGGGCAGCGTGTGTGAGATTTTCGATCCGCGCTGGGGATGGCATCCCGATCCACTCGTCTTTGTTTATATGTTCACGCTCAAGCCCGGCATGGTCAAAGGCTGGGGCCTTCACAAGCTGCACGAGGATCGCTATTTCACCCTCTTCGGCGAAATGGAAACCGTCTTGTACGATGTCCGCCCCGATTCTCCCACCTGCGGTCTGGTTTCGAGTGTCATCCTTTCGGAATACGACCGGCGGCTTGTCAACATTCCCGCCGGCATCTGGCACGCCAACCGGAATATCGGCACGAAGGACGCCGTCGTGGTCAATTTTCCCACTCGCCCGTACGAACACGAAGACCCGGACAAGTACCGTCTGCCCATCGACACGGATCAAATCCCCTACAAGTTCCAGGGCGCGCACGGCTGGTAGGTTTCGGGAGTTTTTTGCAATTCCCTATCCGTCTATCCAGCGTGTAGCCCGGGCACACACATAGTACACAGTCGCAACAATCTTGATTCCCGCCCGCTTGGGTTTTTACTTCGGGGGCGACCCCTTCCTTTCAAAGTTGCTGCGAACCGATCCCCACCCGATGAAAACACCATTCTACATCGACGACCTCGATGCCCTGCGCGAAAAGCTCACGAGCGCCGAGTCCCGACAAACCCTCATGGGGCAGGTCTGGGGCTCCGTGCGCCGCCGCGCCCGCAATGCGCCGAAGGACTTTCCATGGTTCACGCCGTTTGCCGCGCTCATTACGGGGGACAAGAATGACATCGGGCATGCGAAGGATGCGATCCGTGGTTATATCGGTACGCTCGATTCCCAGAGCTTCGGCATGGGGTTGCAGTTCCATTTCTGGTGCTTCGCGTTCCCGCACTCCCGCTGGGCTCTTTTTTTCCAGTGGCTCGCCGCCATCGGCGCATGGGACGCGGAGGAGGAACGTCAGATCCGCGAGCAGCTCCTCATTTACCAATACGTCAACTTCTTCTCCGGCATGCGCACCAAGCCGGAGCCGGAATGCGTGGATAACCAGAGCATGTCGCTCTGCTTCAGCAACGCCCTGGTTGGCCACATTTTCAGCGAGGACGCCATGGCCCGGCGCATGCGCGAGGATGGACTGCGGCGCCTCCCCTCGATGATCGGCGGCCTTCCCTCCTCCGGTTACTCCGGCGAGGGGAGCCAGTACATGGACGGCGTCGTGGGCCCCTCCATCCCGCTCCTCGTGGAATTGCTCGAGCGCACTTCGAGCGAGGAATGGTTCGGCAGATCCCTCGCTCCGCACGGCGGCAGCGCTGAGAATGTCTGCCGCATGATCGGCCGCGAATGGATGCCCAACGGCCTGCTCCTGCCATGGGACCACTATGGCTACATGATTCCCAGCCATTCCTGCGTCGCCTACTCCGCCCGGCGCATGAAGGATCCCTTTTACGCCGGATTACTCGAGCACCATGCAAACTGGGCCTCCGCGCAGGGCATGGGCTGGGGCTACGACGACCTCGTGTGGGCGCTGATCTGGTGGCCGCAAAACCATCCGGAATCGCAATCGCAAACCCGCGCCGCATTTGCCTCGTGGAACGAGCCGGAGGTCGGCGCCGCGCTGGTTTCCGACGATGCGCAACTCTACGCGATGCAGATGTGGGACGAATCCGCGCCCGTTTATCCCGGGCGCTCTCACGTCAATCCGAACGCCCTGGTGCTTTCCGCCTATGGCAGTCCGTTGACCACGGACGGCGTTCCCGACAAGGGATGCACCGCATTCGACTTTGCGGACACATGGCGCGAGGTCGGCTTCATGGACCTGGGCGAAAAGCGCAAATTCAACTTTGGCAGCGGCTGCGGCGGCTCGCACTCCGTCATTCTTGTGGACCGGTGGGAAGGGATGCGCGCCTCGCGCGAATACCGGCAGGCGGACCAGCTCGGATTTTCGGCGGAGGAAAAATCAGTAGCCACCGACGTTACCCCGATCTACCGGGAAAAATTCGACGATGTCCTTTGCGTGCGGCGGCGCACGCGCCTTTGTCACGAGCGATTCTGGCTCATCGAGGATCTTGCCGCTTTCAAGAGTGAGCACCGGGTCACCGCGCGGTTTTTCCTGCGGCCTCACCGGATCGAGAGTGCCCGTGGTGTGGCCATCGAGACCGCCGAGGGCGTCCGCCTCACGCTCATCCCCCTCCTGGGTCCCGACGACAAAACCGTGACCACGATCCAGGGCTACCCCGATCGTCTCGATGGTGCGTCCCTGCAGGTCGATTTCAAACAGCGCGGCGCGGAATGCCGCTGGCTCTGGCTCGCGTGGCCGGAAGCGACACGGGAAGTCCGCGAGGACGTGAGCGACCACTGGCAGGCCGCACCGGATGCCGGCGGCGATTTCACTTTCGAGCAGGCGGGGCGGCAGTTTGCGGCGGCGGCGATCGATATTCCGCTCACCACGCCCCCTTATCTGCTGCGCGATCTCCCGATCGTCCGCCGCTGGTGGTTCCGGCGCGCAATCACGGTGCCGCCGGGGACGGCGAGCTGGCTGAGGCTCCCCAAGGAAATGTTCAACCTGCGCGTCTGGATCCACGGCGAGGAACTCGACATCACGCCCCACCGGTTGCGGATGAATCTGATGGAACCCGAGATCGCCCTGCCTCCGAAATGGGCCGGCCAGGCGATTGTTGTCACACTTTGTTGCGATACCGGCTACAGCCAGTACGGCCCCGATAATAACCAGAGCAACGGATTCCACGGAAAGCCGGTGATCCTCGTGGAGCAGCCCGCACCCGGCATCGGGCAGGCTGCATACAGCGGCAATATTGTCACCGTCTGCTCCGGCGGGAAGGAATGGAAGGTCAATCACCCCTTGATGGAGGAACCCCGATGAACACTGTCTTTGAAAAAATGGAATTTTGCGCGGCCAACGCCGCCGTGCCGGAGGAGGCTGCTTTCGCGAAGACGCTCGCGTTGCTTGAGGATGAAAACTGGCGGGTACGCTACGCCGCCGCCGTCGCGCTGGGCGACCGCCGCGATGCCCGGGCCGTGGATGCTCTCCTGCAGGTCCTGCGCCGTGAAAACGAAGCCCCGATTTTCACACAGCCCAAGCTCGAGGGATCGGCTCCTGCCGGATCCAGCGTTCCTTTCGAAATGATCTTCCCTGCCGGCACCACGGAGTCCGTGAAGGAAGCGTGGCGTCGCCGTGGCCGGCTGGTCCAGGCAGTCTGCTTTGCCCTGGGCAACATCGGAGTGGCCACGCCCGGCGTCATGGAACTTCTGCACCGTTACGCCACCGACCAGGGTTGTGATTACACCGTCCGCTCCGCCGCCAGCAAAGCGCTCGGCCAGATCGGTCGTCCAGAAAGCCTCCCCGTCCTCGAAGAAGCAACAAAGGACGAGGAATGGTGCACCGCCTGCGAAGCGCGAAAAGCCGTCCAAAAACTCCGTGCTGCTGTCCAGTTATTTTATCGTTAACAAAAATTCCAAAAACAATAATGAATACTCCACAAAATAATTCGCACGCCAAATTTATCGAACCCGCACGCGAACTGGAAATCATCGGCGATGCCGATGTCGTCGTCATTGGCGGCGGTCCCGGCGGCTTCGGCGCGGCGATTTCCGCGGCCAGAAACGGCGCCCGGGTATTGGTGCTGGAACGCTTCGGCGCGCTCGGCGGCACATGGACCGCCGGCATCCTGAGCGCCATCATGAACAATACCAGTGTGCGCGGCGTTTTTACCGAATATCAACGTGAACTGGAGAAGCGTGGCGGCTGGCGTTGGTGGAGGGAAGACGACCCCTCGAGCGGCGGCAATTACGATTCCGAGGTCGCCAAGGTCGTCCTCGACGATATGGCCGCCAAGGCCGGTGTCACCGTTTATTATTTTGCGCAGGTTGCCCACGTCTTTAAAAACGGGGATGGCCGCCGCATTACCGGCGTTGTCATCCAGTCGAAGGAAGGCCGCCATGTCGTCACCGGGAAGGTTTTCATCGATTCCTCGGGCGACGGCGATGTCAGCGCCCTGGCTGGTGTCCCCTTTGAAATGGGCCGCGAAGGCGATCACGCCATGCAGCCAATGACCATGGTCTTCAAGCTCGACGGCGTCGATAACGCGCGCGCGCAGGCTTATTTCGTGACTGATCCCGATTGCAGGAAGGCATGCCTCGCCGCCCGTGCCCGCGGGGAGGCAACCGTGCAGGAGGGTGTGCTTACCCATCCAATGCCGAAGCCCGGCCAGTGGCAATTTAATGCCACCCGCGTCCTGGGTTACGATGGCACCAAGCTGCGCGACATCAGCGCGGCGACGACCGAGGCCCGCCGGCAGGTTGTGCAAATCGCCACCTTCATGCGGAACCACATTCCCGGTTTTGAGAAATCCATTATCGCGGAAACCGCGCCCCACATCGGCGTGCGGGAAACACGGCGCATCCGTTGCGATTATACGATGACCGGCGATGATATCCGGCAGACACGCAAACATCCCGACGTCATCGCCCGCGGAGATTGGTGGATCGACATCCACAATCCCAAGGGCGAGGGGCTTGCAACCAATGACGGCAGGCAAATCACTCCGGCGCAGGCCAGTGTCTCAGGTCCGCCCGTCGGGGATTGGTATGAAATTCCGTACCGCAGCATCACCGCTCACGGCCTCGATAATCTCCTGGTCGCGTCGCGCTGCATCGACTCCACGCACGAAGCCCACGCCGCCGTCCGAGCCTCGCAACAAATCTGCGCCATAGGCGAGGGGGCAGGCGCCGCCGCAGCGCAGTTCGTCGCCCGCAATCTGGCGAGCGTCCGCGACGTTGACATCCCAGCGATCCAGGCCGGCCTGCGGAAAGTGGGCGCCTTGATCTAGTCCGCACGCAAAATATACTTATGACACTTGTAAAACAGCGTTGGATTCCGCAGTGCCTGTTTGCCGCTTCTCTGGCTTGGGGCGGTCTTGTTCAGGCCGAGGTGAAAATGCCTTCCGTTTTCGGAGATCACATGGTTCTTCAGCAGGACGCAGCGTTGCCGGTCTGGGGCAGCGCCGATGCAGGTGAAAAAGTGACCGTCACGGTTGGCGCGGAATCTGCCAGTGCAACTGCGGATGCCAGTGGCAGGTGGTCGGTAAAACTCAAGGCGTTGCCAACCGGTTCCACACCGGTAACGATGACGGTGGAAGGAAAGAACAAGCTCACATTCAGCGATGTGCTCGTGGGCGAAGTCTGGTTCTGCTCGGGCCAGTCGAACATGGCCTTCGCGTTGGGGAGCACGGACCAGGCCACTGCGGATATGGCGAAAGCGATCGATCCGCAGATGCGGTATTTTCACGTAGAGGGCTCGCCGGGATTGGACCCATCATCCAGCTTCGCGTGCGGCAAGTGGCAGCTCTGCACGCCGGAAGTGGCATCCGCGCTTTCGGGGGTGGCTTACTTTTTCGGCAGGGAATTGCGCGGCACGCTCAATCGCCCGGTCGGGTTGATGATCAGCGCCTGGGGTGGCACGGCCATTGAATCGTGGACGCCGCTGTCAGCCATCGAGGGCGACCCCTATTTCAAGTACGATACAGACCACCATGCGCAAATGGTGGCCGACTATCCGAAGTTGCTCGCCGATTTTCCCGCCAAACAAAAAGAGTGGCACGATGCCATGGTCGAATGGAACAAAAACGGCGGTGACGCGTACAACGCCGCATTGAAAGCATGGACCGACTCCGCTGCAGCGGCCAGGGCAGCGGGCCAGCCCGAGCCGGCTGGCAAGCCGACTCCCCCGGCCACACCCGCACCCAAGCAGCCACCTGCGCCGAACGGCGGCACCGGCAGTTTCGGTTCCCTCTACAATGGCGTGGTCGCTCCGGTGGTGCCTTACGCGATCAGGGGCGCGATCTGGTACCAGGGGGAATCGAATGCGGCCAACCCGGGCAAATACGCGAAGATGTTTCCGGCCATGATCAAGGGCTGGCGCACGGCTTGGGACGAGGGTGATTTCGCTTTCCTCTTTGTGCAGCTTCCCAAGTTCGCACCGGGGGCGCACTGGCCGGAGATGCGCGAAGTCCAGTCGAAGGCGCTCGCTTTGCCGGCCACCGCCATGGCTTCGATCATCGATATCGGCGATCCGAAGAATATTCACCCCGCCCACAAGAGCGATGTGGGCAAGCGCCTTGCACTCGCCGCGCTGCATGCGGCATACGGGAAGGATCTGGTCTGGTCCGGCCCCGTTTACGATTCGATGAAAGTGGAGGGGAATGCTATCCGGCTCAACTTCAAGCAAACCGGCGGCGGTTTGATCATCGGCACGGCGCCTTGGACGGCGCCGGATGTTACACCACTGCCAAATACAATGCTCGCCGGGTTCGCCATCGCTGGTGACGATAAGAAATGGGTCTCTGCCGATGCAAAAATTGATGGCAACACCGTGCTTGTCTCCAGTGACAAAGTGCCGCAACCGTTCGCAGTGCGGTATGCCTGGCAGAATTCCCCCGACTGCAATCTCTATAACAAGGAAATGCTCCCCGCCGCGCCATTTCGCACCGATGACTGGTCTCCTTTGGGCGAGACGCCGGCTCCGGCCAAATAGAAAAAACCATGGTCTCGAAATCATTCACAACAAGTTGTTGCCGGATCGCGACGGTTCTTCTCGCTCTCACTGGCATGCTGCAGGCCGACGTGAAACTCCCCGCGATATTTGGCGATCACATGGTTCTCCAGCAGGAGGCGGCGTTGCCGGTGTGGGGCACCGCTGATCCCGGCGAAAAAGTGACTGTGACTGTCGGTGCGGAATCGGCCACAGCAACCACGGATGCCAGTGGCAGGTGGTTGGTAAAACTGAAGGCGCTGCCATCAGGCTCCGCGCCGGTGACAATGGCGGTGGAGGGAAAGAATAAGCTCACATTCAGCGACGTCCTGGTGGGTGACGTGTGGGTTTGTTCCGGGCAGTCGAACATGGAATATCAACTCCTCGCCGCCCACAACGCCTCCACGGAATTGCCCAAGGCCAGCGATCCCCAATTGCGGCTCTTTCACGTCACGCGCAAGACCTCCTTGCAGCCGGAGACCGATGTAACGGGAAGCTGGCAGGTCTGCACCACGGATACGGCAAAGACTTTCTCCGCTGTCGGCTTTTTTTTCGGGCGCGAATTGCGGACCGCCCTGAACCGCCCGATCGGCCTTATAGAGTCTGCGTGGAGTGGAACTGAGGCCCAGGCATGGACCAGTATTTCCGCATTGCAGAAAGAGCCTTCGCTCAAGGCCTACGTGGATAAATACAACATGAATCTTGCCAATTATCCCAAAGCCCTGGCGGATGCGCCCGCCAGGAACGTTGCTTATAAAGCAGCCGTTGACGCATGGCATCGCGATGTGAATCCGTCATGGCAGGCAGCGATCAAGGACTGGAACGAAGCGGTGACCAGGGCAAAAGCCGCGGGCCAGCCGGAACCTCCAAAACCCCAGCCGTCCAAGCCAATTCCCCCGGCGCCGGACGATCCCACAGGCGGGCCGCATGGGCCATCCAACCTGTTCAATGGCATGATCGCGCCGGTCATCCCTTATGCGATCAAGGGCGTGACCTGGTATCAAGGCGAATCCAATGCAAACCAGGCGATGGAGTATCGCACCTTGTTTCCATTGATGATCACGGACTGGCGCCAGCGTTGGGGATTGGGCGATTTTCCGTTTCTCTTCGTGCAGTTGGCCTGCTTTTCTCCGGGCCAGAATTGGGCGCTCCTGCGCGAATCGCAGTTAAAAACTCTCGCCTTGCCAGACACCGGCATGGCCTCCGCCGTGGACATTGGCGATCCTACCTTCATCCATCCTCAGGACAAGCTCGACGTCGGCCTTCGCCTCGCCCTCGCAGCCAGACACATCGCTTACGGGCAAAATATCGTCTTCTCCGGCCCGATCTACGATTCAATGAAAGTGGAGGGCGGCGCGATCCGCATCAGCTTCACCCAGGCTGGCGGTGGCCTGGTTGTCGGCCACGCACCGTGGATTCCGGTCAGCGTGCAAAAGAATCCGGTTTCGACCACGGAGCTTGAATCTTTCACCATCGCAGGAGCGGATAAAAAATGGGTGCCGGCACAGGCAAGGATCGACGGGAACTCAGTCGTCGTTTCGAGTGCCGATGTAACGCAGCCAGTTGCGGTACGTTACGGTTGGGCCAATGCTCCCCGCTGCAATCTCTACAACAAGGAAATGCTTCCCGCCTCGCCTTTCCGCACCGACGATTGGCCTGAGCTTCCGCCGGCAGCATCTGCCACGACAACGGCAGCTCCGGCGACGCCGGCCAGCACCAGCCCGGTGCATTCACCCTCAACGACAGGCAATCAGTAAGTCACATGAAAACAGGACTTGCGAACAACTTCAAAGCGACAGGCTGCGGGCTCGCGCTCTTTCTCGTATTTGCCACGGGCTCACTCCTTGAGGCCGACGTAAAACTCCCCGCGATTTTTGGTGATCACATGGTTTTGCAGCAGGAGGCGGCGTTGCCGGTGTGGGGCACCGCTGATCCCGGTGAAAAAGTGACCGTGACTGTCGGTGCGGAGTCGGCCAGTACGACTGCGGAGGCCAATGGGAAGTGGTCGGTAAAACTCAAGGCGTTGCCATCCGGTTCCGCGCCGGTGACAATGATTGTGGAGGGGAAGAACAAGCTCACATTCAGCGACGTGCTCGTGGGCGACGTGTGGATTTGTTCCGGGCAGTCGAACATGGAATTCAACTTCAGCGGCGCGCATAATGCGACTGACGAATTGCCCAAGGCTGACGATCCGCAACTGAGGCTCTTTTCCGTGCTGCATACGGTTTCGATCCAACCGGCGACTGA
>Ga0302319_10013396_pt1 | contig 15378 bp, 16 predicted proteins | sample Bog_T0_2_FD_203319 | JGI IMG/M metagenome (GOLD analysis project Ga0302319, IMG submission 203319) | Peat permafrost microbial communities from Stordalen Mire near Abisko, Sweden - Bog_T0_2 | ecosystem: Environmental > Terrestrial > Soil > Wetlands > Peat | place: Sweden: Abisko, Stordalen Mire... | reverse complement strand
CACCGGCGGCGTCGGGTGCAGCGCCGCCACGCGATTGTTCAGGCGTGCGAGCACCGCCTCGAGGCAGCGCAGATCGGCGGCGCACTCGCCCTCGGGACCGGCGCGCAGTCGTTCGCCGGCGCGCCGTAGGTCGATCGCCCGCCGGGCGTCGAGAAACAGACGGGGATCGCTGACCATCCGCTCTCGCACCGTTCGCGAAGCCTGCTGGTAGTGTTCGAACCAGCTCTCCAGCTCGCGGGTGGACAGCGACGCCACGGCCAGAGCCGTCAGCAGGCGATCGGCATGCTCGGTGTTGGCGCGCGCCAACGGCACCACGACCCGGTTGGCCGCCCAGCTTGACAGCATGCCGGCGCGCACCGCCGCCAGCGCTGCATCGGGCAATGCCGACAGCAGAGCCAGGCGCCGGCTAACCCAGCTCACGTCGCGTCCGCACCGGCGTGCCAGTTCGTGTTGCGACAGGCCCTGTCCCTGGACCAGCTCACGCAGCAGCAGCGCTTCCTCGATGGCGGCGAACCGACGATCCTGCGTGCGCGCCAGCACGCTCAGCAGCGCCTCGGTCAGGTCGCACGTCCATTGGTCGACGCTGGCGGTGTCGCGGCCGAGCCGGCGCAGCGCGGCGACGCGCCGATAGCCGTCGACCAGCACCCATGGGTCAGCGCCCGTGCCGGCGCCACCGGGAACCGCCACCACGATACAGGGGACGACCTGGCCGCACCGCTCGATGGACTGGGCGATCCGTGCCACCGCCTGTGGTTCCACCAGGCGGCTGCCGGCAAAGCGCAGGTCCAGGCGGTGCAGATCAAGCTCCAGACGATGGCTGTCCATGGGCGTCATCGCTGACAGGGCGGTCGGCTCGCGCCCGTCACATTCCGTAGAAGCTTCGCTGCGATGTCAGTCCGGTTCACCATGGCGGCTTGCGCTCCGTCCGGGCGTGCTCAACACGGCCGCAACGGTGCTCGCGACGGCGCAGGAACTCCCGCCGATGCGGCGGCTGGCAGGGACGACCGCACAAATGGCAGTACGTCATTGCTTGCCGGGGCAGCTCGGCCGGAGAAGCGTCGCCGCGCGAGATCACCTTCGCGCCGACCGGCAGCAGATCACCCGCCGGCGGCGGGGGTGAACCATGATGCGTCACTATTTTTCTGCGCGACCGAAAGCGGCCCATCCGGGCGGCATGCTTCCTCCGGCCGCGATGGGTCTGCTGGTAGCGTTTGCCTGCATCCCGGAGTGTCTGGCGACGCGCCTCTCCGGCGCAGCCGCTGCCGCAGTACATCTGCCCGCGGTCGCAGCCGCTGCACACGACCACCTGACAGTGACACCGTGCGCAGAGGAACAAACGGCCAGCCCCGGGCCCGGTCTGCCCGTCCTCGCAGACTCGGCGTAGACGAAAGCCACCCTTGGTAGGATACTCGCCTCGCATTCGTGCCCGGCACGGTGTGGGGCACGGCGTCGAGACAGAACTTCCAGGTAATGGTCGGCGCCGTGCTTGCCCCTCAATTCTGGCACGCTTCCGATACGTTGCCGAGGCGCTCCGTGCCTCCCGCACGGCGCCCACGCCAAGACCCGAAGCGGGATGTTACGCGGGCTCACATGCCGCCGGGCACCCCTGCGGCCGGCGCCTCTCCCTGGACCGGGCTTCGCGCGCTAACCCGCGGCTCGTAACAACCGCCGATACTGACTACAGGCTGCGCACAACCGCCGGTCTATGGATGGGACTTCGCGCACCAGCCAGCACGAAGCGTCGATAGGAATGAAGTCAGCGAGTCAATTTCCCCGAGCAGACCCGGGTCAATCCTCGTGAGCGCTGAGGCCCCGCCACCAGCTTCACGAACGGGATGCGGCTGGATGCCATCCGGCTCTCAAGCGAAGCGGCGTCCGCAGCGGCCACGTCCCGCCCTCCCGGCGCCAGGCTGTAGAAGTGCCATGCTGACTGCCGCTCGCTCGCAAACACCGCTCCCGCCGCGAGATCCTCGGCGATGCGGCGCTTGATGTCGGCATTTCCCGACGAGAGCCCGACGACCCGGAGCATTTCGGCAAGCCGGATCTGCTCCAGCACGCGCCCGGCCGAGTCAAACGCCAGCAGCGCCGGAAGGCCGTCCGGCCCGTCGCTGATCCTGCCGCCCTGGCGGCGCGTCATGGCGAAAACGGGCTTCCCGCCGGCCGTGCCGACCTGCGCTATTTTCACCAGGGTTTCGCCCTTGGCCGCAAGCCATTTCTCAAACTCGGCGAATTCCTTCTGCGGCATCGGCGTGAATTCTTTGTCGCCTATGGCCCTCACCAGCCATCCGTCCGTCCCCGCCCTGGCGACGACCGCGTCCCGCAGCGCATTGTAAACGTCAGAAACGACGCTGTTGTCCTTCAGCTCAGGAACGCCGGCCGCCGCGGCCCGGCGCGAGCCGATGGCCGAACTGATCCGCGTCACGAAATAATGCACCGAGACGGCACAGGCCGCGACTGCGCCAGCAGCAAGGAGGAATTCGGGAACCTCGGCCCAGAGGGCGCCTGGCGTGGCGCCGAGCTCCCTGAACTCTTCGGCCGCCATGGCGCCGCCGCCAAGCTCCAGGACGGCGGCCACAAAGCCCGCCTCGAGCAGGCTGCGGCCGAAGGACGGCGGACGGCTCGTCACCATCGCCCTCGGATATGTTCCAGGTGCAGCTCCAGCGTCATGTTCCATGATCGGCCCTCCCGTGCCCTTTGGCCCCCAGGATTGTCACCGCGCCAGCCGCAAGGGACGCCGGAAATCTGTCCCGCCCCGCCCGCCTGGGCGTGAGTCTTCGTTGCGGGCGCCATGCCAGTTGACAGCCAGCGCGGTTTTTCATTCTTTCTTCATCTTTTCCTTGTGGACATTACTCTCTTGCCCGGCGGCTCCGATGGGCGTATGAAGTTCCGGGCATGCGCGCCGGTGCCATTTGGACGAGGGAGATTCCCGTTGGGTCGAAACGCTCTGTTCCTTTGCCACGCGGCCCATGTGCCGGCGGATGGGTTTCCGGCACCCGTCCTGCGCATGGCCGGCGTCCGCGTGAGCTGACCTGCCCGCCAGGCCCGGAACCGTTTCCGGGGATTGCTCCCGCATTTCGCCGGCATGGCCATCCGCGTGCGGCACGCGGACTTCAGCAGTCCCCGCCCAGTCCACCAGCTTCAGGAGATTTCGGCCAATGAGCACCACCGGCAGCCAAAAGGGAACGCTTCACTGTTCCTTCTGCGGCAAGTCGCAGCATGACGTCCGCAAGCTCATCGCCGGTCCGACCGTGTTCATCTGCGACGAGTGCGTGGATCTCTGCACTGACATCATCCGCGAGGAGAACAGGACCCGCGCCGTCAAGCCTGGCTCCGGCGTGCCCACCCCGCGCGAAATCTGCAAGACCCTGGACGATTACGTGATCGGCCAGGGGCACGCAAAGAAGGTGCTTTCGGTCGCCGTCCACAACCACTACAAGCGGCTGGCGCACGCCGGGAAGAGCGGCGATGTCGAGATCTCCAAGTCGAACATCCTGCTGGTGGGCCCGACCGGCTCGGGCAAGACGCTGCTCGCGCAGACGCTCGCGCGCATCCTGGACGTGCCGTTCACGATGGCGGATGCCACGACCCTCACAGAAGCGGGTTATGTCGGCGAGGATGTCGAAAACATCATCCTGAAGCTGCTGCAGGCGGCCGACTACAACGTCGAGCGGGCACAGCGCGGCATCGTCTACATTGACGAGGTCGACAAGATCTCGCGGAAGTCCGACAATCCGTCCTTGACCAGGGACGTGTCCGGCGAGGGCGTGCAGCAGGCGCTGCTCAAGCTCATCGAGGGGACTGTCGCCTCGGTGCCGCCGCAGGGCGGCCGCAAGCACCCGCAACAGGAGTTCCTGCAGGTCAACACCGAGAACATCCTGTTCATCTGCGGCGGCGCGTTCTCGGGCCTCGAAAAGGTCATTTCGGCGCGCGGCAAGGGCTCCGGCATCGGCTATGGCGCGGAGGTGCGTGCCCAGGACGAACGGCGGATCGGCCAGGTGCTCCGCGAGACCGAGCCTGAGGATCTGCTGAAATTCGGACTGATTCCGGAGTTCATCGGCCGCCTGCCGGTCGTCGCCACACTGGACGACCTCGACGAGGCCGCGCTGCTGGAGATCCTGACCAAGCCCAAGAACGCCCTGGTCAAGCAGTATGCCAGCCTGTTCGGCATGGAGGGCGTCAAGCTGTCCTTCACCGACGACGCGCTCCGTTCCGTCGCCACCCGGGCGATCGCGCGCCGGACCGGCGCGCGCGGGCTGCGGTCGATCCTGGAGTCCATCCTGCTCTCCACAATGTTCGATCTGCCGGGGCTGGATGGCGTCGAGGAGGTTGTCATCAACCGCGAGGTGGCTGAAGCGCGGGCCACGCCATTGTACCTCTATGGCAAGGAGCGCCTTGCCACCAGCGCCTGAACCGCGGGCGGGCGGCGGGCGGCATGCCGCCCGCATCGGACAATCCAGCAAAGGCGCGCGCCGTGCCGCAAACGGGCGGATGCTGCGCCCGCTGTCCTGAAGGAGGTCAAGAATGACGGAAACCCATCGGCCGGCGCCGGAACCGTGCGGTTTGTCCACCGGCGGTGTGCTGCCTGTGCTGCCCCTGCGCGACATCGTCGTGTTCCCGCACATGGTCGCGCCGCTCTTCGTGGGGCGCGAAAAGTCGGTTCTCGCGCTGGAGGCCGCCGTTGGCGGGAACAAGCAGATCCTGCTGGTGGCGCAGAAAGCCGCTGAACAGGAAGCGCCGGCGGCCGGTGACCTCTACGGTGTGGGCACGGTCGCCACGCTTCTGCAAATGCTCAAGCTGCCGGACGGCTCGGTGAAAGTGCTGGTGGAGGGTGCCCGGCGCGCCAGAATCGGCGGAGTGACGGAATCGGCCGGCTACTTCGAGGCATTTGCCGACACCATCCCGGACCAGGATGGCGACCCCCGCGAGGCCGAGGCGCTTGCCAGGGCCGTGGTGTCGCATTTTGAAGCCTACATCAAGCTGAACTCGAAAATTTCCCCAGAGGTCATGGCCAGCCTCAGCCAGATCGGGGGGCCGTCGAAGCTCGCCGACACGGTGGGCAGCCACCTGAGCCTGAAGGTCGCCGAGAAGCAGGCGCTGCTGGAGACCGCCAGCGTCGGCAAGCGGCTGGAACGCGTTCTGGCGCACATGGAGGCCGAGATTGGCGCCATCAACATGGACAAGCGCGTCCGCAGCCGGGTCAAGCGGCAGATGGAGAAGTCGCAGCGGGACTACTACCTCAACGAGCAGCTCAAGGCGATTCAGAAGGAGCTGGGCGATGGCGAAGACGGCAAGGATGAGCTGTCGCTGCTGGAAGCCCGGATCAAGAAGACCCGCCTGACCAAGGAGGCCAGCGACAAGGCGCTGGCCGAGCTGAAGAAGCTCCGCGCCATGAGCCCCATGAGCCCCGAGGCGTCGGTGGTGCGCAACTACCTCGACTGGATGCTGTCGGTTCCGTGGAAGCGCCGCAGCAAGATCCGGAACGACGTGGCCGCGGCTGAAGCGGTGCTGGATGCTGACCACTTCGGGCTTGAGAAGGTCAAGGAGCGGATCATCGAATACCTGGCGGTCCAGGCGCGCAGCGGGAAAGTGCGCGGCCCGATCCTGTGCCTTGTCGGCCCGCCCGGCGTCGGGAAGACGTCGCTTGGCAAGTCCATCGCGCATGCGACTGGCCGGAGTTTCGTCCGCATGTCGCTGGGCGGCGTGCGCGACGAGGCGGAAATCCGCGGCCACCGCCGGACCTATATCGGCTCGATGCCCGGCAAGGTCATCCAGGGCATGAAGAAGGCGAAGACCTCAAACCCGCTTTTCCTGCTGGACGAGATTGACAAGCTCGGGTCCGACCATCGCGGGGACCCGTCCTCCGCCCTCCTCGAGGTGCTGGACCCGGAGCAGAACGCGGCGTTCAACGACCATTTCCTCGAGATCGACTATGACCTGTCCGACGTGATGTTCGTGACCACGGCAAACAGCCTGAACATGCCGCAGCCGCTGCTCGACCGCATGGAGATCATCCGCATCGCGGGCTACACCGAGGACGAGAAGGCCGAAATCGCCAGGCGCCACCTGATCGCCAAGCAGTCGGCAGCCCATGGCCTCAACGCCGGCGAGTGGTCGATTTCGGATGACGCCATGCGCGATCTGATCCGCTACTTCACCCGCGAGGCGGGCGTGCGCAACCTGGAGCGGGAAATCGCCAACCTGGCGCGCAAGGCGGTCAAGGAGATCGTCACCGGGAAGGCCAAGAAAGTGGCCTTCACCCGCGCCAACCTCGACAGGTTCGCGGGCGTGCGCCGCTTCAGCTTCGGCGAAACCGAGGCCCGCGACATGGTTGGCGTGGTCACGGGGCTCGCCTGGACCGAGGTCGGCGGAGAGATCCTGACCATCGAGAGCGTGCTGCTGCCCGGCAAGGGCAACGTCAAGCACACCGGCAAGCTCGGCGACGTCATGCAGGAGAGCGTCTCCGCGGCGCTCAGCTACGTGCGCAGCCGCTCCGTCACATTCGGCATCAAGCCGACGGTGTTCGAGAAGCGCGACATCCACGTGCACGTGCCGGACGGCGCGACGCCGAAGGACGGGCCGTCCGCGGGTGTCGCCATGGCCACCTCGATCGTCTCGGTTCTCACGGGCATCCCCATCCGGCGCGACGTGGCGATGACCGGCGAGATCACGCTGCGCGGACGGTTGCTGCCCATCGGCGGCCTGAAGGAGAAGCTGCTCGCCGCGCAGCGGGCCGGGATCACCACGGTGTTCATTCCCAAGGACAACGAAAAGGACCTCGCCGAGATCCCGGACAACGTGAAGAAGCGGCTGAAGCTCATTCCCGTCGCCTGCGCCGACGAGGTGATTTCCCAGGCTCTGGTGCGGCGCCCGGTGGCCATCGAATGGGAGGAGCCGCCGGAGCCTCTCCTCGCGGCGGCGGCGGAGCAGCCTGCGGTGTCGTTGCCCAACTGAAACTTGATGTCACGGCGGGTGGCCCCCGCCGTGCTCCCTGATCAGACCCGGTGGCACCCATGCCAAGCGCTTCCGGCAGGGGGCAAATTCCGGGGCGGACCACCAGGAACCGGACGCCAGGAATGGCTGCCCGGCCCCTGGTGACCGCCCCGGAAACGCACGCCGTTCACCGTGACGGCGAAGTCCCGGCCACGCCCGCGACTCAGATCGGCCAGCGCCCCGCATTCGCGGATCACACCCGCGGCAGGTCGCGAGGAATGGCCGCGGCCCCGCCAGGCGCCCTTCCGCAGCCTGGCAGGGCCAGCCCAAGAAGGTTGTCGTATGAAGCGCCCCGCTGGCGCAGGCGCGCCGTTCGTGCCACGTTCCGTGCAAGCGTGTTCCCCACACGCAGACGAGGAGGGAATGGCGATGATTACAGGTCGATCATGGCTGCGGCGGCCGGAAGCCGGAACCATGTCAGCACCAACCTGGCAGAGTTAGATTGCCCGGACGGCAAGACGGCTGTCGCTGCGGTCCGGGCACTGGACGGCCAGCCAATCCTGTTCTCGCGGGACACGGACGGCTTCCGTGCGATCGGTGTGAAAAGCCCCGACGATCACGTCTTCGATTGCTACGACCTTGGGACGGATGCCGACGTTGCCGGTGCCCAGAACAGGGCGAGGGCTGCGATCGGACTGCTGTCATCGACAGGCGAACTGTTCGAGGCCGATGAGTCCAAGCTGCTCGACAAGCCTTCCGGATCGGCGCCCGCGCCGCGCTAGTCCGGCCCCGCGCCCATTCAAGGGATGTTCGCCATGAGCGCTGCCGCAGGGACTGCCGATCTTTGGGATGACGCTGGCGCCTTCTGGTACCGTTGCCTGCCGCCGGACACCGTGGCCAGCCTTTTCAGCGGTCAGAGCGACATGGTGACGATAACGCCGGAAAGTGGCGCTTTCTGGATGTCCCGCGCGCGCGTGATGGGCAGCGAGCCTTTCCCGGACCTCGGCCATGCGAAGATGGCAGGGGATGCCGCCGTCACGGCGGCGTGGGCCGCGATGCCGGCAAAAATCACGAAGGATGCCGGACTCAGCCCGGACATCTGGTCGTTCTCCGGCGCCGCGGATCCATCGTTTGTCTACGCCGATGACACCACGCTGGCCATCGTGGCGAACACCTGCGCGGGCGACCGGGCGAAGCGGTGGACGGCTTGGAGCGGCGGCAACGAAGTGGGGGACTACGCCGAGCCGCGGGACGCGGCCGATGCCCTGCTCCAGCGGCCAGCACTCGGCCTTTGAACGGGGCGCGGCCTGAGCCGCGATGCCCGGGCAAGGCTGGCGCACGCCTCCGGCGCCAGCCAAAGAAAACATCTGGACGCCAAAGGATTTAATGGGTAGATGTCTTTGCGGCGAGGGCGATTCTCCGTATCTGGAGAAATCCTTGTCCATTGGCTGCCGACAAATCCGTAAAGGCCGATACGATGCTTCACGCCCAGTCCATGGCTACGCCACCAGGTGACGAAGACGAACTTGCCGGCCTCGAGGCTGCCGCACGCCGTGCGCTGGGCGCCATGGGCGGCCCTCCCGCCCCGCAGGCTGGCGGAGCCCCGCGCGGCAGCTCGGTCGTGCGCTTCACCCCCAGGCGCGCGCACCGCTTTGTCCGCGACGGCGAGGTCCCCGTCGAGCGCGTCAGCGGCCTGCATGGCCGCGCGCAGGCGCCCGTGGCCGCGCAGGCAGTCCTGGATGCCGAGCGCAACGCGAGGCAGCGCGCCGAGCGCACCCTTGCCATCGCGCAGGAGACGATCCGCAGCCTCCAGGCTGAAGCCGCGCAGGTGCGCCGTGGCCGCGACGCCGCATTGGCGCAGGTTAAGGCGGGACAGGCGGAACTCTCCAGGGCGCACAAATCGCTGGCCAGCCGCGAGTTCGATCTCGGCCACGCGCTGCGGCAGCAGGAGGCGGCAGCCGAGGCCCGCCGCGCCGCTGAGCAGGCACTGGAGGACGAGCGCCTGGCCCGCCCCGCCGCCGGCGCGGCAATGCCGGGCGCGGCAGCCGCCATGCCGGACGGCATTGCCGCCGACGCGCTGGCCTGCGCCCTCGCCGCGGCAGCCACGGCAACCCGCGCCATCGCCGCTTCCCGCAATCCCGTGGCCGCAGTGGCCCGAATCCTGGCGGCCCGGCCGCGGGGCCGCGCCAGGGCATAGGAAATCGCGGCGGCCTGGCCGCCGCCTGCCGCTTGCCTCAAAAGATTCAATCACGCATTTCCCGCCGGGAATACGCACCGCAGAGGAACGAGACATGACCGGGACATCCGATCAAATCGACACCGCGCTCGCCACCATCAGGGACAGCGTGGCCCGCATTGGCGAGGCCGGTGACATCCGCAGCCACACCAGGGCTGTCGCCAGCATGCTGTCGGCGGTCCGCCATCTGGGCCGCTCGGCCAGCGGCCTCCCGTCAGCGAAATCGGCAATTCTCGACTACCTGCTGAGCCACGTCGGCCAGACTGTCACGGGCGGCGAGCTGGAGGCCGTCTCGGGCATCAGCGAGTATGCCCGCCGGGTCCGCGACCTGCGCGCCGAAGGCTGGCGCATCGTGGGCGGAGCCACAGCACCCAGCGTCCGCGAACGCAGCGCGATGCGCCGTCTCGGCATCGAGCCCGGCAGCACGGATTATGCGCTGCTGTCGGCAACCCGCAAGCGCTGCCACGCGCAGGCCGCCGCGCTCCAGCAGGCGGCATGACCGATCGCCGGATGCGGGCTTGACCACATCAGTTGTCCGCGGGCCTGAACGACAACGGCTCCGCGGAATTCATGACCTGGAACGGCGTGGCCGGGCGGCTGCCAGGCACTTTCGTCCTGACGGCAACCAGAGGCCACAAGCTGCTGGTCCGAGCCATCCTGCCGCCGCAGCCGCGGCCTGCGGCGGGCAGGGGCGGTCGCAGGGAGTGCGGATGGTCTGGCCGGGGCACCTTGGCAGCCTGCACCGCCGGGTCGCACCGCCTGCCCTGCCGACGGGATCGGCGAAATCCTTGCCACAAGACGTCGCATGCATGGAATCCGCGTGTATGATGACACGAGTGGCCTGGCGCCCCGGCCGCCCCACCACCACGGAGGCATGCACGCCATGGCCATGCAGTATTTCAATGTGACCTGGGACCGGCTTCACCGTGACGCCCGCGCGCTCTCGGGACTGCTGGTGCGGATGGCTCCGTTCGCCGGGATTGTCGCCGTCACGCGCGGCGGGCTGATTCCGGCCGCCATCGTCGCCCGCGAACTCGAGTGCCGCCTGATCGAAAGCGTCTCCGTCGCCACCTACGATGACGAGGAGCGCGGAATTCCGTCGGTCACCAAGCGTCCGTCCGCCGCCGGCGACGGCACCGGTTTCCTGGTAATCGACGACCTGGTGGACACCGGCGCCACCGCCCGCGTTGTCCGCGCCATGCTGCCTAACGCGCACTTCGCATGCATCTACGCCAAGCCCACGGCGCGCGATGCCGTGGACACCTTCGTGACCGAAGTGTCCCAGGACACTTGGATCCAGTTCCCCTGGGACACCGAACAGCAGTTCGTGGCGCCCCTGATCAAAGCGGCCGCCCGCTGATGCGGTCGCTGGATCCGGCGCTGGCGGGCGCGGGGGATGCCGCCGCCGGCTTCGCCCGCGACCTGGCCATCTCACCCGGCGGGATTTATGTGTTTGATTTCGACGGGGTCATCGCGTCCCCGTTCGAGGACCGGGCGTACAAGGCTCCCGTCAAGCCCGGTGAAGACGGCCCCGTGATGGAGGCGGCCGCACGGCTGGGCGTGCGCTGCCAGGGGATGGATTACCGCTACCAGCGCCATCTTGTCTTTCAGGCTGCGCTATGGCGACTTGGCATTCCGGTCGGGCGCGGCCCCGCGTTCGAACAGGCAGCCGAAGCGGCGCGGACCGGCCAGATGTTTGTGCTGACTGCCAGGAGCGGCTGGTTCGCCGTCGAGCGGTGCCGCAGCTTTCTTGCGGACCATGGCATCATCCCTGTCGACATGTTCACCGTCGGCAGGGTCGGCAAGGTCGCCCAGGTCGGAATGCTGTGCCGGGAGTTCCCCGGCCGGACGGTCACCTTCGTCGAGGACTCCGCCGCCCACCTGCAGAGCGTTGCCGCCGCTGGCCTCGGCGGCGTGCACCTGGTCCTGGTGGATGGCGATGAGAACACGGACGGCGAAGAGATCCGCCGCATGTGCCTCGGCACGATTGCCGCGGCTGCCGAAGCCGCGCCTCGCCCGGCACCGGCCCGGCGCATCTGACCCGGCAGGCGCGCCGCAGCATGCGGCCGTGCTCCTTCGTTTGCACGCCAGCATGACAGTCATGACAATCATGACGATATGGACCGGAAGGACCGTCGGCCAATGACCGCAGAAACCACGAAGACCGAGCCGCATGTGGTTCATGCGACTTGCAGGGATGGCGTGGACGAATGGCACGTGGAGTGCCGCTTCTCCGACGGCGCGAAGTTTGCGGCCGTCAGAGTTTCGTACAATGGCGACAACACCGCCCTGTTTCTTGCCGAGGCGCTTCCCCGCTGCACTGCCGAACCACCTCCGGTTGCGCTTGAAACCGTCACCTCTGGCGGCCTCACCGATTATGTGGTGACTGCGCAGGCGTCGGACGGTGCCAGCGTGAGGGTTGTCGTCGAGGGAGACCTCCCCGCCCTGGCCTGCCGCGTGACGGCCCTTCTGGCGGCCAGGCAGCTGGCCGGCAGGGTCAGGCTGTACGTGATCGCGGAAGGCACGGCGGGCGACCGAGAGGATCAGGGGGTCCCCGGTGTCTACGGGGTCGAGGTGGACGCCGGCCTCGATGCCGGGGACAGGGCGTCAGCGGCCCTGGACATTTTTCACGAGAACGTTGCAGTCGGAACGCTCGACAGCTTCACCTTCTCCGTGGCCGATGGCGACGGGAACCGCCTCGTCGAGGGAGACGCGAAAGGTTACAGTCTCGGACACCGGGGGATGTTCACCGGGCGGGTTGCCGATGCCGATGTTCCCCAGGAACCATCCAGGATGCCGGGAAGATAGAGCCATGCCGGGACAGGCCACGGACTGCCAGCGTGTGCGCCAGCCTGGCCGACGCGGCGCCCGACATCGCGCACCTGGCCCTGATGGGGTTTGCCGTCGCGCCGTGCAGGGCGCCGGCCAGCGGCGCTGGATGCCATCCGGACAGCCCGCGAGGAGCGCGCCGGCGCGGGCTCGTGGGACGGCATGGCCCGGCATATTGGCGCCGCGCCCCGCCGCCTGCACTGAGCCATCCTGTTTCGCTGGCGCGCCTTGCGCTCTCCAGTGCCAGTCTGTGCCTGGAGGCCTTCAGCAATGCATCCTGTCACAAGCGGCGAACCGCCGGCGGAACCCGTCCGCACCCTGTACCACGGGACGCTGAAGTCCCTGGTGCCCGCCATCCTTCGGGATGGCCTGTGGCCGGGCGTGGGCGTTTTCACGCGCTCGATGTACGCGGAGCTTGAAGAAGCTGGCGGCGAGCTGCCTGATCTGGTTTTCGCCAGTGACAGGCATGGGGTCAGGGCCTGCTACAGCGCCATCCTCGACGGCATCCGCCGCTGCGGCGTGCGGCGCCCTGACGCCACGGACTTTGCGGAAATGGGCGCCATCCTCATCATCCGGAAGGCGGCGGGCCGTTTCGTCCAGCGGCCCCCGGATGATGATGGCGGCTGGCACGACCATCCGGAAACCTCGGAGCCGGGCGACTTCTACACCGACAGCGAGGTGCCCGTTGACGGGGTGATCTCCGGCAGACGCGTCCTGCGCTTCCTGCACCGGCACGGCGTGGACCTGTCGCGTCTCGGGCCAGAGGCTGTAGACCTCTGCAGGGGGGACCTCGTGCGGTCCGCCGCAAGGGAAATGCCGGACCGCCTCGGCGATGCGCTGGCGCGGGTCCGCGCGTTGTCCGACCTGGATGTCATGAGGTTATGGCATGCGGAGCGGGCCATGACGGACGGCCACAGGCTGTCCCGGCTGCTGCAGCCGCCCACGCAGACATGCCGCCCGGCCGGCTTTGGAGCGTGACGATGGCGCAAGCCTGCCAGGCTGACGACCGCACCGGCCAGAGCCAGGACGGCAGACCAGCATGATTGCCGATCAAACGGACGCGGTGCGCCCGGCAAACCAGTCAAAGATGCATCAACTATGCATCTAGGATTCTGCAATTCTGCGTCTCGGTCCCATGAGTCGGGAAACTTTACACCAAAAAGGCGAAAACCTGGTTTTCCGCCGCTCAAGTGTCGGAAAATTTTACACCTGTGCAGAAGGCGTCGCCATCGCGTCACATAACAGCCTCAAATTCTTCGACTTTCTGTGTGGCATGAAGAATGCATAGAACTCACAATGCGGTGATTGGGCCGTTGGTGGCCGGGAATCTCCGAGTAGAGGCGTCAGGAATGTACTGCATGACTCCGGCGAGGCTTGCCTGTCTGCCCGTCATCACGGCGGTGGCGGCGGCCAGATCCCTGCCACACCCAATCGATTTGATCATCGAGACGCTGATGGTCTGGCTGGCTGTCTCGGTGCCTGTCGGCGTAATGGCAGGGCATATGGCGCTTGGCGGGGACTGATTCCGCGGCCCGTGCGATGGAACCTGACCTGCTTCCGCAGCTTCACCATAGCCGCCATGGTGGGGCTCCGCGGACAACACGGCGCTTCCCGGCCATCCCCTTCCGCGCCGCACTGCCACCCGTCCGCCGGCGCGGGCCGTTCCCCTGTCATCCCGCCATGACAGCAGGAGCATGCAGGCAAGCGGGGGGCCAGTACTCGCCGTTGTTGGTCAGGTAATCCCAGATTGGCGGCCGGCCGCGGCGGATACCGTCCATCACCCGGTCAATGGTGTTGTAGCAGGGCTGGCGGAGGCCGTGATAGTCGACAATCGGTCCTATCGCCTGGAACCTGATCGAGGTCGTTTCCAGGAGCCTCAGCAGGGCTGGCTCCATGACCGCGCACCAGTGGGTGATGCCAAGCCCGGCGCTCGCCCGGACAATTCCCCGGAACAACCCAATCCGCATGAGCGCCGCCGTATGGACGCCGCGCCTGGTCTTCGAAATCGCGAAACGCGAAATCTCGGCGGTGCTGTGGATCGGCATATCGTGGGGCATGCCCACCGCGCATACATGCTGCAACGGGAAGCTGTGCTCCAGGCTGCCATGCAACGCAAGCACGAGGCGGACGGTGCCTGCGACCTCGCCATCCCGCCTGCTCAACAGGGCAATATGCGCGGAATGGCCGTCATATTCATCGTGCTCGATGCCGTCCTGACCGGGCAGGAACCGACGTTCCTGGCAATAGACCTCATATCTAATACGATGGCATTCCTCAATCATGCCTGAGCTGTCGGCCAACTCAACCGAAAATTCGTCCGATACTGAACGGATTGCCCTTGATATAATCGTGTCGTCCATCTCTTTTCGCCCCTCTTGCTCGCCTCAGTGGCTCGAGAACGAGTGATGCACGGAGCGATTCCTATTAGGACAGCTTTAAGATGTCGTAAAAATTTTTGGAAAATCTCCTGTTGGCGGGAATTGTCCCGTGGGGGTACCGTTGCATTCCCGGGCCGGTGTCGGCTGGCCGCTTTCCCGGGCGACCGGCACAGGACCGCTCGGCGGCCGGATTCACCGCGGCGGGGCGCAAGCCCCAAGGCGAACCTGCAAGGATTCGGCTCCGGCGGCGCCGCATTGCCGGCGCGGACAGCACGCATCCGGCGGCGGGGCTTGGCGCAACGATGGCGGCACCTGAGGATCTGATGGCGATACGGTTTGTGCGCATTGCCCCTGGACATTACCAGGCAGGCACAAGGTTCCTGCTCAGCCGGCTGGCAAACCCGCACAGGCTCGACACGAAAAAGTGGTCCCTTTACGACAACGGCCTGCTGGTGGGCAATTTCAAGGATATCCAGGAAGCGGAGGCCGAAGCCACAGTGCGTGCCCTCGCCGAGACTCCGCCCGCTCCGAGACCCCTGACCTACAGGTGAACATGGCACAGCGCCGGCAGCCGCTGAAGGCGGGCGTTCCCTGCGCCTTCATGTGTTGGCAGCCGCCACGACCGCCGCGGGCAGGCGCCGGACCGGCAGTGTGGGTACCGGCCGGCCGAACCCGAGGCCCGGGACGGCGGCAATCCGTCCGTCCCACCGCAGGCATGGCACGGCGGCGAGCGCGCGGTGCGGCACCGCAATGCCATGCCGCCGACGCAGCACGGTTGCATCGTCGTCCCCCACGGGGCCGGCGCGGAGGCCGTCCGGGACACCGGGGCCGAGGCGCAGGCGGCCATCCCACAGCGACCAGTCGGAAGCAGGGCCGGGAGGCTGCATCCTGGCCGCCTCCCGGCCAACTGCCGCGCGACAATCAACGTGAGAATCCGCGACAATCAGGATGAGAGAGCTTTCCGGCTCTGGCGCCTGCGGGAGGGCGGAGCCCGACCGGAGGCGA
>Ga0302319_10013395_pt1 | contig 15379 bp, 12 predicted proteins | sample Bog_T0_2_FD_203319 | JGI IMG/M metagenome (GOLD analysis project Ga0302319, IMG submission 203319) | Peat permafrost microbial communities from Stordalen Mire near Abisko, Sweden - Bog_T0_2 | ecosystem: Environmental > Terrestrial > Soil > Wetlands > Peat | place: Sweden: Abisko, Stordalen Mire... | reverse complement strand
AATGCCTTCAGCGGTCACAGTCAACCCGTCCGTAACGGTGTCTGCGACATTGCGTTCTGAGGCGGGGTAGTAGACGCGGGCGATGGAAGTTCCAATCAGGTTGCCAATCACATTCGCGTAGTTCGGCCCCCATTTGCCGCTGTCTCGCTTGCACCACACCGTGCTGGTGGCGGCCCAAAGGAACCGGCCGCCTGCGCTTCCAGTGCCCTTCTGGAAGTAGCGCGGGTCTTCGCGGAACAGGGCCGGCAAGACCGCGTTGCCGAAGAAATTGCCGATGAAGTAGTCCGAGTACGATGCGCCGTAGCGCTTAGCGTAGCCCTTCAAACCCTGGCCCCACTCCGGATTGCTGTTGTTGGCCTGGCCAATTCCAGAGACGACCGCGGCCAACGAATAGGCCCAGGGATCGGTGGCGCTCTTGAAGAAGAGCTGATACTTCTGGCCGGCAGAGAGAGGCAAAGCGTCCTTGTTCCGCGTGGTGTTGAAGGTGGCCATCACACCCATCAGCCGCTGATGCTCCTGGGCCTTGAGCTGCTCTTCGGCCAGATCATGCCTGCTTTTTACTGCGTCGGTCTGTGGAGTACCGGCTTGCGAACTGGATGTTGCCTGAGCTGCCGCAGGCGCGGGCTGACTTTGCCCGACCGCGGCCTTCTGAAGCGGCTCAGGCGCTTCTACCAAAGCAAACTGCTGCTGAGGCGCGGCCGGCACCTGCTGACTGACGGAAGGGCCTGGACCGACGGCTGGTTGCTGTGAAGGAGAGAAAGAGGGCGACGCAAGCAGCAGCAAAGCCGTGGCGAGCGTGACAGGGAAAAGGCAGGAACCAGAGCGCATTCATTCACCAGTCTTGGATTGGAGCCCGCCAGAGTGCGTCACCTTGAACAAAGGCGAATTGAACCGGGGCTGGTTTCAGGGTAAATCACCCCATCCGGCGTCATCCCACCAAGGGACACTCCAGGCAACGTCTCATCGCGTCACAACAGTACTTGTTTGTTAGACGCAATTCCGCGCTTCCTGAGACGCAGCCAGGACGAGCAGCCCTGACACACAGCCCCTGGCAAGGATGCAAGCAGCCATCCACAGGCGCCGGGCCAGCCCTTTATTGCACCTGCGCCTGCCGGTTCTTGATCTCCTTTAACAGCAGTTCTACCTTGTCTTCGTTTTCCAGTGCATGAAAGCGGTCTTCGAGCGACTCTGGAGCCAGCACCTCGCTAGCGCCCACGTTCTCCGCGGCCTGAACGCGAACCCGGCTCTTCATCCGCTCAAGCGTTTGCTCCTGCCCGCTGCCGACCCCCTGGCGAGCCTTGGTGGCGCGGCCCACAACCTTGGCACGGCGATGTTCGGCCACCAACATCTCGCAGCGGGCGCGCGTCTCGCTCAGCTTCTGGTCCAGCTTGTGCAGCGCCTGGCGCAAGTCGTCGGCCTCGTGCTTCTGATCCTCGGCCTGCTCGGCAAAACCAGCCATCAGCTGGTCGTGGCTCAGCGCCCGTTCCAGCGCCTCGCGAGCGAGCCCATCGTGGCCCTTGGCCACAGCCAGCTCCGCCTTGCGCCGCCACTCGGCCGCCTGCTCGGCGTGCTCGGCGCGCTTCTTGCCAAGCAAGTGCTCGTCGGCAATGGCGATGGCCACCTGCGTCTTCACCTGCAGCAGCTGGTTCTCCATGTCCAACACAATCTGTTTCAACAACCGCTCCGGGTCTTCGGCCTTGTCCACCAAGTCATTCAGATTCGCGCGAAGCAAGGTGCTTACTCTCTCCAGTAGTGCCATGGGGTGCTCCTTTTCTCATCTTCCGATGAGGGTTTCTCTTCTTTGAAAGGGCGCATTCCGACCCGCCCTCCGTTCGGAAGAGGAACTCTGGGCTTCAGCCTTGAGGGAATGCACTTCCGACCTCTTGCATCCCCCCGGCGGCCAAAGCCGCGTTGGTGTTGCAGCCTAGGCGGCACGGCACCCGGCCGCGCCCTATCAAAGCCGCTACTTGCTCTCCGGTTTGGTATCCGCCTCCGGCTTGGTCTTGATGGCTTTCACGTTGGACATCAACTGCTTGATATCCATCCCGCTCAGCGCCTCGAACAGCGCCGGAACCTGCGCCGCAATCCGTGTCATATCGCCGGTAATCTTGTGCGCCCCGGCCGCGTCGTCGTTGCCTGTGGACACGATGGTAATCCTGTCCACCTTGCTGAGCGGCTCCGCCATGGCGCGCACCACGTCGGCCATGTTGGTAAGCAGCTTGTCGACTACAGCGGCCTGGTTCCACTCCTGGTAGGCCTCGGCCTTGACGCTCATCGCCTTGGCTTCTGCCTCACCCTTCTGGAAGATGATGCTGGCCTCTGCCTCGCCCTGCGTGCGGATTGCGGATGCGCGGCCCTCGGCCTCAGCAGTCAGCCGGTTCTTCTCTGCCGCGGCCATGTTCTCGATGCGCTGCCGCTCGATCTCAGCGCCCTTGAGCACGGTGGCGATGAGTTCCTTCTCGTGGCGCGAGATTTCAGCTTCCTGCACCTTGATCTGGCCTTCCTTCTCCACCTGCTGCACCTTCACCTGCTCAGCCGTCACCTGCTGCAACATCACGTTGGTCTGTAGCTCGTACGCCTTGTCGGCCGTGGCCTGCTGGCGGCGGCTCTGCTCGGCATACTCGGCCTTCTTGATCTCGAAGTCGCGCTGTGCCTCGGCCTGGCGCGTGGCGGAAGCGGTCTCTGCGATAACGCGCTCCTGATCGGCTTGCGCTTTGGCGACCGCGGACTCGCGCAGCGCGGTGGCACGCTTGATGGCGGTGTCGCGCTCGGCGTCGGCCGTGGCCATCTCGGCGTCGCGCTTGATGCGCGCCACATCGGGGCGACCCATATTGGAGATGTACTCGTTCTTGTCGCGCACTTCCTTGATGGTGAACGAGATCACCTCAAGCCCCATCTTGCTCATGTCTTCAGCGCAGGTGGCGCGCATGCGCTCGCCAACCATCTCCGGCTCCTTGACGATCTGCTCGACGGTGAGCTGTCCGATGATTCCGCGCAGGTGGCCTTCCATGACGAGGCGGATGAGGCCTTCGCGCTGCTGCGGCGTCTTAGTGAGGAACTGCTCGGCCGCGGTGAGGATCGAAGCCTGGTCGCTACGCACCTTGATCTGCGCCACCGCTTCAACGGTGACCGCAACACCTTGTTTGGTGTAGAGGTCCTGTTGCGGAGCCACATCAAAGCTCATCAGTTCCAGGCTCAGCTCCCGGCAGTTCTCCACCATGGGGAAGATCACCGTGCCGTGGCCCTTGATGACCCGCGGACCGCGAAAACCAAACACGATAAGAGCTTCGTTGGGCCCGGCCTTGCGATACATCCGCGCCAGCAAGCCCAGTACAAGAATCAGCGCCAGTGTGCCTAAGCCAACAATCAGAACAAAATCGCTTGTCATTGCAATCCCGGCCCCTTTGTCCCGGGAGGTAGGTGTTGATGGTTGATCGCCAGTGGTCAGTGAGCAGTGAACAGTGCTCAGTTACGTCGCGGCAATGGGGCCCTTCCCTTATCCCTGCGGGCACTTGCTGTTCACTGTTCACTGTTCACTGTTTAGAGCCGGCGTTGCGGCCGCTCTTCGGAAATACCTTGGCCAGAAACCCCAGCAGAAAGATCCCCACCAGAATGGCCATATCCGCTATCAGCACGGTCGTGTTCGTCATATACAAGTCCTCAGTTTTCAGTTGTCCGTTGTCCGTTGTCCGGCGTCCATGCAAGGCCGTCAGTTGCCGCCAATCCCCGCGCCACGCGGCTGATCACTGACAACTGACAACTGATCACTGTCGCCCAGCACGTCTTCCCAGCGCCGCACATAGGCAATCCCCTTCTCGTAGCGGACGACAAACACTTCTTCCTGGTTGGGAATCGGGATGCCGTCCTCAGAGCGCGCCGGTGCGGCGTGGCGCGCGCCCATTTGTTCGTAGACAATCTCTCCTGTCCCGCCTGCCCGTATGGCAGCCGAAACCCTGCCCACCACGCCAGTCACCGCTGTCTCGTCCGCGGTAAGTTCGCGCTCGTGTGGCAACAGCACCTTGGCCAGGAAGAGAAACACAATGGCTCCGCCCGCAAAGCCGCAGACCAGGGCCAGCACCAAAACCACTCCGGCCACAAAGCTGCCGTGGCGCGTCAACAGGTAGCCGCCCGCGCCAAACCAGCAGAGAAAAACCATGATTGAAAATGCATTCCACCAGGGCACAGCGCCCGAGCCCTGCGCGCCGTGCGGAACGTGCCCAGCATGCCCCACATGCGGCAGATGGGCAACGTGCGGAACATGCCCGCCAAAATGCCCCATGCCGCCCAGCAGCGACAGCGCGCTCAACGCCAGCCCCACCACAAAGCAAGTCAGATAAAACGATTCCCAGGTCATTTGTGCGCTCCCTCTTTCTCGCCGCGCCTCTTCCTCGATATTTGCCTCTCGGCCTCTGATCCCTGATCCCTGCCGGGGCCCCCGGCGAGCGATCTGTGCTCGCTGGGGTGGCTGATCCCTGTTCCCTGTTTTTTTGGCCGCAGCACCTCAGTCAGCCGCGGCATCAGCCCCGGCGTCTCCATAATGGCTTCCACCAGCAGCAGGCAGTCCCGCGAGTGCTCGTGCCGCGCCAACGTCAGCAGCGCCTGCTTCAACTCCGGGTCGCGCCGGAAGCGGTCCGCTCCGGAGACCAGCCACAAATCCAGCTTGTCTTCCACATTGCGCAGCTCGCTCTGCAGCTCCGGCGAATAGCCCTCCGGGTCGTCCACCAAGTAGCCGGGATGGACCTTGAAGAAGGTCGCCAGCGTCTGCCGCGTGGTGTTGGTCAGGTGCGGCCGAACTCCGCTCTCAATCTGCGAGAGATAGCTCTGACTCAGCTTCTGGCTGGTCTCGGCCGCAATGGCCCGCACCAGTTCCTGCTGGCTCAGCGCGCGGTCAAGGCCGCGAAGGCTGCCTTCCACCTCGCGCAGATAACGGATTTTCTCGCCAAGTTTCATAAAAACAGTGGTCAGTGAACAGTGGACAGTTGCCGAGTCCGCTGTGTTCCTGGCCCTTCTCTGCAATGGGGATGCGGTTTTCGGCGCCAATCCATCGCAATATGCAATAGATATATCGCAATCCGCGATATATTGCAAGCCAAATCCGAATTATTATTTTCCCGGCGGCGTTTTACTGTTCTCGGAGCCGTTGCCGCTTTGCATCGTCATCCAAGGAAGAGGAGAGTATGCCCAATCCCGTTGTACATTTCGAGATCATCGGAAAAGACAAGAACCTGCTGGAAAGCTTTTATCAACAATTATTTGCATGGCAATTCAGCCCGGTGTCCGGCCACTATTCCATGGCCATTCCCGGCTCCGGAATCAACGGCGGCATCGGCTCCATGCCCGACAGCCCCTGCAACGTGACGTTTTATGTCGAGGTGGAAGATATCGCGGCCACGCTGGCGGCTGTGGAGAAACTGGGCGGCCACAAGGCCTACGGGCCGGAGATGGTACCCGGTGGACCCACCGTGGCCGGCTTCGTCGACCCCGAGGGCCACCTCATCGGCCTGATGCAGGCCCGCCGCTAAGCCGCTGCGGCCAAGTCTGATTTCCTCTGCTCGATTCCCGGTTACGCCGCCGAGACGCTGGTGTAAATTGGCCTCACGCCCTCAAGGCAAGGAGATTCCCCATGCCCAATCCAATTCTGCATTTTGAAATTAACGGCAAAGACCAGAAGCTGCTGGAAGAGTTCTACAAGAGCCTCTTCGACTGGCAGATTGCGCCGGCCATGGAGGGCTATTCGCTGGTGGATACCGGCAGCGTCCCTGGCGGCGGCATCGGCTCGATGGGCGAGGCCTCTCACGTCACGTTCTATGTCGGAGTGGAGGACGTGGCAGCCGCGCTGGCCCTCGCGGAGAGCAAGGGCGGGAAGACAGCCTTTGGCCCTCACACGATCCCCGACGGGGGCATCATCGGCGCGTTTCTCGATCCGGAGGGCCACCTGATCGGGCTGCTGAAGCCGACGGCCGGCAACTGAGGACCTAACGCCCCGCAGTCGCCGCAGCCGGTCGCGGGTGCCGAGCGGTGCTACCCTCGGTCATGCGCAGTGCCCACTTGATGGCTTCAAAGTACATGGCGCGGACATCGGGATCATCCCAGGACTCTTCCGTGTGGCCGAGCGTGGAGTAGAAGACGCGGCCCTGGCCGTACATCTTGCTCCAGGCCACGGCAAAGTCGTGGTCGGCGCGATGGATGCGGGGGTTGTTCTCGTAGTCCAGCTTGGTGGGGTCAAGGCTCAGCAGCACGTTCACCTTGTCGCGCGACCAGTTCTTCGGCTGGTAGATCTCGTCGTACTTGACGAAGGCGGCGGGAAAGTGGCGGACGGCCGGAAAGGTGGGGTCCTCGGTCACAATCGGCGCGTTGAATGTCATCCAGGGATGCTCGTCAAAGAAGCCGCCGATCATCTCTCCGTACTCCGGCCAGTTGAGGTTGGTATCCAGCGCGGCATGAATCCCCACAAAGCCCTTGCCGTCGTCCTTGATAAACGACAGCATGTCCTGCTTCTGGCTCTCATCCATGTCCAGGTCACCGCAGGTGCTGGCAAACACAATCACGTCAAAGTAGTTCAGGTTCTTCGCGTTGCGGGGCAGGTCCTTCTTGGTCAGCAGGCGCGTGTCTGTGCGCAGCGTGGTGTCCCACAACCCGCTCTGCTTGCCCATGTTGTAGATGGCGGCCATGGTCGCGGAGATGGAATCGTGATCCCAATCCTTGGTCTGCGCAATTACCAGCACATGTTTCAAGCGAACCTCCTTGGCGTGCGGCGGGGCCGGCAATGCGACGGTCTGCGCGTGAATGCAGCTCAGGCCAACGACGGTAATCCCCGTCAGCATCGGAAGAAAAAACCTCTTGGCAATCCGCATCGCGTCTCCTTTTCGCCACAACTCTCCGGCCAATCGCAAGTTCTGACCCTACACCGCAAAGTCGATAAACCCGCGCTGCGGATCGGTGGACACCAGCTTCGCCGTCACCTTGTCGCCCACGTCCAGCCCCTTTGCCCCGCTCACCACCATTCCATCCACATGCGGGTCCAGTGTGCGAACAAATGTCCCGTACTGGTTCACGCCGGTGACGATGGCGGGGAAGCTCTGGCCGATACGCGGGTGGAGCACTACGGCGGCGATGCGTTTCTGCATCTCGCGCTCGACCTTGCGGGCGTTGTCTTCCATGAGCGTGCAGCGGAGGGCAATGGCGTTGAGGTCATCTTCAGAGTAGGGCTGGCCTGTCTTGCCGAGCCACGCCTTGAGCAACCGTTGCGTGACCACGTCGGGGAAGCGGCGGTTGGGCGCGGTGGAGTGGGTGTAGTCTTCGACAGCCAGTCCGAAGTGGCCGGGCGAAACCTCATTGGGCTTGACCAGCACGTATTCGCCGGGGCCCATCAGCTTGATCACCGCCAGCGACAAATCCGGAAAGTGGTCCGGATCCTTCCCCTTCTGCGCCAGCAGAAAGTCGTTCAGCGCCTTCGAGTCCGGCGTGGCCGGCAGCGTCGTTCCCAGGCCCGCAGCTACCTCCACGATCTTGTCCCAGCGTTTGGGCGTGCGGACGATGCGGCGGATGGAGGCTACGCCGGCCGCCTCGAAGGTGCGGGCGACAACGCCGTTGGCGGCGACCATGAACTCTTCAATGAGCGAGGTGGCGCGATTCTTGTTCTGCCGGACAATGTCGATGGCTTCTTCGGCCAGCATAACGGGGCGGGTTTCGATGGTTTCAAGGTCGAGCGCGCCATGCTGGAAGCGGCCACCGACCATGCGCTGGGCAGCTGCGTCCTGGAGCTTGAGCTGAGCGGCCAGGTCGGCGCTGGCGGCCACCTTGGCTGGAGCGGGGCCGACGCCCTCAAGCCAGGCGCCCACGCCGTTATAGGCCAGTTGCGCGCGGTTGCGCACCAGCGCCCGATAGGCCTTGCCATCGGTCACAGTGCCGGATGCATCGACCGCAAACTCAATCACCACTGCCACGCGGTCTTCGTTTTCATTGAGCGACGTGATGCCCTCGGAGAGCTCGGCGGGCAGCATGGGAAAGACCTTGACACCGGTGTAGACCGACGTGGTCTCGCTCTTGGCGTGGCCATCGAGGGCGGTGCCCGATGGGACGCGCACGTCGACGTCCGCCACGCCCACCAGAATGCGAATGCGGCCGTCGGGCAACTGCTCGGCCCACTCAATCTGGTCCAGATCTTTCGACGTGTCGTTGTCGATGGAGGACCAGAGCAGGTTGCGCAGATCCTGCGCACCGGGCGCGGCGGGGGGCGCGGGATGAGCCTGGATGGCGGCCAATTCGGCATAGGCCCCGGCAGGGAAATCGGGCTGGAAACCGTGTTCGAGCATGGAGGCATGGGCCGCGGCAACAAGATTGAAGTGCAAGGGCTGGGCTGATTGCATAGGGGGCGGGCTCCTTCAGAACTGAAAAGCCAGCCTACCATGTCCGGGCGGATGCGTTCCGGAGGCGAAAAAGGGGCGTCCGGAAACCCGGACGCCCCTTTTCGATTTTCAGTTGAGCGCGGAGGTCAGGGACCGACGACCACGTTGACCGTGAGGTAGGTGCTGTGGCTGATGACGGTGTTGTTGATGTTATCCGTGGCAACGATGGTCAGGTTGGTCTGGCCCAGCGGCGTTCCGCTTGTATTGCCGGAAATGAGCGTCACGCTGGAGCAGCCGAGGCCCGCGCCACCCAAGCCGACAAGCAGAAGGAGGAGAGTGAGGAACCGGCGGCTTCGCTTGCCCGCGAAGATGCGCGCGCGGCGGCCGAACGGCAGCAGGAAGAAGGCTAGAGCAGCGAGCGCCGTGCCTCCCGCGGCACACGGCCACAGCGGTTCGCGCTTGCCGCTGGCCGTAGTGGCAGAACCGGAGGTGAAGGTCGTCACCAGGAAGGAAACCGTTCCGGGAGGCGTGATCTGCTGGGGTGTAGGCGTGCAGGTCATGTAGTCCTGGGATGGGACCTGGCAGACCACCTGGATCTGGTCTGTAAATCCGCCGAGGCCGGTAATATCGAAGGTCGCGGTCCCGGAGGAACCTTTCACAATGGTGATTCCGGGGGCCGGAGTGCTGGGATCCAATTTGATCGAAAAGTCCGAAATGTCGATCACGATCGAATTGGAGGTTCCGGAGTTGAAGTAGAGATCGCCCACGTAGACGGCGTAGACGGTCTCCTGTCCTCCCGGCATCGAGGTCAGGGTGAGCGAAGCGGCGGAGGTATCTCCGGGCAACTGGGCCACCAACTGAGCCGTGCCGAGGATTGTAGCCGTGGTTCCGTTGGAGACGTAGAAGGTGACGGCGCCGGTAGGATTCTGCTCGGTGCCAACAGCCGGGGTTGTGAGCGGTGTGACGGTGGCCACGAGGATGACGGCTTGTCCGGGGGAGGAGGTAGGAACGCCCGTGGTGGGACTGATTGCCAGGTTGGTGGTGAGGACGATGCTGTCGGCAATGGTAGAGGACGCCAGCAGGAAGGGGGTCGCAGTGCTGCTCGACAGCCAGTTGGCGTCACCCGAGTAGATGGCCGTGAGGGAGTGATTGGTGTTGTTGGCCAGAGCGTGCACGAGGGTGGCCGTGTAGCCGGCCGTGGTGGACGAACTGACGCTGGCCGAGCCAAGGAGCGTGGCAGCCGTCGATCCGGCAACCGTGTCGTAGAAGGTGACAGAGCCGCCCAGCAAGGGTGTACTGGCAGTGGGCGTAACGGTCGCGGTCAGGGTCCATGCAGTGTTTAACATTCCCACGGCCGGCGTGCCGGTGACGGAAAGCGTGGTGGTGGTGGAGCCCCTGGCAACCGTGAGATAGACGCCGGTCGAGGTTGAGGTGGAGTAGTAGGTGTCGCCGCTGTAGGTGGCGGTGAGCAGATGCGTGCCCGCGGTCAGCCCGGACAGCGTGACGGTTGCTGTGGAGGGGAATCCTGCCACAACCGTACCAGCGCCAACGGAGGTTGCTCCGTCAAGAAGGAAGGTCACCGTTCCCGAGGGCTGCGCCGAGCCGTAGTTTGTGGCGTTGACGGTGGCCGTCACCAGGACGGATCCGCCCACAACCGGGGTCACCGTGGCCGGCGTCACTACTGTTGTGGTGGGGGCCTTGGGGACGGTAATCGTGACGGCCTGGACCGTGGTGCTGGCTGCGTAGTAGCTGTCGCCGCTGTAACTGCCGGTCAACAGGTAGACGCCCGGGTTCAGCGACGGAATGGTGATGGCGGCGGTGGAGGGAGTTCCTTGCACGACGGCTGCCGAGCCCTCGCTGAGTCCGCTGAGCGTAAAGGTGACGGTTCCAGAGGGCTGCGAGACGCCGGGGTTCGATGTGTTCACCGTAGCGGTGACAATCAGGGGGCTGCCCGCGGCGGGAGTGGTGGTGGCCGGCGTGACCACCAGCGTGGTGGCGGTCTTGGCCACTGTGAAGGTGAGGGTGGTCGAGGTGGACGCGCTGAAGTAGGAGTCGCCGCTGTAGGCAGCCGTGACGGTGTGCATGCCGTAGTTGGGCGCGGTAATGGTGGTGGAGGCGCTCAAGCCGGAGACCTGCACCGGGTTTCCCTGGGCAACGCCATCCATGCTGAATGTGATGGTTCCAGTGGCTAGCACGGAGCCGGGGTACTGCGGCGTGAGCGTAGCAATCAGCGTCATGCTGCTGCCGCCCACCGGCGCCAGGGATGAAGCGTTCAGGGCCAGCGAGGTGGGACTGGTTGTCACATTGATGGTGACGACGGCAGATGGCGTCGCGGTGTAGTTGGTGTCGCCGTTGTAGGTGCCTTGGAGGTTATGGCTTCCAACCGCGGGCACGGCGATGGTGATGCTCGAGGTGGAGGGCGTTCCCGCGGTTACCGCTTCCGTGCCGACGGCTTGCCCGTCCAGGGTAAAGGTCATCGTCCCAGTGGGGCTCACGGTCGACCCGGAGGGCGCGGCAATGGTGGCCCGGATGAGCAGCGTGCTCCCGGCAGCAGGGCTGGCGTTAGCGGGCGTGATGATGACCGTGGGAGCGCTGGGTGGCACAGTAATCGCCGACGCCTGCGAAGTTGAATTGTTGTAGTTGCTGTCCCCGCTGTAGAACCCGACAATCTGGTGGCTCCCTGCGGTATAAGGCACGGTCATTGTAGCGCTGGCTGTGGAGAGCGTTCCGGCTCCCGTTGGCGTTCCCGCTGTGACCGGCTGAGACCCCTGGCTCACGCCGTCCATTCTGAAGTCAACGGTTCCCGTGGGTGACAGGGCGCCGGTCCCCGCGGTCACTGCCGTTACAGTCGCGTTCACGGTGACGGTCCCACCGGGAGTCGGGCTCGTTGTGTCTGGGGTGACCACCGTGACGGTGGGGCTGGGCTCAACCTCAATCACTACCGGGATGGGATCGCTGGCTGCAGCATAGTTTGAATCGCCGCTGTATTGGGCCACGATGGGGTGGCCGCCTACGGTGAGGACCCCGGTAACGGTGGTCAAGGCCGTGGACATTGTTCCGCTTCCGACGGTCAAGGTGATGTCTGCCACGACCGAGCTGTTGGACTGGTCAAAGAAGACAACGTCGCCCGTGGGAGCAGGACCAACACCTTGCGCTGTGACATTGGCCGACATATCAACCGAGCCGGAGGGATTGATGGTCTGGCTATGGGTAATCGTGTTGTTCACTGTAACCAGCCCGGTGCCAGGGGTCATGGGCCGGGGCCATTCCCTCACCAGCACCTGCGCATCGACCGTACCCAGGCCGGTGGCCAGGTCATAGCCCGATGCTGCAGTGAATCCAATCTGCCGGGTTGTTCCGCAGCCAGGGGTGCCGGAGACGCACGGCAATTGGGCGCTGCCCTGCTGAACGTCCTCAAAGATGCCGTCGAACATGCTCAGCGCATAGAGATTCGGCGCCAGATTGCCCTGCGGCCCATACTTTCCCGCCACCAGTGCACCGATTCCGGAGAAGATGGCTGCGGCGCCTGAGCTGCCTCCCGCCCGGACCACTGTGCATCCGGAGCCAGGAGTGAGACCGCTAAGGCAGAAGGCAAGCCCGTGGTTCAGGACGGAGTCAAGCGCAGTCGGCAGGGCAAGGTCGGGCAGCGAACGGCTGCCAGGCGCAGAAGCCGAAGGGGGGGGTGCAACCACCGACTGCCATGCAGGCATGGGATACAGCGTGCTGCTGCCGCCGCCGCCGGCATACGCCGGATCGGCGGTATTGACCGGGGACCACGCGGCGAAGGCGGATGCGCCTGGCGCGGGACCGGATGTGCTAAATGCCGCAACACCCACCGCAGTGTTCCATGGTGTGGCTGCCAGCGCGTTCACCGCGTAACCGCTGGTGACCGGCGCATCGCTGCCGGCCACATGGCAGGCAGCCGGTCCGCTGTCGCCGGTAGCGGCAATGACCGCGATGCCCTCGGCAGCCGCCTGCCGATAGAGCGCCGCATAAAATGCCTGGTGCGACTCGCTCAGTGCCGCTTCGCAGGTGGAGTAGCCCACGGCAACCGTGTGCGCCAGCGCCTGGTCGACAATGGCCGCGAGGCTCAGGTCCAACCCGTCCGTAGCTGCGGTGGTAGCCGCCGGAACCAGCACAATCTGCGCACCGGGAGCGGCCGCGCCGGCCCACGAGGCTGCCATCGTGGCCGCTGCCGCGTCGGAGGTCATGCCAGGATCGGGGCCGTTCGGAGCCATCGTCACCGGACTGGGCGGCAGACCGAAGGCAGAACGGAAGGCCGCAATATCCTGGCTGCGAATGGTGGTGCGTGAAGCGATGGCAATAGTCTCACCCGCGCCTGTGGTCCCCGCGGTGTGGAGCGCGTCAAGGTGGAGCAGTCTGGCCATCAGCTCTGGTGTCACCGCTTCGGCCTCGTTGAGAGATTTCAGTCCGGCAAGCTCGGCAACCGAGGAGGTGACCGGCTGCGTCCGGGTGAATGCAGGTGTGGAGATGGCGCCGTCCAGCGAAACGAGCCCATGGACCATCGGCTTCAGATCGGCGGGGACGGTGATGCTGCCGGAGAGAACGGGGCGCATGCCCTCCGGGGTAGACACAGCTTTCAGTTTCGCATGGAAGGCCTGCTCGACCTGTGAGACGGTGCCCGAGAACTCGATCCAGCCGCGGCCGGCAGGCAACGGCGCCACCTGGAGGCCCTGGCTGCTGAGCCAGGAGCTGACCCTGGCAACATCCGCGGCCGAGTTGGCATACGCCTCCGCGAAAGCCGCCGGTGTGAGCCACCGGTGAAATGCGAGCGAACCCGGCTTCTGCAAACTCACCAGCTCGGCGTCCAGCGCCTGCCGCTTGGCTGCGGGGGGCTCCAGCAGCAACAGCATCCGTTCCAGCCGGTTGGCAGAGGGTGCCGCGCCAAGAGACCCACCTGGCACAGACACTGCCGCGGGCGCCTGGGCAACGGCAGCTCCAAGACTTGAAAGGAGGAGAAGTGCAAGCGCGATACCGATGCTCTGTTTGTGTGCCATGTTCCTCTTTTTACACGAATCCCGTAAGGCTTGCGCCGCATTCCCAGAGTGCGGAATAGGCAACACCCTATCTTGCTTCATCCTGGAACCTTCGCGCCCTCCCACCTTTTGGGCAGAGGGCTGGCAGATTCGTGATGTTTCGCCCCGATTGTAGAACGATTGGATGCCTGCCTGACAGCAGATTCTGGACAGAGAAGCAGTTAACGATCTGAAGAGTCATCCGCCGCGCGCAAAAAAAGCGGCCTGCCCGCCCGGCGCGTGTTGCTCGCCGGGCCGGCAGGCCGCCGGATTCGCTGCTACTGGATGCCCAGGTCGGCCAGCACCTTGGGCTTGGCTTCTTCCACGGCCAGCAGGTTGTGGCAGGCCGCGCAGTCCTGAGTAATGGCCTTGCCGTCCTTGGAGTTGTGGTCGCCGTCGTGGCAGCGGAAGCAACCTGGATAGCTCATGTGGCCAATGTGGTTGGGATGCGTTCCCCAAGTCACCTTCATATAGGGAAACACGTTCTGGCTGTAGAGCGTGACCAACTGGTCGGCGGCGGCCTTGACCAGGCCAGCTTGTGTGGAGAGCACCGCGGGGTTCTGCGTCTTGTAGAAGTCGGTCAGCTGCGCCGGAATCTTGACACGCGCCTCTTCTTCGCCGGCATAGTTGGCCTTGAGCAGCGCCAGGCCCTCTTTGTGGACGAAAGGCAGGTCGGGGCTGATGGCGCCCTCGGCCATGGCGCGATTGATTGCGTCTTCCGCCGTCACAAACGTGTGTGATGCGCGGTTGTGGCAGTCAATGCAGTCCATCACCCGCCGCTCGCCCGCCGGTACGCCCGCGCCCGCGGTCGAAGAGGCAAACTCGGTGACGGAGCCGTCTTCGTTCCGCTTCTGCACCCAGGGAATAGTGGTCCGCGTGGGATCGGTGGCGACGTATTCGATGTGGCCGAGGTGGACGCCGTGGATGCCGGTGAGATGGGACAGAGAATCGCGGCCTCCCAGATGAAGAACAACGACCGTCTGCGTCTCGGTGTTCTTCTCGTCGTCGGCAAAGGAGGATTTCACCAGAAGCTTCTCGCCGATGAACTTGGCCGGGGTGTGGCAGCCTTCGCAGATGTCGCGCGCCGGGCGCAAGCTGCTCACCGGCGATTCGATGGGCGTGGGATAGCGATCGAAGGCTACCTCGATCAGCTGCTTGGTGCCGTTGACCTTGGCCGCGAAATAGCTGGCCGCGCCAGAGCCGATGTGGCAGGCCACGCACTCTACATGCGAGTGGGCTGAGACCTTGTAGGCCGAATACTCCGGGTGCATCACGTGGCAGGACTGGCCGCAAAACTGCGGAGAGTCCATGTAAGCCGCACCGCGATAGCTGGCCATGGCCACAACCAGGACATTGATCACCGTGGCCACCAGGACGATGTCCACACCGTGCCGGAACATGCGGTCGTTGAAATCAACTTTGGGGAACTCGGCCGGAATCTGGCCGGCCTTCTGCAGGTTCCTGCGCCGCAAATAGATGCCGACCGGGATGAGCGCCAGACCGGCGATAAACAGCGCCGGCAAAAGCAGAAAGAAGATGATGCCCAGATAAGGGTTGTCATTGGGCCGGCCAAACAGCTCAACCAGCCAGTACCCGATCATGGTTACGCCGGAGGCGCTGGTGAGCGCGCCGCCTGCAAGGCTGACGGGATTGTTGCCGAAAAACAGCGCCGGCCGCACCCAGCCTTCACGGAATTTTTGAAAGACTGCCACTTTTTCCCCCAAGACTGAAATGGATGGGCCGCCCGAAGCGAACCGAGGCATAGTATAGACCAGCCACTTCCAGAGGGGGAAACCGAGCCCAAGAAGGGCAGGGCTGAAAGCGTATGACTGGGTGCAGATGCCCCTCAAGCGCCCAAGGTAGCCCGAGACTTGCGAGGCTCCGGCGTGACAACGTCCGGCAGATTCCAAGGCAGGCACAGCGCGTTGATTCGGTTGAGGAATCAACACGCTGCACGTTGCACTTCCGGGTCTTGCAGACTGGTATTAGTTTGAG
>Ga0302319_10013394_pt1 | contig 15379 bp, 14 predicted proteins | sample Bog_T0_2_FD_203319 | JGI IMG/M metagenome (GOLD analysis project Ga0302319, IMG submission 203319) | Peat permafrost microbial communities from Stordalen Mire near Abisko, Sweden - Bog_T0_2 | ecosystem: Environmental > Terrestrial > Soil > Wetlands > Peat | place: Sweden: Abisko, Stordalen Mire... | reverse complement strand
GCAGCGCATTCGCGAAATCGCCGCGCTGTTGCTCGTCGACCGCGTGCGACAGCGCTTCGGTCTCACCGCGCAGGCCCCCACGCTGCACATGAGCTTCACCGGCAATCCCGGCACCGGCAAGACCACCGTCGCAGTGCGCATGGCCGAAATCCTGCACAAACTCGGCTACATCAGGCGCGGCCATCTCGTCGCGGTGACGCGCGACGATCTCGTGGGCCAATATATCGGCCATACCGCGCCGAAAACGAAGGAGGTGCTGAAGAAGGCGATGGGCGGCGTGTTGTTCATCGACGAGGCCTATTACCTCTATCGGCAGGAGAACGAGCGCGACTATGGGCAGGAGGCGATCGAGATCCTGTTGCAGGTGATGGAGAACAACCGCGACGACCTCGTCGTCATCCTCGCCGGCTACGCCGACAGAATGGATAAATTCTTTCATTCCAATCCGGGCTTCCGCTCGCGCGTGGCGCATCATATCGACTTTCCCGATTACACCGACGAGAACCTGCTCGCGATCGGCGAAAAGATGCTCGCCACGCTCAACTACAAGCTCAGCCCCGACGCGCGACGGGCGCTCGGCGAATACATTCCGATCCGCCGCGCTCGGCCGCATTTCGCCAACGCGCGTTCCATACGCAACGCGCTAGACCGCGCGCGGCTTCGACAGGCGAACCGTTGCTTCGCGGCGGGCGACGTCGAGCTGACGCTGGACCAACTTGTGACCATCGAACCGGCGGACTTCCGGCAAAGCCGTGTGTTCCTGGAAAGCCCGGCGGCCGAGTGACCGCGGCTGGCCCCCTTCTTTGTGAAAACGCGACAAGTCCCGAATTCGCCGCTATTATTCTCCAAGAACGGCTCGGATTCGGATTTTCGCTTTTCCAGCGGGGGGTTCATGTCTATGTCACGCGGTTTGATCTTGTTGTCGGCTGTCGGGTTGTTCTTCATGGCCAACGGTGACGCGTCGGCGCAATGGGCTTCCCCCGCCCTTCCCGGCGCTGCGTCCGCTACACCCGGCAATCTCCCGGCCGACGCCGATCCCTATTATTCGACGCCCGGAGGGTTCGACGATCAGGTCGACGCGCGCCTCACGTCTCGCAAGATCGTCGCGGACCCCACCGGCGAAGCGCCCGGCACGCTCACCATAAACACGCATGTACGAAAGCTCTTTCTTTCGACGGGCGACGGTCGCGCGATCGAATACAGCATCGCCGTCGGCCGCCAGGGTTTCGCATGGAAAGGCGTCGCCGAGATCGGCCGCAAGGCGTTCTGGCCGGGATGGACGCCGCCGCCGGAAATGATCGAGCGCAGCCCCGATCTTCCCGCGCACATGGACGGCGGGCTGTCGAATCCGCTCGGCGCGCGCGCGCTGTATTTGTTTCAGGACAAGAAGGACACTTTGTTTCGCATCCACGGAACCAATGAGCCCAAGTCGATCGGAAAAGCGGTCTCGTCCGGATGCATCCGCATGCTCAACGCCGACGTCATCGACCTGTATCAGCGGGTCGCGAAGGGAGCGCGCGTCGTCGTCCTTTGAGCGCGGACCGCGGGAACGATCGTCCTGTTGGCTCGTTTGGTGATCTCCAGAACCACAGGAGAACACCATGGCCGAAAGTCAGCTCAACGATCTGTTCCTCGCGCAGTTGAAGGACATCTATTTCGCGGAGAAGCAGATCTACAAGACGCTGCCGAAAATGGCGAAGGCGACTAAGTCGCCCGCGCTGAGGGATGCGTTCACCGAGCATCGCGAGCAAACCCAGGGTCATATCGAGAAGCTGGAAGAAGTCTTCGAGATCATCGGAAAACGGCCTCAGGCCAAGACGTGCGAAGCCATCAAGGGCATCATCGCGGAAGGCGAGGAAACGATCGAGGAGTTCGGGACGAGCGAAGTGATCGACACGGGCCTTATCGCGGCCGGACAGGCCGTCGAGCATTATGAAATGGCTCGATACGGCGCCCTCGTCGGTTGGGCGAAGCAATTGAAACTTCCTCAGGCCGCGACGCTGCTGAATGAAATCCTGCAGGAGGAAATAAAGGCCGAAAAGCTGATTACGGGAATCGCGGTCCGCGAAGCCGATCAGAAGGCGGCGTAAACACGCACGTTGTGGCGTCCTCGACGCCTCGAGCGCCTTCTCGAACGACAGCTCGAGGGCGTCGAGATGCCCCAGTCGAAGTGCGACGGCGACACCGTTTCCACGTCCGTCGTGATCGGCTTCGCAACTCAATCCCCCCGCGCCGCCGATTTGACGGGTCGCGCCGCCACGAGCGGATGATCAAGGGCGCTGACATGACTGGCGTCGGCGCCGCGCGGCGCGCCCCAGGCCGTCAGCCCGGGCCCGAAGAATTCGGCGTTGGCGGTCGCGAACGGACCGTATTCCGCAGGCAATTCGCCCTCCGCATAGATCGCGTCGACCGGGCATACCGACAGACATAGGCCGCAATCGATGCACTCGTCGGGTTGGATGTACATCATCCGCCCGCCCTCGTAGATGCACTCGACCGGGCAGACATCCTGGCACGCGCCGTCCTTCACGTCTATGCAGGGCGCGACGATGACATAGGTCACGTCAGTGGCCCCGCCATTGCGGTGCGCGCTTCTCCTGAAACGCCTTCACGCCCTCATCCTGATCCGACGATCGCAACGCCTCGACCAAAGCGGGCAGCCGCAGCATCTGCGCCTCTCGCGGCGAGAGCGCTTCGCCCGCGCGCACCATTTGTTTGACCGCGCGGATCGACAGCGGCGCGCAGGCGAGAATGTCGGCGACCCAGCGCGCGACGGCGGCGTCGAGCTCGGCCGCGGGCGCGACTTCATTGACGAGGCCGAAGCGCATCGCCTCGGCGGCGCCGATTCGGCGGCCCGTGAGCAACATGCCCATCGCGAGAACATGAGGGATGCGGCGCGGCAATATCGCGATGCCGCCGTCGAGCGCGAGGCGGCCGACGCGCGGCTCGGGCAGGCCGAACGTCGCTTTTTCGGAAGCGATGACGATGTCGCATCCGAGCACCATTTCCATGCCGCCGCCGAGCGCGTGGCCGTTGACGCGCGCGATCACCGGCACGTCGAGCGTTTCGCGCAAGGCGATGCCGCCGAAGCCGCCGGGACGCGGCGCCGCCCAATATTCGAGGCCGCTGACCCCCGAGCCGCCCTTCATGTCGGCGCCGGCGCAGAACGCGCGATCGCCGGCGCCGGTGAGCACGACGACGCGAATCTCGCGGTTGCCTTCGATCGCTTCCCAAATCCGCATCAGTTCGGCTTCGGCCGCGGCGTCGATGGCGTTGAGCCGATCGGGTCGATCGATCGTCACGTTGGCGACGTGATCGACGATCTCGAAACGCACGCTCACGACAGGATTCCCGAGGCTTTCAGCGCGGCGATACGCTCGGCGGAATAGCCCGCCTCGCTCAACACCGCCTCGCCATCGGCGCCGAGCTCGGGCGCCGGCCGCCGAATCTGGAATGCGCTGGGGTCCATGCTGAGCGGCGAACCGACGACCCTGAGGCCGCCCGGCAGCGCGATCACCGAAGCGTTGGCCTGCGTCTGCTCATGGCCCAGCGCCTCGGCGAGCGTCAGTACGGGCGAACAAAGCAGGTCCTGCTCCTCCAGGCGCGCTATCCAATGCTCCGTGCTGTTGGAGACGAAGCGTGCGCGGAACATCGCCTGCAATTCGCTCTTGTTCGCGACCTGATCGCGATGCACGGCGAAGCGCGGATCGAGCGAGAGATCGGGGATCTCCAGCGCGGCGCAGATGTCGCGCAACGGGTTGGTCTTGAACGCGCCGACCAGCACGACGGCGCCGTCGGTCGTCTCGAACACGCCCGTCAGGGGATAGCCGCCCCAGGAAAAATGCCGGTCGCGTTGCAGCCACATCGCCGCTTCCTGCATCTGCATCGCGAGCATGGATTCGAACAGCGAGACCGCGACTTGTTGACCCTTGCCGGACTTCTCGCGTTGCAGCAGCGCGAGCAGAATGGCTTGAACCAGATGCATGCCGGCGGTGTAATCGCAGAGCGCGGTCGCGTAGATCGTCAGCGGTTCGTCCTGGTTGCTCTTGCGGCGCATGACGCCCGACAGCGCCTGCGCGAGAATGTCCTGACCGCCCTTGTGCGCGAGCGGACCGCTCTGGCCGAAGCCGGAGCCGAACGCGCAGATGATACGCGGGTTGATCTTCGCGAGCTCTTCGTAGCCGAAGCCCATGCGCTCCATCACGCCGGCGCGAAAGTTGTTCACGACGACGTCGGCCTCGCGCACGAGATCATAGATGATCGCCTTGCCCTCGGGCTTGCGCAGGTCGAGCGCGATCGAGCGTTTGTTCCGATTGAGGCTGCGGAACACCGGATTGTTCATGCCGTCGGGATCGTCCGGGATAGAGGTGCGCGAGAGGTCGCCCGCGCCGGGGCGCTCGATCTTGATGACGTCGGCGCCGTAATCGGCGAGCACCTGCGTCGCGCTCGGACCGAGCATCACTTGCGTGAAATCGACGACGCGGATTCCGGACAAAGGTTGCTGTGGAGACATTTGGTTTCCTTTATTCCGCCGCGACGGCGACGAGCGCGTTGGACGCGGGGATGTCGCCGGGATCGGCGCCTTGCGCGCGCAACCGCTTCTGCAAAACGCCGACATCGATATCGGCGACGTCGACATGGGTTTCGAGCGCGAGCGCGGCGGCGACGCCGGCGGCTTCGCCCATCGCCATGCACGGCGGGATTTCGCGGCTGTCGCGCTGCGCGGCGGAGGTCGCCGAATAATGCCGTCCCGCGACGAGCAATTGCGCGACGCCGCGCGGCAACATCGAACGATAGGGATAGTAATAGTCGCGGCCGCGCGCGACGCTGTCGGGGAAGTGCCGGCGCGAGGTCACGTCTTCCTTGCTCATGACGTAGACGCCGTCGAGCAGACGGGTCTGCCGAACCCCGATCTGCGGGGCGACATCGACGACGAAGGCGTTTGCGAAGCCCGGCATCCTGGCCTTGACGAAAGCGAGCAGCGCGGCGATGCGCTCGCGGCCCTGGAAGTCGGCGCGGGTGAGATCCTCGACGCTGACGCCGTCGAAGCCGGCCATATGCGGACAATTGCACCAGACGATGCCCGGCAACGGCGTTTTCAGCCACCACTTCGCCCAGGAGCCGCCGATGGTGCGCTTGGCCTCGCGGTCCACGGCGGCGAAGGCGGCTGGCTCCTCATATTCGAAACGCTCGGCCGCATCGGCGTCGACCCCCCCGAAACGAAACACGGTCGTGACGATGTACGAGCCGTGCGTGAACGGAGCGCCGGCCGAGGCCGCGACGTCGAGATCGCCGCTGGCGTCGATGACGATCTTGCCCAGGATCGCCTGCCGGCCGGCCTTGGTCTCGCAGATGACGCCGGTCGCGCGACCGTCCTCCACGATCGTCTTCGAGAACCAGCTATGCAATCTCAGATCAACCTTCGCCTCGGCGATCATGTCGTTGGCGACGCGCTTGAAACCGTCGGGATCGAAGGCGGCGGCGTAGCAGATCGGCTGCGGCTTCTGATGCGAGTGAAAGTCGAACACGCCCCAGCGCGACCATTTGCGCCATAGCGCCTCGTCGGAACGGCGTTCGGCTTCGGGCGGCGTGACGCACAGACCGAGTGCCTCCATGCGGCCGATCATCTCGCCGCAGAGACCGCGTACGCTGATCTCCTCGCCGTTGCACATGTCGTCGAGCACCAGCACCATGCCGCCCGAGGCGAGGCCGCCGAGATAGGCGTAGCGCTCCAGCAGCGCGACGGAGAGCCCGTTGCGCGCCCCCGCGACCGCCGCCGCGATGCCCGCCGGGCCGCCGCCGACCACGACGAGGTCCGCGCGCTTGACGACGGGAACGGGTCCGCCCGGCTCCTGGATAGAATCCGAAGCAATCATGTGAGGCCTCCTTCAGCCGGTATGGGAAACGTTCCAGGTGATGCAAACGCGCTCCAGCCACGAGATCACGCCGAAGAACGCCGCCGAGAACAGCGAGCCGACGACGATGGTGGCGTAGAGCAGCGGCGAGTCGAAATTGTAGGTCGCCTGGATGATGAGCGCGCCGATGCCGGTCGTCGCGCCGATCCATTCGCCGACGATGGCGCCGATGACGGAGGTCGCGGCGGCGATCTTCAGCGCCGAGAAGAGATAGGGAAGCGAACTCTTCAGCCGCAGCTTGAAGAAGATTTCCGTGTTCGACGCCGAGAGAATGCGCATCAGCTCCATCTGTTGCGGGCTCACCGCGCGCAGGCCGCGCGTCATGTTCACCAGCGTCGGGAAGAAGCAGATCAGCGCCGCGATGGCGACTTTCGCCTCCAGGCCATTGCCGAGCATCAGCACGAGAATGGGCGCGTAGGCCATCACGGGGATGGTGTGGAACATCACCGCGATCGGGAAGAACGCCTCCTCGGTCGGACGGCTGTGGACGAACAAGGTCGCCGCGAGGATCGCCAGCGCGTTGCCGATCAGGAACCCCGAGAACGCCTCGAAAGCGGTCGGCGCGAGATTGCCGAGCAGCATGCTGGCCTTGTCATAGAGCGTCGCCGCGACCGCCGTCGGCGCGGGCGCCAGGAAGGGGCGGATATGAAAGACCATCACGGCGACTTGCCATAGCAGGATCAGCGCGATCCCCGCGCCGATCGGCAGCAGACGCCGCCGCCACGCCGCCGCGCGCAGCTTGCGCGCGAATTGCTCGCGCGCGATCTCGTCGGAAGTCGGGGCGTCGCGGGACGGCGAGGTGAGGGCGGCGGCCTCCATCAGCACGTCTCCAGCACGCGGCGCAGATGCGCGGCGAGTTCGACGAACTCGGGGGTTTCGCGCATCGCGATGAAGCGCTGGACCGGCAGCGGCACCGGCACGATCTCGCGCACCCTGCCCGGCCGCGCCGCCATCAGCAGCACGCTTTGGCCCAGGAACGCCGCCTCGTAGATCGAATGCGTGACGAAAAGGATCGTCGCTCCGGTATTCTCCCAGATGCGCAGCAATTCCTCGTTGAGGCGGTCGCGGGTGATTTCGTCGAGCGCGCCGAATGGTTCGTCCATCAGCAACAGTTTGGGGTCGGTGACGAGCGCGCGGGCAATGGCGACGCGCTGGCGCATGCCGCCGGACAATTCGTGGGGATAGGAATTCTCCCAACCGGATAAACCCACCAGCGCGAGCAATTCGCGCGCGTCCTTGCCCGCGCGGCGCTTGGCGCCGCCGCCGACTTCGAGCGGCAATCGCACATTGTCGAGCGCCGTGCGCCACGCCAGCAAGGAGGCGTCCTGAAATACGAAGCCGATGTCGCGACGCGCCCGCGCCGCCGCGGCGGAAACCCCCAGCACCTGGATCTCGCCCGAGTTCGCCGTGATGAGATCCGCCACGACGCGCAGCAGCGTCGACTTTCCGCAGCCCGACGGCCCCAGCAGCGTCAGGAAGCCGCCGCGCGGCACGTCGAGGTTGATGCGATCGAGCGCGGTGGTGGTTGCGCGCTCGCTGGTGAAGCGCACCGTGACGTCGCGCAATCGGATCGCGGGCTCCTCGTCGGTCACGAGGTCTGGGGCGAGCTTCAGGGCGGACTGAGCCATCGCGGGCGTCCTCAACCGAGCTTGGGCCGATCCTTTTCCGTCAGGTCGAGAATGGCGCTGGTGAAGACCTGCTCCGGCTTGGGCTTGCCCGCCGGGAATTGCTTCAGCTCGTCGTGCAGATCGATCTGCTCCTGCCAGACGGTCGGATCGAAGCTGCCCCAGCCCTTCGCCTTGGTGCTCGCGTTGAACTCGGCGCCGAGCATCACGGGAACGGCGGCGAGTTCGTCGGCGCGCACGAGATTGGGGTATTCGGCGATCAGCAGGTCGACCGCCTTCTCCGGGTTGTCCTTGACATAGGCCCAGCCGCGTCCCGCCGCGCGCAGGAAACCCGCGAGCGCGTCGGGGTTGGATTTGAGGAAATCCGGCGTCGTGTAATAGGGCAACGCGTAGAGCTTCACGCCCTGGTCCCACAATCGCATCGTCGTGTAATCGGGTCCCAGGACTTTGAGCGCCGTCGTGTTGGTGCTCCAACCGCTGATCGCGTCGACCTGCCCCGTCACCAGCGGCGTCATGCTCGAGCCGATGATGACTTTCTCGACCTTGTCCTCGGGAACGCCGTTCTTGCGCAGCAGCGCGGACAGCAGCACTTGCCCCGTCGCCTGAATGCCGATCTTGCGGCCGATCATGTCTTGCGGCGTCTTGATCGGCGCGCGCGGCAAGGAAAAGAAAGCGTAAGGATGCTGCTGCGCGCCCACGGCGAAACAGACGACCGGCAAGCCTTGCGACGCCGCCAGCATCAGCGAGGGGCTGGAGGAGACCTGCCCGACCTCATAGCGGCCCGAGGCCACGATGGCGACGCCGTCGATATTCGGACCACCCGGTTGAATCGCGAAATCGATCTTTTCCTCGGCGAAATAGCCGAGCCGCTTGGCGACGACCTCGCCGATCTGATTGCCGCCGGTGATCCAGCCGAGTTGCATGTTCACCGGGCGATTGGCGGCGCGCGCGATGCCCGGCATCGCCGCCCCCGCCAGCGCCAAGGCGCCGCTCTTCAAGAGGCCGCGTCGCGTCGGGAACATTATCGTCGCCATGAGGAACTCCCGGAATCGCGGCGCTCGGGGCCCCGAGGCGCGCGCTTTCGAGAGGCTACGGCCATTCGGGCGCTGTTGGGAAGCGCTTAAATTCGTGATAGGCGCTGCTCTCTGGGCATCACCTCGGCGGCGGCATGCACGCGACGATATTGCGATATCTCGATCAGGTCGCGCAAGTGGGATCGATCCGTCGCGCGGCCGAGAAGCTCAATGTCGCCTCATCCGCGGTCAATCGCCAGATCCTGAAGCTCGAAGCCGAACTCGGGGTCAAGATCTTCGAGCGGCGCGGCAATGGCGTGCGGCTGACGCCGGCAGGCGAACAATTGCTTCGCCACACGCGCAATACGCTCGCCGAATGGCGCCGAACGCGGCTGGAGATCGCCGCGATCGCCGGCAACATCGTCGGCGAGGTGCGCATCATGGCGATACCCTCGCTGCTGGTGCGCGTTGTGCCGCGCGCCATTCACAGCGTCGCCGCGCGTCATCCCAACGTTTCGTTTCGCGTCACCGACGTCGACCCGGGCGAACAGCTCGAAGAGATGCGCGCGGCGCGCAATGACATCGCGCTCATCTTCATCGACCAGCGACATCGCCAATACGACATCGCGGCGCGGCTCAAGACCGCGCTCGGCGCCATCATGCGCGCCGACCATCCGTTGGCGGCGTCGCCGACGGTGACGCTGACCGATTGCGCCGCCTATCCCGTCGTGATGCTGTCCGACACTTGGTTTCTCGACGTCGCGTCGGAGGTGGAATTCGTGCATAGCGGCGCGCAATTCGCGGCGCGCGTGACCTCCAATTCGCTCATCCTGATGAAAGAGACGATGAAAGCCGGGCTTGGGATCGGATTCTTCACGCCGACCGGCTTCGTCGATGAGATCGCGCGCGGCGAATTGGTGCATCGGCCGCTCGCGGAGCCAGGCCTCGCCGCGAGCGAGATAGGGCTCTTCGTCCATCGCACGCGCGCCGGCGCGCACCACATCAGCGTCGTCGCCGAGGAACTGTCGAACGAATTGCGGGCCCTCGAAGCGGATATCCTAGCGATTCCCGCCTCACCGGCAGCGAAAGGAAGCCAACATGACTGAAGACGCGCGCTTGCCCCCGGCCGGCGCCCACATGGCTTCGGCGTTACGCGCGGCGGCGAAGAGTCCGAACCGGGTTCGCAAGGTCGGCGCCGTTCTCCTCGCCCGCGATGGAACGGAGATCGCGGTCTGCAACACCTTCCCCGATGGCGTCCGCGAGACCGACGAACGCCACGAGGGCGACGGGCGTTTCGTCTGGATGGAGCATGCCGAGCGACACGCTATCTTCGAAGCGGCGCGGCGAGGGGTCGCCACGGCGGGCGCTCATATCACCTCGACGTTCTTTCCTTGCGTCGATTGAGCGCGGGCTATCGTCGACTCCGGGATCGCGTGCCTCGACACGCCCGCGCCCGCTTTCGACGACGCCGTATGGGGATCGGCGTTCGCGCGATCACAGGTCATCCTGGAAGAAGGCGGCGTCGAGGTTCGTATCGTGAGGATGGAAGACGTTTAATTGGCCCGCACGCCATCATCCGAATTGTCGAGCGATGGCAGGGCGCGAAGCAAAGATTCCGGCTGGTGCGGTTTCGGCGCGAACGCCGGCATTCACATCGCGTGGATTGTCGCGCTTGTTCCTGATTGTTCCGCCCAGCATGGCCCTTGTCTGATGAAGAAAGAGCGCCGTCTGGTCGAGGGATCCGCGGCCCTCCGGCAGAAACGAGCAGGCCAATTGCCAGGCGTGGAAAACGCCGGGCCAGCGATTGAGGGTCGCGTTGACGCCATGCGCCCATGCCCGTTCGGCCAACCGTACGCTGTCATCGCGAAGAATCTCTTGCTCGCCCACCTCGATGAAGAGCGGCGGGAACCCGCGCAGCGACCCATGGAGCGGCGAGGCTTCCGGACATCGCGGATCGGCGCCGTCGAGATACCATTTCGCGGCCATGCGAACGCCGCTGACGCTGAAAAGCAGGTCGTGCGGCGCGTTCGTGGACAAGCTGTCGCCCGACAGCAACAGGTCCGTCCAAGGCGAGAACAGGGCGGCGGCGAAGGGCAGCCTTTTCCGCTTCGCGCGCAAACGATGGATCAGCGCCAGCGCGAGTCCGCCCCCGGCCGAATCGCCGGCGACCGCGATGTCCCGATGCCCGAGGGCCGTCAAAGCGTCCCATGCGGCCTCCGCGTCGTCCACCGCGGCGGGATACGGATGTTCGGGCGCCAGGCGATAATCGGGAACGAATACGGTGAAGCCTCTTTTGGCCAGGGACGCGGTAATCGGGCGGTGCGCCTTGGGAGAACCCGTGAAATAGCCGCCGCCATGAAGATAGAGAAGCGGCGGCTCGGCGGCGCTCGGCCGACGGGGTGACACCCGCTCGCCGACCACGCGCCCCATCATGATCTCGCGAAATTCGGCGCCCCGAGGAACAGGAAGCTTGACGCGTACGGAAATCGCGCGCGCGCCGTCCAGATCGTTCCGGCGGTCGAGCCACGGCTTCACGGTTGTGCGAATGAACGCGTTGGTCAGATGCATGCGCAGACTCGCCATCGTCGCCGGTCCCTAGGAAGCGCGACGAGGCTCGAGACGCGGGCCTTATCGTCGGGCTGTTTGCACCGTCAACTCCGGTGAGACCTTCGGGTTTCCGACAAGGAAACCAAAATTTGCACGGAGGCGCGGCGCACCAGCCTCGGCAGCGGTGAGCGAGGCGATTCGTCCCCGCGTTGAGAGCGCCATCATACCGCGGCGGCTTCGGATTTCGGCTTGCGAACATCCAGACCCGAGGCTAGCCTCGCCCTACGAAAAACGCGAAAGAACAATCGTGCTGTCGTCGGGAGGAAGCCGTGCAACCGACGAGCGTCGCCGAATTCTTTGAGAAGGCCTGAAAGCGCCATGGGCGGCCAGATTCTCGTCATCGACCAAGGCACGACGTCCACTCGCGCCATCATCTTCGACGAACGCGCGAAGCCCCGCGCAACGGCGCAGACGGAATTCCCGCAGATCTATCCGCATCCCGGTTGGATCGAACACGCCCCCGAGGACATCTGGCGCACGACGCTGTCCACCGCGCGCGAGGCGATCGCCATCGCCGGGGGCGTCGAGACCATCGCGGCGATAGGGATCACCAACCAGCGCGAGACGACGCTGATATGGGATCGGAAAAGCGGAAAGCCGATCCACAACGCGATCGTCTGGCAGGACCGGCGCACCGCCGACCGCTGCGCCGAACTCGCAGAGGCCGGCCACGCGGCTTTCGTGCGCGACCGCACCGGCCTCGTGCTCGACCCGTATTTCTCCGCGACGAAGATCGCCTGGATGCTCGATTCGGTCCCCGGCGCGCGCGCGAGGGCCGCGCGCGGCGAACTCGCCTTCGGCACGGTCGATACCTTCCTGCTCTGGCGCCTGAGCAACGGTGCGCTGCACGCCACCGACGCCACCAACGCCTCGCGCACTTCGCTGCTGAACATTCACACCGGGCAATGGGACGACGATCTGCTCGCGCTGTTCGACGTTCCACGTTCGGTTCTCCCCGAGGTTCGCGACACCGCCGGCGCGTTCGGCGCCATCGATCCCACGCATCTGGGAGCCGCCCTGCCCGTCCACGCGATGGTCGGCGATCAGCAATCGGCGCTGATGGGACAAGTGTGCCTCGAACCCGGCATGGCAAAGGCGACCTATGGCACCGGCGGGTTCATCCTCCTCAACACAGGCGCGGCGCCGGTCCGTTCCCGGCATGGCCTTCTCACCACCATCGCCTATCAGTGGGACGGCGAACGTCGCTACGCGTTGGAAGGCTCGATCTTCTCCGCCGGCGCGACGGTGCAATGGCTGCGCGACGGACTCGGCGTCATCGCCAGCGCCGCGGAAGCGGGGGTATTGGCCGCCGAATCCGACCCCGAACAGGAGGTTTATCTGGTCCCCGCCTTCGCGGGCCTCGGCGCCCCGCATTGGCGCGCGGACGCGCGCGGCGCCGTCATCGGCCTGACCCGCGGCGCCACGCGCAGGGAATTGGCGCGCGCGGCGCTGGAAAGCGTCGGCTATCAAACCGACGATCTCCTGGCGGCGATGGCCGAGGATTTCGCGGCGAGCGGCGAGGCCGGGTCGCAATCGGTCATTCGCGTCGATGGCGGCATGGTCGCGAGCGACTGGACGATGCAGTTTCTCGCCGACATCGTCGATGCGCCCGTCGACCGTCCGACCTACAAGGAGACGACCGCGCTGGGCGCCGCGTTCCTCGCTGGTTGGCGCGCCGGTGTGTATCCCGCTCCCGAGGACTTCTCTAAATTCTGGGGCCTCGACCGCCGTTTCTTGCCGACGATGAGCGACGAGATGCGTCGGAGGCGCCGCGCTGGATGGCGGGCGGCGGTCGAGGCGACATTGCATCGGCGGTAACGGCGGCGGGGAAGATCAGTCTCCACGGATCGTGACTTGGCCGCGATCACCATCCACGACGACAGCGGCTCCTCCCGCAATGGCGTCGAAGACGCCTCGAACATTGACGACGGCCGGAATGCCGAACTCGCGCGCGACGATCGCGCCGTGCGAGAGATAGCCGCCGATTTCGACGACGATGCCTTGCGCGCTCAAGAAGAGCGGCGTCCAACTCGGGTCCGTTGAACGCGCGACGAGAATGCCGCCTTCGCGCAACGCAGCCGCGTCGGTGGGCACGGACAGTTTGCGAGCGAAGCCGCTCGCCACGCCCGGCGAGGCGGCGATGCCTTGCCTCACACCGCCGCGTTTCGCGGGAACGGATGCAATCGGCGCGGGCGTGGTCTTCGCATCGGCGGATTCGAAGATGACGTCCGCCGGCGGCTCCGCGTCGCGCCAGCGCTTCAGTTGTTCGCGTCGATCGGAGACGAGTTCGCGCGCGCCGGCGCCCGACCAATCCCCGTGAACGAAAGCCAGGATGTCGGCGGGCGTCAGCATGAAGACGTCGTCCCGGCGCTCCAGTATCCCGGAGGCGGCCATGCGATCCCCGAATGCGAGCGCGACGTGGCGGGAAACGCCGAATATGGCGACGAGGGCGGATTTGGATTGCTCGCGCAGACGAAAACCCTCTTCCGTTCGGCGCATGAGCCAAGCCAGAAGCCGCCGAGCGAAAAACGGCAGGATGGCGAGCCGCGCCTCCGCGTCCCTTCGCGCGCGGCGCGCGGTATCGGGATCATGCGTGGCGGCGCCGAGGTCGCGCGCGAAGGCCCTTATCGCGTTTGGCGTTTCCGCCCATCGCGGGCTGGCGACGTCGATTTCGTTGAAGCCTCGATGGCCGTATTTATCCAACCAATCCGTGATCGCGGCGTCGAAATCAGGGCCTTCGTCGCCGTGACGCGCGACGATGTCGCGCAGTTCGTAGGCGTGTTGCGCGCTGACGACGCCGCCCTGCCCCGACATGAGCCCTCCGAGCAGCGGCTCGACCTCCCCGGCGGCGAGATATCTGCCGGCGACCTGCCGCGCGAGCGAGAGCCAGATCGTCCCCGTCGCATTGGCGAGCATGAAAGGCAGTCGCCAGTCACGCCAGCTTTTCGCGATCCAGAATTCCATCAGCTCCGCGTTCGAGAGCACGCGGAGATCGCTTCGCAGGCAGGCCTTCACGCCCGCCTCGACGCTTTCGATGTCCGCCGACAAAGTCGCCCGTCGCCGCCATATTTCGCGCATGAGGCGCAGCTTCGCTAGGCCGCGCCGTAGACCCAAGCGTGCCGAGCGTGGGTCGGACGGAATCGAGATGACCGGCTGAAAGCCGCCGAACGTCTCGTTGGTGTCGGCCGGAGGAATGCCCCAGGCGTCGTAGCTGGAATATTGCATAGCCGAGATATTGATATAGAGCCGCCCCTCAAATCGGCGGATGATCCACATGCCTTTGGGCTCGCTGTAGCCGGATATGTGGTGCAGATCGAAGAAGGTTTGGCGGGACCAGACTTCGCTGGGCGCCCACGACATCGGCGAGACGACGCCCGACACGATTTCCTTGAAATTGGCGTTCGACCAGATCGTCGGTTGATCCGCGATCTCGGGATAGGTTCGCCTCCGCAACGCCGTGATCGGGCGCGTCTGCAAAAGGACGATGCGCGCGCCGTCGAACGCCCATTCGATGTCCTGCGGGCTTTCGCCGTCGCTGAAGGCCGCGTGCACCCGCGCGGCGAGCCGCGCCAGGGAGGCCGTCATGGCTGACGGCAGAGCGCCGGAATCGCCCCGCAGCGGAGAAAGCTCCGATATGCCCAAGTCGATGTGGCCGCGCGCCGGCGTGGCGCGTCCGCCGACGAGTTTATCGCCGAGCCCCGGAACGGTCTCGACGACGAACCGATCGCGCCGACCGCCGGTGGGATCGGCGGTGAAGACGACGCCCGCCGCCACGGGTTCGTCGGCGTTCGGCGCCGTGATCATTTCGCAGACCACGACGGCGCAGCGCACGTCCGCGTCGGCGATGCCGAACCGGCGCCGATAGGCGACGGCTTGCGGCGTCCAGAGCGAGGCGTGACATTGGCTGACGGCGCGCAGGATCGCGTCGAGGCCCTCGGCGTTGAGAAAACTTTCGTGGATGCCGGCGAAAGCGTGTGTCTCGCCATCCTCGCCCGTGGCGCTGGAACGCACGGCGACGGGTTTTCCCCAAAACCCCGCCGCGTTCATCGCGGCCTCCAGCGAAGCGCGCAGGTCCTCCGTCGGCAGCGCTTCGGCGAGACCGACGCGAATGTCGGCGAGACTTTGCAGCGCGGCGGGGTCGCCGAGGTCGGCCACACCGATCGCCGCCGCCTTCGCCACCAGCGGGGCGACGGACTCGAGGGCCATCGCGCCGTCATAG
>Ga0302319_10013393_pt1 | contig 15379 bp, 10 predicted proteins | sample Bog_T0_2_FD_203319 | JGI IMG/M metagenome (GOLD analysis project Ga0302319, IMG submission 203319) | Peat permafrost microbial communities from Stordalen Mire near Abisko, Sweden - Bog_T0_2 | ecosystem: Environmental > Terrestrial > Soil > Wetlands > Peat | place: Sweden: Abisko, Stordalen Mire... | reverse complement strand
AGCGACTCGGCTGCCGACGCTGTCGCTCCCGGCGATTCGGGGGGCGACACGAGCACCGTGACTCCGACCGATTCCGGGCCGGGCGATGCGGGACAGGACGCGATCGACGCGTCGAACGACACGAACACGCCCGACACGTCCGATGACACCGACGCCGCCGACGGCGCCACGGGCGCCCGCGAGACCCTCGTCGACTCCTTCGTCGCGTGATCATCTCATGACCTCGGGGGATTCGAAGCGGCCGCCGTCGGCCCCTCCCCCGCCCCGTTCGAGCTCGTTTCCGCCGCCGTCACGAGCGAGCACTGCGCCTCCCTTGTCGCGTGCGACCACGACACGTCCGAGCGCGATGCCTCCCGCGCCGCAGCACGAGAGCCCCCCGCCTTTGCGTCGGACGACCCCTCCGCCGGGCGCGCGTGCCGCCTCCGCGCGCGCGGCGCAACCGGGGGCGACGAGCGCAGCTCCCGGACCCGCGCGCCCCTCGACGCGTCCCCCTTCGCGCGTCTCGTTCCCATCGCTCCGGTTCGCCGCGATCGACTACGACCTGGCGAACGCCGCGCGCCGCGTGATCGAATCGGCGCTCGGCGTCGTGCGCGGCGAGCGTGTCGTTCTCATCGTCGACAAGGACCGCCGTGACGTCGGCTCGGCCCTGCTCGAGGTTGCGCGCGACCTCGGCGCCGATCCGATCGTGCACGAGATCGAGTCACACGGCGATCGTCCGATTCGACAGCTCCCCGAGCCGATCCGCGCTGCGATGGCGCGCGCGCAGGCGAGTTGCCTGTCGATCGGCTTCGAGGACGGCGAGATCGGCATGCGCCACGAGCTGCTCGTTCTCGTTCGCACCCTGTCGCTCCGTCACGCGCACATGATTGGCGTCTCGCGCCGCTCGCTCATCGCCGGTTTCTCCGTCGACCACTCGCGCATCCTGTCGACCACGCTCGCCGTACGAACGCGGCTGCGTCCCGATTCCCTCCTCCGCTTGCGCACGCCCGCGGGCTCCGACCTCGAGGTCCGCCTCGATCCGACGTCGCGATGGACGGAGCACGTCGGCGTGATTCGTCCTGGGAAATGGGAGAACCTTCCCTCGGGGATGCTGACGACCTGTCCGGCGCTCGTGCGTGGCGTCTTCATCGCCGACGCGAGCATCGGGAGCCATTTCGGCCAGGTGGCCGGGCTGCTCGACAAGACCCCGCTGCGACTCGAGATCGAGAACAGCACCTGCAAGAGCGTCAGGTGCTCCGACCGCGCACTGCAGCGCGAGGTCGAGGCGTACCTGGGACGCGAGCACAATCTCTCGCGCGTCGGCGGCGTGTCCATCGGGACGAACGTGGGCATTCTCGCGCCGACGGGCGAGCTCGTCGCCGACCAGAACCTCCCCGGTTTGCACATCGTCTTCGGATCCGCCGTCCCCGAACAGACCGGGGCGTCATGGTCCACGCGGGCGCAGCTGCCGATGACCTGCGCGCTCGCGGACGTCGATCTCGACGGCGCGCCCCTTCTGCGCGCCGGGCGCTACATGGTTACATGACGGGGTGAGCGAGCACGGCGTCCTCCTCGAGATCGCATACGACGGCACCGCCTACGCAGGGTGGGCGCCGCAGCGGGAGACACGCACCGTACACTCGGTCGTCACCGGGGCCATCCACGCGCTCGACCCGCGCGCGTCCCTTCCGCGCGGCACGAGTCGAACGGACGCGGGCGTGCACGCGGACGGTCAGTTGGCCACGTTCGATGCGACGCTCGTCATCCCGCCGCGGGGATGGGTCCTCGCGCTCAATCAGCACCTGCCGGACGACGTGTGTGTGCGCAGAGCTCGCGCGGTCGCGCCGGGGTTCAATCCGCGGTTCGCCGCACGAGGCAAGCGCTACCGCTACCGAGTGCTGCTCGATCGGATCCGCGACCCTCGCTGGACGAACCGCGCCTGGCGCATCGGCTGGCCGCTGGATCTCGAACGGCTGGCTCGCGCGGCGCGTCACTTCGAAGGGACGCACGACTTCGCTGCCTTCCGCTCGTCGCACGACCCTCGGAGCGATACTGTAAGGACCATGACGCGCGTCGCCGTCGAAGCGGGGGAAGACCCGCGCATCGTCGGCATCGTCGTGGAGGGGTCGTCGTTCCTCTACAACATGGTCCGAATCATGGTCGGCACGCTGATGGACGTCGCGCGCGGGAAGCTCTCGGAAGACGCGGTCGTCCTCGCGCTCGCAGGGAAGTCGCGGGCCCTCGCAGGGACGACCGCACCAGCGCACGGGCTCACGCTGGAGCACGTCGATGTGGAGCTTCCGGAAGGAGCCGGTGAGCCATGGCCGCGTTGAGCAAGGCCGGCGACATCCAGGTGCGCGCGGCGCTCCCCGGCGAAGGGCGCGCGATCGCGGGGCTCTGGCGCGAGCTCTGGGATGCGCATGAAGCGTGGGGCGGCTACCCGGGCTCGCACGACGAGCGCGTGTATGGGCAGCTCGCCGGACGCCTCGAGGAGGACGCGCGCGTCCGCGCCGGGCAGCCGGTGCTCGGACGCCACGTGCATCTCATCGGCACGTGGCGCGGGACGGTCGCGGGGCAAGTGGAGGGGTGGTTCGAGCGCCACGGGGCCGACGGCTCGACGCCGTACACGTGTGAAGTGCGATCGCTCATCGTCCAGGCGCAGATGCGCGTTTCCGGGCTGGGGCGTGCGCTCCTGGACGAGCTCGCGCAGACGGCTCGTCGCATGGGGCGCGGGTCACACGTCGTGCTCGCGGCCGAGGTGCTCGAGCCAAACCCCGCGCACGGCTTCTACACGCGATGCCTCTACACGCCCGTCTCGTACAACCAGCGGATCGTGACCTCGCTGGGTGCCGCGGCGCCGGTGGGGGGGCACGGGATGGGAGCGCGCGTGGCCGATGCGCGTGACGCGTTTCCCATCGCCCAGCTCGAGTCGATGTTGGCCTCGCGCCGTCGTGAGGCTGGCGACATGCGCTTCGACTGCGCGCGACAGGTCGACGCAGCCGTTCTTGGTGGGATCGCGGCACACCTGGCGCGCACGTCGTCGAGCGAGCCGTCGGAGCTCGTGGCGTACGACGCGCACGGCGACGTCCGCGGATCGGCCACCCTCGCCGTGGCGCTCCTCGAGCCTCCGTTCCTGCCTGTGAAGCGGGCCATCCTCGGGCGTTTCGCGATCGACACGGCCTGCAACGTGGGTGCATGCGTGGCGGCGCTCGTCGCGCTCGGATCGCGCCTGGCTGCATCGCGCGGCGCGCCAACGATGGAGCTCACCGATCTCACCCCTCCGGGGACGCCGTTGTACGAAGCGGCGCTCGCGACCGGCGCGCGCCCCTGGTCGCGCGTGGTCGAGCGCTTGACCGGCTGAGCCGAACGGGGCCGGTGGTGAGCGGTCGCGCGAGGAAACTTGCCTCGCGGACGACGAGTGCGATCCTTCGTCCTAAATGAGAATCGCCTATCTCTTGGTGGCCGCTGCGACCGTCTCGACTTTCGTGGGGGGGCCAGCCTTCGCGCAGCAGCCGCCCAAGGCCACGCCGGCCACCGTGCAGACGAAGGACGCCGCGCCCCCGCGGCCCGGGGCCATCGCGCAGTCGCAGGCCGAGGCGCAGCGATTGTCGGATGCGTTCGTCGCCGTCGCCGACAAGGTGGGCCCGAGCGTCGTCCAGATCGACGTGACGGTTCGTGAGGAGGGGGCCGACCAGGTGCTGCGGTGGCTCGGCGGGCGCGGCGATTCGCCGGTCGCGCGCGGCACGGGCTCCGGCGTCCTGTTCTCGCCCGAGGGGGCGATCCTGACGAACAACCACGTCATCGACGGCGCGCTGACGATTGCCGTTCATTTGCGCGACGGCCGCGTCGTCCCTGCGCGCCTGCTGGGACGCGACCCCGACACCGATCTCGCCGTCATCAAGATCGACGCGACCGGGCTCGTGCCCGCGCACTTCGCCGATTCGGACGCCGCGCGCGTCGGCGAGTGGGTGGTCGCGATCGGCTCTCCGTTCGGCTTCAGCAACACGGTCACCGCCGGGATCCTGAGCGCGAAGGGGCGCGGAAACCTGAGCGAGAACCAAATCGAAGACTTTCTCCAGACCGACGCGAGCATCAACCAGGGAAACTCCGGAGGTCCGCTCTGCGACCTCGACGGCAAGGTGCTCGGCATCAACGCCATGATCCTCGGGACGCGCACGGGCAGCTTCGGCATCGGGTTCGCCATCCCGTCGAACATGGCGCGCCGCGTGGCCGAGCAGATCACCAAGACCGGGCACGTCGAGCGCGCGACGATTGGCATTCAGGCGCAGGACCTGACGCCCGATCTCGCCGCGGCCTTCAAGCTCGACGTGCGCGCCGGTGCGCTCGTCGATCAGGTTCAATCCGACGCGCCGGCGGCGAAGGCCGGCGTCAAGCCGGGCGACGTCATCGCCGCGGTCGGAGGACACCCGGTGCACGATCGGGTCGACCTGATGCGCGAGATCCTCTCGCACGACGTGGGTGACAGCGCGGTGCTCGAGATCATCCGCGGCGGGAAGCACTACGGCGCGAACGTGACGCTCGGCGCGCGGCACGAGGAGCCGGTCGAGCCGGTGCCGGTGCAGCAGCAAGGGGTCCCGCAGGTAGGCATGGGCCTCCGGGTGCGGGATCTCACGGCGCAGCAGGCGCAGCAGGTCGGGTACACGCATGGCGGCGGGGCGACGGTCATCACCGACGTGTCGCCGGGGTCGTCGGCCGATCGGGCGAGCCTCAAGGCGGGTGACATCATCGTGGAGTGCGACGGCATACCCAACCCCACGGCCGCGGATGTGCAGAAGGCCGCCGCAGACGGTGAGCTCATCGTGCGGGTGCAGCGGCGCGGGTCGGCGTTCTATGCCGCGCTGAAGAAGTGACCCGAGGGGAGGAGCCCCGGCGGCTCCACCCGGGTTGCGCGCGGGCGCGCTCGATGCGATAGCGTCGCCATCCGCATGATCGAGATTCGCCAAGTACCCATGGGCGGCGACGTCCGCGATTTCCTCGACGTCGTCTCGTACATCTACGCCGACGAACCGAACTTCATCCGGCCGCTCGACCAGGACCTGAAGGACCGGCTCAACCCGAAGAAGAACCCCCTCTTCGAGCACGCCGAAGGGACGATCTTCCTCGCGTACCGGAACGGCAAGTGCGTCGGGCGCATCACTGCGACGATCGACCACGAGCACCTCGCTCGGTACAACGACGCGACGGGCTTCTGGGGTTTCTTCGACACGGTCGACGATGAAGAGGTGGCGAAAGAGCTCCTCGCGCGCGCCGAGGCGTGGCTGCGCGGCAAGGGGATGAAGCGGGCGCGCGGGCCGCTGTCGATGTCGATCAACGAGGAGCTCGGGTGCCTCGTCGAAGGGTTCGATACGCCGGCGGTGTTCATGAACCCGCACCACCACAAGTACCAGTCGGCCCTCATCGAGAAGGCCGGGTACACCAAGCTCAAGGACTTCTTCGGCTGGCACTACACGGTCGGCGACCTCAACGCGCGCGCCAAGCGCGGTCACGACGAGATCCTCGCCCTGCCGGAGGTGAAGAGCCGCACGGTGGACATGAAGCACGTCGAGCGCGACGTCGGGATCATCGTCGACGTGTTCAACGACGCCTGGGCCGACAACTGGGGCTTCGTGCCGGCGACGAAGAACGAGGTCCGCAAGATGGCCTCCGACTTCAAGCTGATCCTGGAGCCGCAGATCACCCGCATCGTGACCATCGACGGCGAGCCGGCGGCCGTCGCCGTGGCGATCCCGAACCTGAACGAGATCGCGAGCGACCTCGACGGGAAACTGTTCCCACTCGGAATCTTCAAGCTGCTCTACCGGCTGAAGATCACAGGGCCGAAGAGCGCGCGGCTCATCATCCTCGGCATCCGCCAGAAGTACCGACACATCCGCAAGTACGCGGGCCTGAGCGCCTTCCTCTACGCGGAGCTGAACGACAGCGGGCGGAAGCTCGGCATCGAGTGGGGCGAGCTGGGGTGGACGCTCGAGGACAACGGGCCGGTGAACGCGGGGATCCGAATGATGGGCGCGAAGCCGTACAAGAAGTACCGCGTGTTCGATCGCGAGCTCGCGTCGTGAAGGTCCTCGTCACAGGGGCCAGCGGGTTTCTCGGCAGCCACATCGCCGAGCAGCTCTCGCGCGAAGGGCACACCGTGCGCGCGCTCGTTCGCAAGACGAGCAAGCGCGACTTCCTCGAGCGCCTGCCGAACATCGAGCTCGCCTACGGGAGCGTCGAGGACGCGGACAAGGTCGCTGACGCGGTCAAAGGGGTGGACGCGATCATCCACTCCGCGGGCCTCGTGAAGGCGCGCTCGCCCGAGGAGTTCCGGAAGACGAACGTCGACGGGACGCGCAACCTCATCGAGGCGGCGAAGAAGCATGCGCCGAAGCTGAAGCGGTTCGTCCTCGTTTCGAGCCTGGCGGCCGTCGGTCCTTCGCTGGACGGGAAGCCCGTCGACGGCGGCGGTGTCGGCAAGCCCGTCACGCACTACGGCCGCTCGAAGCAAGAGGCCGAGGCGGTCGTCCTCGCGGCGAAGAACGAGCTCCCGGTGGTCATCCTCCGCCCGGGGGCGATCTATGGCCCCCGCGACCAGGAGATCTTCGCGTTCTTCCAGTCCGTGCACCGCGGCGTCCTGCCGACCATCGGCAAGGGGGACAGCACGATCAGCATGATCTACGGCTCGGATTGCGCCGAGGCGTGCATCAAGGCCATCACCGCCGACGTGCCGAGCGGCTCGACGTACTTCGTCGAGGACGGCGAGCCGCACGGGTTCCGCGCGATGGTCGAGGCGATCGAGGCCGCTCTGGGGAAGAAGGCGCTCGTGCGGCTGAACCTGCCGCTGCCGGTGATATGGCTCGCCGCGGTGTCGAGCGAGCTGTACGGAAAGCTCGCGAACAAGGCCGTGATGCTCAATCGCGACAAGATGAACGAGATCCGCCAGCCCCACTGGGTCTGCAGCGCCGAGAAGACGCGCACCGACCTCCAGTGGGAGCCGCGGGTGACGCTGGGCGAAGGGACGCAGCTGACGGCTCGCTGGTACCGGGACAACGGCTGGCTCTGACGATACTGAACGGTTGCGCCGCTATCAGAGCCCACTCCATCACCACGCCCCCGATCACCACGCCCCCAGTCGTCATTCCGAGCGGAGCGAGGAATCCCAGCGTCACGGGGATCCCTCGTCGCTTCGCTCCTCGGGATGACGGTGGGGGGGCGCCCGACGACGGGCGGGTTTGCGAATAACCGCGGCCGGCACTACGTTCCCCCAGCTCAATCAGTCACGTTTTCACGTTTTCATTCACGAGATGCGGAACCGCCGTTCATGATCACTTGGGCACTGAAGAAGCTCCTCGGCACGTCTCACGAGCGCGAGGTGAAGAAGCTGCGTCCGCGCGTCGAGGCGATCAACGCGCTCGAGGCCGGCATCGCGAAGCTCTCCGACGCCGAGCTCAAGGCCAAGACGGCCGAGTTCAAGACGAAGCTCGATAACGGCGCTTCGCTCGACGACATCCTCCACGAGGCGTTCGCCGTCTGTCGTGAGGGGGGGAAGCGCATCCTCAAGATGCGCCACTACGACGTCCAGCTCATCGGCGGAATGGTCCTCCACAAGGGGTCGATCGCCGAGATGCGCACCGGAGAAGGGAAGACGCTCGTCGCCACGCTCCCCTGCTACCTGAACGCGCTCGAAGGGAAGGGCGTCCACGTCGTCACCGTGAACGACTACCTCGCCACGCGCGACGCGGCGTGGATGGGGCGGCTCTACGGGTTCCTCGGGCTCACGACCGGCACCGTCGTCCACTCGCAGGGTGAGTTCGAGAAGAAGGCGGCGTACCGCGCCGACATCACGTACGGCCAGAACAACGAGTTCGGCTTCGACTACCTGCGCGACAACATGAAGTTCAGCGCGCTCGACTACGCGCAGCGCGATCTCAACTACGCCATCGTCGACGAAGTGGACTCGATCCTCGTCGACGAGGCGCGCACGCCGCTCATCATCAGCGGCCAGGGCGAGCCGTCGAGCCACAAGTACCGGCAGATCAACGAGGTCATCCCGCGCCTGCGCAAGGACGAGCACTACGTCGTCGACGAGAAGGCGCACTCGGTCACCCTGACCGACGACGGCGTCGACTCCGCGCAGAAGCTGATGGGCATCAGCAACCTGTACGACCCGGTCAACCTCGAGTCGCTCCACATCCTGAACCAGTGCCTGCGCGCGCACTCGTTGTACCGGCGCGACGTGAACTACCTCGTCGCCGAGGACGGCAAGGTGCTCATCATCGACGAGTTCACCGGGCGCGTGCTCCCGGGGCGAAGGTGGAGCGACGGCCTGCACCAGGCGGTCGAAGCGAAGGAGAACGTGCGGATCCAGGAAGAGACCCGCACGATGGCGACCATCACGTTCCAGAACCTGTTCCGGCTCTACAAGAAGCTGGGCGGCATGACCGGAACGGCCGACACCGAGGCCGAGGAGTTCCACTCGACCTACAAGCTCGGGGTCACCGTCATCCCGACGAACAAGCCCATCCTGCGGCAGGACTACGAGGACCTCGTCTACAAGACCGAGCGCGAGAAGTTCACCGCCGTCATCAACGAGATCAGCGAGTACCACGACCGCGGGCAGCCGGTTCTCGTCGGCACGACGAGCGTCGAGAAGAGCAGCGCCATCGCGCGCATCTTGAAGTCGAAGAAGATCCCGCACGCCGTCCTGAACGCCAAGCAGCACGAGAAGGAAGCCTTCGTCGTCGCGCAGGCCGGTCGCAAGGGCGCCATCACGGTCTCGACCAACATGGCCGGTCGCGGGACCGACATCATCCTCGGCGGCAACCCGGAGATGCTCGCGCGGCTCGAGTTCAAGGAGCAGAACCGGGACGAGAAGGCGGAGCCCGAGGAGTTCCAGAAGTTCGTCGAGAAGCACGAGGCGGCGTGCAAGGCGGAGGGGGAAGAGGTCAAGGCGGCCGGCGGTCTCCACATCGTCGGCACCGAGCGGCACGAGTCGCGGCGCATCGACAACCAGCTCCGCGGACGCGCCGGGCGACAGGGCGACCCGGGCTCGTCGCGCTTCTATCTGTCGCTCGAAGACGACCTGATGCGCATCTTCGCGGGCGACCGCGTGAAGGCGCTCATGGAGCGCATGGGGATGCCGGACGACGAGCCGATCGAGCACCCGTGGGTGAGTAAATCGATTGGAGATGCGCAGACGAAGGTCGAAGGGCGCAACTTCGACATCCGGAAGAACCTGCTCGAGTACGACGACGTGATGAGCGAGCAGCGGAAGACGGTCTATACGATCCGTCAGCAGCTGCTCCTCGGCATCTACAAGCCGGAGCGCCTGGACGACGACGGCAAGCCGACCGGCAAGATGCGCGACATCAAGCCGCTGGAGAGGCTCGGCGAGGAAGTGAAGCCGGCGGTCGAGCAGATGATCGTCCACTACGGGACGCCTCTGGCGACGCCGGGCCCCAACGGAGAGCCGCCGCCGCCGCGACCCATGAAGGTCTCGGACGTGAAGGAGCTCTACTCGATCGATTCGCTCCGCGAGGACATCTACAAGTTCTGGGGCTACCGCATCGACTTCAAGGAGAGCGAGGCGAAGGAGCCGCAGAAGGTCTACGACCGCCTCCTCACCGAGATCACGCAGTCGCTCACCGAGCAGCGCGAGCGCTTGCTCGATCTCGCCGACGGGATCCTCGGCGCGATCGTCGAGGAGAGCTGCCCGTCGAGCAAGCCGCCGGAGGACTGGGACTGGAAGGGAATCCGGGGCGCGTTCATCGAGCACTTCGGCGCGAAGCCGGTCGACTACGAGTCGACGGTCGACCAGGAAGAGGTCGCGCACCGGCTCTACACGCAGGCCGAGAAGATCATCGAGGCGAAGGAGAAGGAGCTCGGGACGGAGCTCATTCTGCGCATCTTCCGCCACTTCTATCTGGAGGAGATCGACCGCGCGTGGGTCGAGCACCTCACGAACATGGAGCACCTGCGGGACGGCATCGGGCTCCGGGGCTACGGGCAGAAGGACCCGAAGCAGGAGTACAAGAAAGAGGGCTACGACCTCTTCATCAACATGATGGCGGCCACGAGCAGCAACGTCGCGACGAAGCTGTTCAAGGTGCAGGTGCAGAAGGAGACGGAGATCGAGCGCATCGAGCGGGAGGACGCCGAGCGTCACGCCGCGCAGCAGCGCGCGATGCAGACGCGCCACGGGTCCGAGGTGGACGGCGCGGAGCCCGACGCCGGGGCGGTCGCTCCGTCGATGCCGCCGCGCCCGCAGCCGAAGCAGATTCAGCAGCCGGCGCAGCGACAGGGGCCGAAGATCGGGCGGAACGACCCGTGCCCGTGTGGTAGCGGTCAAAAGTTCAAGAAGTGCCACGGCGCGGCGCTGGAAGACGGCTCGGAGCCCGACGACGCCAGCCCGTAGTCACTCTCACCGTCATTCCGAGGCCGTCCGCGGCCGAGGAATCCTGTAGGTCCGGGCTTCGCGGGCTAGGCGAGACGTTCGCGGCGAGCGCCTACGTAGATTCTTCGCGGCGCTTCGCGCCGCTCTGAATGACGAGCTTGGGTGATGCGCGCCGGGCCCGTGAACCGCGTTTCCGATCTCCGCGCGTTTGCTCTAAAGTGCGCGGCCATGCGAACCCCTCGTCGCCTTGGTGCTCTCGTCACCGCGTGCACGCTCGCCTGCGCCTCGCTGCCGCTCATCGCGTGCGGCGAGTCGGGTGGCGCTCAGAGCGCGCACATCAAGCCGGACAACATGCCCGACGGGCAGCAGTGGACCGGCGTCTACTTCAACCCGGTGTTCGGCTACCTCCACGTCGTGCAGAACGACGACAAGGTCATCGGCAAGTGGAAGCGCGCCGACCAGAGCGCGTGGGGCGAGCTCTCCGGCGTCGCCACCGGGAACGTCGTGCACTTCCAGTGGACGGAGCACAAGTACGGGCTGGTCGGCCCGGCCGCGGAGGCCGCCGGCAAGGGGTACTTCGTCTACAAGGTGAACACCGACAAGACGGGCGAGCTCGACGGCGAGTACGGCATGGGGAGCGACGAGGTCGGCGGGACCTGGCACAACGTCAAGCAGACGAACAAGCAGCCCGACCTGAACTCGATCAAGGGCGACATGCAGGGGACCGCGCCGCCTGCGGCCAAAGACAGCTGGCAGTGAGCGGGGCGAATCTCTCCGCAGGACCCACGCGACCCTCACCCCCTTCCCCTCTCCCACGAGGGGAGAGGGGAGTCAGCGAGTCCGGCTACCCCTCTCCCTTCATGGGAGAGGGGGCTGGGGGGTGAGGGTCGCGAGGGAGGGGGACCTGGGGGGTGAGGGTCGCGAGGGAAGGGGACCTGGGGGGTGAGGGTCGCGAGGGAGACGGCTAGGAACGTTAGGCGCGGGGTCGAAGCAGTCGTAGAGGTTTTCTCATGCAGGATGCGGAGCGCGGTCTTCAGTTCGTCGAACCGCCGATTTTCGAGCGTGGTGCCAAGGGTCGCTCCGGCGTTTCACTCGCGCCGCTCGACGTGCCTCTCGTGTCGGCTGCGGCCCTCTTCGGCGCCAGCGCGCGGCGGGAGGAGGCGGGCCTGCCCGAGGTGAGCGAGCCCGAGGTCGTGCGTCACTTCGTGCGGCTGTCGCAGCAGAACTTCGCGATCGACACGCAGTTCTATCCGCTCGGCTCGTGCACCATGAAGTTCAACCCCAAGGTGAACGAGTGGGCCGCGCGCCTGCCGGGGTTCGCGCGCCTCCACCCGTACGCGCCCGAGGAGATGATGCAGGGGGCGCTCGAGCTGATGGTGCGGCTCGAGAAGGCGCTCGCCGAGATCGTCGGGATGGACGCGGTGAGCCTTCAGCCCGCGGCCGGCGCGCAGGGGGAGCTCGCGGGGCTCATGATGATCCGCGCGTACCACGCGGAGCGGGGGCGCTCGCCGAAGCGGGTGCTCATCCCGGACACGGCGCACGGGACGAACCCCGCGTCGTGCACGCTGAACGGGTTGACCGCGGTGCCGTTCCTCGGAGGTGCCGACGGCATCATCCACCCCGAGCACATCGCGAACCTGCTCGACGACGACACGGCCGCGATCATGATCACGAACCCCAACACGCTGGGGCTCTTCGAGACGCACCTGCCGACGATCGCCAAGATGGTCCACGAGAAGGGGGGCCTCGTGTACGGCGACGGCGCGAACCTGAACGCGCTGATGGGGCGCGCGCGGCCGGGGGATCTCGGGATCGACGTGATGCAGTTCAACCTGCACAAGACGTTCACGACGCCGCACGGTGGCGGCGGGCCGGGGTGCGGTCCGGTGGCGTTCAAGCGGGCGCTCGAGCCGTTCCAGCCGAAGCCGACGGTGCGCTTCGCCGACGGCGCGTACTCGCTCGATTACGACCGGCCGAAGAGCATCGGGCGGCTCCGGAGCTTCCTCGGGAACTTCGGGATGATGGTGCGCGCGTACGCGTACATCCGCGAGATGGGGCCCGAGGGGCTGAAGTCGGCGACGGACCTGGCGGTGCTGAACGCGAACTACGTGCGCGTTCGGCTCGGCGAGTGGTTCCCGCCGGCGTTCGATCGCACGTGCATGCACGAGGTGATCGTGAGCGACAAGCGGCTCCAGAAGGAAGCCGGCGTGAAGACGCTCGACATCGCCAAGCGGCTCATCGACTACGGGGTTCACCCGCCGACCGTGTACTTCCCGCTCGTGGTCGCCGGCGCGATGATGATCGAGCCGACGGAGACCGAGTCGAAGGAGACGCTCGATCAGTTCGTCGAAGCGATGCAGGCGATCGCGAAGGAAGCGCTCGAGAAGCCGGAGATGCTCCACGATGCGCCTTCGGTGACGCGGCTCGGTCGCCTCGATGAGGCGCGCGCGGCCCGGAAGCCGACGCTGCGCTGGCGTCCGAGCGAGGCGCCCGTGTCTTCGTCAGGGGCGCCCGAAGCGCGTCGCTAGCGATGCCGGTCTCTGTGGCGCTCGCGAGAGATCCGTCCGTCGCGGGGCCTCTCGGGAGTCTCGCGCTCTCGGTGGTGCGGCCCGCCGTGCCGATGATGATCGTGCGCGCGGTGAAGTGGCACCGCGATCTCGAGCGGCTGGGGATTCATGCGCCGCTGGTCGTCGTGCACGATATCGGTCTGCTCTACGCGGCGCCGAAGGAGCAGATGCAGCAGGGGCCGCGCCCGGCGCTCGAGAGCCTCGCGCCGCAAGGGAGCCCCTTGCGCGATCTCGCCACGAAGTACCGAGCGATCGTGGACGAGATCGCGGCGAGCGAGGCGAGCGTGAAGGCCCGCACGCTTCGCCTGGGGGACGATCTGGTGGTCGTGCTGCTGGCGCGCGTGCTCGGTGCCGTCGGTGGGCGCGCGGCGACGGTGCGCGCGCCGTATGCGGCGGGCGTGCCGTTCGACCCCGAAGTGGTGCGCGATCTGGACCCGCAGCTCGCGGGGCTGTGGAACGCGGTGCCACGCGCGTTCGACACGTCGATGCTCGAAGCGCTGGTGAGGTCGCGCTTGCACGTGCTGACGCTGGCCGACGCCATCGACATCGATACGCTGCGCCTGCTCGGGATGCTGGGGGCCGAGTCGGGGGCGGCGTCGGCGCTCGCGCAGGTGGATCTGCTCGCGGCGATGACGACGCCCGAGGCGAACGACATCGTGAACTTCTCGCTCGAGCTATTGCCGAGCGTTCTCGAGACGCGGCGCGCGCGGGCGACCGGGACGCACGCCGTGTCGGGGTACGCAGGGGTCGGGGGGAAGGGGTCGCTCGACTCGATGGTGCTCTCGGAGCTCGCGTGGGACGACGACGAGCTGGCGCGCCGGATGGCCGAGGGGGAGCTGCTCTATTACACGCGCGACCAGGCGCCGGAGCCTGCGCGGCGGCTGCACTACGTGCTGATCGATGCGTCGGCGTCGATGCGCGGGGACCGGCAGGTGTTCGCGCGTGGGCTGGCCATCGCGCTCGGGAAGAAGCTTCAGCTGGCGGGCGAAGAGGTCTGGTTCCGGTTCTTCGATTCGCGCCTGTACGACGTGCAGCGCGCGCGCGAGCGGCAGCTGCCGGCGGCGTACTTGCTCGGGTTCAAGGGGGAGCGCGGTCGCCATCCGGCGCGCGTGTTCGCGCAGCTGGCGACCGAGCTCGGGTTGACGCGGTCGCGCGAGCAGCGGGATCTGGTGGTGCACCTGGTGACGCACGCGGCGCTCCACGTGCCGAGGCAGCTGGTCGCCGACGTGCGGCGCGAGGCGCACCTGTTCGCGGTGTTCATCTTGCCGAGCGGGGGGAAGCTCGAGCTCGAGTACCTCGATCTGCTCGATGGGCACGCGGTGGTGGATCACGCGACGCTTCAGCAGAAGAACGCGCGCGCGGCGGCGGCGACGAAGATCGTGGACGAGGCGTCGGCGGTGAGCTTGCGGCCTCAGGCCATGGGCTACGGGCGCTGAGGGCTAGATCAGCGATCGCGATTCTCGAACACCTCACCCGCGACCCTCACCCCCCAAGAGTTTCCCACGACGCTCACGTGCCCCGCTCGTGAAGCTGGCGGGGGTGAGGGTCGCGCAGAACGGCGTGAGCCTTGATCGAGAGTCGCGCTCCCTGATTTAGCGGCTCTTCCGCCCGCGTCCGCGCGTCGGTCCCACGTAGGTTCGCGGGTCGCGACGTGGCGCTTCGGTCGCGGTGAGCGCGGCTTTGACGCGCGCGATCTCGGCGGCGAAGCGCCCGGTGAGCTTCGGGCTGCGGAGGATGCGCCCGATGATCTCGCGCATCGCGGGGTCCTTGGACGCGCTCCACTTCTCGAGCAGGTCGAAGATCGGGACGCCGAAGCGGGCGGCGGCGTCGGCGGGGGCCTTGGCGAGCGCTTCGACGAGGGCCTTGAAGCCGGGGTAGCGCGAGTCGGCGCGCTTGGCGTCGCGGAGGAGCAGGAACGCTTCGTCGAGGCGTTCGACGACGATGTCGGCGGACGCGATCCTCGCGAGCCACTGGGCGTGGCAGAGCGCCTCGAGGACGACGGCGGCGTGGAAGAAGCCGTCCATCCAGCCGCCGAGATCGTGGACGAGCGGTTCGCCGCGCTGTTCGCCGATGCGGCCGAGCGCTTCGACGACCTGGTCGCGGACGCGGAAGCGAAGGTCTTCGGCGCAATCGTGGAGCGTCGCGAGGGCGCGCATGGCGAGCGGGTCGGAGGAGGCGCGGGCGCCGATGGCGGCGACGCCGCACATGGGGATGATTTCGTACTTCGAAGCGCCGGGGGCGGCGTCGACGTCGAGGGTGGCCATCTTCGCGACGAGGGCGTCGGCCTTCTTGCCGCGGCCGGCGCACTCGGCGGCGAAGGCGGCGATGAGGCCGGCGTTGGCGCGAGGGCCGGGGAGGCCGCCGAGGCGCGCGAGGAGCTCGTAGAGGGAGCGGGGGTCGCCGGCGATGGCGGTGTTGAGCGCGGGACCGACGCCGTCGT
>Ga0302319_10013385_pt1 | contig 15385 bp, 13 predicted proteins | sample Bog_T0_2_FD_203319 | JGI IMG/M metagenome (GOLD analysis project Ga0302319, IMG submission 203319) | Peat permafrost microbial communities from Stordalen Mire near Abisko, Sweden - Bog_T0_2 | ecosystem: Environmental > Terrestrial > Soil > Wetlands > Peat | place: Sweden: Abisko, Stordalen Mire... | reverse complement strand
CAGCGCGGTAAGGTAAAACAGGCCGAATCCCGTCCCCGTAATGAGAAAAAAGCCGAGCCAAAGGTCCTGGGTCACGAGGGTGAGGCCAAAGAGATGAAACCGTCGGCTGGCCACGTCCAGGAACACCGCAGGATGGCCGTTGATCGGGATCCACGGCAGAGCCGCGTAAACGGCGAGCAGCAGCACGCCAGTCACCGTTCGCAGAGTGTTGAACCTGCCGCGCGCCATCGCCGGATGGATGAATCGCCGCGACCCGTCCGAGTTGATCGTTGCTGCGGATTCCAGGCTGGGGGCGGAGGCTGGCATCAGTTTGCGGCGGTCGAGGGCGGGGATGCAGCCGGGGCGGCTGAGGGGGCCGGGGCGGCCGCAGGCCGATGATTGAGGCTGAGGATGAACGACGCCACCTCGATGATCCTATTTCGTCCAAGGATCGGTCCCCATGTCGGCATGCCCTTGGGAGGAACGCCATTCGTAATCGTGTGGATAATCTCCATCGGCCTGCCGCCATGCAGCCACTTATCCTTGATCAGCGTGGGACCGATTTTGCCTTGCAGGTGGTCGCCGTGGCAGGGCACGCAGGTGGTGGTGAAAGTAGTGCGCCCGGCATCCACTACTGTCAGGTCCTTGCTCATCGCCCACATCTGTTCGTCGGTCACGGTGCCGGAGTTCTTCGCGGCCAGCAGCGCGTTCTGCTTGATCTCCTGGGTCACGGCATCGCCGGGCTCCAGCGCCACGTGCCAGTGATGGAAGAGGCTCCAGTAACCGAACGAAAAGATGATCGTGCCGTAAAGGGTGAAGAGCCACCAGTTGGGCAATCGCTTGTCGTACTCCCGGATGCCGTCGTAGGAGTGTGGGCGCAGCACGTCGTCCAGCGGCGCGTCGAACTGCTCGGGCTGCTCGGGAATGGAGGGCTCGTTATTCATCGTCCGTGGGCTCCGGATCCAGGGGGAGGGTTTCCATGTGGTTGAGTTTCTTGCTCGGCATCCCGAGGGCGTACACTACAAGCATGACGATGCCGCAAAGGAACATCATGAACGACGCGACGGTAAAGACGTGCACCCATTGATCGAAATTGATATGATGGAAGATGCTCATAGGAAGTATGCGAATTATGGGATGGAGGCAGTCTTCGCCGTCGCCGGAGCGCCTTTGGGGAGCACCTTTTCGGATTTCCCGATCTTCTGCAAATAGGCGATTACCGCTACGATCTCCCGGTCCGGCTCGATGGTCGTGTTGCTCTTTTTAAGGTCGGATACGATGCCGTTTTCCTGCGCCTCGACGGCCGCCTGGATTTCGTCCGTGGTGGCCGGCGGATAAGGCACGCCCAGCTGCCGCATGACGGCCAGCTTGCGCGGCAGCAGCTCGACAGCAGTTTTATCGGTGTAAAGCCACGGGTAATTCGGCATGATCGAGCCCGGCGTCACGTCGCGTGGGTTTCGCATATGATTGAAGTGCCATAGGCTCGGGTACTTGCCCCCTTCCCGCGCCAGGTCCGGCCCGATGCGTTTCGAGCCCCACTGGAAGGGATGGTCATAGATGCTCTCGCCAATCTTCGAGTAATCCCCGTAGCGCAGCACGTCTCCCTGCAAGGTCCGGATCATTTGGGAATGACAAAGGTAACATCCCTCTCGCACATAAATGTCCCGTCCCGCCAGCTCGAGCGGCGTATACGGTATCTGCCGCACGCCTTCGACCTTATCCGCCTGGTCCATTATGACTGTCGGGATAATCTCCACCATCCCGCCCACCAGCACGGCCAGAATGGTCAGGACGGTAAACGGCAGGGAATTCTCCAGCAGCCGGTCGTACCATTGGCCCCACGTCTGGCCCTGGAATTCCTTGTGCAGCATGGCGGCCATCACTGTCAGGACCCCGAGCCAGAGCGCGATGCCGCTGGCCACTCCGCCGAGCGCCGCCCATGCTGTGATGAAGATGACCAGCAGAACGCAGGAGACCACCGGAACATTCAGGAAACCGCCCCGCACTCCCAGCACGGGCTTTTCTTCCTCGACATAGACTTCGACGGTTCCATTGACGGGCTGCGCTCCCTTTGCCGTCATCCAGACATTCCACACCAGCATGAGCCATCCGCCCAGGTAGAGCGTTCCGCCGATGGCGCGAGTGTACATCATCGCCTTGGTCGCGGTCACCGCTTCGATGAAGTTGGGATATGCCAGCACGGTGCCGCTTTCCCGCGTAGCGCTGAGCATGAGGCCCTGCGTGACGCCCGAGACCCACATCGATGCGATGTACAACAGAATGCCAACCAGCCCGATCCAGAAATGCAAATTGGCCGCCGAGGCCGAGTGGAGCTTGCGGTTCCATAGCCGTGGAGCGAGGTAGTAGAACATCCCCGCCGCCATGAAGCCGTTCCAGCCCAGCGTCCCGCTGTGGACGTGCCCGATTATCCAGTCCGAATAATGGGCCAACGCGTTGACCGATTTGATGGCGAGCAGCGGCCCCTCGAAAGTTGCCATGCCGTAAAAGGTCACGCCCGCCGCGAAGAACTTGAGCACCGGGTCGGTGCGGACTTTGTGCCAGGCCCCCCGCAGGGTCAGCAGGCCGTTGAGCATGCCGCCCCACGACGGCGCCCAGAGCATGAGCGAAAACAGCGTCCCGACCGATTGCAGCCAGTTCGGCAGCGCGGTATTCAGCAAATGGTGCGATCCCGCCCAGATGTAGAGGAACACCAACGACCAGAAATGGACAATCGAGAGCCGGTATGAATAGACGGGCCGCCCCGCCGCCTTCGGCACAAAGTAATACATGATGCCGAGCACCGGCGTGGTCAGGAAGAAAGCCACCGCATTGTGCCCATACCACCATTGCACGATTGCGTCCTGCACCCCGCCAAAGAGGGAATAGGAGTGTATCCAACTGGTTGGGATCGACAGGTGGTCGACGATGTAGAGCAACGCCACCGTGACGATGGTGGCGATGTAAAACCAGAGCGCCACATAGAGCGACGGCTCGTTGCGCCGCGCTACCGTCCAAAAGAAGTTGATGGCAAAGACCACCCAGATTAGCGCGACGGCGATATTGATTGGCCAGATCAACTCCCCGTATTCCCTGCCGCGCGTCAAGCCCAGCGGCAGCGTCACCGCCGCCGAGACGATGATCAATTGCCAGCCCCAGAAGTGAAGCTGCGAAAGGAAGTTCGACGCCAGCCGCGCCTTCACCAGGCGTTGCGTCGAGTAATAGATGCCCGCGAAGAGCATATTTCCCACGAAGGCGAAGATGGCCGCGTTGGTGTGCAGTGGGCGCAGCCGCCCGAAGGTGATGTAGCGGAGACTCAAATTCGCCTGCCAGAAGGAAAGTTGCGTGGCGATGATGACGCCGACCAGCATGCCGACCACCCCCCAGAGAATGGAGGCAATCATGAACTGGCGTACAATGCCGTCGTCGAACTCGATGGTAACCTTGGAACCTGCGGGAAGCCGGGCTTGCTGGTGCATGGGGAGTCTATCAGCGCTGGTTGGGGGTAACTGCGGGAGCCGAAATCTCATCCTCGAGCGGCAGCAGCGCCTCGTGCTCCATGCCCCCGCCGCCAGCGGCGTAACAGACAAACAGGACGATAAAGAACGTAACAAGGGCCAGGCCCACGAAAGCGGTGAGAGCGATGACTACCATGAGAAGGGTCCAATCTTGCTGGGGTTGCGGCGCTGCGAATTCACGGGAGGGACTTTGCCATCGGCCCCTTGCTGCCGCTTGCCTTCTCTTGCCCGTGTATACACGGATTTTGTCCTCCCGAACTGCGCTTTTCCTTTCCCGCCGATGATGCCATGATGGGGCCATGTCCATCCTCTCCCTCGCCCACGCCTGCATCAAGACCGCCAGCCTGGAGCAAACCTCTGCGTTCTATTGCGATGCGCTCGGCATGAAAAAGCTTTTCGATTTCACTCGCGACAGCCGGGTCATCGGGACCTATTTCAAGGCCGAAAACAACAGTTTCGTCGAGGTCTTCCTCACCGACGCCGTGGAGAACACCGATAGACGCTGCCTAAACCATTTTTGTCTTGAAACGGGCGACCTCCAGGGGTTGCGCCAGCGTCTTTTGGACCACGGTTACACCCCGGGCGAGATCAAAATGGGCGCGGACAAAACGTGGCAATTTTGGATTACAGACCCCAACGGACTTGCGGTCGAATTCCAGCAATACACACCCGAAAGCGCGCAATACACTGGCGCGAATGTCGAGGTGAACTGGTAGGTCCACGGGGGGGCTTACTACGCCAGATCGGTCGCGCCCATGAGGTAACGGTCGCACTCGCGCGCGGCTCCGCGGCCTTCGTGGAAGGCCCACACGACCAGGCTTTGGCCCCGACGGCAGTCGCCTGCGGCGAAAACGCCCGGGATGCTCGTGGCGTATTTGCCTTCGTCGGCTTTGACATTGCTGCGGGCATCGCGCTCGACCTTCAGGGAGTCCAGCAACGGCTGTTCGGGCCCGAGGAATCCCATAGCCAGCAACACGAGTTGCGCGGGAATCACCCGCTCGGTGCCGGGGATGTTCTTCGGAATGAATTGACCCTTTTCGTTCCTCTCCCACTGCACCTCGATGGTGTGGACCGCTTTCACCTGGCCCTGCTCGTCCCCTTCGAACTTGGTGGCGGTAGTGAGGTAAACGCGAGGATCGGCTCCGAATTTCGCGGCGGCTTCCTCCTGGCCGTAATCCATCTTGTAGACCTTGGGCCACTCCGGCCACGGGTTGTCGCCGGCGCGGGCGAGAGGCGGCTTGGGCAAAATTTCGACCTGCACAAGGCCGCTGCAACCGTGGCGCATCGAGGTTCCCACGCAATCGGTGCCGGTATCGCCGCCGCCGATGATGACGACGTCGCGCTCCTTTGCGGAGATGAAGCTTCCGTTTGTCTTGAGGTCGAGCACAGCCCTCGTGTTCGCGGTGAGGAACTCCATCGCGAAATGGATGCCCTTGAGCGAGCGGCCCTCGATGGGAAGATCGCGCGGCTTGGTAGCGCCGGTGCAAATGACGACGGCGTCAAAGTCCGAGAGGAGTTTCGCGGCCTCGAGGTCCCTGCCGACTTCGGTGTTGCAAACGAACTCGATGCCCTCGGCCTCGAGCTGCCGTATGCGGCGCAGGACAACTTTTTCCTTTTCGAGCTTCATGTTCGGGATGCCGTACATGAGGAGCCCGCCCGGACGGTCGGCGCGCTCGAAGACGGTGACCAGGTGGCCGGCCTTGTTCAATTGCGCGGCGGCGCAAAGGCCGGCGGGGCCCGAGCCGATGACTGCGACCCGCTTGCCCGTGCGGGACACGGGCGCTTCGGGCACGATCCAGCCTTCTTCCCAGCCGCGGTCGGCGATCGAGACCTCGATATTTTTGATGGTCACCGGCGGGGCGTTGATGCCCAGGACGCAGGAACCTTCGCAAGGGGCGGGACAGACACGCCCGGTGAATTCGGGAAAATTGTTGGTCTTGTGCAGCCGTTCGAGTGCCTCGCGCCAGAGGCCGCGGTAGACCAGGTCGTTCCACTCGGGGATGAGGTTGTTGATGGGGCAGCCGCTGGCCATGCCGCTGAGGAGCGCGCCGTTGTGGCAGAACGGGATGCCGCAATCCATGCAGCGGGCGCCCTGGGTTTTGAGCTTGTCCACCTCCATGTGGAGATGGAATTCATCCCAGTCGCGGATGCGTTCGAGCGGCTGGCGGTCGTCGGGAAGCTCCCGGGAGTAATCGATGAAGCCTGTAGGTTTACCCATGAGTCAGTATGGCAGAGTGTTGAATCATTGCGTTAGCTGCCGCCGATGCGCGCGACGTCACGCGCGTTGGCCTCGAACGCGGCGTTGAGCGCCTCGTCGCCGCTCAGGCCATCTTTCTCGGCGTTCTTGAGCGCGGTCAGGACGCGCTTGTAATCTTTCGGCATCACCTTAAGGAACTTCGGCGCCATCTCCTCCCAAAGCGCAAGAACCTTGAACGCCTTTTGGCTGTGCGTGTAGTCGGCATGGCGCTTGATCGCGAGGCGGACATCCTCGATTTCCGCGGCTGTCATTTCCTCGATGCCGACCATCTGCTGGTTGCACCGGGTGCTGAAATCCCCCGCCTCGTCCAGGATATAGGCAACGCCGCCACTCATGCCCGCGGCGAAGTTGCGTCCGGTGGCTCCGAGCACGATCACGCGCCCGCCGGTCATGTACTCGCAACCATGATCGCCCACCGCCTCGACGACGGCGTTGACCCCGGAATTGCGAACCGCGAACCGCTCGCCCGCCATGCCGCTGATGAAAGCCTCGCCCCCGGTCGCGCCGTAAAGCGCGACGTTGCCGATGATGATGTTCTGCTCGGCGACAAACGTCGAGCCGGCCGGCGGATAAACGATGATCCTGCCTCCACTCAGGCCCTTGCCCAGGTAATCGTTCGCGTCGCCTTCGAGTTCGAGCGTAACCCCCTTGGGAACGAACGCCCCGAAGCTCTGACCCGCGCTCCCGTGGAAGTGCAGACGAACGGTATCCTCGGGCAGGCCGTCCCAATGCCGCTTGGTGATCTCATTGCCAAGGATGGTGCCGACGACACGGTTGACGTTGATGATCGGCAGCGTGGCTTCGACTTTTTCGCCGCGTTCGATAGCCGGTTTGCAAAGATCGAGCAGCTTGGTGATATCGAGCGATTTATCCAGGCCGTGATCTTGCGGAATCTGACAATAGCGCCCGACTTCCGGCCCCGCCTCGGGCTGGTAAAGGATCTTCGAGAAGTCGATCCCCTTTGCCTTCCAATGCCCGATGGCCGTTTTCGGTTCGAGGATATCGGTGCGGCCGATCATTTCGTTGACGGTGCGGAACCCGAGTTGCGCCATCAATTCCCGGACTTCGCGCGCAATGAACATCATGAAGTTGACGGTGTGCGCGGGATCGCCGGTGAAGTTCTTGCGCAGGCGCGGGTCCTGGGTCGCGACTCCCACGGGGCAGGTATTCAGATGGCAGACGCGCATCATAATGCAGCCGAGCGTGACCAGCGGCGCGGTGGCGAAACCGAACTCCTCGGCGCCGAGCAGCGCGGCGATGACGACGTCGCGGCCCGTCTTCAACTGGCCGTCGGTCTCGACCGCGATGCGGCTGCGCAGTTTGTTCAAGACTAGAGTCTGGTGCGTCTCGGCAAGGCCAAGCTCCCACGGGATGCCGGCGTGTTTGATCGATGTCTGGGGCGACGCACCGGTGCCGCCGTCGAACCCGCTGATGAGCACCACGTCCGCATGGGCTTTCGCCACGCCCGCGGCGATGGTGCCGACGCCGACCTCGGAAACCAGTTTCACGCTGATGCGCGCTTCGCGGTTCGCATTTTTCAGGTCGTGAATCAACTCCGCCAGGTCCTCGATGGAGTAAATATCGTGATGGGGCGGCGGCGAAATGAGGCCCACGCCCGGCGTCGAGTAACGGACCTTCGCGATCCAGGGATAAACCTTCGAGCCCGGCAACTGGCCGCCTTCGCCCGGCTTGGCGCCCTGGGCCATCTTGATCTGCAACTCGCGCGCCATCGTCAGGTAAAGGCTGGTGACTCCGAAACGGCCCGAGGCGACCTGTTTGATCGCGCTGTTCTTCGAGTCCCCTTCCGGGTTGGTCCAGGTGTAGCGCGCGGGATCCTCGCCGCCCTCGCCGGTGTTCGATTTGCCGCCGATGCGGTTCATGGCGATTGCCAGCGCCTCGTGCGCTTCCTGCGATATCGAGCCGTAGCTCATGGCGCCGGACTTGAACCGCTTGACGATCTCCTCGACGGGCTCGACCTCCTCGATCGGCACCGGCTGGCGCTGCTTGAAGTCGAGCAACCCGCGCAAGGTATAATGCGCGCGCCCCTGCTCGTTCACCATCGCGGAATACTCCTGGAACGCCTTGAAGTTCCCGGTGCGCACCGCCTTTTGAAGCGCGTGCACCGTACGAGGGCTGAAGAGATGCTTTTCGCCATCCTTGCGCCACTGGTATTCGCCGCCGGCGTCGAGCGCGCGGCCGTTGACCTGGCGGTCCGGGAAGGCGTGGCTGTGGCGGTCGAGCACCTCCTTGGCGATGACGCCGATGTCCGCGCCTTCGATGCGCGAGGCGGTCCAGGTAAAGTACTTGTCGATGATCGGGCGGTCGAGGCCGATGCACTCGAAAATCTGGGCGCCGCGATAGCTCTGGATGGTCGAGATGCCGATTTTCGAGGCCACCTTGATGACGCCCTTGGTCGCCGCCTTTAGGTAATTCTTGCACGCCGTCTTGTGGTCGACATTGACCAGCATTCCCTGACGGATCATGTCGTCCAGGGTCTCGAAGGCGAGGTAGGGATTGATCGCGCCGCAGCCGTAGCCGATGAGCATCGAAAAATGGTGGACCTCGCGCGGCTCGCCCGACTCGAGCACAATGCCGGCCAGGGTGCGCTTGCCCTCGCGGATGAGGTGATGGTGCAGCCCGGAGACGGCCAGCAGCGCGGGAAGCGCGGCGTTCTGCTTGTTCACCCCGCGATCCGAAAGGATGATGATATTGACCCCTGCTGCAATGGAGCGGCTGGCCTGGGCGCAAATCTCATCCATCGCCCGCTCGAACCCGGCAACGCCTTCCCTGGGGTCGAAAAGGATCGGAATCGTAACCGACTTGAACTGGCCCTCGGTCACGTGTTTCAGCTTCGCGAGTTCCTCGTTGGTGATGATCGGCGACTTGAGTTCGATCAGGTGGCAGCTTTCAGGACGCGGCGCGAGCAAGTTGCCCTCTGCGCCGATGGTCGTCTCCGCGGAGGTGATGATCTCCTCGCGGATGCAATCGATGGGCGGGTTGGTCACCTGCGCGAAGAGCTGCTGAAAATAATCGTAGAGCAGCCGCGGCTTGTCGGAGAGAACGGCAAGGGGCGTGTCGGTCCCCATGGACCCGACGGCCTCGACGCCGTCCCGGGCCATCGGCGCCATGAGCAGCCGCAGCTCCTCGAACGTGTAGCCAAAAGCCTGCTGCCGCTGAAGCACGGTCTTGTGATCGGGCTCCGGCGCTTCCGGTGCTTCCTTCACATTTGCGAGTTCGACCATGTGCCGGTTGATCCACTCGCGGTAGGGATGCTCGGCGGCGATCCTGTTCTTGATCTCGTCATCGGCGACGATGCGGCCCTCGACCATGTCCACCAGGAACATGCGGCCGGGTTGCAGCCTCCCCTTCGAGGCAATACGCTCCGGCTCGATGGGCAGCACGCCGGCTTCCGAAGCCATGATGACGAGATCGTCCTTGGTCACATAGTAGCGCGAAGGCCGCAGCCCGTTGCGGTCCAGGACGGCGCCGATCATACGCCCGTCGGTAAAGGCGATCGAAGCGGGGCCGTCCCACGGCTCCATCAGGCAGGAGTGAAACTCGTAAAACGCCTTTTTCTCGTCGCTCATCGACTCATGGGCAGTCCATGGCTCGGGGATCATCATCATCATCGCGTGCGGCAGCGACCGGCCGCCCATCACGAGCAACTCGAAGACATTGTCGAACATGGCCGAGTCCGACCCGTTCGTGTTGATAATCGGGAGGATCCGCTTGATATCCGGCCCGAGGAGGTCGCTCTCGAGCAGCGCCTGACGCGCGTGCATCCAGTTGATGTTGCCGCGCAGGGTGTTGATCTCGCCGTTGTGCGCGATGTACCGGTACGGGTGCGCCCGTTCCCAACTCGGGAAGGTGTTGGTAGAAAACCGCGAATGCACCAGGGCGAGCGCGGTCTGCATGTCTGGATCGCGCAGGTCCGGGAAGTACTCGGCCACCTGGGCCGGCATCAGCATTCCCTTATAAACGAGCGTGCGGCACGAGAGGCTGGCCGCGTACCAGAAATCGTCGACCCCGGCGGAGCGAATCTCGTTCGAGGCCCGCTTGCGGATGACAAAAAGCTTCCGTTCGAAGTCGTCCTCGTCGGCGCAATTGGTCCCGCGCCCTATGAACACCTGGCGCACCGCCGGCTCGCTGGACCGCGCGGTAAACCCGAGCGATGAGTTGTCGGTGGGCACAACGCGCCAGCCAAGAACGGTCTGGCCCTCCTCGGCGACGATCTTCTCCATCATCCGCCGCGCATTCGCCTCCCGCGCCGGGTCCGGCGAGGTGAAGAGGAAGCCGGCGCCATATTGTCCCGGCCCGGGCAGCGCGATGTTCTGAGCGGCGCAGACCTTCGCTAGGAACGTGTGCGGGGTCTGCATGAGAATGCCGGCGCCATCGCCGCTGTTGGCCTCGCAGCCGCAAGCGCCGCGGTGATCGAGATTCACCAGGATCGTGAGCGCCTGCTCGACTATGGAATGCGACTTGCGCCCCTTCATGTTTACGAGAAAGCCGACGCCACAGGCGTCGTGCTCGAACGAAGGGTCGTAGAGACCTTGCGGCGGTGGATATCCCTGGTTTTCCATGGCTTGAGCGGGTTGCTGTTTTATTTTGATAGGTCGGAGCGACTGAAATTCGGGTTTCGAACGCGCGAAGTTGAACCAAAACGCGGGATTTGCACATAAACATCTGCAAATTTGGACCAAATTTTTACGTTTGGGCCGAGCGCCGGTTTCCGGCTCTGGAGAGCCGATGAATTAAGCACGGATTTCATGGAATTCACGGAGAAATATAACCGCGTTTGTGGACGGAGTGGATCTGGTGGACGGAGTGGACCGGAAAACTGGCGGCTGGGGCAAACTTAAGTTGCTCTAGCAGCTCGGGCAGCAGCCCAGTTTGAATCTTGGGCGTTGGCGCCAGATGCGGGATTATGGTGGAAATTCCCTATATTGAACGGATCAATTGAATCACCGGTGTCGGACTGCGCAATTTTACGTAAGACTCGCCTGCGACAGATTTAGCCTCCCCACGAATTAAACCTTATGCCATGGCCCCATATCTTGCACGGATACCTCGCGACGCTCGTCATCCTGACGATTGTCTCCTTCGCTTACCTGGCGCTGCTGCTCTGGAGAAAGCCTTGAACTTTACCCCCAACCGTGCCCGCGGGATTGCCACCCTCTCACTTGCGCGTCCCACGGGCACGGTAACGGGGCGGGGGGGGCGAGGAGTTCAACGATGAAAATGGGAGACTTCGTAAAACTGAAGAGTGGTGGAGACGCGATGTTGATTGCTTCCGTGGAAGGCGATGAGGCGAATTGCGTTTTGTACGACGGAAAGGAATGTTCCCGCAGAAAGTTTCCCCGGGCAGCCCTGGAGTTGGCGCCGCCCGTCCAGTTTGGCAGGGCGATTCTGCTGAGCATCTACGAGGAGGCGTCCCGGGATAAACCTTGAATCCGCGCCTAGAACTGGTCGCTGGCCAGGGCCTGGCCGATGTGCGGGGCGTAGAGCTTCGGCTCGAGTAAAAAGGAGTCGTGGCCCTTGTCGGAATGGACGGTGATCCACGTGGCGTGGATGCCGGATTTTTTGAGCAACTGCACGAGCCTGCCCTGCTCCTGGCGGGGAAAGGCGCAATCCGAGTCGATGCTGAATACGAGGTATTGCTGGCTGGCGCTTCGCGCGAATAGCGCGGGGAAATCCTGAGTGCCGGCCTCGGCCAGCAGGTCGAACCATTGCCATGCGTCGAGGATGCGCAGGCAGGTGTTGGCGTCGAAACGATGGACGAATTTTTCGCCCTGGTGGAGCATGTAGGACTCGACGGGGCTGTTCATCTCGTACCAGCCGTGGGGTGGCGCGGAGCTGACCACCTCGCCGCGCGCCCGCTCGCGCATGGCCTCGGGCGAGATGAATGTCTTGTGCGCGATGCGGCGGGCCAGCGCCAGGCCGGTAAGCGGCGGAGCGCCAGCGTAGTAATTGCCGCCCATGAAATGGGGGTCGGATTCGATGGCGGTGATTTGCTCGAAGTTCAGGATGCGCTGGAGCACGGTGGTCTCGACGCCGGTGCCGATGAGAATGACGTTGCGGACGCGAGCGGGGTAGCGAGTGGCAAGGCTCAGGCTCATCAAGCCGCCAATCGAGGAACCGGTCACGGCGTGGAGCGTCTTGATCCCGAGATGATCGAGGAGGCGCACTTGCGAATCGACGATGTCGCTGATTCGCAACACGGGGAAGTCCGGCCCCCACGGTTTTCCCGTTGCCGGATTGATGGACGCGGGGCCGGTCGAGCCGTAGCAGCCGCCGAGATAATTGACGCAGAGGACGAAGAATTTTTTCGTGTCGATGGCCTTGCCCGGCCCGATGAAACCGTCCCACCACCCTTCGTGCATTTCGTCGGTCCATCGCCCATTGAGGCCGGGCACACTCTTGTTCATGCCGGCTGCGTGCTGGCTGCCGGTCATGGCGTGAAAGAGCAGGACCGCGTTTGAGCGAGCCGGGTTTAGCGTGCCGTACGTCTCATAGGCGAGAGTGAAACGCGCCAGCGAGACGCCGCAGCGCAGCCGGAGCGGCTTTCGAGAGTTCTTGAACTCGAAAAAACGGGTACTGACTTTTCCGATGTTGCTCGCCATTCGTTTTGCGGCCTCAGGCCGTCGCGGCTTTCAATGCCTGGTCGATGTCGGCTTTTATATCGTCGATGTGTTCGATGCCGACCGATAGCCGGATGTAATCGGGGGTGGTGCCGGTTTCCAACTGCTCGGCGGGGGTGAGTTGCTGGTGCGTCGTCGAGGCGGGATGGATGACGAGGCTCTTGGCATCGCCGATGTTGGCCAGATGCGAGAAGAGCTTCACGGAATCGATGAATTTCTTTCCCGCTTCGAGTCCGCCCTTGATCCCGAAGCCGACGATGCCGCCGAAGCCGCGCTTGAGATATTTCGAGGCGACGCGGTAACTGGCGTCGCCGGGCAGGCCGGGATACGTGACCCAGCTCACCAGCGGATGCGCCTCGAGATACTGCGCCACGGCGAGCGCGTTCTCCGAGTGCCGCTGCTGGCGCAACGGGAGCGTCTCGAGGCCCTGCAAGAAGAGGAAGGAATTGAACGGGCTCAATGCCGGGCCGATGTCGCGCAAGAGCTCGACGCGCACTCTGATAATGAATGCGACGTTGCCAAGTCCGGGGAAGTTGCCGAACACCTCCCAGAATTTCAATCCGTGGTAACTGGGATCGGGCGCGGTGAATTCCGGGAAGTTACCGTTGCCCCAGTTGAACTTGCCGGAGTCGACGATGACGCCGCCGATGGAGGTGCCGTGGCCGCCGATGTATTTGGTGGCTGAGGAGACGATCACGTCGGCGCCGTGATCGAAGGGGCGGACCAGCCCGACGCCGACGGTGTTGTCGACCACGAGCGGGATGCCGGCTTCGTGCGCGATCTTCGCCACGGCTTCGAAATCCGGCACGTCGAGTTTCGGATTGCCGATGGTCTCGATGTAAATGGCGCGGGTGCCCGGGGTGATCGCGTTGCGGAACGCCTCCGGGTCGCGCGAATCGACGAATCGCACCGTCCGCCCGAGCTTCGGCAGCGTATGATGGAAGAGCTGGTAGGTGCCGCCGTAAAGATTGTTGCCGGCGACGATTTCCTCCCCGACCCGGGTGATGCCAAGCAGGGCCAATGTCACCGCCGATGAACCCGACGCCACGGCCAGCGCGCCGGTGCCGCCTTCGATTGCAGCGATGCGCTGCTCGAAGACATCGCTCGTGGGGTTCATGATCCGCGTGTAGATGTTCCCGAACTGGCGCAGCGCGAAGAGATTCGCGGCGTGCTCGCTGTCTTTGAAAACGTAGGAGGTGGTTTGATAAATCGGCACGGCGCGCGCGCCGGTTGTCGGGTCGGGAGTCTGCCCCGCGTGAAGGGCGAGGGTTTCAAGATGTGGAGTGGACATGATAATTCGAAAACTTTGGGATGCTGCTTGAAGGCAGCCCGGAGAGGAGGATGGACTCCGGGGAGCCTCGCCGCAAGAAATCAGAACTCGCAAAGCCGCAAGGCGGCTTCACAAAGCCCGCCTCTATCGCATAACGTGGCCGGCATGAGCAAAGTTTTTGTCGGGCTGGATATTGGCGGCACGAAGTTCATCGCGGCGTCCGCCGACGAAAACGGCCGGATCATCAAGCGGGAGCGGGCGCCCACTCCCCTGCCCCTGGACAAGGGTCTGGCCCTGCTCGACGAGATGATCGCCGCGGTGACCGAAGGCGCGCCGATCGCGGGCATGGGAGCCGCGGCGGGCGGCCCGTTGAACTGGGAAACGGGCGTCGTTTCCCCATTGCACCAGCCCGAATGGCGGAATATCCCGCTCAAGGAGATCATGGAGGCAAAGTATCACTGCCGCTTCGACGTGGACGTGGATACGAACCTCGCGGCGCTGGCCGAGCACCGGCACGCGGAGGGCAAGGCGTCGAAACTTCTCTATCTGACAGTGAGCACGGGAATGGGCGGCGGTTTCGTGGTCGACGGCGAAATCTATCGCGGAATGAACGGCGAACATCCCGAGGTGGGCCACCAATCGGTGCCCTATCGGCTGAGCGAGGGCCGCACGGTCGCCTGCCCCTGCGGAAGCAACGGATGCCTCGAGGCGCTCGTCTCCGGCAGCGGCATCCGGCGCCTCTACCGGAAACCGCCGGAGGAACTCGCCTCGAACGAATGGGAAGAGGTGGCGTGGAACCTGGGCCAGGGCTTGCGGAACCTAGCGGTGATTTACCTGCCCGATGCGATCGTGCTCGGCGGAGGCGTAGTCTTCGGCGCGCGGGACACGCTTTTGAATCCTGCCATCGAGGTCATGCGCGATCACCTGAAGATAGTCCCGCACCCCCGCGTTTATGCCAGCGACCTGGGACAAAACAATGTGCTCGGCGGCGCGATCCTGCTGGCGTTGCGGAATGCGGCTTAAGAAGCGCTTCTCAATCCCCGCAAAAAATGTCGCGCCGCTCATTCGCGGGACGTATTGATTTTTCCCTTATGAAAACCCACTCGATCCTCCCCTGCGCCGCGTTGCTCGCGGCCCTGGCATTTTATCCCGCCCTCAGTTGGGCCGACGAAGAAGCCGAACTCAACGAACTGCCCGCCGCCGTGCAAAAGACCGCGCACGAGCAGGTGGGAAAATCGAAAATCGAGGAGGTCGAAGCTACCTTCGAGGAAGGCCGGCACGCCACTGAGGTGGAGTACCGGGAGAACGGGAAGAAGATGGCGGTGGTCATCGCCAGTGACGGCACGCTCATCCAAAAAGAGTACCGGATGTCCCCCTCCGAAGCGCCCGATGCGATCAAAAAGGCGGTGAGCGAGCAATTGCCCGGCGGAAAAATCTCCCACATCAAGGAAGTTCAGCGGTCGAACGCAAAATTCTTCGAGCTTTCGGTGAAGACCGACGACAACACCCGCCGCCTGAAGCTGGACGAGTCCGGGAAGCCGGTTAAATAAACTTTTGATAAAAAATAAACTCCGGGTCATTTCGGCACCAGAGATGGTCCGGGAAGCCTCTCGATTGCCGCGAATCGGGGAATTGTGTCGATTTCGCGACGATTTGTTTAAATTTCGATAAAAAGTTGTTGAAACCAGAAGAGGTTTCGTGCTCTTTGTTAATAACTCACGCGTGA
>Ga0302319_10013384_pt1 | contig 15385 bp, 5 predicted proteins | sample Bog_T0_2_FD_203319 | JGI IMG/M metagenome (GOLD analysis project Ga0302319, IMG submission 203319) | Peat permafrost microbial communities from Stordalen Mire near Abisko, Sweden - Bog_T0_2 | ecosystem: Environmental > Terrestrial > Soil > Wetlands > Peat | place: Sweden: Abisko, Stordalen Mire... | reverse complement strand
GGGAGAAATCCACTTGCCATCCGCAGTCTTGCCTCGCATGAAGCCGATTGAAGGATCAAACACGTTTTGGTAGTTATGTGCCCTCTTCAGGAACATCTGGTAGTCGTCTTCTTTGCCAAGCCGTTTGGCAAAGAGCGCCATGGCGTAATCGTCCCAACTGTACTCGAGCGTTGTCGCTGCGCCGGCTTTTCCGCCGGCGTAGGGAGGGCTTGGATTGCCCTCGGGGATGATGTCTGCAATCCATCCCTGTTGCATGTATTCCGCGAGATAGTGCCTGGGCCCATTCACGTCGACGGCGTTTTTGCGCAGGGATTCATAAGTCGCAGGCCAATCGAATTTAATCCCACGCATCCAGTCGCCAAGATACATCAACACCGCGTGGTCGCCATGAAACGACGTTCCCATGTAGCCAGACTCTCGAGCCATGTCGAGTTGTGACTGCAGGATATTAACCTTGACATCCGGCTCAAGCAGCGTTAAGAGCACCACCTGGTTGCGACCGGTATCCCAGTACGGAACCACACCATATCGGTCATACTCGGCAGTCTTGACAGTTCCATCCAATGCTGTGAAGGGCTCGCCTTTTCTCGCAATCAGGTGCGGGCTGGCGAAGGAGTGAAGAAGGCAAGAATAGAAAAGCATCTTTTGCTTTTCGGTTCCGCCTTCGACCTCAATGAGATTCAGCTTGGTTGCCCAGGCATCTTCAGCCTGCTTCTTGGTATGATCAAAACCCCAGTCGGGGATCTCCAATTGGAGTTTGTTTTCAGCCATCGCATAGCTTTGACCATAAGCAATCTTGACGAGCACCTGCTCACCGTCTGTCGTAGCGAACTGCAGGTAGGCTCCAGCAAAAGGCCCAGAGACAGACCGTGCATCCGGCTCCACATCCTTGTTCCCAATGAGGGGAGCAGTATTGGGTGTCTTGGAGTCGGGGGGGATTTGGTGAAAGGCGCCGAAGGCTTTGAATGGCCTGGAGAAATTTGCAACAAAGTAAGTGGAGTAGGATCGACCCGGTCTGCCGCGCAAGAACTTTCCGCGCACCTGTTGGTCGCCGACGATTTCAAGATCGCCGCCCAGACGCCCAAGATCGAGCAGAACATGCGCCAACTCTGTCTTGGGATAAGTGAAGCGAAAGATACCCGCCATTTGCGCAGCGGTCATCTCAGCCTTGGTTTGGAAGTCGTCGAGATAGACGGAGTAATATCCCGGAGACGATTGTTCGCGTGCTTTGTTATAGACTGACACGCTTCGTTCGGGCGGCACAGTCCAACTGCCGACGACAGGCATGATGTTGGGGCCACCATCTTCACCCGTCGAAAAACCTATCATGGTTCGGTTAGGGTAAAAGTAAGGATCTTTAACTCCACCAGGAAATGACAAATCGAGATTCTTGTTGATCGGGCCTATATCGGTGGAGCCGTGGGGCAATTTGGCGCCCGGTGAAGTGAGTCCCGAGTAAAGCTGCTCTCCGGGCGGGGGCGCGTTGCCAATGAGCTTTTGATCGTCCAGAGGGGCCGTTCCGACCAGGCCATTTGCATAGTCCAAGGGACGCTTGCCAGAGGTTGTGCTTTTCTGCCCGCCCATGGGCGAAAGCAAGATGCACGCAGGCAGTAGAATTGCCGCTAGATTCCTGGTGTGGCGTTGCAGGCGCAGCAGGGACGAGTCTCTCATGATCATCGCTCTCTTATGGGGACACCATTCTGCCGGCGCAGTATAGATATCCCGATCGCCTGGTCTGCCCGATCTAATGTGCCGGCTGATTGCCAGTGCCGCCTGAACGGTTCACCAGTCGGCACGCTCGCCGCTCAATCATTCCATGCTCACAGTCGTGCTCTATCGCGCCGCGTCGCCGTTCAAGGCTCAGGAGTTTCCCGAGGTCATGTCTTTCAACATCAGGTTCTTCAGACTCAGTTCTGCCACCAACCGCTTCAGATTCGCGTTTTCCAGTTCCAGTTCCTTTATTCGGCGCGCCTGGTCCCTTTGCAATCCGCCGTGCTCCTTGCGCCAGCGGTAGTAGGTTTGCTCGGTAATCGCCGCGTCTTTACATGCCAGTGCCGCGGTCTTCCCGCCTGCAACGGAAACCTCAACCTGCCGAAGGATGCTCACAACCTGCTCTGGAGTATGCTTCTTTACGCGACCCATTCAGGGCTCCTTTCATTCCAGTCTCTCTCGCGTAAACTGGCACGAAAGACACCGGGCACTTCGTGGCCAGCTGCGCCATTCGCTCTTCGGCGAGATTGAAGATCGAGATTGCGTGCCCAAGATTGCCGGCAAGGCATATTGCGAAGCTCGGGTCTGTAAAATTCAGTGCGCCGGCTAGAGGATGAATCCCGTAGCAAGCGCACTGAAGTTGTTTGCTAACGGCTTACCACAATATTTTTGCGGAGAGCTGGATGGCGCGGGCTCCGCCCTTGGATGTGATTTCGCCAAAGGTGCCGCTGCAGCAACTGTTGCTGGGTTCGTTATCCATTGGATGGTTAAGGGCGCTGAATGCGTCTGTGCGCCACTGGAACTTGAGATTTTCGTGGATCTCGAATTCCTTGAAGGCGGCGAGATCAAGGTTTGTGTTGCGTGGTCCAGTCAAGTCATTGCGGCGTTCATTGCCGAAGACATTGTTTGCGGGCACGGTGTAGCAAGCAGTGTTGAACCATTCACCAAGGGTGTGAGGCGCACCCTTGTCGCCATTGCAGGTTGCCGTGGCGCGGTTTTGGATGCCGCCACCGGTGTTGGAGTTATCGCTGGCGTTGGCGTTGTACGGTTGCCCGGCTCTGACGCCAAGCAGCCCGCTGAATCTCCATCCGCCAAGCTCGTTCTGCCACCACTTTCCACCATTCAAGAACATCTTGCCTCTACCGAAGGGTAGTTCGTAGATAGCGGACGTCTTGAAGACGTATTTCTGCATGAAGTCTGAACGCCCGTAATCGACTTGCGGGGTGTTGCCCATTTCGCCGGTTGCCTTGTGGTCAGAGTCCTGAAAGTCCATCGACTTGCCCCAAACGTAGTTTGTATTGAGTTCGAAGCCGCCTGTGAATCTCTTCTTCAATTGGAGCTCAAGCCCGTCATAGTGAGATGAACCCCACTTGTGGTATTGCTCGATGTTGCCCTGGACGCTCTGGTACGGGCGGCGGGAGTTGATGTCGGCTGTGCTGGTCGGGTTGGTATCGGTTGGGCCGGGCAACGATGCCTGGTTGATGTTGCTGTAGGTGAAGATGTGATGGTTGGAGCTGCCCACGTAGTCGGCGGTCGCAATCCAGTCATGCCCGAAGGTGCGCTGCACGGCCAGGTTCCACTGCTCGGAGTAGCTGGTCGGCATGCTTTGAGTGAATGTGGAACTGCCGGGGACAAAGATGCCGGTCGGCGGAGGCATTGCCGCCCAGATTGTTTCGGCATTGGCGAGGGAAAAGAACTCCTGCTTCCCAGGGGCGGCGCCCGTGTCAGGATTGGCCGCAGTATTTGATGACGGCCAGATAACGGGGTTGGTTTGAGACTGAACCGAATTCAGGCCCGTGTTATAGAGGGGGTTCGCCATCATGTCCTGCAAGTCGTAATAGCTGTACTGGTAGTAGTAGAGGCCTCCACCGCCGTGAATAGCTGTCTTGTCATTGAGTGCGTAGGCAAAGCCTGCTCTTGGGCTGAAGTTGAACCTGTTTGAGTTGTAGGTTGCTGGAGTAAATTGACCGGTTACGGGGTTGAGGATGCCTGCATGGCCTTGATCCTCAATTGGAGACGAGTAGTAGTCATAGCGCATGCCAAGGTTGATGGTCAGCTTGGACTTGATGCGCCAATCATCCTGGAAATACGGCATGATGTTGTGCTGATGGAAATGCCCAACCTCACTGCCAGCGCTGGCAGACGCGGACGTATAGTACCCCATCAGGTAATCGGCAAGCTCGTTTGCAGCTGGGAACGTTCCGCTCACGCTTCCGATAGTCCAGCTTCCAGCTCTTTGCCACGCTGCACCGCTTGAGCCGTTGTAGGTGTATTCACCGTTTTCGCCCAAGCCGCCGTTAGGGCTTCCTGTGTACCAGAAAGCGTTGTAGTCGATGTCGTCGAGCTCTGCGCCGAAGAACATCGAGTGCTTGCCGCGCACCACGTTCAACTCATCGCTGTACTCGTACATGTTCTGATGTTCGCCTAGCGGGGAACCGCTGATGCCGCTGTAGCCGCCTACGTTGAGTCCCGGCAGGCCCCAGACAGAAGGATTTGGGTTCAAGCCGGTAAGGCCGAATTTGGTGAAATAGTCCGTGCCGTTTCCGATCTGTTCAAATTGCTGTCCATTCACTGAACGGGCAAAGCCGACGCGAGCGGTATTCACCACTGTTGGACTCACTACGTGGGTCTCTTCGAGATAGATGTCGGTTCCGTAGAGTTGGTTATGTTCACTGGTGTCGATCAAGCCCGGAGCAGAAGGGCCGTCGTCCCAATCCTCTGGCCTAATGATGTCTGGGTTGTTGGTGTCGTAGGCGCCGAAGAGGTGATCCTTGTCGCTGATGTTGTAATCTCCGCGGCGTTCTGCTGTTCACGCTGCCGTAGTTGTCGCCGGCTGTGGTATTTTTCCCGTTGGGCAACGGGTAGGCAAGATTCAGGTAGGCAAGAGCCAAGGCGCTGATTCTTCCCGAAGGAATCATGTTATTGGTAAACGGTGTCAGCACGTTTGGGCCTGCGCCGGTCGTTCCAACGCCATTGGCAGCGTTGTATGTGGTCGGATCGTAGATGATGGTTGCAGGCTGCTTGGTTCCAGCGTTCGCGGTCAAGTCCGCGCTGAAATCTCCCGAGCGCTCCGCAGCCGTGGGCAAGAATGCCTGCAAGAAGGCGGCTGAGATTTGCCGGTAGCCTTGATAATCGACGAAGAAGAATACCTTCTTGTGCAGGAAGGGAACCGACCAGCCGGCATTTGCGCCGAACATGTTGTAGCGATTCTCACTCAGGGCGCCGGCGTTCCAGCCTCTGGCATTCATCTGGTTGTTCTGCAGGTACTCGTATGCGCGACCATGGAAGGTTTCGGTTCCACTCTTGGTAAGAGCGTTCAGCGTATTGGCGCCGTCGTAGCGGGCGTTTGCGCTGTTGCGGATAATCTCAACCTGCTCGGTTGCTTCGGCGGGGGTGCTCACCGTGGCGGTCTGGTCAAAGTAGCTCATGTCAACGACGCCATCGAGCAGATAGCTTGTAGACCAAAAGCCCTGGCCTGCAATAAACAGTTGGTTGCTCTGCTGGTTGTACTGACTCACGTTAGAGCCGATGTTGTTGTCGGCCAACTGCGACCCAGGCTCGACACCGACTTCGGTGGTCTGCGCATAGAAGGTTCCGTTGCGGTATCCGGTGTACTCGGGGGTATCTTCGAGCGTGACGGCGTCCATCACGGCACTCAAATCGTGATCTTCGGTTTGAAGGCCCAAAGACTCGTTAGCTACGACCTCAACCTTTTCGGAGGAGGCACCGACCTTCAGCTTGAAATTTACATTCAGGATTTGACCCACCGAGAGAGTGATGGTGGAGGTCTCTTGAGAGAAGCCCTTCGACGTTGCGTCTACCGAGTAGGGGCCAGGTGGTAGAGCGGGAATCGAAAAGAACCCCGTGGAGTTGGTGGTGCCGGAACGTTTACCGCCGGTGTCTGTGTTCACCAGCTTTACCGCAGCTCCGGGAACGACTGCTCCGGTGCTATCGGTGATGGTGCCAGTCACGGTGCCAGATTCGGTTTGTGCATGAAGCGCCGAAGCCATGAACAGAAGCGCAACCCAGGCGATTGCGAGACTCAATCCGGCTCGCATCTTTGCTGAAAGCGGCGACGCAGCCCGGGGTGGAACTTGTTTTGTGTTCGAAGATACTAGCTGCATTTTGTGAAGCCTCCAATGAGAACTGCGGTTAACGTTCGTATTTGCCCGATTCCAGCAAGCTGGATTCTTACGATCCAGGCATCCGCGGGGAAGAATTCGTTGGGAAATCCATGCCGGACTTCCAGGGTTACAAACCGCAAGTGAGCGGAGGACTCGGCCCTGACGGAACGGCCTCCGACATGAGTCTGACTGAGGCCGAATCGGCCGCATTCGCGGCTTCAACACTGCGGAAACTCTCTGCGTAATGCACTCACCTGAATTCCCATCACCATTTTGACGGCGCCAAACGGTTAATTGGTGAGCTTGGCGCAATCTCGCTCTTGCGGGATTGAACTCGCAAGTTAATTTACGGTAAGACCTACAGTAAGAGGATGGAAAAGGCTCATAATCAACAACCTGCTGTTGAGTTGATCTTCTTGAGGAGTGTCCGAGTGGCCGTTTCATCAACGAGAGTTTTTTGTCTTTTTGAAGGTTGTGTGAACGGTTCGAGCCAAGCCCGCTTGCCCCCGTCAAGTTGCTATGACTCCACGGGCAGGGAGTCGATGCGGGCTGCGGATGAATTCGATTTGCGCCTCGATCAAGGCTGGCGCATGGGCCTGGGGCTTGTTCATTCCGCGCCTGTTTCGTCGAATCCCCGAGGTCTTTGTTGCCCATATCAAGGGCTTCGGGCCGTGCGCCGGAGTTGGTGTTTGTCAGATGCAGTGGCGCAGGAATCAGAGAATCGGCCGCAGATCCCTGTGGATGAGTTCACGAATCGATTGATTAACGTAACAGTGCTGAAGCTGCTCAAAGAATCGCAGCCTGCCCGTGAAAGTCTCCGGTTCTGCGGGGCCGCTCGAAATAGTATTCAAGATCGTCTTTCTTACCGGTCCCCGCGCAGACGCTGGTTACGTTGTTGTTCTGGTCGATGTATCCGGTTGCGCCGATCCAGGCTTTCCGTGCGGCGGGGCCGTAGGTCGCAGCATCGAGCCATCCGTTCTTTACGCCGGTGATGAATGCAAAGGCGAACATTGCCGAACTCGAGCTCTCAGGCCATGCTTCGTCGCGATCGATCAGTTGCCGCCACATGCCGTCTTTGCCTTGATACTTGAGAAGCGCGGCCATCATCAGTTTGTAGCCCTTCATGATTCGAGCCCGCTGCGGATGATCGGCGGGCAGATCGCGTAACATCTCCGCCATGCCGGCAGCCACCCAGCCGTCTCCGCGGCCCCAGAAGAACTTCACATCGGGCGCATGGAAAAAAAGCCCATTCGGCTGTTGAAGCTTGTCCAGGTACGAGACCATCTCCAGCGCATCGCGGTCGAGATACTTCCTGTCGCCCGTGGCGCGATACGCCTCCAACTGAAGAATTGTCAGCATATACATGTCGTCGATCCAATAGCGTGTTTCACCGGACAACCCATCCGGTTGCGGATTCTGCCACTGCTGGTCTGCGTGTGCCAATCCCATGGCAAGGTACTTGGGGTCCTTGGTTTCAATGGCAAACTGTAGCGGCACAATGCCATAGATCTCGTCATCGACATGATGCCGCAATGGAATCCATGCGACATCGGATCCCCCGGGCAGCAAAGGCTGGAACCTCTGGATGAGCTTGGCTTGCAGCGCATCGTCGTGCGTCAACTGCGCGAAGGTCAGCGCGCCATACCAGGCGCAGACCTCTGAGTAATTGATTGTGTTGAGAGAATTTTCCTGATGCGGGGTGGTGACAAAGTGCTCGGCCAGGCGCTTGCCGACTTCTTGCGGAGAACTGCCCGCGGGCCAATTGCTGAAGGGATCCTGCTGCGCCGAAAGCGTTGCAACTCCCATCGGCATCAGCAACCCAAGAGCCACGATTCTCAGAACCACTTTCATATGTCCCCCCAGATACTTTGAAAAATCCGACATTCATTTGTCTGCCGGCTTCATTCATGCCAGGCAGGGTCATCCTCGATGCGCTCTTGGTTCTCTTGGTCAACAAAGAAACTATTCCGGGTAATGGCGAGGCCATTCTGTTGGCACCCTGATCGACGTTGAAGCCGCATAGTCATCGAATGCGCGACTAAACGGCTCTCCGGGTTTTGGGTCCCAGTTGCGCCAACCTGCCGGATTGGTATCAGCCCAGCGCGAAGGTGGTCCTTCGCCGTTGCCGTTCGCAGCAGTCACGTGGTATTCGACGATGTTCGCGTGAACCGCATCTCCGGGATCGTTGGGATTGGGAAGGCAAGAGCGAATGCCGGGTTGCTTGTCTTGATAAGCGCGATCCAGTCCGCGGTAAATCAGATGAGATTTACTATCCCCGGCGAAGCGCGCATAGAGCCTGTATTCACTGACTCCAAGAACATCTCCCCAGCTAATAGTGGCTGCCCCATTCTCCAAGTCTACGTGTAATCCTTCGGGCGGAGGTGGGGCATCGTTCGTTACATAGAGAGGATACTCCGGACCGGGAGCGCTCTCATGCAATGCGTTGAATGCGATCGCGCGCACATGCACTTTCTCTCCATTGGAGAGGCCTGTCAACGTCAGTTCGGGCTCTTTCGGCGAATCGATCTTGGTCCAGGTCGCGCCGTTATCTTTGCTTAACTCGACGTGATAAGCAGTTGCGGAGTGCGCGGGAGCAATGATCACTCTTGCACCGCCTGCTTTGTTTTCTGTCCTCAATATGCGTGGCGCCACCGGAACAGGAAGCTGATCGGTCAGCTCCCAGTGATGATGGCCGGCCTCAAGCTCGATGAACATTGCCCCGGACTCTCGACGCGCTGTTCGCGCTTCTCCATCGACATAGAACATTGTCTTTTCTGAAATGTTCGGCATCACGATCTTGAGTGAAGATGCCTTTGGCGCAAAGTAGTCACCAGAAACTGGCTGGCCGGGAGAGATAGCGGCGCCTATGCCGAGATCCGTATCGGTCGTGCTGAACGCAATTCCCGGCACTCCAATTTTCGTTCCGTGAAACAAAGCAAGCTCAGTCTTGTCGTTCCTAGTTCGAATAAGCCCAGATGTTCCGTCAAAAAGAGTTGCGCCGTCGGCATATTGAATCGGATCGGGATTGCGGAAGACAAGATCGTCAATACCCGGCGCGCTGACGTGACAGCCAAAAGGCTTCGTCTCAGTCTGAATATCTTTGCGATGACTGACCACCACCATCGAATCTCCCGATCCGTCAAACCAGATGCCCGTGCTGCCTGCAGACTGGATTTCTGTGCGCTGAGTCTCTCGTGCAGTGGAGATGCCACGCACGAATTTGAAAGTGGGAAACTCGCTGCCGCGCCGCACCGACCACGATAAGCGGCGGACGATCGATTGGTTCAGCACGCTGTCATAAAGCACAAAATAATCGTGACCCGCCAGCAGAACGCTGCGGCCCAAATATTCAGGCGCAGAATATGCGCCAGCCCCTTCGCGCGGCAGAATCTCGGCAAACTGTCCGACGCCGAGATCGTAGAAAGGACGCGAAAGAACGTTTTGCCCGATGGAGCGAAATTCACCGTCTTTGAAGACTCCGAAGTTGGTGCAGAAGTCAGTGTCTTGCACGGAACGGTCGCCAACATCTTCCGCGCCGTTAAAGCTGAAGCACTTGCCGGCTGCAAAAAAATAGATCACGCCACAGCCGCCCTCGCCTGCAATGCCCCAGCGATAGTTCGGCCCTTCATCGATTTGTTGCAAGTGAATCGAGAGTTCATCGGGCGTGTCTACCGCGGACCTCAGCACGATACCGTAGCCGGTAAACTTGCGGCTGCGCAGGTGGGGATTGGTGCCATGATTATCCGGCCCGTCGAACATGACTTGCCAAGCATCGGGCGCCACAAGCGAAGTCTCCATGTCTTGATTCGTGGGTCGAGCTGCCCACATCGCGTGTTCGGCAGCCAGGGGAGCATAACGCTTGAGACACGTGCCGAAATACCAGAGTGAACGGGGAGGGACCCGCTCTTCAGAATGTGCGCCTTGCGGCGGATGAACCCGGCGTGGCCCTTCGCCCTGCTCAAGAGCGCCCCATTCATGCCCATCATCGAGTTTTTGGAGTGCGTGATACGCTTCTGCGGTCTCGCCATTGAACGGAGCGGACAGTGCGTTGACCAGCCAATCGCAAACCTCCGCAAGCTGCGGCGTTACAAAGCGCTCAGAGCGGTCATACTGCCGCACCAGAAAGTCTGTTCGAAGTGAAGGCCTGAGAAAGGCCCAGACATACGTGCCAAGATTCTCAGTCCATCTGCCGCCGGTCGCGCCCCAGGTCTTCACATCCGGGCGCGTGTTATAGCGCGTATTCATTTCCACGCACTTTTGCCACATATCCGCCCATGTTGAAGCCATGGGGTGGTCAGGAAACAGGAACGACATGGCCGGCGGAACGGCTTTGACGTCGGCGAGGAAATTGGGATGGCCGCTGATCATGGGCACGAGCGGCATGAAATCGTCGCCTGCGTGAATATAGGCCATGAACAAATACATCGCGGTGAGACGAGCACGCTGGCGTTCGCTCATTGCACTACGGCAGCGATTGAAATCAATGACCCACCAACCGAGCACCTGCCTGCTTGGAACGGGGCTGAAATTAACGATGCCCTTGCCCGGCGTGGGGCCTGCTCCACCATTTTGGCGCGTGCCGTTTACGGGTAAAGTGCAAACGTAGGAGCCGGCCATGATCCGGCGCTCAAGGTCATCGGGACTCGTCGTTTTCTCATCGGGGAAGAGCACAGCAGGATGGCGGGATTCCGCGGGGTAATCGAGAACCCAATCCTTGACGCAGTTCAGGTCGAGGGTTCCATAGCGGCCCTGGAGGAATTGAGCATACGAGGTATAAATCAGGCCACACTGATATGTGAGCCCATCTTGCGTTATGCCGTGCGCCTCTTCTTCCAGGCGATGCATCGCTTCTTTATCCTTCGAGTGGTCATAAAATGCAATGCATGTCGATCGGCTTCCGCGAGCGATCGGCCACTTCCACAAGAGTTTTCCGTTTTGATAGAAGTAGCGCACCTGCAAGGTCGGCGATTCCACATGATTCGCGTATTCGTGATCTTGCCAGTCGTCCGTCTTGTCGATGAATACGCCCAGAGCATCTCCGGATTGCCGATCCCAGAAATTCCCAAACGTCCCTGTGCGAAGTGCAGTCCAGGTTTGATAGATGCCCAAGGCAAAAGGCAATTCTCCGTCCGGCAGCGGTTCAGGATGAACCACCCAGGGCTCGCCAACTTTTTCCCAGGGGTAGTCATCATAGTTGTGAATAACGCCTGATGAAGGATACGGATGATTGGGAGCCTGGCGATGCGTAACATTGAAGCCGCCCCAGGTAGAAGTGATGGCGCCATGCGCGTCGGGCTTCAACCCCTCCATGTTTTCCTGGAAGCGAACAAAGTCAAGACCGCCGTTACATTGAATCTTCGCGACGTAGCGTGAGCCGTCTTTGGTTTCATACGTGAGCTTGTAGGCAATGAATAATGGCCCGTCCGCAATTCGATCTGCGGTAATGCGCGCGACCGGATCATTCGAAATGCTCAGCGTTGAAGTGCCAACCCACGCGCCGCCGCGCGAGACCTGAAGAATGGGCCCAGGCGCATCTCCTTGCACAACCTGCGTTGCGGGGATTCGAATCCGCATCACGCCGGAATCGAGAGTGATAGTGTCGCCCTCGTGGACCTCTTTAACCAATGGCTCGTTAACGATCGCGGCATCGACGGCGGACAGCTCGAACTCTCGATGGCCGCCGCTCGGCAAGTCTGAAAAAAAGTGCAGGGTCGCGGAATGAAGCCCGGAACTATCGTTCACAACTTCTGAAAACTGAATCGGAACGCGGTCACCCGTATCAATGCGAGTGAGCACAAGGTGATTCAGTTCGATTGAGCTGTGAAACTCGATCGGGTAGCTGAGGAGAGTTCTCGGCCACCAGTAGAAGGGATGCTCCAGTGGATCGTGCAGTACAAAGCGGATCTTTTTGAAGTGGTCCCAAACGGCGGGGACCGAGCCCGACGGAATCTCTAAACGTGCCTGCGCGGATGCCGCTGACATCATGGTCGGCAAAGCGACAAGACTAAGACAGAAAGATCTGCGATCCACCAGGGCTGCTCCAGTTTCAGGTTCTCAGTCTATTGCGCTTTTGCGGGGTAGTCGACACGGATGGTCAGAATTTCAAATGGGTGAATTGGCGCAGTGACGTGATCCGCCTTCAAGCTCAGTGCGGCCCCTTGTGGCTCCTCCAACAAGTTTGTCTCGACGGCTCCAGTCGCTCCCGAGGGAACTGCAATGTCAATGTCGCCGCTCTTGCCGGCCCACTCGTACATGTGAAAGATGAGCGCATTGCTGTCTTCAGCTTTCTTCATCGCCGTCAGAACCACAGTGCCCGGAGTAACGGACACAAAGGAGTACTCGTTGGGCATGACTCCCGTGTGCGCTTCCACTTGCATGGCCGTGAGCGGGTAATTGAATTCATACCCATGGCGGACACTCATTGCCTGTTTCCAATCCCCAGCGTGTGGATATAAAGCGTAGCTGAAATGCTGATGTCCGCGATCCGCATCAGGGTCCGGTGACGTGGGCGATCGTAACAGGCTGAGCCGCAGCACGTTCGCGGCCGCGTCGTAGCCAAATTTCGAGTTGGTGATCAGGCTGAGTCCATGCTCTGCGCTTCCCAGGTCAGCCCAATATTGCGCCGGCACTTCAAACTTGGCTTTCTCCCAGCTATTGTTTCGTGTAGTCGGGCGCTGGATGGCGCCAAAGGGAATCTCGTAGGTTGCGGTAGGTGCAGTAGCGGAAAGTGCGTATGCATTCTTGAGCAGGACATGGGTCTCGTGCCAATCAATGTCGTTGACGACCTCAGCTTCATCGCTGCCCGCGTACAGCACAATCTCCTGCACAAACTTCGAACTCTGCCAGGTGCGCGTGACTTTGATCGCCGCCTGCATGGGACCATTGTCCACCACTTCCACTGAGTCTGCCTGTGCAAGCAGTGTGGGCGGTTGATCGAGCGTGCCTGGATCGATGTTCCAGGCATCGTACTTTGTCGGCGTGTCTTTGAACGCCTGTAGCTCATTGCCGCAAGCGCCCGCGGCAAGCGTCTCGAAGCTGGACGTTTTGTTGAACAGGCTCGTAATGCAACCCGTCTTGGGATCAACCACAACGCGCAAGGCCGCATTCTCCATGGTGGTTCCGCTCACCCGCACATCGCTTGCAAAGGTTGGCTTGCCTGCAACTACATGCAGCACTTCATATCCCATCGACGGCACATCCCTCGCCTCGACCATCAAGTGGAAGGTGTTTGTCTTGGCATCCTTTGACAGCGTCTCCGAAGGAAGCGCAATGCCATGCGCATCGAGCACCGACACATCCGAAGCCTCATTGGGCATCTGCACATCGAGCGTGACTCGCCCCGAGCGCTGCCACGCCAGAGGATTGAAAACGAGAACTGGCACACCGTCTGGCGAGCGTGTGTCCACCTGGCTAGCCAACGTCTTCAATGCCTTCTCTGAGATCTCATTGGTAGGCCAGCGAACATCGTCAAAATCTTTCTGCGCATCCCTGTAGATGACCCCGATTCCTGACCCGGCCGCCAGGTCATGAAAATCATTGAAGGTGATCTTCTTCCAGGCTTCAGTAAGTTCGTTCGCTGGATAGGCACTCCCATCAAGCCATGCGAGCGATGCATACTTCTCCGCATTGAGCGTCCAGATCGGCGCTTGCCGCAGATTGCGTTTCAGATTCGCCTGCGTTGTATACACTCCGCGGTGGTACTCCAGATATAGCTCATCTTTCCAGGTTGGAATCGATATCTCCCCCGCCGGCGGTGTTGCTGGGTACGCATAGCCATTCGCGATCATGCTGTAGTCCCAGGTCTTCGATACTGGCGCTACTTGCGTTTCGATTGTGGACAAGTAACTCAATGCGGTGCCGAACTCCATCTTGGGAGTGATCTTGTCGGGCTCCATCCAGTGCAGTCCCTGATCAAGCATGGCCCGCGTGGGACCTCCGCCGTGATCGCCCACGCCATAGAGGTCCATCATTTCAGTCATGCCAGGAGCATCGGTACGGGCCTGCAGCAGGTCGAATGAAAGCCGGACTGGGTCCATCTTCCGGTTGACATAGGAATGGGGAAAATAAGTGAGAACCCTGCTTCCATCCGGCGACTCCCACCAGAAAAGCTTGAAGGGCAACTTGTTCGTGTCGTTCCATGACATTTTCTGCGTGACAAAATAATCGATGCCCGACTTCTTGTAAATCTGCGGTAGCTGCCAGTTATAGCCGAACGAGTCCGGGTTCCAACCCACGCGCACATCTACGCCGTAGTGCTGCTTGTACCAGCGCTTTCCCACCAGCAGCGAACGCGCCGTCGATTCTCCATCAGGAAGGTTCAGGTCCGGCTCGACCCACATTCCGCCGACCACCTCCCAGTGCCCCTCTTTGATCCGCTGAGCAATGGCGCTATTCAGCTCTGGATACTTGTCTGCCAGCCATTCGTTATAGGCAGCAGCCGATTGCGTAAAGGTATAAGTGGGATACTCATTCATCAGTTGCAACGCTGTCGAATAGGTGCGCTTGACCACGTCGACGGTCTCGGTCCACGGCCACAGCCAGGCTGCATCGATGTGCGCGTTGCCTGTGAGGTGCATGGTTGCCTGTTGAAGGATTGGCTTCAGGGGCTTAAGAGTGGAGATCGACTCGACCAGGGATGCATCAAACCTTTGCTGATCGCCTGCATCCAGCGCCTTCATGTCGACCTGCCCGATCGCCTTCCATATTGTCTGCTGATCCGCATCTGCATTCTTTGAGAGGCTGGGAACCAGCAGCGCTGCTGAGAGAAACTCTTCGCGCGCATCTTCAGGGTTCGGCCGAGTCTCAGCAAAATCAATTGTCTTGCTCGATCCGCTCACGCGAATCTTTGCGACGGTGGCCATGAGCTTAACCGCGACCAGCACACGATCTCCGGGCTTTGCATGGTCAAAGAGGATGATTGGTTCAAGACTCTCACCCAACGCTACGCGACGCCCGTTGAAGTAGACAATCTCGGTGAGCGCGTCGGCCGAGCTGGCATCAAAGCTGAACCAGATTCTGGTTCCTGTCAGATCGTAGCCGTTGAGGCTCTTCGGCACCACTACCCACTGGCGAAACCAGATCGCGCTATTGGGATACTCGCCCGGCTTGCCTGCCGCCCAGGAGGAGTCGTCCAGGTCTGTATTTTCTCCATGTGCCACGTCCCCGGCATGAAAGCGCCACTCTCCATCGGGAAGTCGATTGAGAACTCCGAGCCGTTCAACGATCTGGCGAGCCTCAGGCGGCATTGATTTCGTCGCGTTCGCGAGCTCCTGGGCAGATTGCGCCCAGCCTGCACCGGGCATTAGCAATCCAACTATCGCAGTTCCTAAGACCAACTTCCTTATCATCCGCCGTGCCCCTTTGTCTTTCGTCTTCAACCGTGGTTGTCCTTCACGCTCGATCAACGCACCCTCCGGAAACTCGGAGTGTCTTCGCATCAACGGCGTCAAAGCCATCCTTGTTGTGGAACAACCTCATGCGTGACCGGTTGTGAACTTCTCCACCGGGGAGCCATCGTAGTCGAGAACCATTTTCTGAAATTACGTTGGATC
>Ga0302319_10013383_pt1 | contig 15385 bp, 14 predicted proteins | sample Bog_T0_2_FD_203319 | JGI IMG/M metagenome (GOLD analysis project Ga0302319, IMG submission 203319) | Peat permafrost microbial communities from Stordalen Mire near Abisko, Sweden - Bog_T0_2 | ecosystem: Environmental > Terrestrial > Soil > Wetlands > Peat | place: Sweden: Abisko, Stordalen Mire... | reverse complement strand
GTTCTCAACGAAGTCCGGAACGATATGGGCAGTGGCTACTACTACTACGGCTACGGCTATTACGGTAAGAACTACGGCAAGTATTACAGCGACCGCAAGGATGAGCGAAACGTCGCCAAGGTTTAATTCCTGAGGTCGGTGCCGGACTGGATGGCGGAACCCGCACTGACCCCAGGGAGTTCACGGCAAGCGCGCTTGCTCGCCGGCAGCCAGCCCCAGTTGCTGAAGACTGGTCAGATGCTGCGGTCTCACGACTCCGGCCGACCACGTGGTGTCGTTCGAGAAACGCAGCCCGATGAAGTACCCGTCGTCCCGAAACGTGCAGTAGCACACATGACCGTAAAACGGAGTTGCGCCCACGGTCAGCATTACGACCGAACCGAGGGGTACCGGCTCTTCGAGTTGAACGCAACCTCCGAGCGGGGATATATCCTCAAGGATTGCCGGTTCCGAACGGAGGTTGCCGCTCTCCCCGGGACCGTGCGCATCTTTGGTGAGTCCGGGGCTGGTGAGTCCGGGGCTACCGGCACGCCCATCCCCCGCGTCAACAGCCCCCTCAATAATCCAGTCGAGACGTACCAGATCTGCGCAGAGAAAGCGCCCTTCCAAACGCCTGTTTTCCATATGGAGAACTTATCGGCCGGCTTTGGCGGGCGTTGAGAAATCGGGATCGGCGGCTCAGGGCCGTTCGAATAAATGGCCCATCTTATCCCGTTTCGTACGGAGGTACGCTTCGCTCGAACCTACCGGATCGGCTATGCAAGGGACTCGATCCGCCACGGTGACTCCCGCGTCTTCCACGGCCTTAATTTTCCCGGGATTATTAGACAGCAGTCGAACCGCGGAGATCCCCAAATGGCGAAGAATCGCGCCCGGCAGGAGGTAGCTGCGCAGATCGCTCTCGAAGCCCAACTGTTCGTTTGCCTCCACGGTGTCGGCCCCGCGATCCTGCAACTCATAAGCGCGCAGTTTGTTCATCAACCCTATGCCGCGCCCTTCCTGCAGTTCATAGACGATGATGCCGCGTCCTTCTTCGGAAATCCGGCGGAAGGCGATTTCCAGTTGCGCGCGGCAGTCGCAGCGCAAACTGTGAAAGGCATCGCCGGTCAGGCATTGCGAATGAATTCGAAGTAGCGGCGCAGGCTGGCCCTCAGCACTCACGCGAAGGTCGCCCATAGCCAGCGCCGCCGCCTCTTCGACGACATCGGACGTTGTGCCATCCGGTTTCCGGGACCGAAAATGCCCCTCGAAACCGTAAATTCGGAACAGCCCGAACTCACTGGGGAAGTTGGCTTCTGCGGCCTGCACGAGGGTAAACGAAGGTGTGGGGTTCATGAGTCTGACAATTTGCCCCGCGCGAAAGCGTGGATAGGGCAATACACTATGCTTGAAGCGATACGGCACCTTGATTCTGTGCCGTCAATTGACTACGCGGATATCAATTCCTAAATCCAATTATAATGAGCACCTCGTGAAGGACCAACTCATTACGCTGCTGGTGAAGGTCGGCGTGATCGCGGCCATCGCCAGTTTCGGCGTGCGAAGCGCGGCAATCAAGCGCATGCTGCTGCGAGAGGAAAGGACTCTCGATCAGCGTGTAAGGCTGTCGCTGTGGTTTGCGGGACTGTTCGCACCGGGCGAACTGATCCGAATCCTGACGCCGGAGTACGATGCTCTCGACCTGGGGCTCGAAGGCGCTTTGTTGGCCGGCATTATGGGCGGTTACGTCAGTGGTATGCTCGCCGGCATCCTCCTGGCGATTCCAGCCGCAGCCAATGGGGAATATCTCGCCTTGCCGTTCTATGCCGCCGTCGGCTTGGGAGGAGGTGTGCTGCGGGACTCCGCATCGAGCCCGGACGACGTCTGGCGATTCTCGCCGTTTCCGGACGTCAACGTCTACCGCGTTTTCGAGCCGGGCAGGGAACTTCGCAGCGCCCTGTTTCATGCCTATTTCTCGGTAGGCGTGCTCCTGACTGAGTTCCTGCGGCAGGCCCTCGGGAGGGAGTTTGGCGGACGCCATCTGTTATTCACCGTGGCTACCTGGGGCGACGCGCCGTGGCTTCTGTTCGGCGCCTACCTCTCCACTTATTTCTGCATTACCATTCCGCTCAAAGTCTGGAACAGTACGCGCAATGAGGTTCGCCTGGAAGAACAGGCGCGTTTGCTACTCTCGGCACGGCTCGAGACCCTGGCCAGCCAGATCAACCCTCACTTTCTGTTCAACACACTGAACTCGATAGCTGCCCTGATCCGAATCGATCCCGAGCGGGCTCGCACCATGGTGGTTCAACTGGCCCGAATCATGAGGCGCCGGTTGCGCAGTCAGGATCACTTCTCGCCCCTGCGCGACGAGATGGATTTCATTGGCGACTACCTGGCAATTGAGCTGGAACGTTTCGGCGACAAGCTCAGGGTCGTGCGGGAGATCGACCCGGCAACTGTGGACCTGCCGGTGCCCAGCATGTTGCTGCAGCCGCTGGTTGAGAATTCGATCAAGCACGGAATCGCCGGCAAGATCGATGGCGGCACCATCACCTTGCGCGCACGGCGTTCCGGGGACCGTCTGAGGATCGAGGTGGAAGACGACGGGGTGGGAATCTCGTCGGCCAGATCAGGCGACGCCAAACCAACGGAAGCCACGGGATCGGGGATCGGTGTCAGCAACGTGCGTGAGCGGCTGCAGGTACTTTACGGCGACGACCACAGCATGTTGATCCGAAGCGAGCTTGGCCAGGGTACGCGCATTTCGATTGAGATTCCGGCGCACGCGCCAGTCCGGACGACCGGCGCAGTGTAATCCTCACCAAGTTCGCGCCTGTTTGATCGTGCCCTGCCCGGGCGCAGCAACGTGAGTTCCTCTGCAATCGTCTGATTCCGTTTCGGACCGGGAGGAGCAATCTGCGGCGGTTGGTAAGGCGTCCAGGATCGCAGTCCCGGGCGGGTATCCGACAATCTGCCCGGCCCGAAACCAGCCCTTTCGCCCGGGCCGGACGTCCGTTCCGGACCACATCCCCGCCTTTCTATTTGCCCGAAAAAAGGGCCCTATGGTAACGTAAAGATTGCGCGTTTTGGCGTTCCGTAGTTCCTGCGTACTTCTCAATCATGGACAAACTTTTACACGACTTAGGCGGAATTGTGTTGAACGCACTGCCCACGTCGATAATCGTGCTCATTTTGGCGATTTTCGTCAAGCAGTTCTATCTCAAGCCGCTCGAAGCTGTGCTTGCCGAACGCTCCCGTTTGACGGAGGGCGCGCGCAAAGCCGCTGAGACCGGCTTGCAGTCGGCCGATGCGAAAGTTGCCGAATACGAAGCGGCGCTTGAGAAGGCCCGCGGCGAGATTTACGCGTCGCAATCGGAATTCCTCAAGACTCTGCACGACGAACAATCCGCCCGTACCCAGACTGCCAAGGTCACTTCGGATTCCACGCTCGCAGCCGTGCGTCAGTCGCTGGCTGCCGAAGTGGAAGCTGCCCGCCAGGGACTGGGCGAGCAAAGCGATCGGCTGGCGTCGGAAATCGCCGATTCCGTGCTCGCGCGGAGGGTGTCATGATGCTGGCTGAAGAATTCAATACGGAACTCTGGAAATGGCCTAATTTCCTGATCCTGGTGGGCCTCCTGGGCTACCTGGTTAAAAAACATGTCCCCCCGTTACTGGCTGCGCGTTCGCAATCGATCCGGGAAGGGCTGGAAGCGGGCGAGAAGGCCAAGGCAGAAGCTGAAGCCCGTGCCGCCGCGGTGCAGGCAAAGATCGCCAATCTCGATAGCGAAATCGCCAGCCTCCGCTCTTCCGCAAAGGCCGATCTCGAGCGTGAGGCGGCGCGAATCCGGCATGACGCCGAGACCGAATTGACCCGCATCGAACAGCACACGGCAATGGAAATCGTCTCCCTCGGCAAGCAGGCCCGCGTGGAACTGCGGCAGTTCGCCGCCAGCCTTGCGATGGACCTCGCGGAACAAAAACTTCGGGCGCGCATGACGCCGGAAGCCCAGGCAACTTTGCTGGGTAACTTCGCCGGCGATATGTCTCGTCGTCCGGAAACCCTGCACGGAGGCCTGACGCAATGACGTCCGCCACCATCGTGAATCGTTATGCCCATGCGCTGGCGGATGTGATCGTCGCGCCGAATTCGGCAGTCCCTCCCGCCGAAGCCATCGCACAGTTGCGGACTTTTTATGCTTCGGCGAGCGCAGTCCCGGAGTTGCAGAAGGTGCTCGCCTCGCCCGCCGTTCCCAAAGCGCGCAAGCGGGCGGTCATCCGCACCATAGCCGGTGCGCTCGGACTCAAACAGATCATAGTGAATTTCCTCCTCGTGCTGAGCGATCGCCGTCGTTGGGCTGCGCTGCACGAGGTAATTGACGCACTCGATGCCGTCCTCGACGATCATCTGGGTTTTGAACGGGTGGAAGTTCATTCGGCTTACGAACTCAGCATTCCCCAGCGCGAAGAATTGTCGCGTGAGTTGGCGCGTGTCGCAGGCAGGCAGATTCGCCTCTGCCTCGCGATCGAGCCCGAGTTGATCGGCGGCGTCACGGCCAAAGTGGGTTCCACCGTTTACGACGGCAGCGTGCGCGGCCATCTGGCGAAGATGCGTCGCAGCCTTGCCGAAAATCGATATTAGAAGCGAAATTATATGGCTCAGATTCGGGCAGACGAGATAACAAACATTCTCCGGCAGGAGATCGAGAATTACGACCGCGCCATTGACGTGAGCGAAGTTGGCACCGTCATCTCCGTGGGCGATGGTATCGCGCGTATCCACGGCCTCGAAAAGGTCATGGCGGGCGAACTGATCGAATTCGATCACGGCGTTTCGGGCATCGCCATGAACCTCGAAGAGGATCAGGTCGGTTCGGTGCTGCTCGGTGAGTATTCGAAGATTCGCGAAGGCGACGAAGCGCGTCGTACCGGCAAGATCATGTCGGTTCCCGTCGGCGATGGCCTCATCGGTCGCGTAGTCGACGCGCTCGGTCGCCCCATTGACGGCAAAGGCCCCATTCTCAGCACGCAGTCGAATCCGATTGAACGCATTGCGCCTGGCGTTATCGAACGTCAGCCCGTGAAGCAGCCCCTGCAGACCGGCGTTAAGGCAATCGACGGTATGATTCCGATCGGCCGCGGCCAGCGCGAACTGATCATCGGCGACCGTCAGACCGGCAAGACGGCCATCGCTCTCGACGCCATCATCAATCAGAAGGGTGGCGACGTTGTTTGCATCTACGTCGCGATCGGCCAGAAGCGTTCCACGGTAGCTCAGGTGGTGAAGACGCTGGAAGATTTCGGAGCAATGGAATACACGATCGTGGTTTCGGCCAGTGCGTCGGATCCCGCGCCGATGTTGTACCTCGCGCCGTTCGCCGGTTGCGCGATCGGCGAGTACTTCCGCGACAACGGCCGCCATGCTCTTTGTGTTTACGACGATCTTTCGAAACACGCCGCGGCGTATCGCGAAATCTCGCTCCTCCTGCGCCGCCCGCCGGGCCGCGAAGCTTACCCGGGCGACGTGTTCTATCTCCACAGCCGCCTTCTGGAACGTGCCGCGAAGCTGAATGACGCGCTGGGCGGCGGTTCGCTCACCGCCCTGCCGTTCATCGAAACTCAGGCGGGCGACGTCTCGGCTTACATCCCAACCAACGTCATCTCCATCACCGACGGCCAGATCTATCTCGAAGCCGACTTGTTCAACTCGAACATCCGTCCCGCCGTCAACGTGGGACTTTCGGTCAGCCGCGTCGGCGGCAGCGCTCAGATCAAGGCCATGCGTTCGGTGGCCGGTCCGTTGCGTCTCGATCTCGCTCAGTATCGCGAACTGGCCGCCTTCGCCCAATTCGGTTCCGATCTCGACAAGGCCTCACAGGCCCAGTTGAATCGCGGTAAGCGTCTCGTCGAAATCCTCAAGCAGCCGCAGTACAAGCCGCTGCCGGTCGAAAAGCAGGTCGCGATCATCTTCGCCGCGACGAAAGGCCTGCTGGACGATATCGCCGTGGAAGACTGCCGTTCGTTCGAAGCGGAACTGTATAAGTTCCTCGAAAATGCGCACCCGGGGATTCTGACCGCCATCCGTGAAAAGAAGGTCCTCGACGATGCCCTGCAGGCCGATCTCCGGTCCGCCATCGGCGAACTTAAGGGCCGCTTCGTAAAGGGAGCGCGCGCATAGCGTTCCAACCATGCCGAGTCTGATCGATTTCCGGCGGCGCATCCGCTCCGTCAAAAATACGCAGCAGATCACTAAGGCCATGAAGATGGTCTCGGCCGCGAAACTGCGCCGCGCGCAGGAGCGTGTGATTGCCGCGCGTCCGTATGCCGCTCAGATGCGTGAAATGCTGGCGAATCTGACGCAGGCCGCGCAGTCGGATGAGCGCGCGTCGGAAAGCGTGTGGCTGGCCCAGCGCGAACCGAAGAATATAGACCTGGTGCTCGTCACCAGCGATAAGGGTCTGGCGGGCGCGTTCAATTCCAATCTGATCAAGGCTGCGCAGCGGTTTATCGAAGAGCACTCCGGCGCCAAAATTTCCCTGACGCTGGTCGGCCGCAAGGGACGCGACTTCTACAAGCGCCGTTCCGCCGACATTATCGGCGAATACGTGAATATCCTCGCAAAGCCCGCCTATGCGGACGCCGCCGGTGTGGCAAAGGAAATCATCCGTCGCTACCGCGAGGGTGAAACCGATGCCGTCTATGTCATCAATAACGATTTCAAGAGCGTGATGACCCAGACTTTGTCGGTGATGCAGTTGCTTCCGGTGAATCTGGGAACAACATCCGCGCCCGCCGTTAACCCCGGAGCCACGCGCGATTACATCTACGAACAATCGCCGCTCGATATGCTGGAGCAGCTCATGCCGCGTTATGTGGAGGTCGCGATCTTCCGCTCCATGCTGGAAACCGGCGCGGCGGAGCACGCGGCCCGCATGACGGCAATGGATGCGGCATCCTCGAATGCAAGAGACGTGATCGACGCCCTGACGCTGTACATGAACCGTGTACGCCAGGCGGCAATTACCAAGGAAATCATTGAAGTTGTGAGCGGCGCTGCCGCCGCTGGTTAAAGGAAGAATTTTTTATGGCAACAGCTACCAATGCCGACGTTGTCGGCACCGTCGTACAGATCGCGGGACCGGCCATCGACTGCCAGTTCCCCGAAGGGCAGATCCCCGAAGTCCGCACCGCGATCCGCATCGTGAGCGAAGGCTTTGACGTTCCCCAGCCGATTGACATCATCTGCGAAACCCAGCAGCACATCGGTGAAGGCCGCATCCGCACCATCGCGATGCAGCCCACCGAAGGCCTCGTTCGCGGCATGAAGGCGATCAGCCTGGGCGGCCCGATCACGGTGCCGGTCGGCCGCGAAACTCTGGGCCGCGTGCTGAATGTTCTCGGTCAGCCGGTCGATCAGATGGGCCCGGTGAACGCCACCACCTTCTATCCGATCCACCGGCCCGCGCCGTCCTTCGAAGATCAGTCGACCCGCCTCGAAATGTTCGAGACCGGCATCAAGGTCATCGATCTTCTCGAACCCTATCTCCGCGGCGGTAAGATCGGCCTGTTTGGCGGCGCGGGTGTCGGCAAGACCGTCATCATCATGGAACTGATCAACAACATCGCCATGAAGCACGGCGGCGTTTCGGTCTTTGCCGGTGTGGGTGAACGCACCCGCGAAGGTAACGATCTCTGGCTCGAAATGCAGGAAGGCGGCGTCATCGACCCGCACGATTACACCAAGTCCAAAGTAGCGTTGGTGTACGGCCAGATGACCGAACCGCCCGGGGCGCGTCTCCGCGTGGGCCTCACCGGTCTGACCGTCGCCGAATATTTCCGCGATGAAGAAGGTCAGGACGTGCTGCTCTTCGTCGACAACATTTTCCGCTTCACGCAGGCTGGTTCGGAAGTCTCGGCGCTTCTCGGCCGCATGCCGAGCGCCGTGGGTTATCAGCCCAACCTCGCCACCGAAATGGGCGAACTTCAGGAACGCATTACCTCCACGAAGAAGGGTTCCATTACCTCCGTGCAGGCCATCTACGTGCCCGCCGACGATTACACCGATCCCGCGCCCGCAGCCGCCTTCGCTCACCTCGACGCCACCACCAACCTTTCGCGTTCCATCGCCGAACTCGGTATCTATCCGGCCGTCGATCCGCTGGCATCCAGTTCGCGCATCCTCGATCCGCGCATCCTTGGCGACGATCACTACAACACCGCGCAGGCCGTCAAAGGCGTTCTGCAGCGTTACAAGGATCTTCAGGACATCATCGCCATCCTCGGTGTCGACGAACTCGGCGAAGAAGATAAGCTCATCGTTTCGCGCGCACGCAAGATCCAGCGCTTCCTGTCGCAGCCCTTCTTCGTGGCCCAGCAGTTCACGGGAATCGCCGGCAAGTACGTCAAGCTGGCCGATACCATCAAGGGCTTCCAGGAGATCGTCGACGGTAAGTACGACGACCTTTCGGAGCAGGCTTTCTACATGGTCGGCACCATTGAGGAAGCAATCGAAAAATCGCGCCAGATGAAGGCTGCATAAGCGGGATTTATGGCCGATACGCTGTTGTTTCAGTTAGTGAGTCCGGAGCGCCTGCTGGTGGAAACTCAGGTCACCGAGGTTCAGATCCCGGCCAAAGAGGGCTACATCGGCGTGTTGCCGGGCCATGCTCCGCTGCTTTCGCAGTTGAAGGCGGGCGGCGTTCTGAGCTACTGCGCTGTTGACGGCGTCCAGAAGGTAGTCGCGGTTTACGGCGGCTTTGTGGAAGTGCTCCCGGATCGCGTGCGCGTGCTGGCGGATTCGGCGGAAAATCGGGAGGAAATCGATCTTTCCGCCGCCCAGGCTGCGCTGAAACAGGCCTCCGCGGACATGAACAACCTGCAGGGAGGCGAAGCCGACCCCGCCGTTGCCATGGATGAAGCGGTACGTGCTCAGGCCCGTGTGGACGCGGCTTCGGCCAAAGTCTGATCGGCCGGCCGTGCCAGGGGTATTTCTGCATTTCCCCTGATAGTTGTGGGGCGGGTTGGCAACCCTTGGGCCGATTGTCAATCGGCCCAAGTGACGCGAAGCGTCACTGTTCGCTACAAATTTTCCCGAACTACTTCGGGAACCGCCAGACAATACCGCCGCTGATTACGAAGTTAAACTGTCCGCCCGAGTTCGCGGTATCGAAGTTGGGGCTTCCGGTGTAGAATCCCCGAACGTCTCCCCGAAGCAAATAGCTCTTGCCCATTGCGATATCCACGCCGCCGCCGAAATCCACCACGCCGGTGTTGGCTGTCCCGCCCGCTACGGCTCCGCCACCGAGGCCGCTCTTGCTGGAATCGTAAAACGCGAAGCCGCCGCCCGCTGCCAGCCAGGGCGAAATTTTTTCGTCCGGCGTAAACTGAAGCCTCAAACCCGGCGTTACGTAAATACTGTGGATAGCGCTCGTCGCCGTGGGCGGAAAGCCTGAAAGATGGCGCAGAGGATTATAAAGGCCGTTTACCTCCCAGTAAAGATTGGCCCATTTCAGGTCGCGCGTTTTCCTGGCGTAGTTCGCCTGAAGCGCAAAGCCCGAGCCCAGCGCCAACGGCCCAAGGGTCGCACTGGGGTTCGTGCCGCTCAGCGCGCCAATGGTGACGGCAAATTCCTGGTGTTCATTATTCTGTTGGGCGGCGCTTTGTTGAGCCGTGAGGGTGAACGCGGCCAGCAAAGACGACGCCAGCGCGATAAAACGAATGGATCTGATCATAGTGAATAAATTTCGCACGATTGCTAAACTTCTATCCTGGCACAGAGGGTTCCGAGCCACCGGTTCGACCGTTAGACTGCCCGAACCGCGGATAGCAGCCCGTTAGAATCAATCCATAGCTTGCTGACCGACCTCAAACCATCTTTGCCTGACATCGTCAGGCTCCATTCTGCTTATCGGGACGGCAATTTGTACGTCTGGGGAGAAGTGGATCCCCGCAAAGTGGCGTCTCGCCAACTGCCATTCTCGGCGGCCCCCGCCCGTATCACGCGCGCCATTTCAAACGTCGCGGATCACACCCGGCTTCCCGCCCTGGCTGAATTTTCGCTGATCTGGCTGCCCACCCAGGACGATAAACCGATGGCCGCTTCAGACGTTGCTGCCTCGGATGGTTCTGGCCCTGCCCTCCGGCCCAGGATCCGGTCGTGGTTCGTTTCCACTGCGCTCCTCAATGCCGAAAACGCCTACCGATTCCTCGATGCCTCCAACCGCAATCCCTCCGCGGAATCGTGGGACGTCAAACTGGCTCCCAGCACGCGCTTCTGGGGCGCTGCCCTCCGCTTTGCGGCGGACCTCGCCCTTCGCGATCGCTATCTCCCGTCGCTCGAAATTCACGGCACCTCTTACTACGGCCGCTGGAGGCCACTGCTCTCCGCGCCCGATCAGTCCCGCCTTCGCCAACTCGCCCGGTCCATGCCTCCCGTTGCCCGCGCCATCACCCCAGCCGGCGTGAAGGTGCCTCCCCAGGACGATCCTGCCATCCTCCTCGGCGACTTTCTCAAATGGATGATGGATATCCTGCCGCGCATTTCCGGCCGTTCGTCCCGCCTTCAGTTTTTGCCGCCGCACGTTCAGAACCGCCCTACCCTCGGACGCGTGGATCTCGAATCCGCGTGGATGGTCGCGCTCCGCACCATGACCCCGGAGATGCCCGGCGATCCCGAGTCCCTCGACGCATTTTCCTCCCGCGTGCTCGCCTGGCAGAAGCCCATCCTCCGCGCAGCGGAGGCGCCCTGGCTTCTGGCCTTTGAAATCGAAGAACCGGCTGAAGGCGCCGATTCCACCGCGGCAGCTTCGGCATGGCGCGTCCGCTATCGGCTCGAACCCGTGCAGGGTGGTCCTCCCCTGCCGTTCAACCGCGTTCCGGCCCGCTATCTCGCCCGGCTTCTCTCCCGCGCCGCAACCATTTGCCCGGATGTTCGCGCAGACTCCGACTCCTTCCCCCTCGATCTCGCGGGTGTCGTCCGATTCCTGACCGAAACAGCCTCGGAACTCGAACGCCAGGGCTTCCGCGTGATTATTCCGGAATGGTGGCAACAGCGCCACCTCGCCTCGGCCGTCAGCGCCCGCCCCGTCGTGCGACCCTCGTCAGAACGGCAATCCGCCCGCGGCGGTCCGTCTCTCTTCTCGCTCAGCGACCTCATGCAGTTCGATTGGGAAGTCGCCATCGGCGGTGAGAACTATACCCGCGAAGAACTCGACCGCATGGCCGAATCCACCGTCCCTCTCATCAAGGTGCACGGCAAATGGATTCCGCTCGACCCCGTCGCCATCCGTTCCGCGCTCGATCTTTGGAAACGCGAACCCGCTCCCGCCCGCGACGCCATCCGCATGGCGCTCGGAGCGGTCGAAGCCCCGCACGGCATCCGCCTTGATGAAACCCGCGGTGAGGGCTGGATCGGCGACCTCATCGGCAAGCTCGGCGGCCAAACCCGTTTTGAAGAACTTGAGCCGCCCGCCGGTCTCGACGGCACCCTGCGCCCGTACCAGTTGCGCGGTTTCTCCTGGCTCGGCTTCCTCCGGCAATATGGCCTCGGCGCCTGCCTCGCCGACGATATGGGCCTCGGCAAGACCATCCAGGCGCTGGCCCTGCTCGAACACGAACGCACCGCGCAAATTGGTCGGCCCGTGTTGCTGATCTGCCCCACGTCGGTGGTCGGCAACTGGCGCAAGGAGGCCGCGCGCTTTGTCCCCCGGCTTTCCGTCATGATCCACCATGGCCAATCGCGCCGGCGCGGTGATGACTTCGCCCAGCAGGCGGCGTCACACGGCCTCGTCATTTCCAGCTATTCCCTGGCCCACAGGGATCGCGACGCGCTCAGCGAAGTCCCCTGGTCCGGCATCATTCTCGACGAAGCTCAAAACATCAAGAATCCCGATACCCGCCAGTCGCGCGCCATCCGTTCTCTCGATGCCGACTACCGAATTGCCCTCACCGGCACGCCCGTCGAAAACAACGTGGGCGAACTGTGGGCCATCATGGACTTCCTGAACCCCGGCTTTCTCGGCACCCACGCCGAATTCCGTCGCCAGTTCCTTTTGCCCATTCAGAAGGGTGGGGAAACGGATGCCGCCACAAAGCTCCGCAAACTTACCGCGCCCTTCATCCTCCGGCGTCTCAAGACGGACCAGTCCGTTATTCAGGACCTCCCCGAAAAGATGGAGATGAAGGTCTTCTGCAACCTGACTCCGGAGCAAGCCGCGCTCTATCGCACCGTGGTCGATGAGGCGTCGGGCGCGCTCGAATCGTCGGAAGGGATCAAACGGAAGGGCGTCATTCTCGCGGCTCTCACAAAACTCAAACAGGTCTGCAATCATCCCGCGCAGTTTCTGGGCGACGAGTCCTCCCTCGGCGGCCGTTCCGGAAAGCTTTCGCGCCTCACGGAAATGGTGGAAGAGCTTCTCGCGGAAGGCGACCGCGCCCTCATCTTTACTCAGTTCACCGAAATGGGCGACCGGCTTCAGCGCCACCTCTCCGCGACATTCGGACAGGAAGTCCTCTATCTCCATGGTGGCGTTCCCGCGGCGAAGCGCGACAAGATGGTGGAGAGTTTCCAAAGTGGCGCCGAAAATAGTCCCCGCCTCTTCGTACTTTCGCTCAAGGCGGGTGGCACCGGCCTGAATCTCACCGCAGCCAACCACGTCTTTCACTTCGATCGCTGGTGGAACCCCGCCGTCGAAAACCAGGCTACGGACCGCGCCTTCCGCATCGGCCAGAAGCGCAACGTTCAGATCCACAAGTTCGTCTGCATCGGCACCGTCGAAGAGCGCATCGACGAAATGATCGAACGCAAAAAAGCCATTGCCGACCAGGTGATCGGCACCGGTGAAGCCTGGCTCACCGAACTCTCCACCGCCGAAATCAAACAACTCTTCGCCCTGCGCCAGGAGGCGATTTCATAAAGCCGGACACTCGACTATGCATGGCTGTCGTTACGTGGAAGCTAAACAAAAACGACCAATTCCGGGTGAGATAAATCGGCGCATGGCGGAAATGGCACCGGTAATCCGCGATATCATTGAAAAGAGAAAAAAACAGCAATGTCTGCCAAGCGAACGCCTGCTGTCACAAAGCCGGTCCACTGGAATCAATTCCTTGCCCAGGTTATCGACCTTGTCGAAACCGGCAGGGCGCTCTCCGGCAGAGTAGTCAACCAGACCATCACGGCCACGTATTGGTTGGTGGGTCGCCAGATAGTCGAACACGAGCAAAGCGGACATGCTCGTGCCGGCTATGGTGAAACTCTGCTGGAGCGGCTCTCCGGCGAATTGACAAAACGTTTCGGGCGTGGCTTCTCCCCGCGCAATCTGGCGCAAATGAAAGCTCTCTACGTCTGGAAACGAATTTTGCTGACACCGTCAGCAAAATCTCTCGCCTCTTCCTCCCGCGCTCTCCACCCCGACATTTTGCTGACACTGTCAGCAAAATCCGGACCGAGCGGCATTCCCTCTCTCCCCCTCTCCTGGTCTCATTACTATCGCCTCCTCTCCGTCAACGAACCTGGCGCTCGTTCCTGGTATGAATCGGAAGCTATCCGCGGTGGCTGGTCGGTGCGGCAACTGGATCGCCAGATTTCAACCCTGGCCTGGCTGCGTACGAAGAGCAGGCCTTCGCGGCTGAAGGGGGAATCCGTCTCCGCCTCGGAACTCATTCGCGACCCATTTATCCTGGAGTTTCTCGGACTCAAAGACGAATACTCGGAAACGGAGTTGGAAGAATCCCTGATATCCGAACTGGAGAACTTTCTCCTCGAACTCGGCAACGATTTCACCTTCGTGGCCCGTCAAAAAAGGCTTCGTGTCGGCGACGAATGGTACCGTATCGACCTTCTCTTCTTTCATCGCCGCCTGCGATGTCTGGTAATCGTCGACCTCAAGATCGGTAAATTCACGCATGCCGATGCGGGACAGATGAATCTGTACCTCAACTACGCCCGGGAAAACTGGACTAACCCCGGCGAAAAGCCGCCGGTCGGTTTAATCCTCTGCGCGGAAAAAGATGCCGATGTCGCTCACTACGCGCTGGGCAATCTCGCTCATCAGGTACTCGCCGGTGAATACCTGGTCGCGTTGCCGTCGGAAAAACAATTGCGTGCACGGCTCGGAAGCGCGCGCAGGAAGCTGGCAGCCAGCCGGTCTGCCGCCCCGAAAGGACCCGGCTCGCCTAAGAAAATCGAAAACGTACCCACTTCGATTGTCGTCGCTCCTGCCGCTCGGCGCGAGGCCAACTCCCGGCAACGCAAAGCGAGACTCAATCCGTGACAAAAGACGGTAGCCACAACTGGTGGGGCATCGCCTGGATCGAGAAGATGCAGCGCCTCGCCGAACCCGGTCGCTTCGCCGAAGGCGAACGCTACGCACGCAACGGCTTCGTGCAGTCGGTAGTCTTCGATCAGGGCACCATCGCTGCCCGCGTTTCCGTGCCGAAGGAACCCTCCTGCATTGTGGGAATCTCCATTACCCCCTTCACCGACGAACAGTGGACCTCCCTGCTCGCCGAAGTGCGGGATCCCGATCGCCTCGTCCGCCAACTCGTCTCCGGCGACCTCCCGTTTGAAATCAACACCGCCTTCTCCCGCGCCGGCCTTCGCTTCATGCCCGAGCGCTACGTCGATCTTCAACTTCAGTGCGCGTGTCCGGATTGGCTTAAGCCCTGCCGCCACCTGGTTGCCGTCTGGCTGAAATTCGCGCGCGATTTCAATCGCGATCCCTTCCTTGTCTTCGCGCTTCGTGGCCTCACCCGGGATGCCCTGATCGCGCGCCTGCAGGGCCGCAATTTCAACGCTGTCGCCGAACGCGAACAGGAAGAAGAACTGCCGGAAGCAGCCATCGTCGTGACCCCGCAAGCTCTCCCGGCGGATCCCGCTGCCTTTTGGTCGGCACCGCCGCTCCCCTTCGCTCCGTCGGATTCCGCGGAACGCTCCGTCCTCGACGAAGACATCTTCGAAACCCTCCGCGACTGGCCCAAACTCGAACCCCAGTTCAGCCAGATTTACGATGCAGTCTACGAACTGGCCACCCGCATCCGCCGCTAGCTTTAGCTAGGCCCTGCCCACTGTACTGCTAATCTGCGCGGATCAGTGTCCACCCGGGGCTAAGTTTTTTCGCCCCAACCCCATCGCGGATAATGATAAAAGTGCCCCGAACCGCTCATTCCGTTTGCGCTCTCGATTGCCCCGACGCCTGCTCGCTCCTCATCGATATCGACGCGCAAGGCCACGGCAGTCGCCTCCGCGGCAACCCCGCCCATCCCGTCACCCGAGGCTTCCTCTGCGCCAAAGTTGCCCGCTACCTCGAACACGAATACTCGTCCGCTCGCCTCCATCACCCCCTCCGCCGCATCGGCGCCAAAGGTGAAGGCCGCTTCGCCCGCATTTCGTGGGACGAAGCTCTCG
>Ga0302319_10013381_pt1 | contig 15387 bp, 13 predicted proteins | sample Bog_T0_2_FD_203319 | JGI IMG/M metagenome (GOLD analysis project Ga0302319, IMG submission 203319) | Peat permafrost microbial communities from Stordalen Mire near Abisko, Sweden - Bog_T0_2 | ecosystem: Environmental > Terrestrial > Soil > Wetlands > Peat | place: Sweden: Abisko, Stordalen Mire... | reverse complement strand
CGCGTTTATCATATTGACCGCGGTTACGAAAAGATTGAAGAGAAGCTCGCCGCCGCCGGTGCACAAATCCTGCGCGTGCAAGATGCCACCATCTCTCAGCAAGCCGGGAGTGAAGAATGAGCATGCCCGTTCACGGCCATAGCGCCGGATTTCTCGCCCTTGTGACCGATGCCAAAAAGCGCATCAAGGAAATCGATATCAACGAGTACAAGCGCCTCGTGGCCGCCGGTGAGGCCGGCCAGTTGGTCGATGTGCGCGAGGAAAGTGAGTTCGCCGCCGCACATGCCGCCGGTGCGCTGCACTTGAGCAAGGGCATCATCGAACGCGATATCGAAACCACCTTCCCCGACAAAAGCACCCGCCTGGTCCTGTATTGCGGCGGCGGTTTTCGTTCCGCCCTGGCCACCGAGAACATCCAAAAGATGGGCTATCACAACGTACTCTCGCTCGACGGCGGCTGGCGCGCCATCGAAGCCTCCGACCTGCCCCTCGACCCTCCCCGAAAATGAAGCCTACATTATTAGTGGCTCAACGGGGGGCGGACTTGAGTCCGCGCGGAACTTTAGTTCCGCTTGTCCTCTCCGTCCTTCTTATTCTCGGCACCTCGCACCTCCACGCCGCCGACGCACTACCCGATTACCACGCCCGCCGCGTGCACTTGGCTGAAAAACTCAAGGTCGGTGTGGCCGTTCTCTTCGCCGCTACCGAACCGCGCTCCATGCTGGTCGCCTATCGTCAAGACTCCGACTTCTATTACTTAACCGGCTGGAACGAACCCGGCGCAGCGCTCTTCGTGCAACCAGCCAGAGCCGCCGAAGGCAAAACCACCGCCCGCCCCTATCGCGAAATCCTCTTCCTGCCTTCGCGCAACCTGCGCAACGAACTCAATACCGGAGCCAAACTCGACGCCGCCACTCCCAACGTCGCCGCGCTCACGCATGTGGACGAAGTCCGGCCCATGCCGGAGCTATCTACTCTCTTGAGTCAAATGGCTTCCGAAGAACGCGGCCTTCTCTATCGTTTTCACAGTCAGCCCGATTCCCCAGCCGCGCAAGCGCTCATCACGTGGGTGGCCACTACCTTGGGCAGTGACTATCGCCCGCCCATCGCCGATGCCTCTGGACCCATCGGCGAACTGCGCGCCATCAAAGATCCCATTGAAGTCGAACTGCTTTCGAAAGCGGCGAAAGCTTCCGCTGTCGCGCAACTCGCCTTGCGCAAAGTCGTCGATGCTGGCGCCACCGAGCGCACCATAGCCGGCGTCTTTACAGAAGCCATCATGCGACAAGGTTGCGCGCGGCCATCCTATCCGCCCATCGTTGGTTCCGGCGCCAACTCCACCGTTCTGCATTACGAAGAAGATACCGGCACCCTGCAAGCGGGCGACGTCGTGGTGATTGACGCCGCCGCCGAGTGCGGCATGTATGCGTCCGATATCACCCGCACCCTCCCGGTCTCCGGCAAATTCACCGCGCGCCAGAAAGAAATCTACGATATCGTCCGCGGCGCGCAACAAGCCGCCATCGATTCCTTCGTCGCCGGCAAATCCCACTTCAACGATCCCACCCACCGCTATCCCGATTCGCTCGACACCATCGCCTTCAACTACATGAATGCGCATGGCAAAGACCTGCACGGCGAACCGTTAGGCAAATACTTCATCCACGGCATCGGCCACTCCGTCGGCATCGATGTCCACGACCCTTACAACTACTCCAAGCCCATCGAAAAAGGCATGGTCTTCACCATCGAACCCGGCATCTACATCCCGGAAGAAAAGATCGGCGTCCGCATCGAAGATACCTTCTACGTCACTCCCGAAGGCAAACTCGTCTCCCTCACCGGCAGCGACACCTCTCTACCCTCGAGCAATTGAGCTTCAATCTGCGTTGATTCTGAACTGAACTGACCTGAGTTGGTGGCGCAGGCGGTTCCGCCAGGCGGTTCCGCCTGCGAAAGCGGAGCAGCGCTCCGCTTCTTCCCATCACTGCCCTAACCCTTTCCCCACCTTGACCAACGTCCTCTCCCCAAACGGCGCCGCAATCAACTGCAAGCCCACCGGCATCCCATCGCGTCCCTTGCCGCACGGTATCGAGAGCGCCGGCTCTCCAATCAAATTGATCGCCCGCACCAGCCGCGTCGCCGCCATCCGCACGTTCTCGTCTTTCCCTTGAATGCTCACGGTGAACTGTTCCTGTAGCGGCGCGGTCATCGGCGTAGTCGCGCCAACCAGCACGTCCACCTTCGTCCAAAGTTCGTCAAACGCCTGCCGGAAAAGCGTCCGCATCCGTTGCGCGTTCACATACTCATGGCCTAAAATCAGCCGCCCTTGCTCCAGCAGCGCCCAAACATCTTCGCCAAATTTGCTTTTGTCGGTTTGCTCAACATAGATCGCCGCCGTCTCCGCAAGCTGCATGACGCGAGCCGTGACGTTCATCTCGGCGAAACTCGGCGTCGTCACCTTCTGAACATCTGCACCCAAGCTCTTCAGCTTGTCAACCGCGCCTTCCACAACTTCCAGTACATCGTCGGCCAGAGATCCAAACAGCGGCTCTTCGGGTACACCCACGCGCAGGCCTTTCCAATCGGTCATTGCCGGCACGTTGTAATCTTCGTCGCCGCCCACCATGGCGTTTAACGCTAGCGCACAATCCTCCACGCAACTCCCGAGCGGCCCCACATGATCCAGGCTGAACGCCAGCGGCAACACCCCATGCCGGCTCACCAGTCCATAGGTAGGCTTCAAACCCGCGATCCCACAGAAAGAGGCCGGCACGCGAATCGACCCGCCCGTATCCGTCCCCAACGCCATCGGCAGAAATCCGCCCGCCACCAACGCCGCCGACCCGCCGCTCGATCCACCCGCCAGGCGTTTCTCGTCCAGCGGATTCAGCACAAACCCGAAGTGCGGATTCCTGGAAGTGATCCCGAAGGCGATCTCATGCAGGTTCGCCTTGCCAACCGAAATCGCCCCAGCTTCGTGCAGCCGCATCACCACCGTCGCGTCATAATCCGGCACGAAGTCTTTGTAAACCAACGATCCCGCCGTAGTCGGCACACCACGGGTGTAGAACAAATCTTTGAGAGCTATCGGGACGCCGTGAAACGGCCCGCGGTCTTTCCCCGCTTTCAGTTCTTCATCCCGTTCGCGCGCCGTCTCTAAAGCCTGCTCGCCCGTTACCGTAATCAAGCTCCGGAACTTGTCGCGCTCATGAATGTCTTTGAGCGTCCGCTCAACCAGCTCCACGCAAGAAATCTTCCGCGCGCGGATCTGCGCTCCCAATTCGCGAACGGTCATTGTGCTTTGTCCAAACGCGGTGAGTAGACCACCGCCGGCTCCAGCTCCGGTTTCAGCCGGCCCATCACGGCGCCCTTGAATTCCGCCCGCAAGACGTTGACAATCTGCACCGGCCCCGTAGGCTTCTGCGCGGTCCCTTTCACAACCTCGCGCACCACCAGCAAGGTGAGGCCTTTCCCTTGCAGCGCCCGGCACGCCGTTCCCGGTTGCCGCAGCAGGCCCAAAAGTAAATGGCCGGTTTCAATCGTCGCGTGGCCCAATAGTTCCGATTCTTCGGCGCTATATACGAGCACCCGTTTTGCGTCCATGGAAAGCGGCAGATCCACCGATGTGCTCACCTTTTCGCCGGCCGTTTGAAGCTGCAATTCCTCTAGCGCGTTCGGAAAAGGATCCTTCGTATGCAAGAGCTGGAAGAAAAGCTGTTTGTCTTCACGCAGCAAGCCGAGAAGCAAATGCGCCGGTTCAATATAAGACTCGCCCAATTGCGACGCTTCATATCTGGCGAAGAAGATCACCCTCCGCGACTTCTCCGAATACCTTTCGAACATCGCTCCCCTTTACTGTGGCGCCGGCCCCCGCACCACTTGCACAAAATTCGCCGGGTTCACATACTTGGCAAACGCCGCGCGTACTTCATCGGCCGTCATATTAAAGTATCGATCGGCCGCGCGCCGCGGTTCATCCAGCGGCAGCCCGATGCGCGCCCGCCCCATCAATCCGCCGGCCACGGCGTCTTCGCTCGATTCGCCTAACGGAATCTGCCGCAACAGCAGCGCCTTCGCCTGCTGCAACTCCTCCGGTGTTACGTTGTTCTTCTGCATGTCTACCAGATCCTGCTCTACCAGTGCCCGCGCTTTCGAAACGTTCTTCGGGTCGCAGCCATACGAAATACTGTAGATCGAGCGCGTCTCGCCGGCTTCGAGCGAATCCTCCACTGTGTAGACTAATCCCGCTTTCTGCCGCAGCGAACGATACAGCCGCGTGGCGTAAAACCCGCCGCCCAGCACATGGTTGCCCACTTCGAGCGCAAAGTAATCGGGCGAGAAGCGGTTCATTTCCAACTGCTCCGCTAACTGCACATCGTCCTGCACTCTACTCGAATCGGGCACATCCACCGCCTTCGCCTGATTCGCCGGAACGGGCGGCAAAACCACATTGGGTTTCGGGCCGGTTGCTTTCCACGTACTAAAGTATCGATCAATCACCGCATGCGCTTCTTCGGGCGCGATGTCGCCGATCACCACGATGGTCGCCAGATCCGGCCGGAACGTCGTTTGATAAAACTGCAAGACGTCTGAATACTGAATGCCGTTCACGCTCTTCGGCGTGGTTTCCCGCAACAACGGATCGCCCGCCGGAACCAGCGCCTGCAACAAAGCGCGATCCACTTTGTAGCTCGGGCTTTGCATTTCTCCGGCACTCAACTCCGACGTCTGCTGCTGCACAATCTTGAAGGCATCTTCCGGCAGCGCTGGATGCAGTTCGTTATCCGCCAGCAACTGCACGCCGCGCGCAAAATCTTGCGCCAGTACTCGCAGACTGAAACCCGCACCCGCCGATTCCGACGCGCCGATATCGTCCAGCGCCTTTTGGAATGCCACCCGGTCGAGCGTCTTCGTGCCGTAAGAAAACAATCCTTCGAGGATATCCGCCACGCCGTCCTTCCCAGGCGGCATTTGCAACTGGTTCTGCGTCTTGATAGAGCCAATGACAGTCACCGTGGGGCTTGTCCGCTCCGTTTGCACAATCAGCCTGATACCGTTCTTCAGCCTCATATCTACGGGCCGCGCCAGCCATTCCGGCACCCGCAGCGATTTCACCGCACTGTCCGCCCATGCCGGTAAATCCACTGGTTTGGTTGGACTCGACATGGCCTTTTCCGATCCGCCAAAACCTTTCGACGAAACCGCTTCGCCAGAAGCCGCCGGCTTCAAAGTGCCCACTACCGACGCGCCCAGCAGATACGTTCTCGCCACGCGATTCACGTCCGTCCACGTCACTCGCTTGATCGCCTCCACGATTTCATCCGGCGATTGCCGTCCTTCGGCTGCCAGCGTCTGCGACCAGGACGCCGCTAAATTCGAAATCGAGTTGCGCTCGAACTCCGCGTTCGCCACTTCGCCCTTCTTCGCCGCTTCCACTAGTTCCGCCGGAACCCCCTTCGTGGCGTATTGCTCCAGAATGCGCTTCAATTCGGCCGTGATGGCTGCCGGATCGGTTCCCGAGGGCAACGCCGCCAAAGCAAACGCCGCGCTCGCTTTGGGATACGTTTCCACCAAATCAAAATCGGTTCCCAACGCTTTGCCCTGCGGCACCAGATCATACAGCGCCGCGCGCTGGCTTGCCAAAACATCCGTCAGCACCTTGGCAGCGGCAAAATCTGGGCTATCCGTTCCCGGAAAACGGAAGGCCACACCTGTTAATAGATAAGGCAAGTTGCTGGGAAGTTCAAAGGAATCGGCATGTACGAGTTGCAAATTCACTTCCGGCCTCGCGCCCACCGCGCGCCGCGGAATTTGTCCGTAATATTGTTTTACTTTCGATAGCACGTTGACCGGATCGACATCGCCGGTGATCACCAGAATCGCGTTGTTGGGCGCGTACCATTTCCGGTAGAACTCTTTCAGCATTGCGCCGGTGGTCTGATCGAACGATGCCTTTGTCCCCAGCGCGTCTTGCTCATAAGGCGTACCGGCAAACAAATCGTGGTTGAGCCGCGTAATGAATTTGTAAGTGGGATTCGAAAGATCGCTCGCCACTTCCTGTTCAATCGCCCCGCGTTCTTCCGCCCATTGTGATTGGGCGTCTTCCACGTCCGTCATACAAGCAGAATCGATACGCATGGCCAAGTCCAAATCTTGCGCTGGCAGCGTTACAAAGTACTGGGTGGTGTTCTGTTGCGTCTGGGCGTCCATGAAGCCGCCTAACTGCGCGTAAATGGCGGCAATTTGGTCTGCTGTCAGCCCCGCGCATCCCCGAAACGCCATGTGTTCCTGTGCGTGCGCCAAGCCGGGAAAGGCCGCCGGCACTTCGTTCGCCCCAACCAGGTAATTTTCTTCCAACGTGGCAACCGGCGCCAGTGGGTCGCGGATCACCACTACCCGCAAACCGTTATCTAAAGTGACTCTTGTGACATCGGTTCTTTGTGCCGGGGCGCTGCTCTGTACCGCCAAAAAAGCCAAAACGCCCGTAAGGCGTCGAATCTTTGTTCGCATGACCGCTGTTTATCAGCTTACGGCACTGCGTTTGATCGATTAAACTGGCAATCATGTCAGCCGCCAATGAGTGAGCCAGTCTCCACTACCAGATTGTTCAGGCGCCGTGGGACGGCCGGCAGTTGGAGAGCGCGCTTCATGGGCTGGCGGACATTCATCGTCTTGTGCTGCAGCCGCAAGCCCAAGCCATCTTTTCCAAGCGGGTCTGACCTCGCCGTTCTGGAACTTGCGACGCACGTGGAATGAGAGATATCGAGACGGGAAGCGTTCATCTTGTTGTGACCTAGTTTCTGGCGGCGACGAAGCCACTCTGAACCCCACATGCGGCGGACGAGGATGCGTGGCGATTTCAGGCTGGGAGACAAGGGGTGCCCGGCCGCAGTGCGACCGGGTTTAGTTCTTCTATTCAAAAGCCGTAGGACACTTGAGCCGCAACCTGAGCGCGGGCCTGCAGGTTGACTCCGGGCGCGATTTGTCCGGCAATTTGCGCGACGCCGAAATCAAAGTTGATTCGGCGCTCAGGAGTCGGCACAAAGCGGATTGCATACGTAACGGTAGTCGGAATAATCGCCGTGGGTAACTGGTCGGGGTGCCGGGGCTGTTGCGAAAACTCCGAAGCCAGGATGAACGCTGTGTGAGCAGGGCCTTTGCAGACGAAGCCCACCGCACCGAAGGCGCGCTCGCCAAAGTTAGGGGTGTTACCGCCCATGCCCCAGAGTTCGGCATTGGTTCCACGCAAGCCGCCACTGAGAATGATAGGAATTAATTTCGACTGCGTGATTGTCTTGGTAGCGACCAGGTAGACGTCGCCGTTGGCAACATTCTTGTCGAGAATGGCCGCGCCCACGTCATGGACCTGCGTGCGCAAAATGAATCCTACAGCGATGGCCGGCAGCCAGGCGCGTTTGCCGGCGTTTTCGGGAACAAGATCGAACTTGCCATGAAAGATGTTATAACCGTCATGCCACAGAGGACTCAGTGACGGCACGCTTCCTGTTGCATGAAAAGCGCGAGTGTAGCCGAATTCCATGCGCTTGAGCGCACCGGCGGTGATGGAGATTTCATGAAAGTCTCCCAGCACCTTGCCGCCATCCAGATAGTGATATCCGACGATGGGAAGACCGAAACCGCCGTCTGGTGAGGGCGCAGTATAAGCCATGGGAGTGATGAAGACGCCAGTCTCCCCTTCCCAGCCGGAATTCTGCGCGAAGGAGGAGACAGCGGTCAGCAACAGTACACCCGCGAGAGAGAGAGCCGTGCCGTTAGTGGGCATAAACTGCCTGCGGTTCCGCTTTCGCTTCGCCCACGGATGCGCCCATGTAATCAATTACGACGCGCGCCGCCACGTCTCCCTTTTCCAGACGCTTGAAAATATCGTTGATAGCGGAGAGCGGTTGAAGTTCCACGTCGGCTTTCACTTTTCCCGCCACGGCGAAGGCGAGTGTTTCAGCCATATCCTCGCGCGTGCCGACAAAGGAACCGCGGATGGTAATGCAGTTGGCCACAACATCAAACAGCGGAACCGGAAAATCGCCGGGAGGCAGACCTACCAATACGCAAGTGCCGCGCTTGCGCGTCATGCTCACGCCTTGTTTGAAGGCGTTGAGCGAAGGCGCGGTGATGAGCACGCCATGCGCGCCGCCGCCCGTTTCTTTTTTCAAGCTCGCTGCAGGATCGCCGGTTTTGGCATTGAAGGTAAGATCCGCGCCCAATGACTTAGCGAGCTTGAGCTTACCTTCGTCTATATCCACGGCGCAAACCAGCAAGCCCATGGCTTTGGCATATTGAATGGCCAGATGGCCCAACCCGCCACAGCCGGAAATAGCGATCCACTGCCCGGGTTTGGCATCACTCTGCTTGATCCCTTTGTAAGTGGTGATACCCGCGCAAATGAGTGGCGCGGCCTGCGTGGGGGAAAGGCCCTTGGGTATGTGCGCCACATACTGCGGGTCGGCTAAGATGTATTCGGCAAAACCACCGTTCTTGGTGTAACCGCCAAACTGCGCGCCGGCACAGACCGTCTCCCAGGCGCTCAAGCAATATTCGCAATGGCCGCAGGCAGAATAGAGCCACGGCACACCCACGCGGTCGCCTTCCTTCACTGCGGTGACATCTCTGCCAACTGCGCACACAATGCCGATGGCCTCATGGCCGGGGATAAACGGCAGGCTTGGCTTTAACGGCCAATCGCCACTAGCGGCGTGCAAATCTGTGTGACAGACACCGCAGGCCTCGGTTTTCACTAGAATTTGTCCGTGGCCGGCGGTGGGAATGTCTACTTCGCGCGCAACCAGGGGCTTGCCGAATGCTTCCACTACTTCGGCTCTCATCTTTTTTGCCATATGTACTTCCTCTTTCTTGAAATGTTAGGCCGCGGCCGCCGCACCCAAGCCGCGGACGGATTCAATCATCTGGACCAGCACCGCTTGTGCATCGCCATAAACCATGAAGCAGTTGTCTTCATAGAACAGCTCATTTTCGATGCCCGAGTAACCCTTGCCCTGACCGCGTTTGACGACATAGACTTTCTTGGCCTTGTCGGCATTCAAGATCGGCATGCCGAAGATGGGTGAAGATTTGTCGGTGCGGGCCGCCGGATTCACCACATCATTGGCGCCGATCACTAAAGCCACATCGGTATTGGCGAAGTCATCGTTAATGGCATCCAATTGGAAGATCAAGTCGTAGGGCACGCCGGCTTCGGCCAGCAAAACATCCATCTGTCCGGGCATACGGCCCGCCACGGGATGAACGGCGAACCTGACTTTTACCTTGGCGGCTTGCAGCAGTTTTACGAACTCATAGAGTTTTTCCTGCGCCTGCGCCACGGCCAGTCCATAGCCGGGAATGATGATGACGCTGGCCGCATAGCGCATGAAGATACCGGCGTCGCTCGCTTCTACAGGTTTCTCACTGCCTTTCATCTTGCTCTGTTTCTTCTTACTCACTTCACCGAAGTTAGAGAAGAGCACGTTGCTAACTGAGCGGTTCATGGCTTTCGCCATCAGCAATGTCAGCAGTGTGCCGGCGGCACCCACCACCATACCGGCAATCATCAACGCCGGATCTTGAATAACATAGCCGTCGATGCCGACCGCCAGTCCGGTGGCCGCGTTGTAGATAGAGATCACCACCGGCATGTCTGCGCCGCCAATGGGCAGGGTGACCATGATGCCAACCAGCAGAGTCAAGCCAAAGAAAATAGAGAGCACCGCTGTGACGGGCGGGACTGTGGCGCCACCGTTATGCGCCATGAGAGCGATGTAACCGGCCACAACCAATGCCGCGAAGAGAATGGCAGCGTTCAGATATCGCTGGCCGGGAAAGCGCATCGGCTTCTTCAATACTTCGTCGAGTTTGGCCCAGGCGATAGCGGAGCCGGACAAGGAGACCGCGCCAATCAAACCTCCGAGAAGCGCGAGCAAAAGCTGAGTATCGCCATGGGTCTTGTTACCGTATAACTCGGCGGCGGCAATGGCGCCGGCAGCTCCGCCGCCCAGTCCGTTGTAGATGGCCACCATCTGCGGCATTTCCGTCATGGCAACGGTTCTGCCTTTGAACCAAGCAACCGATGCGCCGAGTGAGAGAGCGACTACGGCGAGGATGATGTTTACCAGCAGATGCGGTTTTGCCGAAGCGCTGACTGTGAAGACAGCCAGGAAATTGGCCAAAATGGCCACGAGCATTCCCAAGCCCGCCATACGAATGCCAGAGGGCGCGGAGACGGGCGAAGACATGCGCTTCAAGCCGTACATGAAAAGGAAGGCGGCGGCCAGATCCGCCGCACCGGTAATGAAATGAGTCAGGTTCGTTAACATGTCAAACCTTCTTTACTGCGTGTTTCTTGTGCGCTTTACCGTGCGGCGCGTGCGAACCGCTGGTCGTGAACATAGCCAACATACGATCCGTCACCGCATAGCCACCGGCCACGTTGCCGGCGCCCATCAGAACGGCGAGGAATCCAATGGCCTGCTCAGTGACGGTGGCGGCGTTCAGCAGCGCGTAGAGTCCGCCCACCACGACGATGCCGTGTACAAAATTAGAGCCTGACATCAACGGCGTATGCAGAATGGCGGGAACGTTGCCAATGATGACCCAGCCGCCAAACGCGGCAAGCATAAATATATAAAGAGCGACAAAGCCTGTTATGGCAATTTGAAAGTTCAATGGGAGGTTCCTTGTCCATTTCGGTTTAAGCAGCTTTGGTTGGTGCCGTTTTGGCGGGGGTAGTCATTACTTTCCCGTCATGAGTGAGCGCGGTTTTGGAAACCACTTCGTCGGTCCAGTCAATGGTGATGATGTTGTCTTTGAGCATCAGCTTGAGCAGGTTGTATTGATTTTTTGCGAAGAGTGTGCTGGCATCCTGCGCCAGCAAGGACGGAACATTCAGCGGCGCGACGATGGTCACGTTTCCCACCTTCGCGGTCTTGCCGGGTTGCGTGTCTTCGCAGTTGCCGCCGCCTTCGGCGGAAAGATCGACAATCACCGATCCGGTCTTCATTCCCTTCACCTGCGCGCTGCTGATCAGCTTCGGACTCGGCTTGCCCGGAATGGCGGCGGTGGTAATGATCAGGTCGGCCTGCTGAATATGTTTCGTGAGAACGCCGGCTACCTCGGTTTTCTCCTCCGGAGTCAGTTTACGGGCATAACCACCCTTTCCGGTGGCATCGACGCCGGTTTCGACAAACGTTCCCCCAAGCGACACAACCTGCTCTTCGGTGTCGGGACGAATGTCATAACCTTCGACAACGGCGCCCAAGCGATGGGCGGTGGCCACGGCTTCCAGACCCGCCACTCCCAGCCCCATAACGAGTACATGCGCCGGACCAATGGCGCCAGCGGCTGAGGTGATTTTCGGCAGAACACGAGTGAGATGCGTGGCGCCCAGTTGAACCGAGTAATAACCCGCTAGAGCGGCTTGACTTGAGAGTGCATCCATAGATTGAGCGCGCGTAATCCGTGGAATTCGCTCCATCGCGAAGCAGGTGATTTTCTTTTCCAAGAGCTTCGCAATGAGCGCCGCTTGCTGTTCGGCATATACGAAGCAAATCAGCACTGATCCGGCTTGCATGGCATCCACTAACTCAACGCCAGGCGGTTGTACAGACAGTACGACATCGGCGGCAGCTACTAATTGGGCGCGGTCGTCGAGGAAGACGACGTCTTTATAGGCACTATCGGGAAAGCTGCTGGCGTCGCCCGCGCCGGTCTGCATATGCAGCTTCGCACCCAGTTTGACAAGCTCCGCGGTAATTTCAGGAACCAGAGCCACACGGCGTTCTTCGGGTAGTGTTTCGCGCAGAACGGCAAGGTTGACGTACATGTTAGAAATCCTTTCAGTTAGGGGCCTTACGGCCCCTTCCTTTGCTAATTAGACTAACGGGGCTGCCATGTCATGCGTGCGAACCAGTTTCTTGTTCACAAACTCCTGAATACCCATGTTGCCTAACTCGCGGCCATAACCGGAGTCCTTGATGCCGCCAAAAGGCAGTTCGGCGTCAGACCAGTCGATGTTATTAATAAACATCATGCCGGTTTCTACCTGGGTGGCCACGCGCTTGCCGCGGGCAATATCCTTGGTGAAAACGGAGCCGCCCAGACCGAAGTCGGAATCATTGGCCAAAGCAATCGCGGCCGCTTCATCCTTCACGCGGAAGAACATGGCCACCGGACCAAAGAACTCATCGCGAAACGCCGGGTTGTCCGGTTTTACGTCGGTGAGTATGGTGGCTTCCATGAATGAGCCGGCCCGGTCAATACGTTTACCGCCCAAGGCCACTTTTGCGCCGTGTTTTACAGCCGCGTCAACCTGTTTCAGCAGATCAACCAAGGCGGACTCGGTGGACAAAGGACCGTGGGTGGTTTTTTCATCCATCGGATCGCCCGGATGCAGGGCTTCTAGGGCAGCCTTGAACTGTGCCAAGAACTTGTCGGCGATCTCTTCGACGACAATGAACCGTTTAGAGGCGCAGCAAGTCTGGCCAGCGTTGTACATGCGTCCCCAGACGGCCCAGGGAATGGTTTTCTCAAGGTCGGCATCTTCAAGAACAATGAAGGCATCGCTGCCGCCCAGTTCCATGGAAGAGACTTTGAGGTTTGTGCCCGCCCGGGCGGAAATGCTGCGGCCAGCGGCGACGCTGCCGGTCAAGGCGACACCCTTAATGCGGGGATCGTCAATCACTTTGTCGGATTGCTCATGCGAGATCAGCAGATTGGTATAGAGACCTTCGGGTGCGCCGGCATCCATCCAAAGCTTTTCAAATTCGATGGCGCACTGCGGAACGCAGCCGGCATGCTTCACCAGCAGCGTGTTACCCGCCATTAAGTGCGGGCCGGCGACGCGAGCTAACTGATAGTAAGGAAAATTCCAGGGTTCCACGCCGAAGATCACGCCAATCGGACTGCTTTCCATGTGCGCCTCGCCATGCTCGGGATGGAGTTTCACCGGCGCCAGGAAGCGCTCGCTGTTCTTGGCGTAATAAGCCAGAATGTTAGCGCTAAAGTTCACTTCGCCGCGTGCCTCGTTGATGAGCTTACCCATTTCAATGGTCGCGTGCTTGGCGAACTTATCCACCTGCGCGTGCATCAGTTCGGCGGCTTTGGCCACAATCACTGCGCGCTGGGCATAGGATTTCTTTCTCCACGTTTCGTAACAACTTGCGGCCTTCGCTATTTTGGCTTCCAATTGTTCATTGGTCAGTTCCACAAACTTCTGAACACTCTTACCGTTGTAAGGGTTGACACTTTCGTACGCCATACATTGTTCCTCGTTTCGAGGCTTTCCAGTGCTTGCGTTGCTGCATTGTTTAAGCGCTCGATGAAAAGGGGAGCACGGCGATGGCCGAATGGCGGAAGGGAGTCAGATTGCCACGGTCTTGGTAACGATTCGAGTCGCCGGCACCGAATGCCGGGCCGGCTATCAGCGCCCTCAGACTCGGCCGTTTCGACCCCATGTGGTCAGATGCCGAAATGCGGTCGGTCGATCATGCACGGCATGCCACCGTCCTAACCGATCTTTCGTTAGCCTCTAACGGTTTTGACCACGGCGTCGGCAAACTCACCGGTGGACGCGGTGCCGCCCACATCGCCGGTCAGATATTTGCCTTCGCGGTAGACGGCTTCAATCGCGTTTTGCATTTTGTGCGAAGCGGCGTTTTCACCCAGGTGGGTGAGCATCATTACGGCCGAAAGCATCAGCGCGGTGGGATTGGCTTTGCCTTGACCGGCTATGTCGGGGGCACTGCCGTGCACGGCTTCAAAGACGGCATGCGTCTCGCCCATATTCGCGCCGGGTACAATGCCGAGGCCGCCCACTAAGCCGGCGGCGAGATCTGAAACGATGTCGCCATACAGGTTCGGAAGAAGAAGAATATCGAATGTTTCGGGCCGCATGACCAGTTGCATGGACGCGTTATCGACAATGAGTTCTTTGTATTGGATATCGCTAAACTGTTTTGCCGTTTCGCGGCAGCAACGGAGGAACAAGCCGTCGGCCAGTTTCATGATGTTGGCTTTGTGTATCGCCACTACGGTTTTGCGGCCGTTCTTCTGGGCGTAATTAAAAGCGTAACGGGCAATGCGCTCCGAGGCCGTGCGCGTGATCACTTTCAGGCTGGTGACGACGTCTTTGACAATTTCATGCTCGAGGCCGGAGTAGAGATCTTCGGTGTTCTCGCGGAAAATGACCATGTCGATGTGCACGTCTTGAAAACGCGTCTTCACGCCGGGCAGCGTTTTCACGGGGCGGACATTGGCGAACAGATCGAGCGTCTTCCGCAGCGCTACGTTGACGCTTTGGAATCCGCCGGCGACCGGTGTGGTCACGGGGCCTTTCAAGCCGACCTTGGTTTCATTCAGTGAATCGAGCAGGTATTGCGGCAGGGTCTTGCCCGATTCCAAAATGATGGACTCGTTGAGTTCCGCACGCCGCCAAACGATATCCACGCCGGTGGCTTCCACGGCGCGCACGGCGGCTTGCGCGACTTCCGGCCCGATTCCATCGCCGGGTATTAAAGTGCAGTAGTGTGGCACGCTTTATTTTATGATTTGCCAGAATAAGTTCTTATGCCTAAGATCGAACGCGCCCTGTTAAGCGTTACCGATAAGACCGGACTTGTGCCCTTTGCCCAGCGGTTACACGCGTTGGACGTGGAACTGATTTCAACGGGCGGCACGGCCAAACTGCTGCGCGACCACCAGATTCCCGTGCGCGAAGTGGCCGATGTAACGGGCTTTCCCGAAATGCTGGACGGGCGCGTGAAAACGATTCATCCGCGCATTGCGGGCGGCATTTTGGCGATGCGCGGCAACCCGGAGCACATGCGCGCGCTGGCGGAGCACGGCATACCGCCGATTCAGATGGTGGTGGTGAACCTGTACCAGTTTTCGAAGTTCGCCAATAAGCCTGGCGTGACACGCGAAGAGCTGATTGAGAACATCGATATCGGCGGCCCGACGATGATTCGCGCCGCTGCCAAGAACTTTCAGGATGTGGCGATTGTGGTTGCGCCGGAGCAGTATGAGGGGATCATGACGGAACTGACGCAAAATGGCGGGGGGCTGACGGCGGCGACGCACTGGCATCTGGCGCAGCAGGCGTTTCTGCATACTGCGGCGTATGACCAGGCCGTTTCCACGCGTTTACTGGAAGTGGATGCCGCGGGGCACGCGATTCCGGCCGAAACGCTTCCTGCGATGCTGCAGATTTCGGCGCCGCGCGCGGCGGTGCTGCGCTATGGAGAAAACCCGCACCAGCAGGCTGCGCTGTATAAGCTCGGCGAGGCAGGGATTGCGGGTGGCGAACAACTGCATGGCAAGGAGCTTTCGTACAACAATCTGGTGGACCTCGACGCCGCTTGGCTGTTAGTGCAGGAG
>Ga0302319_10013379_pt1 | contig 15388 bp, 13 predicted proteins | sample Bog_T0_2_FD_203319 | JGI IMG/M metagenome (GOLD analysis project Ga0302319, IMG submission 203319) | Peat permafrost microbial communities from Stordalen Mire near Abisko, Sweden - Bog_T0_2 | ecosystem: Environmental > Terrestrial > Soil > Wetlands > Peat | place: Sweden: Abisko, Stordalen Mire... | reverse complement strand
CCTTCGTCCTGGCGGCAGTTTAGCGACCGCCTCTGTGTTTCTATGGTTAATATTCCGAATTTGTTTGCCCAAACCCGCACCAGCGTTTTTCATCCCAGGCGTGAAACCGTTGCTCCGCCAAACTTTGTAGCCGCCCATCGTGTCCAAGTACCTCCATGATTTCCTCCGCGGGGAGCAGTCCACCGGCAACGACGCCTTGCTCGGACGCTTTCTCGAATACACCGAAAGCCGCCAGCTCCAGCTTTATCCCGCCCAGGAATCCGCAATTCTGGAACTGTTCGAGGACAAAAATGTCATCCTGAACACCCCCACCGGCTCCGGCAAATCGCTCGTCGCCACCGCCCTGCATTTCCAGGCCATCGCCCAGGGCCGCCGCTCCATCTACACCTGCCCCATCAAGGCCCTGGTGAACGAGAAGTTCATGGCCCTCTGTCGCGACTTCGGTCCCGAGCGCGTCGGCCTCAGCACCGGGGATGCCACCGTCAATCACGACGCCCCCATCCTCTGTTGCACCGCCGAAATTCTCGCCAACATCGCCTTGCGCGAGGGCTCGGCGGCCAACGTCCAGGACGTCGTCATGGACGAATTTCATTATTACGCCGACCGCGATCGCGGCGTCGCCTGGCAGATACCGCTCCTCACCTTGCCGCAGACCCGGTTTCTCCTTATGTCCGCCACCATGGGCGAGACCTCATTTTTTGAGACTGAACTCTCCCGGCTCACCGGCCGGCCGACGGCCACCATCACTTCCACGGATCGCCCCGTGCCCCTGAAACATGAGTATTCGGAACTGCCCCTCGCCAAAACGCTGGAGACCCTGGTCTCCAGCGGACGCGCCCCCGTGTACGTCGTCCATTTCACCCAACTCGAGGCGGCGCAAAGCGCCCAGGATTTCACCAGCATCAACGTCTGCACCCGCGAGGAAAAGGCCGCCCTCGCCGCCGCCCTGGAAAGTTTCAAGTTCAGCAGCCCCTACGGCCCCGAAATTAAAAAATGGCTGCGTCACGGTATCGGCCTGCATCACGCCGGGTTGCTCCCAAAATACCGCGTGCTGGTCGAGCAACTGGCGCAAAAAGGTCTGCTCAAGGTCATCTGCGGCACCGATACCCTCGGTGTCGGCGTTAATGTTCCCATTCGCACCGTACTTTTCACCCGTCTTTGCAAGTTTGATGGCCAGAAAACCGTCATCCTCACCGCCCGCGATTTCCACCAGATCAGCGGACGTGCCGGACGCAAAGGTTTTGACGACCTCGGCTGGGTCGTGGCCCAGGCCCCCGAACACGTCGTTGAAAATCTAAAACTCGCGGAAAAATCCGCGCGCGATGGCAAAAAGACCGTCAAGCGCCAGCCGCCCGAAAAGAATTTTGTGAACTGGGACAAGAACACCTACGTGCGCCTGATCGCCGCCCCGCCGGAACGCCTCGTTTCCCGTTTCCAGGTCTCGCACGGCATCCTCCTGAATGTGCTCAGTCGTCCCGGCGATGGCTGCCGCATTATGCAACGCCTCATCCATGATTGCCACGAGACCCCGCGGCAAAAGCCCGCGCACCGCAAACGCGCCTGGCAATTGTTCCGCTCCCTCGTCGAGCGCAAAATCATCGAGGTCATCCCCAAAACCGCCGAGGGATCCTACCTCCGCGTAAACGTGGAATTGCAGGAGGACTTTTCCATGGATCAGGCGTTGTCGTTGTATCTCCACCACACCATTCCCCTCATGGATCCCCAGGCGCCGGACTATGCGCTCATCCTGCTCACACTCGTCGAGTCCATCGTCGAGGACCCCGATATCATCCTGCGCAAACAACTCGACCGGGTGAAGGATCAGAAGATGGCCGAGATGAAAATGGAAGGCATCGAATACGACCAGCGCATGGAGGAACTCGAAAAGCTCGAACACCCCAAACCCAACCGCGAGTTCGTCTATTCCACGTTCAATGACTTTGCCAACCTGCATCCCTGGGTTGGCCAGGAGAACATCCGTCCAAAATCCATCGCCCGCGAAATGTTCGAATCCTTCCGCTCTTTCTCCGACTACATCCGCGATTACGAGCTGCAACGCGCCGAGGGCGTCCTGCTGCGCTACCTGAACCGCGTATTCAAAGTCCTCTCGCAGAGCGTACCGGACGCCGCCAAGAACGAAACCATTCAGGAAATGGAACTCTATCTCGGCACCATGATTCGCCAGATCGACTCCAGCCTCCTCGACGAATGGGAAAAAATGCGGGACCCCAATTATCAGCGCGCCGAAACCAGGGAAGTCCGCCCGCCCGGCGCCGCGGAAGCCGACCGCGACATCACCCGGGACACCAAATCCTTCACCGCCGCCATCCGCCATCAGATCTTCACCTTCCTCCGCGGCCTGATCATCGGGGATTTCGACAGCGCGCTCGCCAACCTGGCCTCCCCCGCCGACCCGGACGGCCAGCCCTGGACGCCAAATCGTCTGGCCGAATCCCTCGCCGCCTACCACACTGACCACAAATATATCTGCCTGGACCCCAACGCGCGCAATGTCCGCCACACCTACGTCAGGCCTTCCGAGGATAAAAAATACTGGCGCGTTCAACAAATGCTGGTGGATCCCGAGGAGAACAACGACTGGGTCGCAGCATTCGAAGTGGATTTGGCCGCCTCCCGTACGCTCGGCGAACCCAGCCTGAAGTTACGCCGTTTGGGAAGTTTGACCTAGGGCTTAACCTCAAAAATCTTCCGGACGGCGTGGCTTTAAACGTTTGGAACCTGTGGGAGTCCCCAGGCGAAGGAAAATTTCCCGGCTGGATTTTGGCCGGGATTCGATTATTTTTTTAGCATGGAACTGTTTCACAAGATTCTCAAGACCGCCGTCGACGGCGGCGCGTCGGACATTCATATTAAGGTTGGCACGCCGGTGGTATTCCGCATCAACCGGGAACTGATTTCCATTGATTGCCCCATTCCCACCGTGGACTGGCTGAACGGTGTCGTGGACAAGCTGACGCCGGTGCATATGAAAAAGAAGCTGGAGGACGACCGCGAGGTTGATTTTTCCTATCACGTTCCCGAGGTGGGGCGGTTCCGCACCAACATTTTCCAACAGCGCGGCACCTGGGCGCTGGCCATGCGTTACGTGAAGAACCATGTCGCCAGCTTCGAGGAGCTCGGCCTGCTTGAGCAAATCAAGGGGATCGCCGAATCGCCCCGCGGCATCGTGCTGGTGGCCGGGTCCACCGGTTCCGGCAAATCGACTACCCTGGCTGCGATGATCGAGCACATCAACAGCAATTTCAAAAAGCACATTGTCACGCTGGAAGATCCCATCGAGTTCGTCTTCGAAGACAACCAAAGCGTCATCGAGCAGCGGGAAATCGGCCTGGATACCGCCAATTTCTACGGGGCCCTCAAGCATGTTTTGCGGCAGGACCCGGATATCATTATGCTGGGTGAAATGCGTGATGCCGTCACGTTCACCGCGGCCATGAGCGCGGCGGACACCGGCCACCTGGTGTTCTCCACCCTGCACACCACCACGGCATCTCAATCCATCACCCGCATCTTGGATTTCTTCAAGGCCGATGAACGGGAACAGATCCGTCGCCAATTGGCCGGTACCCTGCGGGGAGTGATTTGCCAGCGCATGGTGCCAACGGTGGATGGCAAAATGACCCCGGCCCTCGAAATCATGACCAACTCCCCGGTAGTGCGTAAAATGATCGAAGAAAACCGGCTCGACAAGCTGTCGGCCGCCGTCGAAACAGGGTCGGATGACGGCATGATCACCTTCAATCAGTGCTTGTTTAATCTGGTGAAGTCAGGACGCGTCACCCAAAAAGAAGCGCTGGCGAAAGCCACCAATCCACAGGCGCTGGAAATGAATTTCAAAGGTATCTTCCTGAACGAAGGTGGACGGATTGTCGGTTAATGGTGCGAAGCCGGAGGGGCGGTTTTAACCGCAAATGGACGCGAAGTAACGCGAATTAGCTGGTTAAGGGCAAAGGGCAAGCGGGTTTGGAACCCGCGATACAGCCGACTTGGAAGTCGGCGGCACCTGATTGGGCGGCGAATTAGTTCGTGATGATTCCCTGGCTGCCCTGCCCTGCCATATCCACAGTTGACACAAAACCTATCGGGTTTATCGTATTTAAGGAATATGCGGGTTTCCAAACGAACCGATTACGCCCTGCGCGCCTTGTTCACCCTAGTGGATCATCACGGCGGTTTGCCCATTCCCATCCGGGAATTAGCCCGGCGCAATGATGTGCCGAAACGCTTCCTCGAACAAATCATGCTCGCCTTGAAATCCCAGGGCTGGGTGGACAGTTCGGCGGGTATTCGCGGCGGCTATTTCCTGGCCAAACACCCCTCCAAAATCACCATGGGCGAGGTGGTTCGGCATTTTGACGGTATCCTAGCCCCAATAGATTGCGTCAGCGTAACGGGTTATGTCAGATGCTCGCAGGAATCGGTCTGCCGTTTTCGCCGGGTCTTCTTCGACGCGCGAAATTATGTGGCGAGTATCATGGATCGGGCGACTCTGGCCGACGTGGCCAAGAGCCTTCCCCTCACCTTGCACGAAGTCTCCACCGGTTTCATGGGCGGGGAAGGTATTTAAAAATATTTTAAAAAAGCGGTTGACGAGGGGCTTGGATCATGGATAATAACGACAACATTAGTCGTTTTTTGATTTTAATTTAACCGACCGGTTCGCTGCCGGTTTTTATTTTAATCTAAATAACGACACAAATAGTCGCTATAAAAACTAATAAACCGATAAAATGAGCACCGTTCCAACGAAACTCAAACAACTCGCCATCGCCACTGTCGCCGGCCTGCAATTCACCCTGCCGGCGGTAGCCGCCGACACCAGCACAACGCCATCCGACAACGGAAGCGGTTCCAGCGCCAGCCAGGCCGCCGAGATTGAAGCCCTAAAGCAGGAAGTACAGGTGCTGGCCCAAAAAGTGGACGCCCTCGAGCATCAACAGCAAGCCCCCCAACCGGCACCCGCGGCAGCCTCGCCTGCGATCGCGGACTTGGACCAGAAAGTGCGGATTTTGGAGCGCCAAAGGGAAATTGACCAGGAGGATGCCACGGCCCAAGCCAAGACCCGCCCCAAGATCTCACTGAGTCAAAATGGGTTCACAATCAGTTCGGCGGATACTAATTTTGTGGCGAATTTCCACGGGGTGCTGCAAGTGGACAGCCGGAGCTTTTTTGGAAATACCGCGATTCCGTCCGGCACGAGTGGTTTCCTGCTGCGCCGGGCCCGCCCGATATTCAGCGGCACTGTGTTCCAGGATTATGATTTCAATTTCACGCCGGAATTTGGCGGGAGCACGGTTCAAATCCTTGATGCCTATTTAAACTACCACTACGACCCGGCCTTTCAAATCCAAGCGGGCAAGTTCAAATCGCCGGTCGGCCTGGAGCAATTGCAAGCCGACGTGAATACCAGTTTTAACGAACGTGCGCTGCCCAGTTATCTACTGCCGTACCGTGATGTTGGGGTGGAATTGCATGGCGACCTGGATGGCGGTGTTTTCAGTTATGCCGCCGGGATTTTCAACGGGTCACCGGATTACAACAATACCACGGTTAATTCCGCATTGAGCAACGGCAAAGCCTTTGTGGGAAGGGTTTTTGCACAGCCGTTCAAAAGCACCAGCGTAATTCCGCTACAAGGGCTGGGGGTGGGCACAGGCGGTTCGTATGAACACGATGACGCACTGGCTTCAGAATTAACGCCAGGCTACGTCACCGATGGCCAGGAAAAATTCTTCAGTTATGCCAGCACCGCAACCGCCGCGGGGACACACTGGCGGATTTCGCCTCAAGGGTATTATTATTACGGCCCGTTCGGGTTGCTGGGCGAGTATGCAATTTCCGATCAAAAGGTAGCCGGCGGCACCGTGACCAAAGGCTCGGCCATTGGTTTGGAAAACACCGCCTGGGAAATTTCGGGCGGGTGGGTGCTGACCGGGGAGGATGCCGGTTACAACGGCGTCACCCCGCTGCATCCCTTCGATCTCCGCAATGGGGATTGGGGCGCGCTGCAGCTGGTGGCACGTTACGCGGACCTCGACGTGGACCACAAAGCGTTTACGGATGGTTTTGCGAACCCAAATACCTCGGCCTCGGAGGCGCGGGCCTGGGCCGTGGGCTTGAACTGGTATTTGAACCGTAATTTCCGGATCAATACGAGTTTCTCGCACACGGATTTCACCGGCGGCCACGGGACCGGCGCGACGGTGACGGCCCGGCCGGAGGATGTCTTATTTACCCGCATCCAATTGGGATTCTGATCGGCCAGCCAGCCCTGAATTCAACGACATGAAAACACTTTTCAGCTTCAGCTTGCTCCTCACCCTCGCCTTTGGAATCCAGGCGAAGGAAATCAAGTTGCTCAATGTGTCCTACGACCCGACGCGGGAGTTGTATCAGGAATACAACGATGCGTTCGCCAAATATTGGAAGGCAAAAACCGGTGATGATGTCGTGGTCTCGCAATCCCACGGCGGCTCGGGCAAGCAGGCGCAATCCGTGATCAACGGGCTCGAAGCGGATGTTGTAACGCTAGCGTTGGCGTACGACATTGATGCCATTTCGGCCCAGGCCAGATTATTGCCCGTCGACTGGTCCACCAAATTGCCTGACCACAGCACGCCATACACCTCCACCATCGTGTTTCTGGTGCGCAAGGGGAATCCGCGGAACATCCAGAATTGGGATGATCTCGTGAAGCCAGGCATCAGCGTGGTCGTGCCCAACCCGAAAACATCCGGCGGCGCCCGCTGGGCCTACCTGGCCGCCTATGCCTACGCGCTGGAAACATTCAACCATGATGATGCCAAGGCGCGCGACTTCATCCGGCGGCTTTACAAGAATGTGCCGGTGCTGGATTCCGGCGCGCGGGGCGCCACCGTGACCTTTGCCCAGCGGGGCATCGGCGATGTCCTGCTGGCATGGGAAAACGAGGCCCATCTGGCGCTCAAGGAGTTCGGCAGCGACAAATTCGACATTGTCACCCCGCCCTTGAGCATTCTGGCAGAGCCGCCGGTGGCGGTGGTGGCCAAGAATGCCCGGCGCCACGGCACCACCGCCGTGGCCACGGCCTATCTGGAGTATCTTTACTCGGATGAGGGCCAGGAAATCGCTGCAAAAAATTTCTACCGTCCGCGAAATGCGGTGATTGCCGCAAAATACGCGGCCAATTTTACCAGCTTGAAGCTCGTCACAATTGACCAGGAATTCGGGGGCTGGGCAAACGCACAAGCGACGCATTTTGCCGATGGCGGGGTCTTTGACCAGATCTTCCAACCCCCAAATTAATTTACCCGTGGGAGATGAACCGCAGCCAGACACCCAATTGATTATGACCACTACAAATTACTATTCGGCAACGATTCAGACCCCGGCACCCAGCCTGAGGCACCGGTCAATGGCCGAGCTCCTTGCGCCGCTGGACAAGCTTGCCGCCAACTCCGTTAATCTGGTGGCGAACCATGAGGCACGTTTTGAAGTGGATGGGGCGAACTACGTGCTACCCCGTTATCTTTTTGTGGGACCGCGGGGCGGCGACACGCCCATCCGTCTCGGTATATTTGCCGGAATCCACGGGGATGAGCCGGAAGGGTCTTATGCGCTGATTCAGTTCATCAAGTTGTTGGAAGCGAATCCTGAACTTGCGGCCGGTTACTACCTGTCCATTTATCCGGTCTGCAATCCGACCGGGTTTGAAGACAACACGCGGCAGTCCCGCCGGGGTCTGGATTTGAACCGCGAATTCTGGAAGCGTTCCGGGCAGCCGGAAGTCCGCCTTCTTGAGGCGGAACTGGCGTCCCGCTCCTTCCAGGGCATCATCGCCCTGCATACGGATGACACCAGCTCTGGTTTCTACGGGTTTGTGCGCGGGGCGACACTTACCCAGCATCTCATCGAGCCAGCCCTGGCCGCCGCCGAGCTTTTTTTGCCGCGCGATGATCGCGCGGTCATTGACGGGTTCGCCGCCCGGAACGGAGTGATCCGTGATTGCTATGCCGGTGTTTTGAGCGCACCACCCAAGTCGCGGCCGCGGCCCTTCGAACTCATCCTGGAAGCCCCGGCTGCCCCGCCGGAGTATTTGAAATCCTGCGCGTTTGTGGCTGCCTTGCAGACGCTCCTGACGGAGTACCGCAAGTTTATCGCCTACGCCCCCAATCTTTGACAGTGGCAGCCCCGAAAAATCGAGTATTGCCGGGATTCCGACTCACCCTCGGATACACGATCCTTTATTTAAGCTTGATTGTGCTCATTCCGCTCGCGGCGGTTTTTTGGAAAACGTGCACCCTCACCTGGGCACAATTTTCACAGGTCATAACCTCAGCGCAGGCGCTGGCCGCCTATCGCTTGAGTTTCGGCGCTGCCTTGGTGGCGGCCACATTGAATGTGGTATTCGGGCTGATCGTCGCCTGGGTTCTGGTGCGCTACCGTTTTTTTGGCAGACAGCTGGTGGATGCACTGGTGGATTTGCCGTTTGCCCTGCCGACGGCGGTGGCCGGCATCACACTGGCCACGCTTTACTCCCCGACCGGCTGGATCGGACAATTCTTTACGCCGCTGGGAATCAAGATTTCATTCACCCGGTTGGGTATCCTGGTCGCCCTGACCTTCATTGGCCTGCCTTTCATCGTCCGGACGGTACAACCCATCCTGGAAGATTTCGATCCGGAGATTGAGGAAGCCGCCGCCAGCCTGGGAGCAAACCGCTGGCAGGTATTCTGGCGTGTCATCCTGCCCACGCTCACGCCGGCGCTGCTGACCGGTTTTGCCCTGGCGTTTGCCCGGGCGCTGGGTGAATACGGCTCGGTGGTTTTCATATCCAGCAACATTCCAATGAAGACACAGATTGTTCCGCTGCTGATCATGAGCAAGCTGGAAGAATTCGATTATGCCGGCGCCACCGCGCTGGCCGTGGTCATGCTCGTCTTTTCCTTCGTCCTGCTGCTGGCCATCAATGTGTTGCAATGGTGGAGCAACCGATACAACCACCAAAACTTCTCGTGACACCCGCCGAAATTTCATTGAGCCAGGTCTCAACGCCCGCGCGGATGCGCGCCACGGCAGAACCGCGGCTGGTGCGCGGGCTGCTCATTGGTGTCGCCTTGAGCTTCCTGAGTTTGTTTTTGTTTCTACCTCTGATTTCCCTGTTTGTGCAAGCCTTTGCGAAAGGAATCGGCTTTTATCTCCGGACCTTGTCGGACCCGCTGGCCTGGAGTGCCATCAAGCTCACCTTGATTGCCGCGGGAATTTCGGTGCCCCTGAATTGTGTTTTCGGCGTCGCGGCCGCCTGGGCCATTGCCAAATTTGATTTCCGGGGAAAGAACATACTCCTCACCCTCATTGATCTGCCCTTCTCGATTTCTCCCGTCATTTCCGGACTGATTTATGTTCTGGTGTTTGGAGCGCAAGGCTGGCTCGGCCTTTACGAAAATGCGGATAAACCCTGGTTCCCCTGGCTGGCCAACTGGCTGAACGACCATGATATCCATATCATCTTTGCTGTTCCCGGGATTGTATTGGCCACCATTTTCGTCACGTTCCCCTTTGTCGCGCGGGAGTTGATCCCGCTGATGCAGGCGCAGGGACGCACCGAAGAGGAGGCCGCCCGCGTACTCGGCGCCAGCGGCTGGCAAACGTTCTGGCGCGTGACGCTCCCCAACATCAAATGGGGCCTGCTGTACGGGGTCATCCTGTGCAACGCACGGGCCATGGGCGAATTTGGCGCGGTGTCAGTCGTCAGCGGCCATATCCGGGGCCAAACCAACACCATTCCCTTGCACGTGGAAATTCTTTATGATGAATATAATTTTACGGGCGCCTTCGCCATGGCTTCCGTGCTGGCGTTTCTGGCGCTCGTCACGCTCGCCCTGAAACTCTGGATTGAGCGCAAAAATACTGCGCTGGAGGACTCCGCACCTTAATCGTCAATGAGCGTTGAAGTTAAAAATCTTACGAAAAAGTTCGGGCGCTTCGTCGCCCTGGACGATGTGAACCTGAAGGTCGAATCCGGCGAACTGGTTGCCCTGCTCGGCCCCTCGGGTTCCGGCAAGACGACCCTGCTGCGCACGATCGCCGGCCTGGAATTTCCCGATCCCGGCAATGGCCAAGTGCTTTTTTATGGGCAGGACGTCACCCTGATCCCCGCCAGCCAGCGCCAGGCCGGTTTTGCCTTCCAGCATTATGCCCTCTTCCGGCATATGACGGTCTTTGAAAATATCGCCTTCGGCCTGCGCGTGCGGCCCGCGCAAACACGTCCCTCAGAGGCGGGCATCCGGGAGCGCGTGGACAAGCTATTGCAGCTCATCCAATTGGATCCCCTCGCCGGCCGGTATCCCGCACAGCTGTCCGGAGGCCAGCGGCAGCGCGTCGCCCTCGCCCGCGCCCTGGCGGTCGAACCCAAGGTATTGCTGCTGGATGAACCGTTTGGCGCCCTGGACGCAAAAGTGCGCAAGGAATTACGGCGCTGGCTGCGTAACTTGCACGACGAAATCCATATCACCACGCTCTTCGTGACCCACGATCAGGAGGAGGCACTCGAGGTTTCTGACCGGGTAGCCATTCTGCGTGCCGGAAAAATCGAGCAGATTGGCACGCCCGAGCAGATTTACGATCACCCTGCCTCCCCGTTTGTTTACGACTTCCTGGGCAACGTAAACCTGTTCCACGGGCGGATTCACGAGGGTTCCGTGGTCATCGGGAGCACAACTTTTGCCGCGGCGGAATCCACCCCGGCAGCGGCCCAATCCCCTGCCGTGGCCTTTGTCCGGCCGCATGATATCCGGATCACCCGCGAAACGGCGCCGCCCCGAACCTTTGAGGCCCGGGTCATCCGCAGTAACGCCGCCGGCCCCGTTGCCCAGCTCGAACTGGAACGAATCGATGGCGGAGACCGTTTCATGGCCCAGCTCAGCAAGGACGAATTCCAACGCCTGGCGCCCAAAAACGGTGAGACGGTTTTTGTGGAGTTGATGAATGTCAGGGTTTTTGGCGAGGATTTTTCGATTTGAACATTGTTTGACACTTTCGCCGGCTGGCCTATTTTGTCGCGGCATGGCCGACAAACATTATCGTAGTTTCGTCAAAGCTGTTTCCTGGCGGATAACCGGCAGCATTGACACTTTGATCATTTCCTTTTTGATCACGGGAAGGTTGAAGTATGCCTTCACCATCAGCGGCGTTGAACTATTTACGAAGATCGGCCTCTACTATTTCCACGAGCGCCTCTGGGAAAAAATCCCCCTTGGCCGTGTGCAGGGACCCAAGAACAAGCCGAATTTTGAAATTTAAGGCAGACGTTAAGGCTTTGCCGACATGATTTGATCCAGATCAAAGACGGTCTCGGCGTCCAAATATTTCCAGGCATCTCCCTTCCTGGCGCGAGGAGTTGTGCGGCCGAGGTAAGAAAGCATTAGGTGAGGAGACGCTTTTTCGACAATGAAAATCAAAGGATCAACCATTTGTGAGAGGAAAAACCCCACCGGTTTCATCGCGATTTGCTCACAGGCGTGGCCAGCCACGACGCATTCGCCGGTTTTCACCAGCCGAAAATTGCAGGTGCGTTGCCATTCAATCGAGACGAAGCGGAACTTGACCGATTCGCCCCGCGTCAAGTCATCCCAATGTGCCAGCATGAAGGGATACAAATCATCATCGATCAGTGTGGGTGGAACCAAAGGCTGCCAAGTACCCAGGGGTGGAACTAGACCTTTGGCGTAACCAATCCGAATCTGCGACTGCTCCTTCTGATCCGGGTCAGGTCCAACTTCAATGGAGCCGGAAAGGTTCGCCTGGAATTCTTTCATCTCATATGAAACCAGCCGGTTTGACTGATAAAAAACACTTTCCAAAGCCGCCAATGTCTCGTCGGGTGTGGTGAATCGGCGTTCGACCCGGACGGCGGAGCCGGTCTGACGGGAAAGGCGAACAAACCGAAAAAGCACCTTTTGCCGGTGTGAGCCAATTTCATAAAGCGTACCGGTAAACCGGGCGGGGCCAGCCAAATCCCAGGTCTTCTGAAAACTGTCTGAATTATCGGCAAATGCCAGGCCCTGAATCCATTGCAATGCAGCAAACAGGACACACCAACGCAAAATTGATATTAGTCTGGAGAGATCCATGCTCGGAAGATGAGGTGGCAAATGTCAGACGGCAAGTTTTTATCCAGATCGGTTATATCGGTTCCAAGAATCACCCAATCCAGACTTCAAGTCAGTTTGATTTCCTGCCCCGTGCGGGCGGCGTCGTAGATGGCCATCATGATTTTTATGTCCCTCAAACCCTCCTCGCCAGGAACCCGGGTGGGCTGGTTGGTGAGGATGCAGCGGGCAAAATCATCCATCTCGGCGGCAAACTGATCAATATTATCCAGGGCAATCTCCGCGCCATCGCTACAGCGGCCGTGGAGGCCGTTGTAACCGTAGGCGGGATCAAAACCCCACCATCCCTGCTCCGCGTAAGCGGTAAAATTATTCAGGCCATTAAAACCGTAAGTGCTCTGGCATTTGGCAACCACGCCATCGGGGAATTTTAATTCCCAATTGATATTTTCCTCGACCTCCTGGAACTTCACCGCGTCGGTGACCGAACTCACGGCGGAAACGGAAAGCGGTTCCAGCCCGGATAGATAACGCGTGGCCTGCAAGGCATAGATGCCGACATCCATCAAACACCCGCCGCCGGCCAGCGCCTTTTTCAGCCGCCACTGCGTTGGGTCACCGATATGAAAGCCAAAGCTGGCTTCAATCTTTTTCAGACGCCCCCAGACTTTGGAGCGGGCGATCCGGACACATTCAAGGTTGTTCGGCTCAAAGTGCAGGCGGTATCCGATGGCGAGTTGTCGGCCAGCCTGTTTGCACGCGGCGATCATCTGCCCGCATTTTTCCACCGAGACCTCCATCGGTTTCTCGCACAGCACATGTTTACCCGCTTTGGCCGCCTTGATGACGCTCTCGGCATGCAGGGCATTCGGCGTGACAACATACACCACGTCGATGTCCGGGTTGTCGGCCACGCGAACCATCGTGTCGTAATTGTAAATGTTTTTATCCGGGATGCCGTATTGTTGCTGCCAGCGGCGGGCTTTGGCGGGTGTGCCGGTGACAATACCGGCCAGCCGGCAGTTCTGAGTTTTCTGGAGGGCGGGCGCGATTTGATGCGTGCTTAAGTTACCCAGACCAACGAGGGCAAAACCCAGTTTTTTTTCCGGCTCGACCGCCGGCGCAGAGAGCGGGCTCAGAAAAGGCACACTGGCCGCCGCCAGTGTGGCCGCGCGGCAAAAGTCGCGCCGCGTGTAACGTGATGCATTCATGGGGTTTCCGCCGAGTTTGAAACTACGGACTCCAAATAGCCAGCCAATAAATACAGCGCCCGGTTTTGGACCGGCACTATGGGGCGGGGACCGGCTGTACCGGGATTGATTTATGTTTTGCTTCCAGCGCTTTGGCGAGGTTGATTTGCGCCCGGGCACTCCCCGGGCTGAGCCGGACGGCTTCCTGAAATTCGTTAATCGCCTCATCAAATCGCCCGCGGCTGCAGAGCGCCACCCCAAGATTGTTATGCGCCTCCAGGTAATCAGGTTTGAGCCGGATGGCTACCTGAAACTGGCTGATCGCCGCGTCAATTTGGTTTTTGCCGGCCAGAGCCATGCCAAGGTTTTCATGCGCCTCGGCAAATCCCGGTTTCAACCGGATGGCCTCCTGAAGCTGGATGATTGCCTCGTCGAATTCTCCTTTCTGACCCAGGGCCACACCGAGGTTGTTTCGGGCGAGATCATTGTTTTCCGTGACGGCAAGATCGTGCCGGAAGAGAGCTTCGCTGTCCCGCCAATATCCCAGTTGATGCCACGTTGCCGCCAGGCAGAGGACCAAGGCCAATGAACCGGCCGACCATGCCACGACGCCTGGTTGCGCCCATCGCCGGGTCAGTTCACACGCGCCCCAGACGGCGAGAATAAATACGCCGAGCGAAGGGACATAGGTATAGCGATCGGCGATGGACTGCTGGCCCACTTGCACCAAACCGATCACCGGCACCAGCGTCCCGACATACCAAAGCCAGCCCATCAGCGAGAAAGGATAGTGCTTCCGGTTTAGCCAGAGCCAAACCGAAATGGCCGCCAAGAACAATGCGGCCAGCGCGACTTCCCAGGCCGGCCAAAAACCCGGGTGCGGATAGAAAACGGCCAGATCGGCCGGCCAGATTATTTTTCCCAAATAGCGGCAATAGGAAATCAGGACATTTTCACTGCGCGCTTCCAAAGGCAGGTGATCAAACTGAATAACGGCGCCGCTGTGCTTTTGCAGGGCGAAAGTAATCATGCTCGCCGCTGCTGCGAGGAGCAGGCAGGGGATTTTCTCCCGGATCAACCGTCCAGTGCCAGCGTCTTTCCAAAAACCATTCGCCATTCTTTGAAGCGGCCAATAATCCAGCAGCAGCAGCACGAAGGGCCACGTCACCAACATCGCCTTGCTCATCAAACCAAGGGCCAGAAAGAACCCGGCCAACCAGTACCAGGGAGATCGGAGAAAAGGCCGGGAACGAGGCGGGTTCGCCCGGGCGGCCGGTTGGTCCCGGTCATTCAGCGATTGCGCATAACGTACGTAGGCTATCAGCGAGAGCAGCCCGAAAAAGGTGCTCAAAACATCCTTCCGCTCGGCCACCCAGGCCACCGATTCCACATGCAAGGGATGCCAGCCAAAGAGCGCGGCCACCAGCAGACTTCGCCAGCGCGCGCCCGTCATTGCCATCAACCACAGAAAGACCAGGGCGACATTCACCGCATGCAAAAGGACGTTGGCAAAATGATGTCCCCACGGATTCAAGCCGGAAAGCTGGCAGACCAGCATATGCGACAACATGGTCAGGGGATGCCAGTTGGAAGACACCGCATACGAGAAAGCCCATTGGATACCTTCCCAGGACACCCCCTTTTGCACCTCAAGATTCTGAGTGACATAAACCGGATCATCATAATCGATGAAATCACAGCTCATGGCCGGCCAATAGATCACCAAGGTGGCCAGTACCAGCAAAACCGCGAACAGAAAAGACACGTAGCGGGACTGAACCATACCGGGGATGGCCAGCGTGGCCGTCCGGGATTCGGATTTCGCCGGGGATTTATGCATGCAACCGCGATTCAGGTTGCCTTGCCCAGCCGGCGGCCCAGCCGCACGAGAACATCTCCGTGAAATTTCCGGATGGATTCGGACACAAACTCAACGATGTCGAGCGATTCATCGGCAACCAACGGGGTCAAATCCATCCCGAAAATCAACTGGGAGGCTGAGTCCGTGGAGTGTGCATCGAAGAAAGTGGCGTTCGCCTTGCGGCGGCCCAAAGTCGCGAGGTCATAACGCTTGCCGCCGGCGATCTG
>Ga0302319_10013378_pt1 | contig 15389 bp, 10 predicted proteins | sample Bog_T0_2_FD_203319 | JGI IMG/M metagenome (GOLD analysis project Ga0302319, IMG submission 203319) | Peat permafrost microbial communities from Stordalen Mire near Abisko, Sweden - Bog_T0_2 | ecosystem: Environmental > Terrestrial > Soil > Wetlands > Peat | place: Sweden: Abisko, Stordalen Mire... | reverse complement strand
GACAAATCGTGCCGTGCGTGACTATATTGATCGGCATTATCTGCCTTCAGCAATTAATTTTCGAATGCGCATGGCCGATAAGGGTAAGTGTGGGCAGCAAATAATTAATTGGAAGAATTCTTTGAAGAATCACTGGGGAGCCCTGCATTTTGGAGAGTTGAAAGCAGCCACCAAGGGAGCTCAACACGATTTTAATGTTCAGGTATATCTGAATGATTTGGATCCGAAAACTATCAAGGTTGAGCTTTATGCAGGTGGTCCTGATGATAAGAATTCTTTCCGTCAGGAAATGAAGTGCACGGGTCCATTAACGGGCATTAAGGGTGGATGGGTATATGCCACGCAAGTACCCAACAATCGTTCGATCAATGATTATACACCACGGTTAGTCTCACATTTTGAAGGCCTCGCAATCCCTCTGGAAGAGATGAGGATACTATGGCAACGGTAGCACAACAAAAATACACGTGTTTATTTGTGGATATTGGTGGGGTCCTGCTTAGCGACGGATGGAGTCATAAGTCCCAAGTATTGGCAGCTAAGATATTTGATATTAATTTCAAAGAAATGGAAACTCGCCATCATCAGAATTTTGATACTTATGAATTAGGCAAACTCACTATTGAAGAATATTTAAAACGGGTGGTGTTTTATACAGGACGAAGATTCTCACTTAATGCTTTTAAGAAGTTTATGTTTGAGCAATCCAAGCCTTGTTCGGAAATGATTAATCTGATTATCACGCTTAAGGCCAAGTATGGGCTAAAGATTGTGGTGGTGAGCAATGAAGCGCGTGAATTAAACGCCCATCGGATTCGTACTTTCAAACTTGACAGTTTTGTAGACTTCTTTGTTTCTTCTTGTTATGTCCAACTCCGTAAACCGGATGAGGATATCTTTAAACTGGCCTTAGATATGTCACAGGTGCCCCATAAAGAGATTATTTATATTGAAAACACCTTCTTGTTTGTGCAAATCGCAGAAAATTTAGGTATTCGCAGCCTTTTTCATATCGATTACAAAAGCACACGGGCTAAATTGGCTGCGTTAGGTTTAGATTTACCTCAGGACTCTGTTGGAAGAGGGAAGATATAAGATGAAAAATATTTTATCTATTAATGGCGGTTCATCAAGTATTAAATTTGCGCTCTATGAGTTGGGGAGTGATCTTCAAAAGAAATTTGAAGGCAGTATAGAGCGGATTGGATTGCCCAAGGCTTTCTTGAAAGTCAAAGGCCTTGATCTGGCTGATAATTTTTCGAAGGATATCTTAGCAGGTGATCAAAAAGCGGCCACTGGTATTTTAATGGATTGGATCCAACAGCGCCTGGGCCAAGATTCTTTAACTGCCGTGGGGCATCGCTTGGTCCAAGGAGGGCCTAAGTATAGCCAACCGCAAGTAATTACCAAAGAAGTATTAGATGATTTATACCTCTATGAAGCCTATGACCCTGAGCATTTGCCGCAGGAATTGATGTTGATAGAGGCTTTTAATTACCGTTTTCCTGATGTTCCTCAAGTCTTATGTTTTGATACAGCTTTTCATGCACAAATGCCCAGAGAGGCAAAAATAATGGCTATCCCTCGTCGATATGAAGCTAAAGGAGTGCGTCGTTTTGGTTTTCATGGTATATCGTATTCTTTCATGTTGCAAGAATTAGGGCGTATTAATGGAAATGGTGTGATTCCCAGCCGCATCATCTTGGCACATCTGGGCGGTGGGGCAAGTTTGGCCGCGGTGAAGGATGGTAAAAGCATCGATACAAGTATGGGGTTTACGCCATCGGCAGGTTTGGTGATGGGGACCCGATCAGGAGACTTGGATCCTGGACTCAATTATTTTTTGGCACGCACAGAAGGCATGGATGCAATCCAATTTCAGCATATGGTGGACTATGAATCAGGGCTTCTGGGGATTTCAGAGACCAGTTCTGATATGCAGGATTTGCTTAGGTATGAATCGGTTGATCCCCGCGCGCATGAAGCTATTGAGGTCTTTTGTTATCAAGTTAAAAAATGGATCGGATCATTTAGTGCAGCACTTGGAGGTATGGACACGCTGGTTTTTTCAGGTGGGATTGGAGAAAACTTACCTGTCATTCGAACTAGGATCTGCCGTGGGCTTGAATTTTTAGGGATAGAACTTGAAGAAGGTAGAAACCGGGATAATAAGGTCTTTATTTCTAAAGAAGGTAGTCGGGTGGCTGTATGTGTTATTCGCGCTGACGAGGAGATCATGATTGCGCGTTGTGTGTGCGCGACTCTCAAGTTTAATAGCACTAATTAACATCAAGATGTTTTAAGAAAGGATCGTTATGAAATTAAATAGAGCCAAAACATTAGAGGGATACACATTAGACAGTTTAGATGGTGATATCGGAAAGGTTAAAGATTTTTATTTTGATGATCAGTATTGGACGGTTCGCTATTTGGTTGTAGACGCGGGGACTTGGCTTACAGCAAGCCAGGTATTGATTTCACCCTATGCGCTAATTGCGGTAGATAGCATTGAGAAAAGTATCTCGGTCAATTTAAGTAAAAAGCAGATTGAAAATAGTCCCTCCTTAAACACAGACAAACCAGTGACTAGACAATATGAGGATGCTTACTATGGCTATTATGGATGGCCATCTTATTGGGAGGGGGCCAGCATGTGGGGTGAATATTCATCCATTATGCGTGATCCTACACGATGGGGAATATCTAATGAAGGCGGTAAGGTATGGGATTCTCATTTACGCAGCACTCAGTCTGTGAGCGGTTATCATATCCAGGCCTCTGACGGTGATATCGGTCATGTTTCGGACTTTATCATTGATGATGAATCATGGGCGATCCGCTATTTAGTTGTTGATACTCAAAATTGGTGGGCAGGTAAAAAAGTTTTGATTGCTCCTAAATGGATTGATAGTGTCAGTTGGCCCAAATCAAAGATCATAGTTAATCTTACTCTTGAAACCATTAAAGAAGCACCAGAATACACAGATGTTTTTTTGTTAAACAGAGAGTATGAAAAGCGACTACATCAACATTACAATTGTACGGAATATTGGGATGAAGATCTTTTTCCTAAGGGAGTTACAAAATGAAAAACAGGGTAAAAGAAATTATCAGTGATGACACAAGCATTATAAGTAATCCGGATAAACCATTATCTAACGATTCGCTCCAAAAGATCAATGCCTATTGGAGAGCCGCTAATTACATTTCTGTCGGACAAATTTATCTGTACGATAATCCTTTGTTAAAAGAGCCTTTAAAACTGACTCACGTCAAGCCATTGGTTGTTGGCCATTGGGGTACAACCCCTGGTCAGAATTTTATTTATGTTCATTTAAACAGGGTCATCAATGAATTTGATCTCAATATGTTTTACATCGCAGGCCCAGGTCACGGAGGCCCCGCGATTGTGGGTAATGTTTATCTGGAAGGCACATGGAGTGAGGTTTATCCGAACATTACTCAAGATGAAGCTGGGATGAAAAAATTGTTTAAACAGTTTTCTTTTCCGGGTGGCATTTCCAGTCACGTGGCCCCAACGACACCAGGTTCCATTCATGAAGGCGGGGAATTAGGTTATTCATTGAGCCACGCTTTTGGGGCGGCGTTTGATAATCCTGATTTGATCGTTGCTTGCGTCATTGGTGACGGTGAAGCAGAAACAGGACCGCTGGCGACGGCATGGCATTCTAATAAGTTTCTGAATGCCATTAGTGATGGTGCGGTGCTACCAATCTTGCATCTTAATGGTTTTAAAATTAGTAATCCAACGGTTTTAGCACGTATTGAGCATGATGAATTAGAGAGCTTTTTTGAGGGTTGTGGTTGGACCCCCTATTTTGTAGAAGGCGATGATCCAATCGCCATGCATCAACTCATGGCCGCAACCTTGGATCGTGTCATTACGGATATTAAAGAGATTCAAACTAAAGCACGTGATAAAAAGGATAATACCCGTCAACTTTGGCCAATGATTGTTTTGAAATCTCCCAAAGGTTGGACTGGTCCAAAGACCGTGGATGGTTTGCCAATTGAAGGGACATTCCGGGCGCATCAAGTCCCTCTTTTAGTGGATTCAGATCATCCTGATCATCTCGCTTTACTTGAATCTTGGATGAAAAGTTATAAACCAGAGGAATTGTTTAACCAGAATGGCTCACTACTTCCTGAATTAGCCCAATTAGCGCCAAAGGGTATAAGGCGTATGGGGGCTAATCCTCACGCCAATGGTGGGATTTTATTACGTGAATTGCGCATGCCTGATTTTCAGGATTATGCAGTTAAGGTTGATTCTCCTGGCGCTGTGCAGGCTCAGGACACTCTTGTCTTGGGCAATTTTTTGCGTGATGTAACACGTATGAATCAAGAATACCGTAATTTTAGGATGTTTGGTCCTGATGAGACCATTTCCAATTTACTAGGGGCTGTTTTTGAGGTAACGAATCGCCAGTGGGACGCACGTACAGTCAGAAATGATGAATTCTTATCGCCTACAGGTGGAGTATTGGATTCAATGTTAAGCGAGCATCAGTGCGAAGGTTGGTTAGAAGGGTATCTACTGACTGGCCGTCATGGTGTGTTTAACAGCTATGAAGCTTTTATCCGTATTGTTGATTCGATGTTTAGTCAGCATGCCAAGTGGTTAAAGGTAACCTTGGAACTGCCTTGGCGCCGCAAGATTGCCTCATTAAATTATTTATTGGCATCGCATGTCTGGCAGCAAGACCATAATGGCTTTACACACCAGGATCCAGGTTTTTTAGATCATGTGATCAACAAGAAAGCTGATATCGTGCGCGTTTACCTTCCACCTGATGCCAATTGCCTGCTTTCGGTGATGGATCATTGTTTGAGAAGCCAGCATTATGTGAATGTCGTGGTTGCAGGTAAACATGCCTTACCTCAATGGTTGTCCATGCCAGAGGCTGTGGTGCATTGCACCGAGGGGATTGGTATCTGGCAATGGGCCAGCAACGATCAAGGCGCAGAACCGGATGTGGTCATGGCCTGTTGTGGAGATACGCCAACGCTTGAAATTCTGGCTGCTGTATCCATCTTACGAGTGCATTTACCTGATTTAAAAATAAGGGTCATTAATGTTGTTGATCTGATGAAACTCCAGTCTGCCAGCGAGCATCCTCATGGGCTTAGCGAAGCAGATTATGATTCATTATTCACCAAGGATAAGCATATCATTTTTGGATTTCATGCCTATCCATGGCTTGTGCACCGATTAACTTATCGACGGGCTAATCGCAATCTTCATGTGAGAGGGTATAAAGAGGAAGGCACCATTACAACTGCCTTTGATATGAGGGTGCAGAATGATCTTGATCGTTTTCATTTGGTTCAAGACGTGATTGATCGCTTACCTCAACTGGGCACTAAGGGCAGTTATCTTAAGAAAATGATGCAGGACAAACTGGTGGAGCACAAGATCTACATCGATAAAAACGGGCAAGATTTGCCTGAAATTCGCAACTGGAAGTGGCCAGGGAGTCCAAGCTCATGAATACGCAAGAGCTAATCGTAACAGTGCAAAAGTTAATGGCAGACAGTAAGGGATTACTGGCCATGGATGAAAGCAATTCGACCTGCAATAAGCGATTTGCTAAATTAGGCATACTTGAGACCGAAGAGACCCGGCGAGCGTACCGTGAGCTGATTATAACGACCCCAGGCCTCGGTGAGTGTGTTAGTGGTGTCATTTTATATGATGAGACAATCCGACAATCAAAGAAGGATGGGACTTCATTCATTAAAGTGATCACTGATCTTGGAATCATACCTGGCATCAAGGTTGACATTGGTGCCAAAGAGATGGCTCTTCATCAGGGAGAGAAAATAACCGAGGGTCTCGATGGTTTGAGGGATCGTCTCAAGGAATATTATCAGATGGGTGCTCGATTTGCTAAGTGGCGTGCGGTGATTACTATTGGCAATGGTATTCCAAGTCGGGGCTGTATCGAAGCCAACGCCCACGCCTTGGCCCGCTATGCCGCTCTTTGTCAGGAAGCCGGCATCGTCCCTATCGTTGAGGCAGAAGTACTGATGGATGGGAATCATACTTCATTACGATGTTTAGAAGTTACCCAGGAACTATTGCGAACAGTTATTAATCATCTATACATTCAGGGTGTTGTTTTGGAAGGGATGATTCTTAAGCCCAATATGATTTTATCTGGTCTGGCAGGGAATAGTCAAGAATCAATCGAAGAGGTGGCTGAAACAACTGTGAGATGCTTTTTACGGGTCGTACCTGCTGCTGTCGGAGCTATAGCGTTCTTATCAGGAGGGCAATCCTGTGAATTAGCATCCCAACGTTTAAATGCGATGAATAGTCAATTTAATGGGCAGTTACCCTGGCCGTTAGCTTTTTCCTTTGCCCGTGCTATTCAACAGCCGGCTTTAGAAATTTGGCAAGGCAAGGAAGCCAATGTTCAGGCTGCTCAAGAAACACTGTACCATCGGGCTCGGTGCAACAAGGCCGCCCGTTGTGGTGAATATAACGCTGAATTAGAAAGAGTAACCGCATGAAACAATGGCAGGCGCTAAAAGAACATTATTTAAGAATAAAAGATACTCATCTTCGGGATCTTTTCAACGATGATCCATCTCGAACAGAGCGTTTAAGTGTTGAGGCTGTTGGGGTCTATTTTGACTATTCCAAGAACAGAGTGACAGATGAAACAGTAAAATTATTATTGCAATTAGCTAATGAAGCGGGCTTAAGGTCACGTATTGATGCCATGTTTATAGGCGATAAAATAAATGTCACGGAGAATCGAGCTGTCTTGCATGTGGCTTTACGTGCGCCTAAAGGGCACGTCATCATGGTTGATGGCAAAGATGTCGTGGCAGGAGTTCATGCCGTTCTTGACAGGATGGCTATTTTTTCAAATCAGATCCGCAGTGGAGAACACAGAGGACACACCGGCAAACGCATACGTAACATTATTAATATTGGTATCGGAGGATCAGACCTTGGGCCTGTCATGGCTTATGAAGCTTTGCGGCATTATACCCAGCGTGAATTAAATTTTCGTTTTATTTCTAATATTGATGGCACTGATTTTTTCGAAGCTACAAGGGATATTAACCCGGAAGAGACTTTATTTATCATTTCATCCAAGACCTTCACGACACTCGAGACAATGACTAATGCGCGCACGGCCCGTGATTGGGTGCTTCAAACGTTGAAAGATCCTAAGGCCGTTGCCCGACATTTTGTCGCTGTTTCAACGAATGCCCAGCTTGTCGAAGCGTTTGGTATTGATATTAAGAATATGTTTGAGTTTTGGGATTGGGTCGGCGGACGATACTCGATGTGTTCTGCCATAGGTCTTTCAACGATGATTGCCATTGGTTCCGATAATTTCTATGAGATGCTTGAAGGTTTTCATCAGATGGATGAGCATTTCCGTACAGCACCTTTCGCGGATAATTTACCTGTGCTTATGGGGCTATTGGGTGTTTGGTATAACAATTTCTTTGAGACACAAACGATAGCTGTTCTTCCCTATGAGCAGTATTTGAAGCGGTTTCCTGCCTATTTGCAACAATTAACCATGGAAAGCAATGGCAAGCATGTCACACTTGACGGTAAGCGCGTTGATTATCAAACAGGGCCTATCTATTGGGGAGAACCTGGGACGAATGGCCAGCATTCATTTTATCAATTAATCCATCAAGGGACAAAATTAATCCCGTGTGATTTCATTACCTTTAATGAAGCCCTTAATCCTATTGGGATTCATCATGATCTGCTGATAGCTAATGTTTTTGCGCAAGCAGAGGCATTGGCTTTTGGAAAAACTTCAGAAGTCCCATACAAAGACTTCGACGGAAATCGTCCTTCCAGCATGATCGTTTTAGATCGATTAACACCGCAATCATTAGGCAAGCTTGTCGCACTCTATGAACATAGCGTATTTACTCAAGGCGTTATTTGGGGGATTGATTCTTTTGATCAATGGGGGGTTGAATTAGGTAAGGCGCTTGCGGCGCGTATAATTCCCGAACTAGAAATTGGGGCCGGCTGGAAGCTTCAACATGATCTTAAACATGATGGTTCGACAAATCATTTGATAGAGCGTTATGTGAAAGCTAAAGAGGGCATTCTTAATGGCTAATGTAGATACAGAATCCAAATCCAAAACAAGTAGCGAATTAAAATCCCTGTCGATGCCTGATTTGGAAAAGAAATTAGGTGCTACAACTGAAGGTTTAACTCAATTAGAGGCAGAGCGGCGCTTGGCTCAATATGGGCCTAACGAGATTAAAGTCGAAAAAACTAATCTTTTTCTAAAATTCCTCTCTTACTTCTGGGGGCCGATTCCCTGGATGATCGAAGTGGCAGTCATTCTTTCAGGGTTAGTAAGACACTGGCCTGATTTCTTTATTATTCTTGTTTTGCTTTTTACAAATGCAGTGGTTGGTTTTTGGGAAGAACGGGAGGCGGGCAATGCAATTGCGGCCTTAAAAGCTAAATTAGCCATAAAGGCAAGGGTAAAACGTGATGGCAAATGGATTAATCCACCTGCGCGTGAACTTGTACCAGGTGACGTCATCCGACTTTGTTTAGGCGATATTGTACCAGCTGATGCGCGTTTATTGGCTGGTGATCCCATTGAGGTAGATCAGTCCCAATTAACCGGAGAGTCTTTGCCTGCTCAACGAAAGCCTGGTGAAGCGGTGTTTTCAGGATCAATCATCCGTCAAGGTGAGATAGAAGCATTGGTTTATGGCACAGGAGCGAATACTTATTTTGGAAAGACAGCGCAACTCGTACAGGAAGCGCATACTGTTAGTCATTTTCAAAAAGCAGTCCTGAAAATCGGAAATTACCTCATCATTCTTGCGATCATTTTGGTGGTGATTATTATGATCGTCGCTATTTTTCGCGGAGATCCGATTTTAACTACCTTGCAGTTCGCCTTAGTCTTGACAGTTGCCGCCATTCCTGTGGCCATGCCAACGGTATTATCGGTAACGATGGCCGTCGGCGCACGGCTACTTGCTAAAAAGCAAGCTATTGTCAGCCGTTTGGTTGCCATAGAAGAATTGGCTGGAGTGGATGTGCTATGTGCGGATAAGACAGGGACGCTGACCCAGAATCGGCTGACACTGGGCGATCCGTTTAGCGTGAACAATATTCCTGCGGATCAAATTATCCTTAACGCTGCCCTCGCCTCGCGAGGAGATAATAATGACACGATTGATCTAGCTGTTCTTGCTGGTATTAAAGATAAAGAGGCTTTGAAGGTTTATCAGATGATCCATTTTCAACCATTTGATCCAGTGCATAAACGTACAGAGGCTCTGATCAAATCCAGAGATGGAAAGACTTTTAGAGTGACCAAAGGTGCGCCACAAGTCATTCTAGCTTTATCTGCAAATAGGGATCAAGTGAATACCATTACTGAAAAGGCCGTCAATGAATTCGCGGCTCGTGGATTTCGTTCTTTGGGAGTGGCCTGGGCTGAGCCCGAAGGGGCTTGGCAGTTTCAGGGAGTATTGCCGCTTTTTGATCCGCCGCGTGATGATGCCAAGGAAACGATCGCGACAGCGTTAAAGATGGGCGTTAAGGTCAAGATGGTCACTGGTGACGCCTTGGCTATTGCCGTAGAGACCGCTAAAAAATTAGGGATGGGCACCAACATTCTTGATGCCGCAAGTTTGGGTGATTCTAAAAAGATAGAGAGCCCGCAGGTGATTGAATCCATTGAAAAGGCTGATGGTTTTGCTCAAGTTTTTCCTGAACATAAATTTCATATCGTGGATATTCTTCAAAAACATAATCATATTGTTGGGATGACAGGCGATGGGGTCAATGACGCGCCTGCATTAAGACAAGCCGATTGCGGCATTGCAGTATCAGGCGCTACGGACGCGGCACGCGCTGCTGCAGCCATTGTGTTGTTAAGTCCCGGCTTATCAGTGATTATCGATGCTATTAAAGAAAGTCGGCGTATTTTTCAACGGATGAACAGTTATGCCATCTATCGGATTGCAGAAACGTTACGTGTCCTATTCTTTATGACCTTGGCGATCCTGGTGTTTAATTTTTATCCTTTGACCGCAGTCATGATTGTGATGCTGGCTTTACTAAACGACGGAGCTATCCTTTCCATTGCTTACGACAATGTTAAGTATAAGGACCAGCCCGAGGCATGGAATATGCGCATGGTATTGGGGATAGCTACTGTTTTAGGTGTCATTGGGGTAGTATCTGCATTTGGATTGTTTTATCTGGGTGAGCGAGTCTTTCACATTGATCGCGCACATATTCAGACAATGATGTATTTAAAGTTATCCGTAGCTGGTCATTTAACTATCTTTTTAACACGCACACGCGGTCCTTTTTGGTCCATACGTCCTGCCCGGATTCTGTTGATTGCGGTCTTCGGTACACAGATGATAGCAACCATCATGGCCGTTTATGGGATTTTTATGACGCCTCTAGGCTGGGGTTGGGCCTTATTTGTTTGGGGCTATGCCATAGCCTGGTTCCTTTTGAATGACCGTATAAAACTGTTTGCCTATCATATTTTTGATCAAACAAAAACAGCTGGCCCCAAGGTTATTCTTAAGAAAGGCAAATAATGAATGCATCTCAAATGGAATTGCAAAGTCTAAGTATTAATACCATCCGATTTTTAGCCGCTGATGCAGTAGAAAAAGCTGAATCAGGACATCCTGGAACGCCGATGGGCTTGGCGCCCTTAGCCTATGTTTTATGGAAGGTATTCCTGAAGCATAATCCTAAAAATCCCAAATGGCCAGACCGTGACCGTTTTATTCTCTCCGCGGGCCACGCTTCTATGCTTCTTTACAGCCTTCTATATTTGACAGGGTATGATTTATCCCTGGAAGATATTAAACAATTCCGTCAGTGGGGCAGCCGTACACCAGGGCATCCAGAGTATGGTCATACCCCTGGGGTTGAGACAACAACTGGCCCTCTTGGTCAAGGTTTTGCGAATGGGGTTGGCATGGCCATGGCTGAACGTCATCTGGCTGTTTATTTTAATCGAGAGGGTTATCCCATCATTGATCATTATACCTATTGCATTGCTTCTGATGGTGACATGATGGAAGGCATTACTTCTGAGGCTGCTTCTTTGGCAGGGAATTTAGGCTTGGGTAAGCTGATTTATTTTTATGACAATAATCACATCACCATAGAAGGATCAACAGATCTCGCATTTTCCAGTGAGAATGTAAGAAAAAGATTTGATGCTTACGGGTGGCAAGTATTGGAAGTTCAAGATGGCAACAATATTGATGCGATTGAGCACATGATTTTATGTGCGCAGTCTGAAAAGAGAAAGCCAAGTTTGATTATAATCCACACCCACATTGGTTTTGGAAGTCCTAAGCAGGATAAGGCATCAGCTCACGGCGCTCCTTTAGGGCAAGAAGATTTAAAACTAACCAAAGAAACGTTGGATTGGCCACAGGAACCTACTTTTTATGTTCCTCCAGAAGTTTTAAGTCATTACCGCGAAGCTTTGATAGAAGGGGATAAGGTTGAGAAAGAGTGGGAAGAATGTTTTGAAAAATACGCAAAAGATTTTCCCAAGCTTGGTCTTGAATGGCATAGATTTTTAGCAGGAGAATTATCAGAAGATTGGGATAAAAATTCCGCTGTTTTTGACCCTAAGGATGGTCCAAAGGCGACTCGAAGTGTTTCAGGAGAAATATTAAATTCCGTTGCTTTGACCATACCAAATCTTTTTGGGGGATCAGCGGACCTGGCGCCATCTACGGATACTTATTTAAAAGGATTGGGAGATTTTCTTAAAGATAATTATGAAGGAAGAAACATTCATTTTGGTGTTAGGGAACATGCTATGGGAGCGATTTTAAATGGCATGGCCTTGCATGGTGGTCTTATTCCTTATGGAGCTACCTTTCTCATTTTTTCAGATTATATGCGACCACCTATTCGTCTGGCTGCCTTAATGAATATTCCTACAATTTTTATATTTACGCATGACTCTATTGCCCTTGGAGAAGATGGACCGACTCATCAGCCTGTGGAACAACTTATTGGCTTACGTTCGATTCCCAATATAACAGTGATTCGTCCTGCCGACGCTAATGAGACGCGAGAGGCATGGGATTATGCCTTGAGAAACCGTAAAGGGCCTGTCGTTTTAGTGTTGACTCGTCAAAAATTACCCATTATTGATCAACATAAGTTTATGCCCGCAAAAAGTCTAAAAAGGGGGGCTTATGTATTGTCGCCATCAACAAAAACTCCGAAAGTGATTTTAATAGCAACGGGCTCTGAAGTATCAATTGCCATTGCAGCCCAAGAGAAATTAGAGGAACAAAATATAAGTTCTTCGGTTGTGAGCATGCCCAGCTGTGAATTATTTGATCTTCAGCCTCAAGAATATAAGGATAAGATTTTACCTCCTGCCATCAAAGCCCGCTTGGTCATTGAAGCGGCAAGTCCTAAAGGATGGCGGGACTATGTGGGCCTGGAAGGTGGCATTATTGGCATTAATCGTTTTGGCGCGTCAGCGCCAGGGTCAGTCGTGATGGAGCGATTGGGTTTTTCAGTCGAAAACATAGTTAATCACGCACTGGCTTTAATAAGGAATACGAAAGGATAATCGTATGAACAAGAATTCATTAATTGAACTTGAGCATGAAGGCCAGGGGGTATGGCTTGATTATATACGCCGTGATATTTTCTCAAGTGGCGAATTAAAACGGCTTATTGAAGAAGATGGCATTAGCGGCATGACGAGTAATCCCAGTATTTTTGAAAAGGCAATATCCAGTAGTACTGCATACGATAGTCAGTTGCGTGATTTGCTCCGTAATGATCCTAAAACACTTGTTGAAATCTTATATGAAAAAATAGTTGTGCAAGACATACAATCAGCCGCTGATCTATTGATGCCAGTCTACCAACGGTTAAAGAAAGCAGATGGATTTGTGAGCCTGGAGGTTTCGCCCCTGTTAGCACAAGATACACAGGCAACGGTTAGACAAGCGCGTCATCTTTGGAGTGCCGTTGGTAGACCTAACGTCATGATTAAGATTCCAGCCACCAAGAGTGGGATACCAGCCATTGAAGAGCTGATTGCTGAAGGTATCAATATTAATATTACACTCATGTTCACCATGCAACATTACCAGGATGTCACTAGGGCCTTTATACAAGGCTTGGAAAAATGCAAGAAACCGGAGAATGTCGATTCTGTAGCATCATTCTTTGTGAGCCGTGTGGATACTGCTGTTGATAAGATTTTAGAAGAAATTGCCTCTCCAGAGGCTCTTGATTTACGAGGCAAGGTAGGTATTGCTAATTGTCAGATGATTTATCGTCAATTTAAAGAGATTTTTTACGGGGATACCTTTGCCGGGCTTATTTTAAAAGGTGCACGAGTCCAGCGTCCTTTATGGGCCAGCACCAGCACCAAGAATCCTAATTATCCGGATGTTCTTTACGTTGAATCATTATCCGCTAATAACACTGTTGATACAATCCCTCGGGAAACTTTGTATGATTTTCGCGATCATGGCATTGCCAGGAAGGACGCCATTGAAAAAGGAAAACCTGAAGAGATGTTTTTTCAATTGGATAAACTCGGTATTGATTTGAATAAAGTCGGAGAGCAATTACAACAAGAGGGTGTTAATTCTTTTGGCTTGTCGTATAAGAAATTGCTTTTAGCGCTAGAAGAGAAAAAGAGAATTATTCTGAGTTCAATATTGTAATTAAGAAAGGTAGAAAACAATGAAAATTGGATTTATTGGTTTGGGTAAGATGGGCAGCAATATGGTTTTAAGGCTATTAAAAGATAAGCATGAAATTGCTGTTTTCGATAGGAGCCCTGAAGCTGTTAAACATTTGGAACAGCAAGGAGCTATTTGTACTGCTTCTTTGGAAGATTTACTAAAGAAATTAACAACCCCTAGAATAATTTGGCTGATGGTCCCGTCAGGTGATCCTACCATTAAGACGATCATGGATCTTTCAAGTCAATTATATAAAGGTGACATTCTTATTGATGGCGGGAATTCATTTTATAAAAATTCTGTCTTAATGGCCCAAGAGTTGGCAAAGAATGAAATTAATTTCTTGGACGTAGGAACAAGCGGTGGTGTTTGGGGGCTTGAAAAAGGTTATTGTTTAATGGTCGGTGGCCAAAAAGCAATTTTTGATCAATGTGAGCCGTTATTTAAGACCTTGGCTCCTCAAGACGGGTATCTTCACGTTGGTCCCAATGGGGCAGGGCATTATGTGAAAATGATCCATAATGGAATTGAATATGGCATGCTTCAGGCCTATGGTGAAGGCTTTGAAATCATGAACGCTTCTGATTACCGACTTGATTTTGAGAAGATTTCACATCTTTGGAATCAGGGCAGTGTTATACGTTCATGGATTTTGGAATTAGCAGAGAAGGCTTTTCAAAAGGATCAAGAGTTATCAGGAATTGCCGGTTATGTGGAAGATTCCGGTGAAGGGCGATGGGTTGTCGCAGAGGCCATTGAACGCAATGTGTCGGCTCCTATTATTTCTCTAGCGCTGTTTGAGCGCCTGCGTTCACGCGAAAAAGATTGTTTTAGTGCGAAGGTGATTGCGGCTCTTCGTCATGAATTTGGCGGACACGCACTAAAGGCTGAAAGTAATCCATGATAAAAACGACCATTCCATTAAATATCACAGCCGAGGATCATTCTCTTCAAACCCGAGCTCCAGACCCATGCGGGATTATTATTTTTGGAGCGTCGGGGGACCTGACGCATCGCAAGCTTATGCCAGCCCTGTATGATCTTTATCACGATAAATTGCTTCCTGAGAATTTCTTTATCGTTGGTTCTGCGCGTACTCGATGGAATGACGAGGCATTCAGGGATAGGGTTTTAGCCATATTGAAGCATATAGACAAGCCTAATTTTATGTTACATAAGAAGTTTGTCCAACACATCTATTATCGCCGGGCAGAGTATTCAGATTCTAAGACGCTTAAGTCTTTAAAAGCTTTAATTAAAGAACTCGATATTAAGCATAAAGCCCAAGAGAATATTATTTTTTATTTTGCCACTTCTTCAGATGTTTACAGCGATTTAATCCCCAAGTTGGCAAAAGCTGGGATGATTTCAAAGACTAAGCCCGGAAAGCCTTGGATCCACGCGGTCTTTGAAAAACCATTTGGACACGACCTTCAATCAGCACGCCAGTTAAATAAAATCATTCTGAAAGTCCTTGATGAAACGCAGGTGTATCGCATCGATCATTATTTGGGCAAGGAAACGGTACAGAATATATTAATGTTTCGTTTTGCGAATACCATTTTTGAACCACTTTGGAATCATCATTACATTGACCATGTGCAGATAACCGCTTCCGAAACGCTGGG
>Ga0302319_10013377_pt1 | contig 15389 bp, 12 predicted proteins | sample Bog_T0_2_FD_203319 | JGI IMG/M metagenome (GOLD analysis project Ga0302319, IMG submission 203319) | Peat permafrost microbial communities from Stordalen Mire near Abisko, Sweden - Bog_T0_2 | ecosystem: Environmental > Terrestrial > Soil > Wetlands > Peat | place: Sweden: Abisko, Stordalen Mire... | reverse complement strand
ATGCCCGCGACATTTATATCCACCGCACAGTCGAGGAATCGAAGATTGGCCGCCCGGCCAGCTTTGGATGCATCCGCATGCGCTCCCGGGATGTGGTCCGGCTATTCGACGAAACGCCGTTGGGCGCGAGGATCGAGATCGTGAACACCTCCATCGGCCGGGCTCTAGCGGATACCGCGCTCACGCACCCATCCATTCGCGAGCACGCGCTGGCGGCGAACTGAGGAGGGTGGATTCCTGGTCCCGAGTTTAAGGGCTTGGGAAGGGGGGAATGATGGGAAGAATGCGAAGTCTGGGAAGAATGTGAATCTGGTGTAGCGCGCAAGGCGTCGTCTTGGTGTAATGGCCTGGCCCTTCGCCCCCTTATGCCCATGAAGACACTCATTGCCATTCTGCTCCTCGGCAGCGCCATGTTCGCCGGCCGCGCGGCGGAGGCGCCGAAGCCGAATATCGTCATCATCCTGACCGACGATCAGGGCTTTGGCGAACTGGGAGTGACGGGAAATCCCATTGTGCGGACGCCGCACATCGACCGCCTCGCGGGGCAAAGCGTTTCGCTGACGAACTTTCACGTCATGCCCGTGTGTTCGCCCACGCGGGCCTGCCTCATGACCGGACGCTATAACTATCGCACGGGCGTCACGGACACCTTTCTCGGCCGCTCGCTCATGCACCCGGACGAAACGACGCTCGCGGAAATGCTCGCCGCCGGAGGCTACCGCACCGGCATTTTCGGCAAGTGGCACCTGGGTGATAACTACCCGATGCGGGCCATGGACAAGGGCTTCCAGGAAACCCTGGTGCTCAACGGCGGGGGCCTCGCGCAGCCCGGCGACCCGCCCGACCCGGAGGACGAGCGCGGCGCGTATTTCAACGCCACGCTTCGCCACAATGGCGTGTGGGAGAAGACTGACGGTTATGTCAGCGATGTCATTACCAAGGCGGCTGTGCAGTTCATCGAGAAAAAAGACGACCGGCCATTTTTCGTCTATCTGCCGTTCAACTGCCCCCACGCGCCGCATCAAGTCCCGGCCGAATATCGCGAGCGCTACTCGGGAAAGGATTTTTCCGCCGCGGCCTTTCCAAAGACCGGCCACCCCATGGCCGCGAAGAACGACCCGGACGATTTGGCCCGCGTCTATGGAATGATCGAGAACATCGACGACAACGTGGGACGGCTCCTCGCGAAACTCGACGAACTCAAGCTCTCCGACAACACCATCGTCATCCTCTTTTCCGACAACGGCTGCCAGATGCATAACGGCTACAACGCGGGCTTCCAGGGCTGGAAAGGCACGCCATTTGAAGGCGGCATTCACCAGTTCTGTTTTCTGCGCTGGCCGGCGCAGTTGAAAGCGGGGCGGGAGGTGGATCGCATCGCGGCGCACATCGATCTGACGCCCACACTCCTCGATCTCTCCGGCACGCCGAAGCCCGCCGGCGTGAAGTTTGACGGCGTCAGCCTCGCGCCGCTGCTGCGCGATGAAAAGGCGCCGTGGCCCGATCGCACCCTCTTCTTCCAATGGCACCGCGGAGACATCCCGACGCGCTACCGGGCCTTTGCCGCGCGTTCCCAGGATTGGAAGCTGGTGCAACCGCTTGGCGTCGTCGAGAAGTGGAATGGCGCCACCGCGTTCAAGCTCTACGACATGGCGCACGACCCGCTCGAAATGCACGACCTCGCCGCCGAGAAGCCCGAAATGGTAGCCAAACTGAAGGCGGAATACGACGCCTGGTTCACGGATGTGACCTCGAAGCGCGATTACACAGAGCCATCCCGCATCTTCCTCGGCGCGCCGCAGGAAAATCCCGTGCTCCTCACCCGGCAAGACTGGCGCGGCCCAGGCGCGAGCTGGGATTCGAAGGGTGTTGGTTACTGGGAAGTGAAGGTGGTCAGCGACGCGACCTACGACATCAAGCTGCGTTTCGATCCGTTGATTGAGGCCGCCGAAGCCCGGCTATCGTGCGGCGGCGTTTCCGCGCGGCAGCCTGTCAAGCCCGGAGACACCGAATCCGAATTCAAAGGCGTTCGCCTTCCCATTGGGCCCGCGCGCTTCGAAGCCACGATCGACAACGGTCCCGGCGTGAAATACGTGGAATTAAAGCGACTTGAGTAAAGGGAACATCCCAAGGGCTGTCGTCCGGTCTTGCCTCAACCTCCAGCGCCTTGAAAATGATCGATCGTCTCGACCATCTCGTGCTGACAACCGCGCAAGAAGAAGCCTGCATCGCCTTCTATGCCGGGGTGCTCGGTATGGAGCTCGAGACTTTCGGCGAAGGCCGCAAGGCGTTTCGCTTTGGAAATCAAAAAATCAATCTGCACGTCAAAGGCCACGAGTTCGAACCCAAGGCGCACGCGCCAGTCCCTGGCGCGCTGGATCTTTGCTTCATCGCCAGCGCGCCGCTCGAGGAAATCATCGAGACGTTGAAAGCGAAGGGCGTGCCGCTCGTCGAGGGACCGGTGAAACGCACTGGAGCGGCGTTCGCGATCCGCTCAGTCTATGTGCGCGATCCCGACCTGAATCTCATCGAAATCTCGGAACGTCTTCGATGAAACAGCCACCTGGTTCCCAAGATCAAAAGGGCAACCAACTTTCATCCAGAGGCTCATTTCCTATCTTTCGCCGGTCGACTCTGCGCTCTGCTTTAGAAATTTAGCCAGTTCATCGTGCCCACGTTCGAATGCGAGCATCGCTGCCGTCTCGCCACCATTGTTTCGCAACTTGGCGTCTGCGCCACATCTGAGTAATTCTTCGACGGCCTCCCTGTTTCCAAACCACGCGGCTGTCATTAGGGGGGTGTTGCCAGAGTCCGTACGATCGTTGACTATGGCGCCACTTTTAACGAGTAAATCGATGCATTCGAGTTGCTCATCCACCGCGATGACATCCGGTTGAAAGGAGCACTGTAATGGAGATCGACCGCCTTCTCCCTTTTTGTTGGGTTGCGCTCCCTTGGATATCAGGAATTCGACCATTCCAGCCTGCGAAAACGCACAGGCTGCCATGAGCGGAGTTCCTCCCTCGTCGATGAGGAAGTCAACGTCTGCGCCATACTCGATCAAAAGCTTCCCAATCTCAACACGGCCGCACGCCGCGGCAATGTGCAACGCCGTTGCATCGCGGCCATCCTGCGCGTTTGCATCGATCCCATTACGGAGGAATCCATGAACAGCAGCATAATTACCGGCCTCAACCGCCTCGTGCAGACTGGCGAATTCAAGGTGAGGCTCCCGGCGTTTATTCCAAAATTCCATTGGCTCCTTCAGTGCGCGCCCTGAAGGACGATCTCCGAGATCGCCGCGCCCTCGCCTTTCTCTCCGGGGTAGATTTCGAGGATTTCGAAGGTCATCGAATCGCCGGAATGCACTTCGATATCCGGGAAGCTGACGCGCTCCCATCGGCGGCTGTCCGCAAAGGTGAGATCGTGAAACGGTTTGCCGTTGTAGTAGAGACGCGCCTTCTTGACGCGGCCGTGCTCCTTCCAGAGCTCTTCGGTTTTCCAAAAGCCGTTGATGAAATCGAGCCCGTAGAGCGGGGTGCCTTCCAACTCGGGGATGAGCTTTTTCGGAAAGATGAAATTGAACTTCACGCCCACGCCGGTGGTTCCGTCGGGAGCAGTCCACGCGGTTTCGGCGTTGTCGTCGTTGAGCACCTTGGTCTTGACGGGCTTCGGCGCCGGGGTCGGCTTGAGGGCCGGCCCCGGTGTCGGTCCCGGGGTTTGCTTTTGCCCGAAGCCGAATCCGAACCCGAACCACCCGGCGGGCTTCGGGGTCGCGGGTGGCGCAGGCAGCGCGGCTTCGATTTCCACCGCCCAGGCAAACGCGCATTTGAGGGAGCAGCCGCCCATCAGTTCCTGAAGCACCGGCTCTTCGACCTTCGCCTTGATGACAGCGGGATCGCCGGCCACAGCCGCGGCCTGGAAAGCGAGCAATCCGAGAACGATCGACATTGAAAGCCTGATGGCCATGTCTGTCGTATCCGCCTCGCTGGCGGTGTTGTCAAACTTCATGACGCGGGAAGCAAAAGCGGGGGCGCGGGGACGCCCCCGCCGAATTACTCCACGGTGGTCGCGAATTCTGCGAGGCGCACGGCCCCATCGATCTGGAACTGGACGAACAGCCGGAGGTCGCCCGCCAGGTCGGGTCGGAATCGGAAGTGGATAACCGGCCCGCCAAGGTCGCCGGGGTTTGCCATGGCGCCCAGAGGATGAATGTGCAGCACTGTTTTGTAATCGGCCGCGAAGCCTACGATGTGGGCGAAGGCGCCCATGGTGGGCTGAAGGCGTTGCATGGGCTGGCCGTCGCGATCCCGGATGGTGAGCTGGGCGTCGATGACCTCGCCCGTCCTGAGCGCGCCGCCGGAAAAGGAGAGATCACAGACAAATCCGTCCGGGGCAGCGGTCATCTGCGGGCCGGCGAGCTTTGGCGGCGCGGACGCGGAGTTGGGGGTCGGGGCGAGATCGCAGAAGGGAAACTCCTCGCGGCCCGTGGCTGACGGGAGCGCGTCGATCCAAAGGCGGTAGGAGCCGTCGCGCCGCGGGGTGAAGCGGAATTCGTATTCGCCCGGGTTGCCGGTGGGCTGGGGATGCGCGTGGTGGTAATCCTGAAACTGCGAGTCGAGGACGAGCGCGTGCAGTTTGGCGGTGTGGGTGACGAGCAATGCCTCGGACGGCACGTCTTTGCCGAGGAGGTTTTTCAAATGAAAGCGGATGGCCGCCTCGTGGCCCGCTCGCAGCGGCGCGGGATGATCCGAATCGAGGGAGATCCGGAGCGTCAGGGGCGCGGGCGGCAGCAGCAGGGCGGCGGCATTCGTGGAGATGAGCGCTTCGTCGGGATAGGGCGCGGCCACGGCCTTGAGCCTGGCGTCCCATTGCGACAGTCCGCGCGCCAGCGCCTCCGATTGACCGCCGAGAGCGAGCCGATTCCACTGCGGGAGGATCGCGAGCGCCTCCTGAATGGCCGCGAGGAGTTTTTGACGTGATTCGCCCCAGACCATGGTGCTGCGGTTTCGCATAAAGGTGAGATGCGAAGCGAGCGCCGCGGTTTTTTGCGGCACGCGGACGAGGTCGTTCGCCTGGAGCAGCGCGCGCAGACCATCGGTCTCGGCGCGCACATGCTCCCAGGCGTCGCCCACAGTGACGATCTCCGGTCCGCACAATGCCTCGCCGGGGGCGCGCGCCGGCGCGGGATCGACGGTGGCGCCGGCGCCGGCGGGTGTTGACGCGAGCAGAATGATCGCGAATGCGTGAAAAAAGGCGCGGAGCATGACAAACGACCGTATTCGCCGCTTGATTCAAGCGCAACCGGTTCGCATGTTACGAAGACTCTCACGCCATGATATCGCATTCACTTCTGCGCCGTTTTGCGATCCTCGCCGCCGCTGCTGCTCTTCTCGGCGGGCAAGTTCGCGCCTGCGGCTTCACTTGGGAATACACGCTTCAAGACGCGCTCACGAGCGCGGCTCTCTGGAATCGCCCTGTGGTGCTGGTCTTTACGGGCTCCGATTGGAGTCCGCGCAGCATCAAGCTCGACCAGGAGATCTTCTCGGACACGAAGTTTGCCAACTGGTTTGGCGACTCCTTTTCCCCCTGCAACGCCGATTTTCCGCAACGCCGGCAATTGCCGGACGCGACGCTCGCGGAAAACACTTCGCTGGCGATGAAGTTCAACATCAAACATTTCCCGACGCTGATCGCGTTGCGACCGGATGGGACCGAGTTTGCGCGGCTGGAATACAATGGCGAATCGTTGGCGCAGATGACCACCCTGGCGAAATCGTGGCTGGCCCATTTCGAGGATCCACCGGCGCCGGAAACGACTGCTCCGCGCGTGGGGGGAGAGACGGTGGCCAGGTAGAGGAGAATGACGAAATCAGAATGACGAATGACGATTCGGAGCTGCCGCGCCGATCTCCGAACGTTGTTCTTGGGATCTGTGCGGTGATGGGGCTGGGGGTTTTGATCGCCGCCGGCGCTGCTGAAGTGACTTTGCGGACGTTTGAGGTGCGGGGGGTGGTCGAGAAACTGGTCCCCGACAAAAGAGAAGCCGTCGTTCGCCACGAAGCCATTCCCGGCTACATGAGCGCGATGACGATGCCGTTGCGCGCGGGCGCGCCCGGTGATCTCGCGGGGCTGAAGGCGGGCGACACCATTACCTTTCGCCTGAATGTGACTGACCACGATGGGTGGATGGATCACGTAAAAGTGGTCGCATCGGCTCCGCTCGGCGCGCGGCCTTTGGCGCCCGCACTCCCCAATCTCGATCCCATCCAGCCCGGGCAGCCATTCCCCGATGCGACGCTGACGGACGAGCGCGGCCGTGAGTTCGATCTCAAGAGTTATCGCGGGAACGCCGTCGCCATCACCTTCATCTTCACGCGCTGCCCGTATCCGAACTTCTGCCCGCGGATCACCGGCAACTTCGCCGCGGTGCAGAGCGCGCTTTCGGCGGATGCCAGGGCGCCGAAGAACTGGCGCCTGCTCTCCATCACCATCGATCCCGAACACGACACGCCCGCGGCGCTGCGAGCCTACGCCGACGGGCGCCAGGCCGATCCGGCGCACTGGCGCTTCGCCACCGGTTCGCTGCGCGCCATCACCACCCTGGCCCTGCGCTGCGGCCTGAATTTCTGGGACGAAAATGGCGCGATCCAGCACAATCTGCGCACGATCGTCATCGACGCCTCGGGCAAAGTGCGCCGTATTTTTCCCGGTGGCGAATGGAAGCCCGCCGAAGTGGCTGCGGAACTCCGTGAAGGCGCATCGGTGCAGCCGTAGGGGAGTTGCCAGTTAACTCCCAAACAGGTCGCCGTCCCGCTTTGGAACGGTGACTCCGAGCTTCCGGTAGGCGGCGGGAAGAGCCACGCGCCCCTGGGGGGTGCGCTTGATGTAGCCCTGCATGATCAAATAGGGCTCGTGGACGTCCTCGAGGGTGCCGGCATCGTCGCCAATGGCCACGGCGAGGGAATTGAGGCCCACGGGGCCGCCATCGAATTTGTGGATGAGCGCCTCCATGAGGCGCTTGTCCATTTCATCGAAGCCGTCGCGGTCGATATCGAACATCGTCAGAGCCTGGTCGGCAACGTCGCGGGTGGCGCGATTGCCGGCGTGCACCTGGGCGAAATCCCGGACCCGGCGCAGGAGATTGTTGGCGATCCGCGGAGTGCCGCGGCTGCGGGAGGCCACCTCCAGCGCCCCGGCTTCATCGATTTCCAGGCCGATGAGCCCGGCGGTGCGGAGGACGATTGTTTGCAATTCCTCCGCCGTGTAATAGTCCAGCCGGCAATTCATGCTGAACCGCGTGCGCAGGGGCGCGCTGAGCATGCCGGCGCGGGTGGTGGCGCCGATGAGCGTAAAGCGGGGCAGATTCAACGGGATGCTGCGGGCGTTCGGTCCCTGGTCGATGATGATGTCCAGCTTGTAGTCCTCCATGGCCGGGTAAAGATATTCTTCGATCGCGGGCTGAAGGCGGTGGATTTCATCGATAAACAGAACGTCTCCGCGTTCCAGAGTGGTGAGCAGTCCGGCCAGATCGCCGGCTTTTTCGATCGTGGGACCGCTGGTGTTTTTGATGTTCACGCCCATCGCGTGGGCGAGAATGTAGGCGAGCGTGGTTTTTCCCAGGCCAGGCGGCCCGCTCAGGAGGATGTGCTCCAGGACGTCCCCGCGCTGCTGGGCAGCCTTGACCATGAGTTCGAGCCGCTGGCAAACCTTCTCCTGCCCCGCGAACTCGCTGAACATGGGAGGTCGCAGCGAGATATCAAAGGGCGTGGGAGGGGCGTCGAGCGTTTTGCTGATGAAATTGTCCGGCACGACGGTAGTTAATAGCAGGACTGCCAACGTGGAAAGACCGGAGACCGGAGACTGGAGACCGGAAAGAAAAGAACCCTTCGGCAAAGCCGCTAATTTAAGTCTCTCCGGTCTCCGGTTTGAGGCTCCGGCCTCTATGCAGTTTGCGCTCCGCGGTGTCGGTTGCTCGCCACGGCGAAGTGCATTCCGCTTTCCGGTCTCTTCTGTCAGTCTTCCCCGTTCTCCTCGTCGCCCTGTCGGCGGGCCGCGAGCATTTGCTCGTGGACTGCCTCGTCCATGCCTTCGGCGATCAATTCCTCGGCCATGCTGTTTTGGTCGTCCACCCCCATATTTTCCACGTGGTGTCCGAGCGAGCCGGCGACCATGTCATGCTCGGAAACGATGCTTGCCATCTCCATCTCGCCATCGGTGTCGTTCGACTCGTGGCCGCCATGCAGTTCCCGCTTGGCCTGCACCCAGTCGCCTTCGTTGAATTCCGCGCGCCCGTCGATCGTCGCCAATTCCCGCGCCCTTTGGCGCACGGTGTCGGCGGAGGGGGCGCCCAGGCCCTGCGAGTGCTGGATGATCTTGGCGGGGGTCGGCCTCATCGAATTCATACCTACTGGTAAGACCCTCTGGGCGATGAGCAAGGACGAGTTGCGGCCTGCGAAAAAGTTTTGCACTCCGGCAGTTTTAGGCCTATCGCGATTATATAGCCACCTGTGGAGCGCTTCCTTTATTGCAAAACGATCCGTGGCCTGCCCCCCTTTTTTATCCTTTATGAAGCAAATCAAACTCAGCGGGCGCGAGATGGCTGTCCTGCGAGCCATTGATTACGCCGTGGGCAGCACCGGACAGGAACTCCAGGAGCGCACCAATATCGAGGGCGCCGATGTGGCGGATATTCTCAACGGCTTGTGCGACGTCGGCTACGTGGAAGTGGTTCCCGACTGCAAGTTGGTGACGATCGAGAACTACGCGGCCTCGCGGTTCGAGGTGAACCCCTCCTACTGGCAGCAGCTCAAGGAAGCGATGCGGCGGAGGTGATTCTCCGACGCTTCAGCGCCCCGCGCTTTACGCCGGCAGCGAGTCGTCGAGCGCGGCGGTGAGCGCGGTGATCGTCTCGACGGTTTCGTCGCCCATGTTCGAAAGGCGGAAGGTCTTGCCCTTCAGCTTGCCGTAGCCGCCGTCGATGAGGATATCGTGGCGCGATTTGAGGTTTGCGACGAACTGCGCGACATCGATGCCCTTGTTGTTGGCCACGCAGGTCAGCGTCCGGGAGCGATAGCCTTCGGGCGCGAAGAATTCGAATCCCTGCCGGCGCACCCATTCATGCACGAGCGCGTTCAGCGCGGTGTGCCGGGCATGGCGCTGGGCGACGCCCTCGGCGAAAATGTCGTCGAGCTTGGATTGCAGCGCGTAGATGTGCGGGATCGAAGGCGTGCTCGGCGTCATGTCCTGCTCCTGGTTCTTTTCGAATTCCAGGAAATCGAAGTAATAGCCGCGGCCTTTCACGGTCTCGGCGCGGGCGAAAGCCTTCTCGCTGGCGCTGAAGAGCGCGAGCCCGGGCGGCAGCGCCAGGGCCTTCTGCGATCCCGTGAGCAGGACATCGATGCCGAGTTCGTCCATCGGGATCGGCGACGCGCTGAAGGACGAGACGCTATCGACGATGAGCAGCGTCTTGGGAAAATCGTGCATGACGGCGGCGATCTCCTCGAGGGGCGACATCACGCCTGTAGAGGTTTCATTATGGATGAGCGTCACCGCGTCGAAGCCGCCGGCCCGCAAATGTGCGCGAACCTGCTCGCCGCGGATGGGCTGGCCCCACTCCACCTGGAGCGCCACGGCTTCCTTCCCGCACTTTTTCGAGACGTCGAACCACTTGTCCGAGAACGCGCCGCACATGCAGTTCAGCACCTTGCCGGAGCCCACCAGATTGCGGATGGCTCCTTCCATGACGCCCCAGGCCGACGACGTGGAAAGAAACACGGGCTGCTTCGTGCCGAAGAGCTCCTGAAGCCGCGGATGCACGGAAGCGTAGAGCTTTTTGAACTCGCCGCCGCGATGGCCGATCATTGGCTGGCAGAGAGCGGCAAAAGTTTTGGCTGAGACCTGGACGGGACCGGGGATGAAAAGCTTCGGCATTCGAGTGGGGTTTAAGGGGAAGTGGAATTAAGCCGGCCAGCGCGGGGGCGCAAGCGGGAGCGGGCTTGTACTGTGAAAAGCGGAAATCTGAAAATGGAAAATTCGGGGCGCCGCGACGGAGAATGACGAAATCAGAATGACGAGAGAGGAGTCCTCCGAATCGTCATTCGTCATTCCGTCGCTCCCGCCTCACGTTTCACTCCCAGATAAAACGCTCCAGCCGAATCTGCTTCGCCATCGCCTTCGCCTCCGCCGCCCTTGGCCCATCCACGCGGGCGATCTTTTCGTAAACGCCGATCGCGGATTTCCATTGGTTCTGTTGTGTGAAGAGCGTGGCGGCGTCGAAGCCGGCCTTGTAGTACCAGAAGAATTCGCGCCCATCGTTCCCGCTTTTGTCGAGGACATCGTAGTAGGCGGTGATGGCCTCGGAGCGGCGCGATAGCTGTTCGAGGGCTTTGCCCTTCTTGTAGAGCGCCTGGTTGCGCCACTCGGGCGTGACGCCGGGCTCTGCGGCCAATTGATCAAAGACTGTGATGGCCGCCTCGAGCTGCTCAGGGTCGGTGCGGCCCAGAATCATCAGGCTGTCTCCCTTGCCGCAAATGGACGCAAAGCGCAGTTCCGGCTCCGGGGGCGGTTGGGCGGCGAGAATGTTGTCGTAGATGGTGATCGACTCGTTCTCGTTTCCGACGATGTGCTTGATGCTCGCCTGCTGCTGCAGCGCGTAGAGCTTGAGCGCCCCGCCGCGTTTCACCACCTCGTCAAAGAGGGTGAGCGCCCGGTCGATCGAGCCGGGATTCAGTGTCTTCATCGCCGAGCGCCCGGCGAGAAAAAGGGCCGGCTCCGCGTAGGGACCGTTGGGATTCCCGTGCGCGAGGATCGTGAATTCCGTCTCGGCGTTCGGGTAGTGATTGTTTCGAAAATGCACCTGGCCCAGTTTCATCCGCACTTCGGGCGCGTGCGTGGAATTGGGATGTTCCTGCAGAAAGCGATCGCCCAATGCGATCACCTGTTCGTCCGCGCGCGGCGTCTTCTTGTCCGCCAGGAAGATCGCCAGGTAGGCTGCGGACTCGGCGGTGGCGGGGGAGGGAGCGGATTCGTTCGCCACCTTCAGGAGACGCGTCGCCCCGGCGGAATCGCCACTGAAGAAAGCCAGGTCCGCCAGCGCCAGCCGGGCTTCGCTTTGCCGGGGATGCCTCGGGTAGTGGCGGAGGAAGAGCTCGAGTGTATCCGCGGCGCGGGCATCGCCGGCCCGGGCCTGCTCGAGGCCCTCCTCCATCTCGAGATCGCTGAGCAGGGGAGTGTCGTGAAACGCCGCGCCGAGCGCCCGAAAGTCGGCGAAAAAGCGCTCGTAATTCTTCATGCGCAGGGCCTCGAGCGCGGCATCGTAGGTGGCGTCCATGCGCAGGCGGCCGGGCCACTTCGCGGCGCGCCAGAAGGAATCGTGCGCCAGCAGCGCTTCGTTCTGGCGATCCTGCACCAGCCCGGTGCGCATCTCGATCTCCGCCCGTTGCGCGTCGCTTTCGGCGTGGCGCATCGCCGCGTCCAGGGCGCTCACGGCGCCGGCCAGGTCTCCGCGCTGGAGAAAGAGATCCGTGCGCATCAGATTGGCCGCGGCATTGAGCGGGTTTCCGGGATAGTTCTGCACAAATTGGTCGAGCGCGCCGGCGGCGCCATCCAGCTTCCGGGCGCGGAATTCGGCTCGCGCCAGATAGTAGAGCGCCAGCGCCGCGCGGCGGGGCGGCGGCTTCTCGACCCATTTCTTGAGCTCGGTTTCCGAAGGGTGCGCCTGCTGCGCGTAGATGACGTCGAGCTGGCAAAACGCGGCGTCCAGAAAGCGGCTGTCCGGATTGTCCCGGATGAACTTTTCCAGCACCGAATCGGCGGCGTCGCTCCCGGTGAGCACGGCGCGCGCGGAGGAACTGCCAAGCACGGCGCCGAAGAGCAGAGCCTCCGAGGCGTGGCTCGGATCCCTGCGCAACTCTTCGAAAATCCCGAGCGCTTCCGCAGCCTTGTTTTCGCTGAGAAGCAGGCGTCCCTTGAGATAGCTTCTCCACTTCTCATCCCCGGACGGGAGGTCCTTTATCGAAGCCATGACCACCCCGGCGCGTTTTGTGTCGCCCATCTCCATGAGCAGATTCGCGAGCCGCAGAGAAGCGCCGCCATCTTCCGGATGCGCCGCCCGGAAGGCTTGCAAGACCTGGACCGCCTCGTTCGAGCGGTTCAGCGCCTGGAGACTTTCGGCCCGGCCAATCGCTGCTTCGGAGGGCGCATCCGGCGCCTCGGAAAGCGTGCGATAGATCGGTTCGGCATCCGCCCACTTGCCCGCCGCGGCAAACGCTCGCGCTTGCAAAAGGCGGGCCTCCGGGTCGCCGCTTGCCGCCAGGGGCCGGATGGCGGCCAGCGCGTCGTCGATTTGCCCGGCGTCCAGCAGGGATGCCGCGAGTTCGCGCGTTCCGGCCTGGCGTTGTTCCCGGGACAAATCCGGAGCCGCAAGAAACGCGCGGATCTTTTGAATGGCTACTTCCGGGATGGACTCGGCCCGCGCCTGGCGCGCCTCTTCGAGCAGCGAAGATCCCGCGGCGTGAAGGCAGCAGGCGGCGAGCGCCATCCCCAGCGCGGCCCAACGGCCCGCGGCGGAGATCGCGCGGGGCCGGCTCATGGAACGCGCGGTCGGTAAAAGGCGGATTTCGGCAGTTTTCTTCATCCCAGCATGCGCTTCAGATAACGCCCGGTGTGGCTTTCCTCAACTTCCGCGATGCGTTCCGGCGTTCCATGGGCCACGATGCGCCCCCCGCCGGCCCCGCCTTCCGGACCGAGATCGAGAACCCAATCGGCGCATTTGATGACCTCCAGATTGTGCTCGATGATGATGAGCGTATTCCCGGCATCCCGCAGTTTCATCAGCACCTCCAGCAGCTTGTGGATATCGGCGAAGTGCAGCCCGGTGGTCGGCTCATCCAGGATGTAGACCGTGCGTCCGGTGGCCTTTCGCGCCAGTTCGGCGGCGAGCTTGATGCGCTGCGCTTCGCCGCCGCTCAGCGTGGTGCCATTCTGCCCGAGCCGCACGTAGCCGAGCCCCACGTCTTCCAGCGCGATGAGCTTATCCGCGATCTGCGTGACGTTGCGGAAAAATCGCGCCGCTTCGTCCACGGTGAAATCGAGCACATCGGCGATGTTCCGCCCCTTGTAGGTGATCTCCAGCGTCTCGCGGTTGTAGCGCCGGCCGCGGCAGATTTCGCATTCCACATAAACGTCGGCCAGGAAGTGCATCTCGATCTTTTTCACGCCGTCGCCCTCGCAATTCTCGCACCGGCCGCCCTTCACATTGAAGCTGAAGCGGCCCGAATCATATCCGCGGATGCGCGACGCCGGCAGGCCCGCGAAGAGGTCGCGGATGGCGCCGAACGCCCCGGTGTAAGTCACCGGATTCGAGCGCGGGGTGCGGCCGATGGGCGTCTGGTCGATGACGATCACTTTGTCGATCTGTTCCAGGCCATAAATGCGCTGGTGTTTTCCGGGGCGATCCTTCGAGCGGTAAAAATGACGGAACAGCGCCCGCCGCAGGATGTCATCCACGAGCGTGGATTTGCCGCTGCCGGAGACGCCGGTGACGCAGGTGAGGCACCCGAGCGGAAAAGATGCCGTCACGTTTTGGAGATTATTTTCCGCGGCGCCCGTGAGCGTCAGCCAGCCGGGATTGTGCGTGTCCGAGGCGTTCTGCGGGGCCACAAATTGCGGGCGGCGCCGCACCTTCGGCACGGGGATTTTCGCGCGTCCGGAAAGATATTGCGCGGTCAGGGAATTCTCCACGGCCAGGATATCCGCGAGCGTGCCCTGGGCCACGATCTGGCCGCCGCGCGCTCCGGCGCCGGGCCCGAGATCCAGGATGTAATCCGCCGCGCGAATGGTGTCCTCGTCATGCTCGACCACGATCACCGAATTCCCCAGGTCGCGCAGGCGGCGCAGCGTGCCGATGAGGCGATCGTTGTCGCGCTGGTGCAGGCCGATGCTTGGCTCGTCCAGCACATACAGGCATCCCGCGAGCCCGGAGCCGATCTGCGTGGCCAGCCGGATGCGCTGCGCTTCTCCGCCGCTCAGGGTGCCGCTCTCGCGGTCCAGCGAAAGATAGCCGAGCCCCACTTCCACCAGGAAAGCCAGCCGGTTCGCGATCTCCCGCCGCACTTCGCTGGTGATGAAGCGCTGCTGTTCGTCGAGCACGAGTTGATCGATGAACTCCTTGGCGTCGCCGATCGCCAGCCGGCAGAACGCGTGGATATTCATCTCGCCGAAAAGGCCGCGGTCGCCGATGCCATCGCTGCGGACCGTCACCGCCAGAATCTCGGGCTTGAGGCGCGCGCCGCCGCACGCGGAGCAGGTGCGGCGGCTCATGTAGTGGCGGATGCGCTGGCGGCTGAACTCGCTCTCCGTGGAGTCGTACAATCGTTGGAGGGAGGCCACGAGCCCGTCGAACGGCTTCTCCACGGTGGCGCGCTTGCCGTTTTCACCCCAGTTCATGGTGATCGGACGGTCGCCCGTGCCGTGGCAGAGCGCGTTTTGAAACTCGGCCGGCAGGTCGCGATACGGCGTATCCAGCGAGACGCGATACTCCCTGGCCAGCGATTCCAGGATGCCGGAGTAGTAGCCCTGCATCCGTTTCCCCGCTTTTGCCCAGGGCGCCACGGCTCCTTCGGCCAGCGATTTCTCGACGTCCGGGATCATCAGATCCGCGTCGCAAAACAGCTCCGTGCCGATGCCGTGGCAAACCGGGCACGCGCCCAGGTGGCTATTGAAGGAAAAATGCCGCGGGGTGAGCTGGGAAAGCGTGTAGCCGGTCTCGGGATTGCTGAAATCCGTGGAGTATTTCATCTCGTGCCAGTTCTCCTCCGCGCCGTCGCCCTGGCGGCGCAGCACGACCAGCCGCTGGCCGCCCCATTTCAACGCCGTGTCCACGGAATCCGCCAGCCGCGTGCGGACGCCTTCGCGGAGCACGAGGCGATCCACCACCACCTCGATCACGTGCTTCTCGCCTTTGGCCAGGCGAATGGGCTCGGCGCGGCCCAGCTCGATGATCTCGCCGTCCACTCGAACGCGGACAAATCCCTCGCGTTTAAGCTTTTCCATCACATCGCGAAACTCGCCCACCTCTTTCTGCACAATCGGCGCCAGGAGCACGATCCGGCTCTCCGGCGGGCCGGCGAGGATCTGATCCACGATTTGCTGCGGCGAAAGCTTCCGGATCACCGCGCCGGTGTTCGGGTCGTGCGGCTGGCCGATCGAAGAATAGAGCAACCGGAGGTAATCATAGATTTCCGTGGTCGTGGCGATGGTCGAGCGCGGACTGCCGCCGGAACTGCGCTGCTCAATGGCGATCGCGGGCGAAAGCCCCTCGATGAAGTCCACCTCGGGCTTCTGCATTTGATCGAGAAACTGCCGGGCATAAGCCGAAAGGCTCTCCA